>Ga0209573_1000926_pt1 | contig 51644 bp, 48 predicted proteins | sample TNRBio252014_DNA_FD_185870 | JGI IMG/M metagenome (GOLD analysis project Ga0209573, IMG submission 185870) | Wastewater treatment Type I Accumulibacter community from EBPR Bioreactor in Madison, WI, USA - TNR Reactor_6/25/2014_ DNA (SPAdes)... | ecosystem: Engineered > Bioreactor > EBPR >... | reverse complement strand
CGCGTCGGACAGCGCCTGCTCGGTGAGGAAAAGGATCACTTCGCTGTGCTTTTCGGCACCGAGCTGCAGGCCGATCGACGCGCTGGTGGTTTGGTAGTAGCCGTGGGTCTTGCCGCCGACCCGAAGCGCGCCGACGCCGTAAGAGCCACCGATGCCGACGCCAGCCTTGGTCACCTCCGGAAACACGAGCATGCCCTTGGCCCTATTCGCAAGTTCCTTGCAGCCTGTGACCTCTGCGTAGCACCGCTTGAGGGCGGCGTTTACCTGGGTTTCGATTTCGGCGGCGGTCGCCGCCTCAGCCCGATGCGCGACCAACCCCGCAAACAGAAGAGCGACGGCCGCCAATGTCGTGCGCATGCGTACCTTCATCATAATCCTCCTCCATATCGGAAACGGTGACTGCTCGTTTCTGACTTTCCTCACTGGTTCCTTAGGCGGTCTTAAAGTGGTTTCAAGGCGCCCGACGGACAAGGCTTTGGCTCTTCTCGACCCGGAGCTTGCCTCTGCTTGTTCCCGTCGGTGCGATCGGCGCGGATGGGTGACGTTTTGGCGCGAAATGACAAGACGCGGATCGTTCTCGGATTTAGTCTATTCCCAGAAACGCAGCACCGGGGAGAAGGTTCCGATGAGAAGCACTTTATTCGTTGCGGCCGCCCTGGCCGCGTGGAGCATGACCACGTCCGCCGAGGCGCAGGACAATCCGTGCCAGAGCGCCGTGGCCGACTCGCTGTCCAAGTATGGCGTCGAGTGGTCCGACCTGAATAACGTTCAGTGGGATACCGATACCTGGAATTCGGGCCGCGGCGGCATGACGTCCACCAGCGGTTACCAGATGTATGCGGAGCCGGCGTCCTGCTCGGACGGCAGCTTGGTGGTGGAAATGTGGCCCAACTGCGGCATCACGGATATATACACGCGTGGCTCCTGCAAAATCAAAGGGTTACCGAACCACTGGTGGTAGCCGTGACGACCGCTGACAGCATAGGGTTGCGTTCTGGCTGAACGCGGTTTCCGCTAGGTTTGGACGGCGCTGACAGGCATGCCGTCGGTACATGCCTCACTAGTGAGTTGGCAGGCCGTGGATTGATGGACGTCCGCGCCGGTTCGGCACGGTCCGGAAGCGCATGGGGAAGACGTCACTGATGATGACCATACGGACGATCGCATTCACCGTCGCGACACTGGTCGTAGCCGGGTGGGCCGCCATGACGCCGACGGCGGCTCAACAGGTCACCGGCACGCCGGGATCGCCGGGCGCCACGACGACGATCAAGGGCGACCAGTTGCCGCCGCCGCCGCAGGCGTTTGGAGGGCAGATCGAGCTGAACGCCGCGCAGTCGACGCCGTATTGGCCGGCGCGGGTTGTCCCTCCCAAGGATGCGCCGAACATATTGCTCATCATGACCGACGACACCGGTTTTGGCGCGGCCTCGGCGTTCGGCGGCGTCATCCCCACGCCCAACGTCGAGCGCATCGCCGAGGCCGGGCTTCGCTACACCAATTTCCATTCGACCTCGCTTTGTTCGCCAACGCGGGCGGCACTGATCACCGGGCGCAACCACCACTCCGTCGGTTTCGGCGTCATCTCAGAGGCGGCGACGGGCTTCCCCGGCTATGACAGCTACATCGGCAAGGATAGCGCCACGATCGGGCGCATCCTGCTGGATAACGGCTACCGGACGTCCTGGTTCGGCAAGGATCACAACACCCCGACATGGACGGCAAGTCAGGCCGGGCCGTTCGACCAGTGGCCGACGGGCATGGGGTTCGAATACTTCTACGGCTTCGTCGGCGGCGACACGAGCCAGTGGCAGCCGAATCTGTTTCGGAACACCACGGCGATCTATCCCTATGTCGACAATCCCCAGTGGAACCTGACCACGGCGATGGCGGACGACGCCATTCACTGGATGAACCAGTTGAACGACATCGATCCGTCGATGCCCTTCCTGCTTTATTTCGTGCCCGGTGGCGTGCACGCGCCTCACCATCCGACGCCGGAGTGGATCGAGAAGATCAGCGACATGCACTTGTTCGACAAGGGCTGGAACGCGCTGCGCGATCAGATCTACGAGAACCAGAAGAAGCTCGGTGTGATTCCGCGGGACGCGACGCTGACCCCTTGGCCGGATGATCTGCTGAGGCGCTGGGACGACCTGAGCGCCGAGGACAAGAAGCTGTTCATCCGACAGGCGAACGTGTTCGCGGCCTACCTGGCCTATACCGATCACGAAATCGGCCGTGTGATCGACGCTGTCGACAGGATGGGCAAGCTCGACAACACGTTGATCATCTATATCGTCGGTGACAATGGTAATTCCGCCGAAGGCTCACCCAACGGCACGCCGAGCGAAGTGCTGCAATTCAACGGCATCGAACTCAAGCCCGCCGAACAGATGAAATGGTACGACGCCTGGGGCTCCGACCAGACCTACCCTCACATACCGGTGGCTTGGACATGGGCGTTCGATACGCCGTTCAAGTGGACGAAGCAGATCCCGTCGTTCTTCGGCGGCACACGCCAGGGGATGGCGATTTCTTGGCCGAAGCGCATCACCGACAAGGGCGGCATTCGAAACCAGTTCCACCACGTCATCGACATCGTGCCGACGCTGTTGGAAGTGACCGGGATACCGGCGCCGGAATCGGTCGATGGTATCGACCAGAAGCCGATTGAAGGTGTGAGCATGGCTTACACTTTCGACAAGGCCAATGCCGACGCGCCGTCAACACACAAGATGCAGTACTTCGAAATGATGGGCGTGCAGGGGCTCTACAACGACGGCTGGATGCTGAGCGCCGTTCCAATCCGGGCGCCATGGCTTTTGCTCGGCGACGCGATCCTGGATCCCGCCACCGCCTTCAAATTCGAACTGTACGACGTCGCCAACGATTGGACCCAATACACCGACCTGGCTGCCGAGAACCCGGCAAAAGTTCAGGAAATGAAGGACCTGATGTTCGCCGAGTTCGCCAAGTATCAAGTTCTGCCGCTGGATGCCTCGGTGGCGACGCGGTTGGTGACTCCTCGCCCCTCTGTTTCGGCGGGCCGCACGAAGTTCGTCTTCTCGGGCGAGCCGATCACCGGCATTCCGCGTGGCACCGGGCCGGATCTGCTCAACACCTCCTACACGATCACGGCGGAAATCGACGTGCCGCAGGGTGGTGGCGACGGGATGATTGTCACCCGCGGCGGGCGGTTTGGCGGATACGGCCTGTATCTGGTGAAGGGCAAGCCGGTGTTCCTTTGGAACCTCCTGGACCTGAAGCGGGTGCGCTGGGATGGCGCGGAAGCGCTGTCGCCCGGCAAGCACGTTCTTGAATATGACTTCACCTACGACGGCCTGGGCTTCGCCACGCTGGCGTTCAACCAAATCAGCGGTCTCGGCCGCTCCGGCACCGGAACCTTCAAGGTCGACGGAAAAGTCGTTTCAACTCAAAAGATGGACCACACCGTGCCGCTGACCGTGCCGTGGGATGAGACCTTCGACATCGGGTCCGATACCGGTACGCCGGTCGACGACACGGATTATCAGGTGCCGTTCGCGTTCAACGGCACGATCGACAAGCTGACCTTTGCGATCGATGAACCGAAACTGACGCCCGATGACGTGAAAAAGCTCAAGGAAGCGGACGCCAAGGCCAACGACCGTCGGTAATCATCCATCGGCGGGAGGCCGCGGGCAGAGGGGTAGGATAACGAACTAAGGCGCGTGTAACGAACGCTGGCTATGGCGCCGGCATTGGATCGGGGTAGCCGTAACGTCGTCAGCCTGTAGAAAAACCGAAAACACCATTTAACTCCAACTAGAGGATAACAACCCATGACGATTCGGGCTCAAGCTTACTCTGTAAAACGATCCGCTTGGTGGATTGGTGCGGCGGCATGTTTGTCGATCTTTATCGCACCGGTCGTGCTGACGGGGACCGCCACCCCGGTTCTGGCGCAGGCGTCCGGCATGGTTGGCGCCGGCACGTCCGAAACAATCTCCATGCAGGCCACCGTCAAGTCGGTCGATCAGAAAAAGCGCAAGGTCACTCTGGTAGGGCCGAACGGCGACGAAATGAAATTGAAGGTCGGCAAAGATGTCCAAAATCTGGAGCAGCTGAAGGCGGGCGACGTCGTCGTCGTGCAGTACACCGAGGCGGTGGCTTTTGTGATCGCTCCCGCAGGCACGAAGACCCCTGATGACATGGTCGCACTCGCGGAGGAGCGAGCCGCGCCGGGCGAAAAGCCGGGCGGAGCGATGGAAGGCATGGTCGTCGTCACTGGTTTGGTGGTTGCGGTTAACCCCGGCGCCAATACGATTTCGCTGGTGAATCCAGAGGGCGGCGAAGTCATCAAGGTCAGCGTCAAGGACCCCGAGTACCTGCGTATGCTGCCATCGGTAAAGGTCGGCGACACCGTCACCGCCGTCATTTCCGAGGGCATCGTCGTCGCCGTCGCACCGGCCAAGTAGTTCCGTCCAACGGGGCCGGTCGATCGCACGCGCCGTCGTCCGGCCCCGATTCTAAGCAGGAAGCCTACAAGGTATGCACCGACGCCAATCGGCTCGGAAAGCTTGTCCGAGGGCGCTGCTTGCGCCGTTGCTCGGCCTTATGGTCGTGGTCGTCATGGCCGGCAGAGGCGAGGCGGGCGGCTTGTTCGTCTCCGAGATGGGGACGCCCGACCTCGGCATGGCGGCGGCCGGCCGGGCGTCGGCGGCTGAAAACGCGGCAACGGCGTTCGGCAATCCCGCCGGCATGACGCGGCTGGAGGGTTCGCACCTTCTGGTCGGCTTGCAGGGCGGCTATGGGGTCGTCGACTTCGATCGGGGCAGCGAGACCACGGTCTCCGGCGGCAACGGCGGCAATGCGTCCGGCGGGTTTCCCGGCGCCGGCTTTTATGCCGTCTACAGCGTGTCGCCCGACATCAAGCTCGGCCTCTCGGCCGGTTCTAACTTCGGCGGCGATGTCCAGTACGAGAAGGGATGGTCCGGCCGCTACTACGCCACCAAGGACGAGTTGGTGACGTTCGGTCTCTGGCCGGTCGCGGCGTACAAGGTCAACGACTGGCTTTCGATCGGCGGCGGTGCGCAGATCATTTACGGCTCCCTCAACTCAAAGACCGCCGTCCGCAACGGGACCGGCGGGCCGGATGGCCAGATTCAGCTGGACCATGACGACGTCGGCTACGGCGGCCTCGCCGGTTTTCTCGTCGAACCGGTCGAGGGAACGCGCATCGGCGTCACCTACACCTCGAAGGTAAAGCTCAATTTCAAGGAGAACCCGGAAGTGTCCGGCGGCGGGCCGATCTTCAATGCCCTCGACCCGGGTATCGCGAACTCGAAGCTCGATCTTGGCCTGACCATCCCGCAGTCGGTGATGGTGAGCGGCACCCAGCAGGTGACGCCGGACATCGATGTGATGGTGAATGTAACATGGCAGGACTGGAGCGAGTTCGGCAAGCCGACGGTGGAGGTAACGTCGACGACATCGCGCAAGGCCACCGTCGACCTGGACTATGACGACACCTGGGGTGTCGCGCTGGGCGGCCGCTGGCGTTTCCGGCCGTCCTGGTCGTGGTCTCTCGGTATCGGCTATGACACGTCGCCGATCAACAAGAAACAGCGCTCGCCGGCACTGCCTCTCGACCAGCAGGTGCGCATCGGCACCGGGCTTCAGTACGCGCTGACGGAACGTGCCACCATCGGTGCGGCGTACCAGTTTCTCTACCTCGGCCAGGGCGACACCGACCGGGATAGCGGCCCGCTCACCGGGCGCCTCGAAGGCGATTACTCGTCAAACGAGGTGCATTTCTTCAATATGACGCTGAGTTTGAAACTGGATTGATCGAGCGCGCGTGGGCACATAGGGCCGCGTGCAGGCCAAGAAACACTGACCACGCGGCGGCACGTCCAAAAACGTCGACATCGCCCTGAAGAAAGAATTTTACCGTTTACGAAAGATTTGGAACGACATGAAGGTGCACTTTTCCATGGGTATCATGGTGTGTGCGGCGGTACTCGCCGCAGCACTGGCCGCGGCATCGGCGGCGTCGGCCGTCGACGCGGACGAGAAAATCCTTGTTAACGTAGACAATTTTGCCCGCGCGCAGACGGACATGGAGTTCGAGGGCATCCTCAAGCTGTCCGGCGACGTTAACTAGTGGCACCACAATCGCGAGCCGACGCCGATCGACGCGCAGAACGTCATTCGCATGAACCGCGATACGCTCTACAGCTTCGCCGTTGTCGACATCAGCAAGGGTGCCACGGTCACCATGCCGGACGCCGATGACCGCTACATGTCGCTGATGGTCATCAACAACGACGGCTACATCAACGATGTCTATTACGGCGGCGGGACCTACCCGCTGACGATGGAGGAGTACGGTACGCCCTTTGTCGGCCTCGCCGTTCGCACGCTGGTCAACGCCGACGACGAGGCGGACCTCAAGGCGGTCCACGACCTTCAGGACCAACTGAAAATCGCCGCCGCGGCGGCGACGGCATTCGACGCGCCGGACTACAACCGCGCAAGCTATGAGGCGACGCTCAAGCCCCTGCTCGAGCTGGCCAAGGGTCTGTCCGGAACGGCGAAGATGTTTGGCGCCAAGGACAACGTCAACCCGGTCCACTTCTTGATCGGGTCCGCTTACGGCTGGGGTGGTTTGCCGCGCAAGGATGCGGTCTACGTCAACGTCCAGCCCGGCCTGCCGGTTGGCGTCTACGAACTGACCGTGGAAGACGTTCCCGTCGAGGGCTTCTGGTCGATCAGCTTGTACAACAAGGACGGCTATTTTCAGAAAAACGACTTGAACGCTTACAATGTGAACAGCGTTATGGCGACGAAGAACGACGACGGCGCGTATGTCGTCCGTTTCGGCGGCTGCTCGGAAAGCACGCCGAACTGCCTGCCGATCATGGACGGCTGGAACTACATCGTGCGCCTTTACCGACCCGAACAGGCGATACTCGACGGCTCCTGGACGTTTCCCGGACCGCCGCAACCGGTAAAGCCGTGACCGGCCGTCAGGCCTCGGGCGGCCCACAAATCGCTTGCGGCCCGTTCCGCGCCAAGGATTTGCGAATGGCGCCGGGGGTCGAGCCCGTCCAGCGCTTGAACGCTCGGACAAAGTTGGCGTTGTCCGAGTAGCCGAGATCGAGGGCGACATCGACGAGCTTGATGCCGTGCGCCTGCAGCAGCGTCAGCGCCATGGACCGGCGGGCCTCCTCGACCAGCTGAGAAAAGGTCACACCTCCCTCCGCCAGCCGGCGCTGGAGCGTACGCGCCTTGAAGCCGGTCACGGCGGCCACCAGGGCTAGCGGCGGTGAGCCGTCACCGAACAGCGCTTCGATAACCTGTCGGACGCGGCCGGGAAAATCCGTCGCCGGCCCGGTTGAGCTGAGAAACGCGTAGAGGTCATCCAATTGTCTACCCATGCCGTTGCCATGGACGAGGCGCGCGTCGAGCAGTGCCCGATCGAACTCGATGGCATATTGGCGGCCGCGGCAAGACACCCTCGTCCTCAACAGCGTTTTATAGCTCTTGCGCCGGGCGCCTTCCGATGCCGGCACCTCGACCGTATCCGGGACCCACGACCGGCTGGCGGCGAGGCGCAGCAGATTGATCAGTAGCGTGATCGTGAACAGGTCGCCATGTCGCTGACCAGCGGATTCGAAATCGCAAAAGGCGTGACATAAGCGGACACGTTCGCCCCGACACTCCAGCCAGACTCTTTCGGCGGAGTTTTCCAGGGCAACCGCGTCGATCACGGTATGGATAGCCTCGCACAGGTTGTTCTTTTCGGTGACCAGCACGCCGAACGCGCCGAGATCGCGCAACGATGTCCGCTCGCCGACGACCAGACCCAAGTGTTCGATGCCTTCACGCCGCGCCGCACGGTCGACGAAATCGAGCCCCTGGTGCAGCGGATGAAGACGTTCCGGCTGCTCAAGGATACGGGGCGACAGGCGCGCATCTTCCATCAAGCGTTCGACCGGAGCGCCGATCCCGTCGAGAAAGTGGACAAAGGGCAGGATCGCGGACGCGCGCACCAGCGGTATGTTGTTCACCGTCCCCTCCCACGTCGCCGAATTGCGGCTTTTTTGCGTTTCCGCGGAACGGTACATCAAGAAAGCATGGCCACGCCAGATTTCACGCCTTGACGCCACAGTAGTGTCATCTGAAGAACGGCGGCGGACCGCCGCCGCCTGCGACTGGGCGCCGGGGACTGTTTGGTGCTCGCTCACGTACGGTAAGCGAAAGGTGGTCATGGCGTGCCCTCCCAACGAAGGCTGCGGTTGGCCCCGATGCCTTTCAAGCGTGCGCAACGGGGTTGCCGCCGTTCATTCGGCAACCGTTGTGTCCGACCGTCCGTACATTCGCTATTGCGATGCATGGCAGCAACGTCGCGTTCGGCCGCGCCGCGTTGGGCATGCGGGCGGTTTTGCTGTACCTGAGGGGCGAAGGCGCCAACGCGCGGGCGGGCACGTCCGCATCTCAGGGCCGCAGGCCGGAGGACCACGCATGCTCCAATCGCCGGGCATCGACGGGCGGCCACGCTCCGATGTGCCGATTTTACTCGTCATCGCGCTGGCGTGTCTGATCGCCGGCCTGACGCTGCCGATCATGGAGGTGCGCCAGTTCTGGGTGTTTCGCGGCACCTATTCGATCCTCGACGGCATCCGGCTGCTGCTCCGCCAGGGCGAGATCCTGGTCGCCCTGGTGGTGATCGCCTTTTCCATCGTCATGCCGGCGGCCAAGATCATCGCCCTGCTGGCATTCTGGTGGCGCCTGCGCCAGGGCGGGACCGTCTCCAGCCGCTGGCCCGCCCATTTGGAAGGGTTGAGCAAATGGTCGATGCTGGACGTGTTCGTGGTCGCGCTCATCGTCTTCGCGGCGAAGGCGAGCGCCGTTGCCGACGCCGCCGTCTCGCCGGCCGTCGTTCCCTTCGTGGCGTCGATCGTGCTGACGGCGTGGTGCGGCCGCTCGCTGCGCAAAACGCTTACCGCCGGGCGTAATACCAACCGCGCCGTCAGGCCGTAACGGCGATCGCCTTCGGCCGCTTTCGCCCACTTTGTTCCGCGACCCGCCACAGATACCAGCACGCGATGGAGCGGTAGGGGCGCCACGGTACGGCCAATTGCAGCATTTCCGCCTTCGCGGGCAGCTCGTCCAGGTCGAGCGCCGATCGAAGACCGTTGCGGATGCCGAAGTCGTTGACGGGAAACACATCCAGGCGACCGAGGCCGAACATCAGCACCATCTCCACCGTCCACGCACCGACGCCGCGCACGGCGACCAGACGCCCGATCAGCTCTTCGTCCGCAAGCGTCTGCGCCGCCCGGCGATCCGGCACCACGCCGGCAATGGTCATCCGGGCGATGTCGCGGATGGCGGCGATCTTGTTGCGCGACAGCCCGGTCGCGCGCAGCGCAGGATCGTCGATGGCGCCGACATCGGCCGGGCTCGGAAACGGCGCCGGCGCGAACAAGCCAATGAACCGCGCGAGGATGGCGTCGGCCGCTTTCGCCTGCAGCTGCTGGTGACTGACCGCCCGGATCAGACACTCGAACGGGCTTCGATGCCATGCCGGGGCGAGCGCGCACGGACCGATGCCGTCGATGATCCGCGCCATCATCGGATCGGCGTCCCGCAAATGTTGGATGGCCAGCGCGACGTGGCCTTCGAAGGTCTCGCTGTCGGGTTGATGCCACTGAATGTCGTCGGCCGGCTGCACGGGCGCGGTAATCCTCTTCTTCAAACGCCGCTGCCTACCGCACCAGCTGCCAGTCGCGCTGCGACAACAGCGGGTTGGTGAACGCCTGGGAGAACGCGTCGACCGCGACCATGCGCAGGGTCAGGTTCGGCAGCGGGGTGTTGCGCACCCGGTCTTCCGCGAACAGCCCGGGGTAGAACTCGATCCGATCCGGCGTGCCATAGGTGCGCTTGAGAAAATCCACCACCCGCGGATCGGTGGACACATCCTCGACGCGCTTGGGCCACGGCAGGCCGAATGCATCGAGATAATGCGCATAGGGGGCGATATGGTTCAGGCGCCCCTGGTGAATCGCGAGCTGCTCCAGCGGCACCAGCGCCTCCGTCGTGTTATAGGCGCCTAGCTTGCCGGCGGCTTGCGCGCTCATCGTCGACGCGGCCCCTCCTGCCGAGGAAACGTGAAACACGATCACAATGGGTCATCATCAATGAAGAGTTGGTATAACCCGTCCGCGAGCGTACACCGCGGGCGGGGACAAGTCCAAAAGACCGCGCCGCCCACGCGGATGGGTACGCCTCTCTCACCGACCGGGCGGTACCAGCGGCGGGTTTAGTCGAGGGCGTCGCGGATTGTCGTCGACAGATCGCGGACGCGCTGGAGGCATGCGCCCAACGATTGCCGTTCGAGATCCGGAAGCCGGTCCTGGTCGACCTCTCCCGATGGTTGGCAACCGGCGTCGAGGTCGTCGAGTTGCTGACGCAGCAACCAGGTCTTCAGACGGAACTGCACCTCGTCCAGGCGATCCCGATCCGCCGGGGTGATGCCACCGGCGGCGCAGACTAGGGCGAAACGTTCTTGCGTCGACGGCGCGACGATCGCGTACCGCACCGCCAGGGCCCGCGCCGCCGCGGTCAGCGGCCACAGGGCATGGCGTTTCAGATCGATGCGTCCATGCCGGCCGGACGGCGTTTCCGGAGTCCGCGCCGGTGCGGCCAGCGCTCGGGCAAGGGCGCGGTTACCGCCGGTCTCGGCGCTCAGCAGGGCGGCGTATTCGGCCGCCAACTCGGCATTGCCATAGGCCAAGTGGCCATCGAATAAAAGATCCGCGTTCGCCGACAGAACCTGCTCGGGCCGGTTGGCCCAGTGCCGAAAGCGTTGGCGCCAGGTATCCAGATTGCCGCGCCACGAAGGGTTCTGAACCGTCACCCCGTCGGCGCAGTCGTCGACGCCGCTGGTGTCGAGGATGGCGGCGATATGCGCGCCGAAGCGGGCGAACCACGCCGCCGTGGGGCCGTCGGTATCGGCGCTGTCGTAGACCAGGGCGTTGTCCTGCTCCGCCGACAGCAGGCTTTCGCCGCGGCCCCCCGATCCGAGGACGAACAGCGCGTAAGGTGCGGGCGGGCGGCCTTGGCCTTCGCCGACCATCAGCTGTTCCGCCAGCACGGCAGCGCGCCCGACCATCTCGCGCAACTCGAAACTGAGCACGCGGGCGATGTCGACGGCGTCAACACCGTTAGCCAGCAGCTCCCGCGCCACCGCCGGCAGACGCGCGTGCGTGCGCGCGAGATCGTCCGGCTTGCTGGCCTCAGATATTTCGTCACCGAGGCGTATCGCCTGGCCGGCCCGCTCACCGAGCAGGGTATACGCAGACACCACCCCAACCGGCCGGGTGGCCACGTCAGTAACGATCAGGTGGCGGATGTTGCGCCGTTGCATGCGCGCGACGCCCTGGTACAGGAACGCGTCCTGGGGCAGGAAGACAACGGCCTCGCTCATGATGCTCTCGACGCGGCGCTCGGTCGACGCGGCGCCATCGCTGGCGAACGCACGCAGGATGTCGCGCTCGGTAACCACACCCCAGACACCATTGGTCGTCGGATCGCCAATAACGATCGCGTCGTTACCGCCGCTGTCCATCCGCCGCGCCGCCTCGAGGATCGTTGCCTGCGGCGGAAGAAAGGCTACCGGCGAGCGCATCACGTGACGAAGCTGCTGGCGATACAGGAACGGGTCAAGCGGGGCCAGCGCCTCGCGATCACGGCCGTCGATCCACGCTTCGGACGGGCGTACCGACGTGGCGTCGTACCACCCCTCGCGCGCCTGGTGCTCCAGTATACGGGTCTGTGCGTTGGAATGGGCCTCGGCGTCGCCCAGCGTCCGGATCCCTTTTTCGGCCAGCAGCGGCAGCAGGCGGATAAATATCTCGGCCGTGGCCATAGCGTCGTCCAAGGCCGTGTGACGATGGCCGAGGGTGATGCCGAGTACGCCGGCCAGATCGTCGAGCGAGAGTTCGCGCTGATCCGATGCCAGAGCGGCGTAGAGCAGTTTCGTATCGAGAAAGTGCGGCGGCCGCCATCGCGCCCCCATCAACCGCGTCTCGCGCAGCAGGAACGCCAGATCGAAGCCCACACTCTGGCCGACGATAACCGCGTCACCACAGAACGCATCGAGAGCGGGCTGGATCTCCGGGAACCGCGGCTGGCAGAGCACCGCCCGGTCATCGATGCCGTGAATCGCCGTCGAACTTGGCGGGATCGGTATCGACGGGTTGACCAAACTCTCGAACGTCTCGGTCCGGAGAAGGCGTCCCTTGTCGATGCGGACGGCGCCGACCTGCACCACCCGATCGCTCGTCACATCGAGCCCGGTCGTCTCGAGATCGAGGACCACCGCGGTCAGGTCGGACAGACAGGCGTAACGATTGATGCGTGGCATGGGACGTCAACCCCGATCATGGTTCGCCTTGCAGATGATGTCACGCGCCGGTCAATGCCATTTGCCGCGCTGGCGCGCATGCGACCGGGTCGCGCGATAGCAGGGTTGCCACGCGACTGCGGGAGTGGCAGAGTTTTCGACCAATAAAAAAACGACAGGGAGGGCTCGTCGGGTGAAGGTCGCATTGTTCGTTCCCTGCTTCATTGACGCATTTTTCCCCGAGGTGGCTATCGCCACGCTCGAACTGCTGGAGCGCGTTGGAATCGACGTCGAGTATCCGCTCGACCAGACCTGCTGCGGCCAGCCCATCGCCAACGCCGGCTGCCAGGCCGACGCGGCGCCGGTAGAGGCGCACTTCGCGCGCACCTTTGCCCGCTACGACCACATCGTCACGCCCTCGGGCAGCTGCACCCACCACGTCCGCAATCACTTGGATGCCGTCGAGCAGACCGACGACGTCAAACGCGTGCGCGCCAACACCTACGAGCTGGTCGAGTTCCTGCATGACGTTTTGAAGGTGGACGCGTTTCCGTGGGCCGAGTTTCCCCACAAGGTGGCGATTCACAACAGTTGCGGAACGCTGCGAGCGCTCCGTCATGCGTCCATGTCGGAGCTGGGCGAGCCCTTCTTCTCCAAGCCTCTCGACCTGCTGTCCACCGTCAAGGGGATCGAGTTCGTGACGCCCCAGCGTCCGGACGAATGCTGCGGCTTTGGCGGCACGTTTTCCCTGTTCGAGGAGCCGGTGTCGGCCAAAATGGGCTACGACAAGGTGACGGACATGGAGCAATCGGGCGCCGAGTACGTCGTCTCCGCCGACAGCTCGTGCCTGATGCACCAGAAGGGTTGCGCCGAGCGGCTGGCTAGCCCGCTCAAGTACATCCATATCGCCCAGATTCTGAACGGGGCGCGAGCATGAAACGCATCGATCACGCCGAGGCGTCGTCGCACTTCATCGCCGCCCGGGCGCACGAGGAATTTCACGACCGGCGCCTGTGGGACCTGCGCAGCAAGCGTGACCGGACTCGCGACGAGATCCCGGAATGGAACCGACTTCGCGACCTGGCCTCGCAGATCAAGGAGCACACACTCACCCACCTCTCTCAATATCTTGAACAGTTCGAGGCCAACGCCAAGACCAACGGCGCGCACGTGCACTGGGCGCTGGATGCCGAGGATCACAACCATATCGTCCATGACATTCTCGCCGCGCGCGGCGTGCGAACCCTGGTCAAGAGCAAGTCGATGCTCACCGAGGAGTGCGATATGCGCCCCTATCTGGAGCGGCGCGGCATCGCGGTGGTCGAGACCGACCTGGGCGAGCGCATCCAGCAGCTCGACGACGAGCCGCCCAGCCACATTGTCGTGCCGGCGGTCCACAAGCTCCGCGACGACGTGGCGCAAGTGTTCGGCCGCACCATCGGCTCCGATCCCGCAAACAACGACCCGCACTACCTCGCCGAAAAGGCGCGCATGAACCTGCGCCCGAATTTCCTGACCGCCGAGGCCGGAATGACCGGCGGCAACTTCGCGGTCGCCGAGACGGGGTCGATCGTCGTCTGCACCAACGAGGGCAACGCGGATCTGTCGGCCAACGTGCCGCCGCTGCACGTCGTCTCCGTCGGCATCGAAAAGCTGGTTCCGGGCCTGGATGAGTTGGCTGTCTTCATCCGCATGCTGTCGCGCAGCGCGCTGGGCTCGCCGATCACGCAATACACCTCGCACTTCCGCCGGCCGCGCGAGGGCAGCGAACTGCACATCGTCCTCGTCGACAACGGCCGCAGCGACCGTCTCGGCATGGCGGATTTCTGGACCTCACTGAAATGCATCCGCTGCGGCGCGTGCATGAACACGTGCCCGGTGTACCGGCGTTCCGGCGGGCTCAGCTACGGCGCCGTCTATTCCGGGCCCATCGGCATCATCCTCAACCCCACCCACGATCTGCGCAAATATTCGGAGCTGCCGTTCGCCTCGACGCTCAACGGCAGCTGCACCAACGTCTGTCCGGTGAAGATCAACATTCACGATCAGATCTATCAGTGGCGCCGGGTAATGGCGGAGCACAACCAGCTGCCGTTCGTCAAAAAGGCGGCGATGAAGGTCACCAGCCGGCTGCTCTCGGACCCGAAGGCGTTTCGCCGGACCCTCGGGTTCACCGACGCGGCGCTGGAGCATCTGCCGCGCTTTCTGCTGTACACCCGCTTCAATGCGTGGGGAAAGCAGCGGGAGGTTCCCGTCTCGCCCGATGAAACGTTTCATGCCTGGTACTTGAAGAACCGAAAGAAGGCGTCATGAACAACCGCGATGCCATTCTGTCGGCGGTCCGCGGCCATCAGCCGCCGGCCGTGCCGCGGCCCGTCGTTCCACTGTTCGACGAGGATTTGACCCCGCTGTGGCCGCGCTTCGTCGCGGCGCTGGAGCGGATGGGCGGCAAGCTGGTGGTCCCCGCCGCCGACGCCGACCCGGGCGCCATCGTCCGCGAGCTGTTTCCCGACGCGGCGATCGTCTGCTCGGCGACGCCGGAGGTGGAGGGTACGCGGCCGCTCAGCGGCGCCAATGCTCCGAAAGACCTGGCCGACGTCGACGTCGGCATCGCCCGCGCGCCGTTCGGCGTGGCGGAAACCGGTTCTGTCTGGTTCGGCGAGCGGTCGCTTGTCCAGCCTGCGGTCGCCTTTCTGGCGCAGCATTTCGTCGTCCTGCTGGATCCCGAGGCGCTGGTGGCCAATCTGCACACCGCCTATCGCCGGCCGGAGTTCCGGGATGCCGGCTATGCCGTACTGGTCACCGGCCCGTCGGCCACCGCCGACATCGAAGGCGTGCTCATCCACGGTGCCCAGGGCGTGCGCAGCCTCACCATCATTGCGCGGCCTGTGCCGGTACCGGTCTGAGCCTGTCGATATCCGTGCAGCATCATCGTTGGATCTGGCCGGTTTACGTGGTGCTGTTCGCCTTATCGGTTCCGTGGTACCTGCCGGCGGACGATACGCCCGCCCTCTGGCTGGGCCTGCCGTACTGGGTGGTCTTGTCCATTCTGGCGATCTTCGCCATCGCGTGTTTTACCGCCTGGGTCATGCAGCGTTACTGGCCGGTCGATGATGACAACGACGACCGATTGGCGCCGCCATGATCGCAAACCCGCTCGGGATCGGGCTGTATGCGATTGTCGGCCTTTATCTGCTGACTATGGTCGCGCTCAGCGTGGCGGCGCGCCGGAAACAGAAACAGGGCAGCCTGAACCAATTCTACCTCGCGGACCGAAGCCTTGGGCCACTGGTCCTCATGCTCACGTTTTATGCCACACAGTACAGCGGCAACTCCCTCGTTGGACTGCCCGGTGAGACCCATCGGGTCGGCTTTCTGTGGATTTTGAGCCTCGGGTATATGACGTCGGTGGTCGTCGCGTATCTTTTGTTCGCTCCCAATCTCTATCGCGCCTCGCGCACGTATGGGTTTGTAACCCCCGGCGACTGGATCGATCACCGCTTTCAATCGCCGACCTTGACCCTTTTCGCCAATTTTTTGTTCCTGCTGGTGATGGTCAATTTCCTGCTGGCCCAATTGATGGCGATGGGGCACGTGGTAACGACCGCCTCGGGCCATGCGGTGCCGTTTTGGGCTGGTGTTGCCGGCCTCGGGCTGGTCATTGTGCTGTACGAGACGGTCGGCGGCATGCGCGCGGTGGCCTGGACCGATTGCGTTCAGGGGGGGCTGCTCATGCTCGGTCTCGCGGGGATCATGATCGCCGTCTTGCCCGGGCTTGGCGGCCTGCATGACACGTCGGCCTGGATCATCGAGCACGCGCCCGAAAAAGCCGCCGTTCCGGAGGGTGCTGCGATCCGGACCTGGATCAGTACGCTTTTACTGGTGGGGTTCAGTGCGGCGATCTACCCCCAGGCGATTCAGCGGATCTTTGCCGCCGAAAGCGCTCGCACGCTGCGAAACTCCCTGCGGGCCATGGCCTTCCTGCCTCTGGTTACGGTGCTGCCGATGTTTCTGATCGGCATTCTCAGCATCCCGCGCCTGTCCGGACTCGACGGGGTCGCCGCCGATCAGGTGATGCCGGCGCTGCTGAACGCGTGGGCCGGCGAGACCCTGTATTTGCGCGGAATGGTCATTGTGGTGCTGGTCGGCGCGATCGCGGCGATCATGTCGACGGCCGATTCCGTCTTGCTCAGCCTGTCGTCCATCCTCGCCAAGGATATTCTCGGCAAGGTCTGGCTACCGGACGCGTCCTCCCAGCAGCTTGCCCGGTTAGGAAAGGTGCTTTCCTGGGCGGTCTTGTCCGGTCTCATCGTGTTCGCGCTCAGCCCGCGGATATCACTGTGGGGCCTGATTGAGTTAAAGCTTGAGATCCTGATCCAGATCTCGCCACTTTTTATTCTAGGTACCCTGTGGCCCGGGATGACCGCGCGCGGCGCTCTGGCCGGCCTGTCGGTGGGGACAATCCTGTCCGCCGCACTGACGCTGAGTGGCGCCGGCAAAGTGTGGGGATGGCATTCAGGTGTGATCGGCGTCGCCGCCAACCTGATCGTCGCGCTACTGGTGTCCATGTGTCTTCCGGCGAATGCCGCCTCGCTGACCGGCCATGGTGCCAGCCAACGCCCAAACGTTGACCGGTGTCGCTGATGTCGCCGCTGGTGTCGCTTCCGCGATCGCCGCGAGTCCGTTCACTCGGGCCCCTTCCGACGCCGACAGGACCGTGAAGGCGATCCGCCGGTTGGAGAATTTGCCTTCTTCGGTGTCGTTGCTGGCAACGGGCTGGCTCGGTTCGTAGCCGCGCGCGACCAGCATGATGGGATCGACGCCGTTCTCGATGAGGTTCGTCCGCACCGTGTCGGCGCGGGCTTGGCTGAGAGCGACGTTGTTCGCTTCGTCGCCCGTCGGATCCGTATGGCCGCCGATTTCGGGTGTGGTTCCCTGCGGTGCCCGGCTAATCGTCTTGGCCGATAAGGCTCCTCGGCTGGAGCATCGGCCAACGCGAGGCGACGTCCTCAAGCTGGCATGGCCGCGATACGACGGCGCGACTATCACCCTCCGTCAAGGCAAAACAGGCGTTTTCCTTGCCGTACCCGTGACGGCGGAGCTGCAGACGGCGCTCGACACGACGACGCGCATTCTGGAGACCTATTTGCCTCGGAATGCTCGGATGGCGCGCTCGGCCATTCGCACGTTACGAGTTGCACAAAAAAACAACGGCGTTGGAAGGATAGTTTGAACGCGGTCCTATAGGTTGGAAGGCTCCGGCTAGCCTTTGAAATTGGTGGGCGCACAAGGACTCGAACCTTGGACCCGCTGATTAAGAGTCAGCTGCTCTACCGACTGAGCTATGCGCCCTTTCAATGGGTTAGCCTTTTTTGAGCCCACTTTCGCACCGATTTAGCACTAACGCTGCGTGGGCCGAACGGTCACGTCACTCCACCACGTGACACTACCTGCCGTCCTTATAGTCAACTCTCCAGCCGGTTGCCAGCCATGTCTGAGAGCCGTTCCGGAAAGTTGTTGAGTCGGATAACTCGGATGTGATTCATGTTGGAGCGCCAGGGATTGAAGGAGGCGCTCGATGTGGGAACCGGACCATCGCGGCGCGGCCGATCGCTGCGGCCTTCGCTATCCTAGCGATCTGACCGATGCGGAATGGACGCTGGTTGAGCCGCTGATCCCGCCCGCGAAGCGTGGCGGACGCAAGCGAAGCGTTGATATCCGTGAGGTGCTGAACGCGATTTTCTATGTGCTCTCGACCGGATGCCGATGGAACGCTCTGCCGTCCGACCTGCCGCCCAAGAGCACGGTGTACGACTATCTCGACCTGTGGGATTGGGACGGCACGTTGCAGCGCATCCACAACGCCCTTTATGGTGAGGCCAGGGCATTGACCGGGCGGGAAGCCAGTCCCACCACCGCCATCATCGACAGCCAGAGCGCCAAGGGGGCGGAAAAAGGGGGGCGTCGCTCGATCCCTCGGGCTTTGAGGCGGGCAAGAAGGTCAAAGGCCGCAAGCGTCACATCCTCGTCGATACCCTCGGCTTTCTCCTGAGCCCAAAGAGCCTTCGAGCCCTTTGGAAAACCTGACCAACCCTGCGCGGATTGTATGCGCGCCAACGTATCGCCACCGGACCACGACGGGTTCTTCGACCCATCGGTACGACCAGGGAAAGTGCCTGGATATGGGCTGGCTCACGGACCTTGTTCGTCGATCAGGATTTGATGCGGATCGCGCAGCGTAATCATGAGCGTCATGGGATCGACGGGTGAGGGCTGGAAGCCGCACCGCTCATAAAATCGCCTGGCCGCTTCCGAGATCGCGTGCACCAGCATTGCCCGGATCCCGGCAATATCCGCCGCCTGCAACGTCCGCAGGATCGCGTCGCAGAGCAGGGCGCGACCCAGGCCGTGGCCCTGATAAGCGGCATCAATGGCCAGGCGACCCAGCACCATCACCGACACCGGGGTTGGCATGTTTCGGCGTGTCCGTGTCGTCGCTTCAGAAAGGCTTGGTTGACAGGCTGGAAAAAAGAACAAATAGTGAACGATCAGCGTGAGCAGAAACGGAAAACGTACACATCTTGCAGGATCTCCATGTCCGCGCCGCCCTCCACCGGATTTGCCCCGCCCGACGGCCTGCGCTGGCTGTACGTCGATTTCAACAGCTATTTCGCCAGCGTTGAGCAGCAGCTTGACCCACGCCTGCGCGGCCGGCCTGTTGCCGTCATTCCGGTGGAAACCGATGCCACCTGCGCGATAGCCGCGAGCTATGAGGCGAAAGCTTTCGGAGTCAAAACCGGCACACCCGTCTACGAAGCACGGAAGATGTGTCCGGGGCTGATTTGCGTATTGGCACGACACGAACGCTATACTGATTTCCATCATCGTCTGATCGAGGAGATTGACCGTCATATTCCCGTGGCGGCGGTCTGTTCCATTGATGAGGTGGCCTGCCGCCTGATAGGGAACGAGCGGGAGCCCGAGCGGGCGACCGCCATTGCTCAATCCATCAAAGCCGGAATCGCGCGCACTATCGGCGCCTATGTCCGCTGTTCCATCGGCCTTGCCCCGAGCAAGTACCTGGCCAAGGTCGCGACCGATCTTCAGAAGCCGGATGGGCTCACCATCTTACTGCCCGAGGATTTACCCGAGCGGCTCTATGCGCTCGACCTGCGGGACCTGCCGGGTATCGGGCGGAATATGGAGCGCCGCCTCACGCGCGCCGGCATTACCGACCTGCGGACGTTGATGTCCTGTCAACCCAAGCATTTGCGCGCCGTATGGGGCAGTCTTTGCGGCGAGCGGATGTGGTATTACCTGCGCGGCTATGATCTGCCGGAGCCGGAGACCGGCCGACGCACCATCGGGCACAGCCATGTCCTCGCCCCTGAAATGCGTCCTCCCGAGCGGGCCCGGATTATCGCCCGACGCCTGACGATGAAGGCTGCGGCGCGGCTGCGGCGAATGGGCTATTACGCGGAACGGTTCGGACTTTCGGTTCGGATTGAGGACGGCCCTCGACAGGCCTTTGACGTCGGCTGCGCGCCAGCTCAGGACAGCTTCCTGTTCTTAAGGCTGCTGGAAGATCTGTGGCAGGCCATGCTGAGGGAGCGCAAGCACCTGAGAATCAAGAAGATAGGCGTCGTGCTTCACGGGCTGGTGCCGGAGGGCGATGTTCATATCCAGCCCGACCTATTCACGCCGCCGGCACCTGTGCTCGTGGCTAATAAACGACGCGGGGAGATATCGCACGTCATCGACGGGCTGAACCGGAAGTTCGGTCGGGATACCGTGTTGCTTGGCATAGCGGGCGGACCGGAGAAATCAGCCACCGGCACGAAGATCGCTTTTACCCGCATTCCCGACATGGAGGAATTTCTGGAGTAGGGCGCGGGGTTTTGCCTCTCCGTAGGAGGATTGGCCGGTCCTCTCGGACGTTGAGCCGCAGCCCCCAGTCCCGAATGATCTGAAGGACAACACCGCCAATCCGAGCCGCATCGGACCGACGCCCACCAATCTGTCGGAATGCCCCCCTACCGCGCGAGCACGGCGCGGCATTGGGCCGGAAGAGCGTCGAGCGGGATCGGCGTGCGCGTCTTGGGCGCCTTCGCCATCGCTTCGGCCTGTTGGCGCGCCTCGTCCGAGAACCACCAGGCGAGCGTGTCGTCACAGCCGTCGCCGGCCCCCGGGGGCGGTTGATCGACGCAGGCGGCATCGCCGTCGGGGCAATGGAGCCGGACGTGGAAATGGTAGTGATGTCCCCACCACGGCCGGATCTTCGCGAGCCAGTCCCGGTCCGTCCCAGCCGTCTCGCACAACGTCTGCTTGATCGCCGGATGGACGAAAATCCGCCGCACGTCGGGCGTTTGCGCGGCCCGTCTGAGAATATCTTTCTCCCGCGCCGTGAACCGGTCGCCGGTGCGCCAGCCGCTGTCGTCGAGCATCGAGACCGCCGACAAGCTCTCACGCTCGTTCATGGACAGCACCGGGGCGGGTGCGGCAAGAAACCAAATGTCCACGTCCAGTCCCGTCTGATGACTCTGATGCCCGGTCTGCATCGGGCCGCCGCGCGGCTGCGCCATGTCGCCGATGAGAAGGTCGGACCACCCCGCAGCCGCGACGGTCCGGGCCAGCGACTGGACGAACCGGACCATCGTTGGATGGCCGTAATACCGCTCGCGGGACGGTCGCATCACCTGATAACCGGGGCCGTTCAGCGCCAGTGCGGCGCCGCCCGAGACGCAGCCGAGACTGAACGCGCCGAACACGGCCGGCGCGCCGGCGGCCGGTCCGTCCACCTCCCACCACTCGCCCAGCCGATTGTCGGCGCCGGCCGGCGAACCGCACGCCGCCGCGACCAGAACCGCGATGACCGCGCATCGGACGATAAACCGGACACTGCGCAACCGCCACTTCCTTTCACGCCGTCCGAGTGCGCCGACGTCCTTGCCGGCATTCCCGCAACGAATGCACAATGGTTCTTCATCCGTGACACCGGAACGGATACTAAGATACCGGACTTTCAGATCAAACGACATGCAGCACGACAGAGAAAAAGCGACGTGGAGGGTTGAGGTCACGCTTGCCGGGGACGAAGCAGCGCCAAGCTGCCCGTGGAACGGTATCGGACTCACATGAAAATCGTCGTCGCCCCCAACGCGTTTAAGGGATGCCTGACCGCCCGTGACGCGGCCAGCGCGATGGCAGCCGGCATCGCGCGGGCGTGCCCCGACGCCGACGTCGTTCAGGTGCCCGTTGCCGACGGCGGCGACGGTCTGGTGGATGTGGCGGTCGACGCGCTTGACGGCCGGCTGCGACACGTCACCGTGACCGGGCCCTTGTTCGAACGCATCGACGCTCCCTTCTGTTACGTCGAAAGCGAGCGCTTTGCCGCGGTGGAGATGGCGCTGGCGAGCGGCCTCGCCCTGGTGCCCGCGGATCAAAAAGATCCGACACGAACCACCACGCTGGGCACCGGTGAACTGATCGCCGCTGCCCTCGACCTTGGCGTCGTCCGTATCGGTGTCGGCATCGGCGGCAGTGCGACGACCGACGGCGGGATCGGCATGGCCACCGCCCTTGGCGTCCGCTTCCTTGATGCCGACGGATCGGAGGTGCGGCCCGTCGGCGGTGATCTCCATCGTATTCGCCGCATCGACATGTCCAACATAGACCGGCGCATCCGTGACGTCCGCTTCGAGGCGGTGTGCGATGTCGACAATCCGCTATGCGGCCCTGATGGGGCGGCGCACGTATACGGGCCTCAGAAGGGCGCGACGCCGGATCAGGTGAGGCGTCTGGACGAGGGACTCGCCAATCTCGCTGATGTTATCGAGAGAGACATCGGCATCGATGTGCGGGGGCTTGCCGGTGCCGGGGCTGCAGGCGGGCTCGGCGCCGGTTTGCACGCCTTCCTCGGCGCGGAACTCAAACGGGGCGTCGATCTGGTGCTGGAGCTGGTCGGCCTGGACGCGAAACTCGCCGGCGCCGATCTGGCGCTCACCGGCGAAGGCCAAATCGATTTTCAGACCGCGTTCGGAAAAGCGCCGGCCGGGGTCGGCGCGGCCGCCCGCCGCCTCGGGATCCCATGCGTGGCGATCGCCGGCAGTGTCGGCGAGGGCATCGATGAGCTGGTCGAGGTCGGCATCGTCGCCGTGTTCAGCCTCTGCTCGCGGCCAATGACCCTTGACGAGGCCATGGCCGATGCGTCGGCCCTGCTTGGTTATTCGGCGGAGCAGGCCGCGCGTCTTTTCGCTGTGGCGGCCAGGGGCGATCGCGCGTAATGATGGATCGCGCATAATTATAAAGGGAGCGAAACGATGTATCTGCTGGTCTTGCTGGTCCTGTCGATCGCTTTCATCATCGTCGCTACGGCGAAGTTGGAACTCCATCCCTTTCTCGCCCTGCTGATCACCGCTTTCGGTTTCGGCATATTGTCCGGGATGCCGCTGCTGGAGGTCGTCAAGTCGGTCAACGATGGATTCGGCGGAACAATCGGCTACATCGGCATCGTCATTCTCGCCGGTTCGATCATCGGCACCTTTCTGGAAAAATCGGGCGGTGCGCTCACATTGGCCGAGCGCACTCTGAAGCTGACCGGGGAAAAGAACGTGCCGGCGGCGATGGGCATCGTCGGCTACGTCGTCTCCATGCCGGTGTTCTGCGATTCAGGCTTCGTGCTGTTGTCGCCACTCAACAAGGCGCTCGCCCGCAAGGCCGGCATCACGCTCGCCGGCAGCGCCATCGCGCTCAGCCTCGGCCTCTACGCCACCCATACCATGGTGCCGCCGACGCCCGGACCGGTCGCCGCCGCCGGCATTCTCAACGCCGACCTTGGCCTGGTGATCCTGTGGGGTGTCGTCGTCAGCTTCTTCGCCCTGATCGCCGGCTGGCTGTTCGCCGTTCTCGTCGCATCGCGTACCTACATCTCGCCCGACGGCGGCACCGAAGACGCGGAAACGGAAACGGTAGCGCCACCGCCCGGTCCGCTGCCGAGCCTCGGCAAATCGATCGCGCCGATCATCGTGCCGATCGTCCTGATCGTGATCCGCTCCATCGCCGAACTGCCGGCAAAACCGTTCGGCGCAGGGCCGTTCATCACGTTCATCAGCTTCATCGGCCAGCCGGTGGTGGCGTTGCTGATCGGCGTCGCTCTCGCCATGCTGCTGCCGAAGAAGCTGCACAAGGATATGATCTCGTCCACCGGCTGGGTCGGCCAGGCCATCGTCGCCGCCGCCACCATCATCATAATCACCGGGGCTGGCGGCGCCTTCGGCAAAATTCTGCAGAACTCCGGCATTGCCGCCGTCATTGGCGAATCGCTGGCCGGAGTACCACTGGGGATCTGGCTGCCCTTCATCGTCGCCGCTGGTATCAAGACGGCCCAGGGCTCGTCGACGGTCTCGATCATCACCACCGCAAGCCTGATGGCGCCTCTGCTCCCCTCGTTGGGGCTCGAGGACGAAACGGCCAAGGCGCTGGTCGTTGTCGCCATCGGCGCCGGCGCCATGGTCGTCTCCCACGCCAACGACAGCTATTTCTGGGTGGTCACACGGTTCTCGAACATGGACGTCCCCACCGGCTACCGACTGCAAACCCTCGGCACGCTCTGCGAGGGGGGGGCGGCGGCGATAACGCTGTGGCTGCTCAGCATGGTGCTGTTGTAGTCGCGGCCGCGACAGCAGGATAAGCAGCGCGACGTCGATCCCTACGTCGCCTCGTCTAAAGAGCCGCGGGCTCGTCCACGTCCAGCCCGTCGGCGACGTCCGACCAGCGTGACAGCCGCATCTCCTGCTCCATCTTGGCCTGTGCCTTTTTTTTCGCCTGGTGTTCGCCGGTGGTGCCGGTGACGTAGACGACATGCACGGGCACCCGGTGCGGATGGCCGTCGCTGGACATCAGCTCCTTATAAAACGTCACCTTGGACGCCCGCTTGGTGGACAGGTCGGCCTGCACGTCCCGCTGCGACAGAATGCCGACCAGGGCACCCTTGGCGTTAAGAACCGGCAAGCGCATCAGTCCGTGCCGGTGCATCAAGTCGAGCGCCTCATCAATGGGCTGCTTGTCGGTGCAGCAGACAACCTCCACTGACATGACGCGGGATACGGGTGTCTTTCCAGGATCGTTACCATCGGCCATGCAGCGAACGACCAGGTCACGATCGGTAACCACGCCCAGTATGCGCCCATCATCGGTCACCGGGAGACAACCGATCCCGTCGTCGCGCATGCGCTGAGCTGCCATCGCGGCGGTCGCACCTGCGTCGATTACACTGACGCGTGTTTTCATCACGCTGCCAACCAGCATTGCACCCTCCCTCGATTGCCCCCATTTTTATTGAGACGCCGATCATACCACAATTGAGGCTCAATTGCAGCCGACTTCGGGCCGGCGGCCACGCCGTTTCGCGGCTAGCCTATCTCTCTGCCGCCCGTCAGTGCGCCAGCAGCACCGGGATGTTGGCATAGTCGAGGATGTGCTGCGTTGTGCCGCCGAAGACGACCTGGCGGAAACGGCTGCGTGTGAACGCGCCCTTCAGCACTAGGTCGGCACCGATGTCCCCTGCCTCGTCGAGGATGACCTCGCCGGAGGGACGCTCGTCGGTTTTCAGCGTCCGGTGCGTCACCTTCAGGCCGTGCCGGGCAAGGTAGGCGGTGAGATCGCCACCGCCGGGGCCGGGGAAGGTCTGTCCTTCAACGGTAAGGACCTCGATACGGTCGGCGGCGCGCAGGAAGGGCATGCCGAAGGCGACCGTGCGCGCCGATTCCAGGCTGCCGTTCCAAGCGATCACGATGTTCCGTCCCAGATTGGACGGCGCCTCGACAGGGGCGAGGAGCACGGGGCGTCCGGTCTCGAAAAGTGCCGCCTCGCGGATGTCGCGCCAGCGTTGGGACACGGGCGCTTTCGGCCGGCCGACAACAATCAGGTCGAACAGGCGGCCATGATGACCGACGATCTCGGTTTCCTCGCCGGGTATTTCGCTCCAGCCGGCGGCAAGCCCGGTACCCGGAAGCTCAGGCTCCTGCATCGGCATCCCGTTGGCGGCCGTCGTCTCCGTGAACTCGTGGCGCGCCCGATCGGCGAAGCGCCGCCATTCGTCGGCCGCCGCCGTCAGATAATCGGGCGGCACGACCATGCCCGGAACGAACGTCAGCAGCGGCTCGCCCAGGACCAGCATCCCCTCCACATAGCTGTCGAACCGTTTTGCCAGCTGGATCGCGACGTTGAGCGCGACACGCGCCGCGTCCTCGTCATGGTAGGGTACGAGTATCGTTTTCATGACCCATCCTCCCATATTTTTTTACGTCAGCCGGGCCGGTTAACCCCGGCTCTGTCAATGATAGCGCACTCGGGTCCCATCCCGGCAGTGCTATGACGCGCGGACGCACTCCAGCAGGCACAGACCGGCGCCGTCGGCGTGGCGGTGGCTGCGCCATCCGGCGGCGGCGCACACGCCCTCCAGGTCGGCGACGGTAAGGTCGTTGACGTAGCCAAGGCGCCGCCGCGCCGCCGCCGTACCGCCATCGGCCGCATCGTAGCCGACGATCAGCCTGGGCGCCGCGTCCGCCGCCGTCGCCAGCAGGCGCTCGGGCCGGTGGACGAACTCGATGACGTTAAGCATGACGACGATGTCATAGCCGCCGGCGGGAAAGCGACCCTGGTTCAGGTCGACGACCGCCGTCGCCGCATCGAAGGGCAGCAGGTCGGCAGGCACGTAGCGGAATCCCGCCGGCAGCACGTCCCGGAGCGCCATGACGCCGGCGCCGACGTCGAGCACCCGCGCGCCCCCGCCGATCATGCCCTCGATCAGCGGTGCCACGGCCCGGGCGCGTTCGGCGGCGCCCGCCCGCATCGCCTCGAAATCGGCCCAGCGGGCGGCGTCGGTGGCGCCCGTCTCCATCAACAGCCGGGTGGTCTCGGCGCGCACCGCCGGATCGTCGGGGGCGCGTTCCAGCGGCGGCAGCACTTCCGGGCGCCGCACCGGCTTGTCGTAGAGGTCGAGCGGCTTGATCCCCGGCGCCAGCGCGAAGACGTTGCAGCATTCGGGCGTCGGCTGGAACGGCACCAGCGGCCCGCCCATCGTCGGGTGGGGAAAGCGGTACTGCCGGAAGCCCCGCGCCGCCAGGTCCCGGCTCATCGCCAGCATGGCGTCCCGCCGCGGGCCGGCGCGGAAACCGATGCCGTGCTCCCAGATCACCACCGCCACCCGGCCGCTGTTCAGCAGTCCCGCGGCGCCCGCCAGCACCTCCGGCTCATACCCTTCCACGTCGATCTTCAGCATCACGCGCCGGTCCCGGCACTCGGGCCGCTCGCCGATGAGCATGTCCAACGGCAGCACCGGTACGGTGAGATGACCGAAGCGCTTGGCGTCGTCGGGCAGGCCGTAGCCATAAAGGCTGTGCGCCATGGAGGAGTTATAGACCAGCGGCGCGGTTCCGGACGCCGATCCGGCGGCGGCGGCGATCACCTCGATCTGCTCGGTGAGCGTGTTTTCCTGCATCAGGCGGACGAGCGCCGCAACGTTGCCGGGGTGGGGTTCCACCGCCAGCGCATGAACGCGGCCCCTATGACGGGTGGCGGCGTGCATCGCGAAGATGCCCCAGTGCGCGCCCACGTCGACGAACACGTCACCGGGCTCCAGATGCGCGTCGATGAAGCGGCGTGTCGGATATTCATAGCCGCCGCGCTCGCTCTCGCCGCGCACCAGAGCGCGGATGCCCGCCTCGCGCAGCGCGTGGACCGGAATGGTGATGGTGAAACGGGGCCGGCCGTCGGCGTCGGTAAACACCGAGCGGAGTTCGGCCATGGTGGTTTCGGGCGCGGCCGGCCTGGCTTTTGGGGTGGCCCGTTTCATGCCGGCGGCCGACAAGCTATTGTCATCATAGTTCCGACAATACCCGCTCGTGGCCGTGTTGCCATCCTCGCTGACGGCCGGCGTGGGATGGGCTTTTCGTCGCCTCGGCACGCCCGGACATGATATCCCACCTCCCGGTCGTGACCGCGCCGACCCACCGACCGCCTGCGGCGCGTCGGCGGGCATGGGCCGCGCGCCGCGGCGGCATAGGGAAAACGTACAGGACCAGCACGCGTTGAAAAACGACCTGGCACGGCATCTGCGCCCCCTGTTTCTGACCATGGTCGGGATGGCGGCTCTCGCGCCGTTTGCGGCTGGAGCGGACGCGCCCAGCGCATCCGCTCCAGCCGCCTCGGAAGCCTTGGAAGCACGTTCCGACGCCTCCGCCGAGGATGCCTCCACATCCAAGACCGACACCGACCTTGAACCCAAACCGGAGGCCACCTGGTCCGTTGGTGTCGGGCCGGGGGTCGTCAATTTCCCGGACTATGTCGGCTCCGACGAGCGGCGGACGCTGGTTCTGCCAATCCCGTTCATAAACTACGAAAGCCGTCATCTGCGGGTTCGGCGCGGTGTGCTGCAGGGCGTGTTCGACATCACCGATCGCGCGCGCATTGATCTCAGCCTCGGCGGCACGCTGCCGGTGCGCAGCTCCGACAACAAGGCCCGCGAAGGCATGCCGGACCTGCTGACCACGATCGAGATCGGCCCGTCCTTGGAGTACGATCTGTGGGGTGGCGAAGACGCTCCCAACCGGCTGAGGGCGATCCTGCCTGTGCGCAGCGCCCTCGGCGTCAATCTGTCCCGGGTCGAGAATGTCGGCTGGGTCACCAATCCCTCTCTCGAGTACCGGCGTAATGAGCCGCTGGCGGGCGGGCAGGCGCGCTTTCTCCTCAGCACCGGCCCGCTGTTCAACAGCGAACGGTATAACAGCACCTTCTATCAGGTCCGCGAGCGCGACGCGCGACCCGGCCGGCCGGCCTATGACGCCAATGGCGGCTACGGCGGCTGGCGGGTTTCCGGCTCCGTCGGCTGGCGATGGGGAGATGTCTGGGTCGGCGCGTTCGCCCGTTACATCGATCTGCACGGCACGGCGTTCGAGAACAGCCCGCTCGTCAAAACACACCACTATCTGATGGGCGGCCTCGGCACCGCCTGGATTTTCGCCTCCTCCGATGATGAGGGCGGGAGCGAGTAGCACCGGTCGGTTGACGGCACAGTTTCGACATTGACATTCTGAAACGGCAGGCGTTGGCCGAGGGCCAGCAAATGCAATTCATCCACAATGCCCATTCGGGTCCATGGCGCACGGCTCGGCACCCGCCAACTTTCAACCTTACGATGGAATGATGGCCCGGTTGACCTGCCCGGGTTGTGAATCGACGCACCGGTCAGCGATGTGCCCGTACCGGCGGCACACCTGTAAAGTGTCAGGATCGCTCGATCCTTGCGCCACGCCACGAAGGTTTATCCACAGGTTTGTCCACGATTGTTGTGGACGGTTGCGGCGGCCCCTCGGTCAACCGGTAATAAAAACCGCCCCGAAGGGCGGTCAGGTTTTACTCGGGAGGAGAGTGCTTGCAAACCGGCGCGTCGTGGCCAATCTGCAGGCGTGGCTTACGGGACACATAATCAATATCACGTATGCGAGGTTATGCAATACCCCAATATGTGCTCATCCCAATACAAATCTGTGGATAAAGAGCCGACGTTGGGCGCGCGGCGGTTGATGCCCGGGGACGCCTTGCCGGGCGGTCCACTCGGGGGCCACCGATGACGGCGAAATCGCTCCTCCTCGTTGCCCACGTGCCGTCGCCGAATCTCCGTCGCCTTCGCGATGCGGTGGTTGCCGGCGCAGCATCGGTCGAGGCCGAATTCGTAACGCTGACGGTGCGAACTCCGTTCGAGGCAACCCCCGACGATGTTGTCGCCGCCAACGGCATCATCCTCGGCACGCCGGAAAACCTCGGCTACATGAGCGGCGCGCTGAAGGACTTCTTCGACCGCATCTACTACCCCTGTCTCGAAAAGACGGAGGCGCTGCCCTACTCTCTTTACGTTCGCGCCGGCCACGACGGGACCGGCACCCGCCGCGCCGTGGAGACGATCGTCACCGGTCTGCGCTGGCGGGCCGTGCGCGAGCCACTGATTTGCCGCGGCGCCTGGCAGGACGGGTTCGTCGAGGAATGCCATGAGATCGGCGCCCTGATGGCCTCCGGTCTGGACGCCAACGTGTTCTAGGAAACGCCTGTCACGGGCGTCTTTGCGCCGGCTCGACGGTCGATCCGCGCGCGTTGTCCGCTGGCGGCGCCGCCAGCGGAATGATCCTCAGGCGCTGCGTCTGCGGATCGCGCCCGACGCGGACGGACGCCCCCGGATCGTCACCGCCCTCGGCGATGGCGTCGAGGCGGCGCTGAATATCCTGCAGAAAATTGGCGTACACACGGAAGACGCCCGACTCGATATGCGTGTTCATGACCATTTCGACGTTCTGCGGCGCCATCGTTCGATAGATCGCCGCCGTTTTGTTCAGGCGTTCGAACATGTCGTAGATGTCGACCAGATCGCCGCACAGGCCCGGGCCGAGCAGGCCGATCTCCTTCAGAAGCGCGTCGTACGTCCTCGTCATCGGGTTCGGATAGCCGGAGATGACCGGGTCGCGGCCATCCTCGTGCACGATGGTGGCGCGCGGGTTGCCGGCGAGAAACGATCGCATGGCGGTGGATGCCGCCTGAATCTCTGCCCTCAGTGCGGCGGCGATGCTTCGCTTCGCTTCATCGCGGCGGCGGCGTTCATCGCCGCGGGCCGCGGCCGCGTGTACATCGTAGGCACGCTTGAGCGACCGGAAACCGAGCCAAACCGCTAGCGCGACCGCCAGCAGCCCGACCAGCGCTCCGAGCAAAGCGCCGATTCCCGCCGGCATGTTCCAGAGGGTCCAAAAAGCGTCGCGTTCCGGATAGAACGACGGTTCCAAGACAGCACCGCGCGTTCGGACCGCCAGGACGCCCCGACCGTCGCCGAGAGCATCCCGGCGACGGTCGCGGACGTCAACCGCTACTGAACGACGAAGCTGGCGCTGGAGAGCTCACGCCCGGCGCTGTCCCGTACGACCACCCGCCACTGGCCGACGTCCGAAGCGCGGAACCGCTTGTTGGAGTGGGCGCGCCACCGGTCGGCGCCGACCTTGAGCGGGATAACCACGCGGTCGCGACCCTCGTATTCCCAGACGTGATAGACGGTCTGACCGTTGAGGTCGTTCAGTTCCGAAAACAGGTGCAGCCGGCGCGGCGTGGTGCCGTTAAGCTTGATCGGCGATGACAGCCGGTCGGCAGGCTCCAGTCCGCGCATGCCGCTGGTCAACTGCATCCGCGGCACGGTGGCGGTGGCCGCACTGACCTTACTAACCTTGCGCTCAGCCGGCGCCGCCGGCCGGATGTTCGGCGTCGGCGCCACGCGCTGGACGGGAGCGAGGGCCGCCGTGGCCGTGGGCTCCGTCGCGGATTCCGGCGACTTGGTTGCCGCCTTGGGTGCGGGCTCATCCGCCGTCGATGCCCGCTCCGCAACGGCACCATCGTCGGCCGTCGGCGCGACGGCCTGCGTTTCCACCGAGGGAAGGGAGGTTGCGGTCTCCACTTCTTCTGCCGTCGTCACGGTCATCGCGGCGCCCCCCCCGACCGGCACGGCCTCCGTCACCGACGGCGCCGGCGAGCGTTGCGCCTCGGGCGTCAGAACCGTTTCCCAGTCCGCCGGCGGGCCGGCATCCGCCCCGGCCAGCGCCTGGCGATCCTCCGCCGTCGGTACAGTCCCCGGCGCCGTCGCCCGGTCGCCGTCCGCCGTTGCGGCCACCGAACGCTCGGCGCCGGACCAAGCCGCGTCACCACGGTCGCCGATGGAGTAGACCAGCGCCACCGCCGTGACCGCGATCACCGCCGCCGCCGCCACCGTCGCCAGCAGGATGCGGCGCGGCCACGGGCTCGGCGTCGTCATCGGAAAGCGATCGAACGCTGGCTGGGGCGCGCGTTCCACCGGCGCGCCGTCGGCGGTAACATAGGACCATCCCGAGGCCGAATATCGAACCTTGTAACCCGTCGTGCCCATCGGTCGCTCCTTAATCATCTCCGTTGTCCATAACTCGACCGCGGTAACCCTGGCCGGCGCCGCGCGCAACCCGTTTGTGTCCGGCCTTATCAGGACCGGAAAATACGCCGCCCCAGCCCTGCTACCGTACCGCCGGCGGGCCGAATCACCGCCGCCGCAATTATGATAAAAGGCTGCTGGCCATCTGGACCGGGAGGCCTGGTCGCGATACACAGCGCCTCGTCCAATCCAAATACGAACGAGAGGCGCCTCGGCATGTCCGGCTACGACTACGACCTGTTCACCATCGGCGGCGGTTCCGGCGGCGTCCGCGCGGCCAGGATTTCCGGCACCCTCGGTGCCCGCGTCGGCCTCGCCGAGGAACGGTACCTGGGCGGCACCTGCGTCAACGTCGGCTGCGTCCCGAAAAAGCTGTTCGTCTATGCGTCCCACGTGCGCCATGACATTGAGGACGCGCGCGGGTATGGCTGGACGATCCCAGAGGCAACGTTCTCATGGCCGGATCTGATCGCCAACAAGAACCGGGAGATCGGGCGCCTCAACGGCGTGTACCGCACCCTTCTCGACAACGCCGGCGTCGACATCTTCGACGACCGCGCCCAACTCCTCGATCCCCACACGGTCCGCATCGGCGAGCGCACGGTAACGGCGCAAAACATTCTCGTCGCCACCGGCGGCTGGCCGGTGGTGCCGCCGGTTCCCGGTGGCGAGCACGCGATTACGTCCAACGAGGCATTCTTCCTCGACCGCCTGCCGGAGCGGATCGTCATCGTCGGCGGCGGCTACATCGCCATCGAGTTCGCCGCCATTTTCCACGGCCTCGGCTCGCACGTGACGCTCATCTACCGGGGATCGATGTTCCTGCGCGGCTTCGACGACGACCTTCGGGCGGCGCTGGCGGCGGAGATCGCGAAGTCCGGGATCGACGTGCGCTTCCTCACCAAGATCGACGCAATCGAGAAGGGTGCCGACGGTCTTGTGGCCAGCCTCGACAACGGCCAGTCCGTCACCACCGACACGATTTTCTACGCCACCGGCCGGCACCCGCTTACCAGCGGCCTCGGCCTGGAGGCGGCGGGCGTAGCGCTTGACGACGTCGGCGCGGTGGTCGTCGACGACTACTCGCGCAGCAGCGTCGAGCATATTTATGCTGTCGGCGACGCCACCAACCGGCTCAATCTGACCCCGGTGGCCATCCGTGAGGGCCAAGCCGTCGCCAACACGCTGTTCGGCGGCCGCCCGACCAAGGCCGACCATACCGACGTGCCGACGGCGGTGTTCAGCCAGCCGGCCATCGCCACCGTCGGCCTGAGCGAGGCGGAAGCGCGTGAGCGGTACGACGCCGTCGACATCTATCGCGCCAGCTTCCGGCCGTTGAAACACACGCTCTCCGGGCGCGACGAAAAGACCCTGGTCAAGCTGGTGGTCGACCGGGCCACCGACCGCGTCGTCGGCTGCCACATGATGGGCGCCGAAGCCGCCGACACCATCCAGGGCCTCGCCGTCGCCATCACCTGCGGGGCGACCAAGGCGCAGTTCGACGCCACCGTCGGCATCCATCCCACCTCGGCGGAGGAGTTCGTGACGCTGCGCGATCCCGCAGAGCCGGCGCCACGGCCCGTCGGTACCAGCACCACGGCTTAGGGCGCGGCATCGTCCACGGATTTTGCGGCTCACTTATAGGCGATCGCGGCGCTCGACGGTCCGTCGAGCGGGATCACCTCGAAACGGCTGAAGCCAGCCTCGCGGCACCAGCTGATGAATTCCGCGTTGGTAAAGTCGAACGCGTCGCCGAACTCGATCAGCATGGTGAGCGACAGGAACAGCCCGAACGTGTTGGCGCGCCGTGCATCGTCGATCAGCGCCTCGATGGCGACGAAGGCGCCGCCGGCCGGCAGTGCCTCATACGCCCGTTTCACCAGCAGCTTCTTCCGGTCCAGGTTCCAGTCGTGGAGGATCATGCCCATGGTGATGACGTCCGCCGGCGGCAGCGCATCGGCGAAAAAGTCGCCGGCGACGGCGTCGATCCGATCGGCAAGCCCGGCGGAGGCGATCTTGCGCGCCGCGATCGTCGTCACCGCCGGCAGGTCGACGCTGGTGCACCGGATGTGCGGGTGCGCCGCCGCCACCCGGCGTGACAAAAGCGCGTCGGCCCCGCCGACGTCGGTCATCGTCCGATAGCGATCGAACGGAAAGACCGTTGCGAACGTCTCGAAGTTCCGCATCGACGCGCCGGTCATCGCATCGATGAACGCCTCGAGGCGGGCCGGATCGGCGTACAGCGTCTCGAAGAACGGCGTGCCGGCTCCTTTCATCTCGCTCTGCGCGCGGCCCGTTTTGAGCGCGTCGGTCAGGTCGGCCCAGAAGCGGTAGTTGCGCCTGTCCCAAAGCTCGATAACGCCGCCGATGTAGGCCGGCTGGTTGCGATCCAGGAACGCCGCCGTCGCGTCGGTGTTGCGGTAAAGGGCATCATCGCCGTCGCCGTCCCGGCCGAGCAGGTCGACGGAGACCAGCAGGTCGAGGAAGTCCATCGCCGGCCGCCGACGCAACCCGAACACGCCCATGATCGCATCCAGCGTCATCGGCCCATCGGCGAGGCAGGTGTAGAGCCCGAGGCCTACCGCCGACTGCAGCGCCTTCGCGACGCCGAAGCCGCTGGCGATCCGCATGATGTGCGTCGGGTCCGGCGCTGCCATGACCATGTCCGATTAACCGTTCAACTGCTCGAGCTTAACGGCTTCCCCTACCACCGGCGACACGTCATTGCTCGACCCGAACCTTCGACGTTTTCGGACGGGTCCGATCCGGTCGTTCCGTCCCCGCACCCGGTTCAGGCTTTCGCGCCCGGGCCGTATGGATTAAGTAGGGCATAACGCGAACCGACAATCGTCCAAAAGGTTTATGGGTGCCGGCATGGCCGCGAAGCGATTGCTGATCGTCGATGACGAGCCGAAGTTTGCCACCTTTGTGGCTCGCGTCGCCGATCGCGTCGGTTTCGACACCGAAATCACTACCCACGGGCGGGACTTCATGGCGGCGTACCTGAAAACGCCGCCGGACGTCGTCGTCATCGACATGGTCATGCCGGACATCGACGGCAACGAACTGATCCTCTGGCTGGTCGAGCAGCGCAGCACCGCGGACGTTGTCATCATCACGGGATACCACCCGGACTACGCGGTGAACGCGCGCATCTTGGCCGAATTCAAGGGGCTGAAATCGGTATCCACCCTGGGCAAGCCGGTCAGCGTGCCGACACTCAAGGATACGCTGACCGCGCTGGCAGAGGGGCGACGCGCCGAAAAGGGCGCGGAGAATCCCGGTGGATGACCGCCGGGGATATGTTCTTCTCATTCTGATCATGACTCTGCTGGCGGTTGCTGTCGGCGGCATCGCCATCGGCACGCTATACCGCGCGTCCGTGGATAAGGCACGCGGACAATTGGCCACTGCCGCCTGGCTGCAAGCCGATACCATCGCCGTCGCTATCGCGTTTGATGGCGCCACTCCGGCGGACAGCGGCGAGATCGATGCCCGATTGATCCACCCGGCGCCGCAGACAGTAGCGAACCTCTATCGCGCCCTCGGGCGCGAAGGCCGCTTGCGCGTGGTCGAGCGGCGGGGCGGCGGCCTCGTCGTCTGGTGGCCGTTACGGCCCGCGCCCGACCAGGAGCCGCATGCCATTAGCTCCGACGCCGCGGAGGCGGCGATGCTTGCGCGCGCACTTACGGAAGGCACCGCCACCGCCGTTATCGACGATAAAGGACACGGGCCGGTCGTCGCCGCCTTTCACACCGTCCGGCCGGGAAAGCTCGGCGTCGTCGCCGATGTCGACGTGGCGGCGATCCGTGCCCCCTTTGTCGATACGGCAACGGTACTGGTCGGCTCCGGGCTGTTCCTGATCATTCTCGGCAGTGCGGTGTTTTTCGGCGTGACACGCCCCATGGTGCGCCGCATCCGCGAGGGCGAGATCCGTTTCCGCAGCCTGTTCGACAACATGCGCACCGGCGCCATCGTCATGGAGCCGGAACCGGACGGCGACGGCTTCGTCATCCGTGACGTCAACAAGCGTGCTGAACAGCTTGACACGATCGACGGCGCCGGCGCGGTCGGCCGCAGCCTCCTCGACGTGCTTCCCGGGCTGAAAGACACGCCGGTGCTCGATACCGTCCGGCGGGTCCTGCGCACCGGCCGGCCGGAGCACGTGCCGGTCGGCTTCTATCGCGACGAACGGGTGGCTGAATGGCGCGAGCATTATGTCTATCCGCTGCCCAGCGGCGAGGTCGTTGTCGTTTACGACGACGTCAGCGAGCGCCAACGCGCCCAGGAGGCGCTGAAGGAGAGCGAGGCCCGCTGGCGGTCGATCATCGAGATGCAGACCGTCGCCATCATTGTCATCGACCAGAAGCACGACATCCGCTACCTCAACAAGGCTGCGGAGACACTGTTCGGACAGTCGTCGCACGAACTTATCGGCGCGCCATTCGGCTATCCGATAATTCAACGCAACATCACCCAGATCGAGATCAACCGCCCCGGCAGAGGCGTCGCCTATGCGGAGATGCGGGTGACCCCGATGCGCTGGAGCGGACAGGACAATTACCTATTGTTCCTTCAGGACGTCTCCGCCCACAAGCGCGCCGAGGGCGACCTGCGCAAGCTGTTTCAGGCCATCGAGCAGTCGCCGACGTCGGTGGTGATCACCGATGTCGACGGCGCCATCGAGTATGTGAACCCCAAGTTCACCGAGGTGACCGGCTATACCTACGCGGAGGCGGCCGGCAAAACGCCACGCGTCCTCAAATCCGGTGAATCTCCACCGGAAGCGTACGCGGGACTGTGGCAGACAATCAAGGCTGGCCAGGTCTGGCGGGGCGAGTTCCATAACCGGAGAAAAAACGGCGAGCTGTTCTGGGAGCTGGCGTCCATCGCGCCAATCCGCGATCCGGGCGGCCGGATCACCCATTTCGTCGCGGTCAAGGAGGACATCACCGAACGCAAGGCGACGGAGGAGCGGCTCCGGCTATCGCAGCGCCTGGAGGTGATCGGACAGCTTACCGGCGGCCTTGCACACGATTTCAACAACCTTCTCGCCATCATCGTCGGCAACCTGCAGCTCATCGAGGAGCACATCCAGGGCAACCACGAATGCCAGGAACTGGTCGCCGACGCCATCTGGTCGGCGGAACGGGGCGCCCAGCTTACCCATCGGCTGCTCGCCTTCGCGCGCCGCCAGCGTCTGCATCCGAAGCTGACCGACCTCAACCACATCGTCGACGAGATGACCGACCTCCTGCGCCGCACCCTCGGCGAGCAGATTCAGGTCCAGGCGGTCCTCGCGCCCGGCCTGTGGAAAACGATGATCGACCGCGGCCAGTTGGAAAACGCACTCCTCAACCTGGTCGTCAACGCCCGCGACGCCATGCCCGACGGCGGCGTGCTGACCATCGCCACCGGCAACACCGAATTGCCGGCGGAAGACGAGGCAAAGACCGACGCCATCGCCCACGGCCGCTACGTCAAACTGGCGGTGAGCGACACCGGGTCGGGCATGCCGGCCGACGTGCTGGAGAAGATCTTCGAGCCGTTCTTCACCACCAAGCGGTTCGGCCAGGGCAGCGGCCTTGGCCTTAGCATGGTCTACGGTTTCGTGCGCCAATCGGGCGGCGAGATCGTCGTGTCCAGCGAGGAGGGCAGCGGCACGACGGTGAAGATCTTCCTGCCCCGCGTCGACGAAACCGCCGCCGATGTCGCCGCCGGCTCCTCGCTGGCGATCAGGCGCGCCATCGGCGGCGAGACGATCCTGGTGGTCGAGGATGACGCGCGGGTGCGCACCACGACAGCGCGCATTCTCGCCCGCCGGGGCTACACCATCGTCGAGGCCGAAGACGCCGCGGCGGCGCTGGCCATCCTGGCCGACCGGCGGATCGACCTCCTGTTCGCCGATGTCGTCCTGCCCAACGGCCTGGATGGCTTTGCCCTGGCGCACCGGGTCGTGTCGCAATGGCCGTACACGCGGGTGCTGCTGACCTCCGGCTACGCCGCCGATGCCGTGGACGAGGGGACGGCACGCGTGCCGGAGAGCCGTTTCGACCTGCTGCCGAAGCCCTATCCGCGCGACGCGCTGTTGGCAAAGGTCCGCGAAGTCCTCGACCGAGAGATGCCAACTCAAGCCTCCCCTTGACCGGTTCGGTAATTCCGGCCATGTAACGCGATCCGTCCACACGACCAAGGATAGCGAATGGCGAAAGAGGAGGTGCTGGAGTTTACCGGTGTGGTCACCGAGTTGCTTCCCAACGCAATGTTTCGAGTGAAGCTCGATAACGATCATGAGATCCTAGCCCACACCGCCGGCAAGATGCGCAAGAACCGCATCCGCGTGCTCGCCGGCGACAAGGTCAACGTCGAAATCACGCCCTACGACCTGACCAAGGGCCGGATCACGTTCCGCTTCAAATAGCGCTTGGCCGTTGACGCTCGATCAACCGGCGCCGACTTCACGACCTGACTTCGTCCTCGCATCTGCCTCTCCCCGGCGCCGGCGGCTGCTACGCCAGGTGGGCTTGGCGCCGGACCACGTCACGCCTGCGCACATCGACGAGACGCCCAAGCGGGGGGAGCTGCCGCGCGCGCTGGCGCTGCGCCTGGCGCTGGCCAAGGCACGCGCCGTTGCCCAGCTCCATCCGGGCGCCATCGTGCTCGGCGCTGATACCGTTGTCGCCCGCGGTCGCCGCGTGCTACCAAAACCGGAAAACGCCGTCGCCGCGCGCGTCTGTCTCGACGCGCTGTCCGGTTACCGTCACCGCGTGCTTGGCGCCGTCGCCGTCATCGACCCGCGCGGGCGCGAGGTGTGCCGCCTGGTCACCACCGCCGTTCACTTCAAGCGCCTGAGCCATGCCGAGATCGAGGGCTATCTGCGGTGCGGCGAATGGCGGGACCGGGCCGGCGGCTACGCCATCCAGGGCCGCGCCGCCGCCTTCGTCCGCCAGCTCGTCGGCTCCTATTCCAACGTCGTCGGCCTGCCGTTGTTCGAGACCGTAACCCTGCTCGACGGTCTCGGCCTGCGACCGGCGCCCGGCTCGGACGGGGATGGGGACGGTGATGACCATTGAACGCGACGCAGCGACGGCCGTCGATACCGTGTGCATCTCCGTCCTGGGCGCGGAACGCCGCGCCGCCGCGCTGGCCGGCGGACGGGTGGTCGGCTTCGCCATCGACGATCCGCGCGACGCCATCCGCGCCGGAGATATCATCCTTGGCCGGGTGACCGGTACGCGGCCGGCGCTCGGCGCCGCCTTCGTCGACATCGGCTCGGCACGGCCGGGAATCCTGATGGCCGACGACAGCCGACGGCCGGTCGGCGAGGGCGAAGCGGTCATCGTGCAGGTGCGCCGCCAGCCCGAGGGCGGCAAGGGCGCCCGGCTCTCGACACGGCTGCGTCTGGCCGGACGTTTTCTCGTCTGCCGGCCGGGGCAGCCGGGCATCGACATCTCGCGGCGCGTTGCCGACAAGGCAGAGCGGGACCGTCTGACTACCGTCGTTCAGGCGATCGCGTCCGAAGCTACCGCCGGCATCGCCCCGGGAGCGGCGGAAGACATCGGCTGGACAGCCGGCCATCGGGCGCTGGCCGCCGATCCCGCCGCGCTGGCCGCCGACGCGCGCGACCTCCTGTCGGCGTGGCGGGGGATCGGGCACGCTGCCGGCGCCGCCGGCCCGGTGCCGCGGCCGCTGCGCCCCGCCGATTCACCCGTCGACCGCCTCCTCGACCGGGCCGCCGAGCCGGCGCTGGCCCGCGTGCTCATCGACGATGCCGACACACTGCTCGCCATCCGCCGCCGCTTTCCGGCCCTTGCGGACCGGCTGCACCACCACCGCGACGCGCGTCCGCTGTTCGACGCGACCGGCGTCACCGACGACATGGCCGAGGCGCTCGGCCGCTGGATCGATCTCGACGGCGGCGGCCGGCTGGCCATCACCGAGACCGAGGCGCTCGTCACCATCGACGTCGACACCGCGTCCGCCGACGAAGGCGCGCCGGAGGCGACGGCGCTCAAGGTCAACCAGGCGGCGGCCGCCGCCATCGGCCGATTGGTCCGTCTTCTCGACCTGGCCGGCACGCTGATCGTCGATCCGGTACCCTTGCGGCGCACCGCCAACCGGGCGCGCGTCGTCCGCGCTCTGAAAGCCGCGTTTGCCGACGACGGTGCCCACGTCGACGTCGCCGGCTACACCCGACTCGGTCTGATCGAGTTTCAGCGCGAGAAGCAGGCCCCTTCGCTGCTCCGCCGGCTCACCACGACCTGCCCCGCCTGCGACGGCGCCGGGCGCGTCGGCGATCCGGTGGTCCTCGCCCACGACGCGTTGCGCGACGCCGTCGCCGCCGGCCGTCACGCCCCCCACCTACCGCCCCGGCTCACCGTCAGCGAAGACGTCGCGGCGGCATTGAACGGCCCAGCTCAAGCGTCCCACGCGTGGGCGGAAGGACGGCTCGGCCGGCCGATCGACATTGACTTAAGCACCGGCCGGCGCCGAGGATGGCCCTCGCCATGACCGAACCGCCCGCCGACCCGACATCTGCGCCGTCCGCCGGCCCGCGGCCGTGTCCGACCTGCAGCAAGCCTTCGCTGCCGCGCTGGCGGCCGTTCTGCTCCAAGCACTGCGCCGACGTCGACCTGGGCCGCTGGTTCGGCGAGGTCTACCGCATCCCCGGCCCTATCGCCGACGTGGACGAGGACGAGGACAAGGCCGCCGCCGCCGACGATGCGGACGCGCCGCACGAGTAGCCCGTACCCCGCCTATTCCTCGAACGCGAACACCCGGTTCCAATCGTCCTTCATATCGATCAGTGACCAGCCGCCCGCTTTCGCATCGTCGATTCCCTCGGCCAGCGTGCCGAACTTGCTGTCGCGGTCGTAAGCGAACTCCCGCTCCCCGTCGGTGTGGTGGACAAGCATGGCGAGGCGCGGGCCGTCGCCGGCCAGCGTCCATTGCAGCATGGGAATATCGTGGTCGGAATTGCCGAAGGCGGCGATGGGGCGCCGTCCGATGAACATGTTGATGCCGACCGGCTTACCGCCCTCGTCATCAATGAAAAACAGCTTCGACTCGCGCATCAGCATCGGCTTGCCATCCTCGATCTCGAACATGGTCAGGATGCTGGAGCCGATCACCTGTTCGGGCGGAATGCCGTACACCTCCTCGGTCCACGGCCGCATGAACTCGACGCCGCCGCCCGAAACGATATAGGTCTTGAAGCCGTTGTCCTGAAGGTAGGCGATCAGCTCCTTCATCGGCTGGTACGTCAGCTCGGTGTATTTCCGCTTCAGCGTCGGATGCTCCGCGGTAGCGATCCACTCGCTGACGATGGCAGCAAACACCTTGGTAGACATGCCGGCGTGCGTGACCATCAGGATCTCTTGCAGGCCCTTCATGCCGGTCGCGGCGAACGCCTGCATGTCACCGTCGATCACCGCCTTCAGCGCCGGCGAGTCCTCCCATTCCGGATAATCCGCCGCCATCGCGTGCACCCGGTCGAACGCAAACGTGAGCTGGGTGTACATCGGCTGTTCTACCCACAGCGTGCCGTCGTTGTCGAAGGTCGCGATGCGCTCGGCCTCCGGAACGAAATCCGCCCCCGCCTCGTCGGTCACGGCGGTGACGAAATCGACGATCGCCGCCTTCGCCGCCCCCTCGTTCCACGACGGGAGCGGATTCCCCGCCCGCGCCGCCGATACGGCAAGCAGAACGCAAACGACCGTCACGATCACCCTGGGCAGTCCGGACATCAGAACTCTCATCGGCCATAAGTCCCCTGGCATGTTCTCTCCCCTTTACCCCGGGCTCCGATGTCAACTCATGTCGCGCCACGGCCCGTTCGACACATTGGTTTTATACCAATTCCTGTTGGTGTCGCCCCCTCCAAGATCGCATTTCACGATGTCCGGCGCCGCGCCCCGGTGGACAAACGCCGGTGGCGCTTGCTATAAGCGCGTCCTGCGGCCCGCGTGGCGCCGTTCTCGGCCACGCGCGCCCACACCCGCCCAGGTAGCTCAGTTGGTAGAGCAGCGGACTGAAAATCCGCGTGTCGGTGGTTCGAATCCGCCCCTGGGCACCATTGATTTCAATAAGTTAGAACTTCCTCTAGAAAAATCTAGCGCCCGATTTGGCACTTAAGTGCAATGGGCAGGAATCGATACCGAGCCACCATATGATGGCTGAACGGATGTTCATGTTAGGCTCCCGACTTATAACCAGTCGCTGACGGTTGCCGCGAGGCACACGGCGCTGAGGTCGTTCCGAGCGAGGCGATTGTAGCGGGTGGCAATACCGTCGGAAGTCCTTGAGCCGCCCGAACATCCGTTCGATGGCGTTCCTGTCTCTTTAACGATAGGGCGAGAAACCGTTTTCCAGATCCGATTGGATTTCGGCGGGATGCTGGGAACGCTTCCGCCAGCTTCGATCCGCCGCCGCAAGCGATCGCTGTCGTATCCTTTGTCGGCATGGACCAGTACGTTGGTCGGCAGGTGACCAAGAAGCAGTTCGCCAGCCTGGCAATCCGCCGCCTGACCACCAGTGAGCGCGAGTGCAACTCTTCCGCCATCCTTACACTCCCGCAGTGTGGGAGTGTGAATCAGAGTCGTCGCTCCTTGGGAATCCCGTTTATGCGTCCGAAGCCCAGTAGACGTTAGAACACCGCGACAACCTTTATAAATTCAACCATTCCCGCTGATTGGCTGGGTTTCAGCACAGTGATGCCCCGAGACCACCCACCTTGATGTTCCTGACATCGATGGGGCGCTTGAAGCGACAAGCTTTAGGGTTTCGACGAAGTGTCGGCCCGATGCCCTCGTCACCGAACCTGGCCGCGTCATTCCCTACAGGAATGTCGCCTAGTCCAACGTCGCGGCTACTGCCTGCCGCGTCCAAGCGGCATCTTTCTACTCGGTCCACAACCACCGTTAGAGAGACAGACAATGCCGCTGCAAGCCAAGCTGGATGCCTTCAAGGTCGATTTTGAGGCCGGCAAGCCACCGTACAATGTGCCGCCTTCCGTAATCGACACGATGCACCGCGCCACCAACGAATTGATCGCCTCGGGAGCCGCCGACCGGGTCCTCAAGGTTGGGGACAAGGCGCCGAGCTTCGCCCTTCAGGACCCGGACCGGAACAACCTCTCGTCGGACGGCCTCCTCGCGCAAGGCCCGTTAGTCGTCAGCTTCTATCGCGGCGTCTGGTGCCCGTATTGCAATATGGAACTGCAAGCGTTGCAGGCGGCGCTGCCCGAGTTCGAGCGCCGGGGCGCGAAGCTGGTCGCGATCTCGCCGCAAACGCCGGCGAATAGCCGAAAATCGGTCCGCCAGAATTCCCTGTCCTTTTCGATTCTCTCCGACCCGCACGGCGATGTCGCCGCCGCTTTCGGACTGCGCTTTGCACTGCCTGACTATCTGGTCGACCTCTACACATCGCTGAAGAACGATCTGCCGACTTTCAATGACGATCCGAGTTGGACACTGCCGATGCCTGCTCGTTTCGTGATCGCCCCAGACGGCATGATCGTTTACGCCGAGGTCAATCCCGACTACACCCGCCGCCCCGAGCCGGAAGAGCTATTCCCGGTGCTCGATTCCCTGACGGCAGTGAGAGCGTGAAATCTCTAACCCGTCCGTCGCCTTGCTTCTCGTCGCAAGAATCCGGCTGCGCTCGGAGGTACGGATGACCAAGCGGAACTTTTTGATAACCGGCGCGAGCAAGGGGATCGGCCGCGCACTTGCCGAGCGTCTGGCGCGCGCCGGTCATGGTGTTGTCGGTCTGGCGCGGAGCCTGTCCGACTTCCCCGGTGAGTTCGTATCCGTCGATCTATCGCATCGCGACGAAACGGCCGCCGTCCTCGCCGAGTTGGCAACGCGCCACACGTTTGACGGCGTCGTCAATAATGTTGGACTCGCCCGTCTGGACCGTGTCGACGACTTGACGCTCGACGATCTCGACACCGTGCTCGCGGTCAATCTCCATTCCGCCGTTCAAACTGTACAGGCCATTCTACCGATGATGCGCCGGAATGGGTGGGGGCGAATTGTCAACGTTTCGAGCCTCGCCATTCTCGGCCTTACCCAACGCACCGCCTACTCTGCGGCGAAGGCGGCCATCGTGAGCTTCACCCGATCCTGGGCACTTGAGCTGGCCGGAACCGGAATTACCGTCAATTCGGTAGCGCCGGGCCCGACGGATACCGAACTGTTTCGGGCCAATAGCCCTCCGGGAAGCGAGGGTGAACGCCGATTTCTCGCTGCGGTTCCGATGGGCCGGTTTGGCAGCCCGGATGAAGTCGCTGCGGCGATCGAGTTCCTGCTTTCCGAAGATGCCGGTTTTATCACCGGGCAGACGGTGTACGTTGATGGAAGCGCCTCTATCGGCAAGGCGCCGATCTAGCTTCCCGAAGCGGCGGACGGACGCATCACGTCCTCGACGAAGGCGGCAAAGGTGCGCGCCTTGGTGGTCGCCGTCCGCCCGGCGGGGAACACCGCCCATAGATCCATCGGCGGCAGGGTCCAGTCGCAGAGCACCGTCCTGACCGTTCCGTTCGCGATCTCCGGCGCAAACATCCATTCGGAGGCGATGGCGATACTGGTGCCAGAGAAAACAGCCGCGCGCACGCCTTCGGCAGCCGTGACGCGCAAGCGCCCGCTGATCGTCACCGCGACTTCCACGTCGTCGCGGCGGAACGTCCAAGCCGTGCCCCCGCCGCGGACGGCATAGATGACCGCCGGGTGCGACGTCAGTTCACCTGGATTTTCGGGTTCACCGGCTTGCGCGAAATAGGTTGGCGTCCCGACAACCACCTGCCGCACGCTTGTGACGCGCCGGGCGGGTAATGTCGAATCTGAGAGCTGTCCCATGCGCAACGCAACGTCGATCCCCTCTTGCACGAGGTCAATGTTCCGGTCGTCGAGTATCATGTCCATTTCGAGATCCGGGTGGCGTGCAAGGAATTCCGGTAAGCGCGGGATCAAGTGAATCCTTGCAAAGGTGACTGCAGCACAGACGCGCAGCTTTCCCGTCAGGCCGCGTCCCGCCCCCCGCGCCGCCTGATCGGCCTCGTCCGCCTCCTCGATCGATCGGCGCGCCCGTTCATAGAAATTCAGCCCCGCCTCCGTCGGTGTCAGCCCACGAGTCGAGCGCACCAGAAGCCGCACGCCAAGTCTGTCTTCGAGTTGCGCCACCAGCTTTGATACCGCTGGCTGGCCGACATTGAGGCGGCGTGCCGCGGCAGAGAACGATCCCGTCTCGATGACCAGCACGAACGTTTCCATCGCCGCTAGTCGATCCATATTCATGCCCCTCAGGAATGAATAATATGGCTACAGCCTTGCTACCATGGCATTCGTGGAATGGCCATAGTTCACCTCGACCCGGGCAGACCGCCCGGAGAATGGAGGTGACAATGGACCAGTCTAAGGATCACCAAAGCAAGCTCTTCACCCCGGCACGGATCGGCCCCTACGCACTGTCACATCGAGTCGTCATGGCTCCGCTTACCCGCATGCGATCAGGACCCGGCAACATACCCAGTGATCTGATGGTCGAGTATTACACCCAGCGCGCTTCGGACGGGGGTCTCATCATCTCGGAGGCGACGCCGGTGTCGATCCGCGGCTACGGCTACATAGGCGCGCCTGGAATCTATTCCGACACCCAGATCGTGGGTTGGAAGCGGGTAACGGATGCTGTCCACGCCAAGGGCGGCCGGATTATGCTCCAGCTCTGGCATGTCGGTCGCCAGTCCCATGTCGACTTACAGCCGGGCGGAGAGGCCCCGTTGGCGCCATCGGCCATCCGCGCCGAGGGGCATGCCTATACCGAGAACGGCGAAATCGCGTTCTCAATGCCCCGCGCCCTTGAACTGCACGAAATTCCGCAGGTAATTGAGGAGTTCCGCACGGGCGCCGAGCGCGCCTTGCGCGCCGGGTTCGACGGTGTCGAAATCCACGGCGCCAACGGCTATCTTCCTGACCAGTTTCTCCAGGACGGCTCCAACAAGCGTACGGACGAATACGGCGGCCCCATCGAAAATCGCGCTCGTTTCATGCTTGAAGTGACCGACGCGGTGATTTCCGTCTGGGGTGTGGATCGGGTCGGTGTCCGCTTGGCACCAAGCGGAAGCTACGGTTCGATGTCAGACAGCAACCCGCGGGGAACGTTCGGCTATGTGACCAAACAGCTCGATCAGCGCAAAATCGCCTATCTGCATGTCATCGAGCCAAGGATAAAAGGAACCGAGCTGATCGCCGAGGGCCAGGCGCCCGTCGCCGCCGAAACCTTACGCCCACTGTTTTCCCGTACACTAATCGCGGCGGGCGGCTTCACTCGCTGCTCCGCACATGCGATCATCGAAGCTGGTAATGCTGATCTGATCGCCTTCGGGCGTGATTTCATCGCCAACCCGGACCTGCCGGAGCGTTTCCGACGCGGCGTAGCGCTCAATCCGTATGATCGCTCGACTTTCTACGGTGGCGATGCGCGAGGGTACACGGACTATCCGATTTACGAGCAGATCCAGGCGGCAGTCTGACCGTTGGGGCAACAGTCGTGCTGGGTCGCGAGGCCCAGCATTGCCTTTGCCCCCCTCTCAGAACGGTTTGAACTGACGCGTAAGGCTGGGGCACACTCGACATCGATCTGTGCAGCAGTCTGCCAATGATTCCAGGCCAGAGTTTGACGATGACATGAGGCATGGCTGCTCCCTTTATTCACCCAGATACTGCTCGTCACGGACCTTCTCCATCCATTCGACCATCTTGCCGTCCAAGGCTTCCTGAACAGCGATGTGGGTCATCGCGGTTGTCGAGGTCGCGCCATGCCAATGCCTATGTTCCGGTGGACACCAGATCACATCGCCCGCGTGTGTTTCCTGCCTGGGTTCGCCCTCGCATTGCGTCCAGCCGCAACCGGCGGTGACGATCAGCACTTGGCCAAGCGGGTGCGTATGCCATGCGGTACGCGCCCCCGGTTCAAAGGTGACGCTGGCGGCACCGAACCTGGACGGTCGGTTGGCTGGTGCAGGAGATCGATGCGCACGTCGCCGGTAAACCATTCCGCAGGACCCTTGACGGAAGGCTCCGAGCCGTTTCGTTTAAGTATCATGGCCTTTCCCATTCACGAGCTGAGCGAGGCCATGTCGATGACGAAGCGGTATTTCACGTCACCCTTGACGGTGCGGTCATAGGCCTTGTTCACGTCCTTGATGGCGATGGTCTCGATGTCGCAGGTGATGTTGTGCTCGCCGCAGAAATCAAGCATCTCCTGCGTCTCGGGCAGCCCGCCGATCAGCGATCCGGCCATCGAGCGCCGACTGAAGATAAACGGTATGCCGTTGACGTTGGTCAGTGGCTCGACCGCGCCCACGATCACCATCGTGCCGTCGCGCTTCAGGAGTGCCATGTAGGGATCGACGTCGTGACCGACGGGGATCGTGTTGAGCAGGAAGTCGAAGCTGTTTTGCGCCGCTTCCATGGCCGCGGCGTCCTTTGACAGCAGAACCTCGTCCGCGCCAAGCTTTCTGGCGTCCTCGCCCTTCTTTGGCGAGGTGGTGATCATCACCACATGCGCGCCCATGGCATGGGCGAACTTCACGCCCATATGCCCCAGGCCGCCAAGGCCGATGACGCCGACGTTCTGTCCCGGCCCGACCTTCCAGTGCCGGAGCGGTGAATAGGTGGTGATGCCGGCACACAGCAACGGAGCGGCGGCCGCGGGATCGAGGTTGTCCGGAATGCGCAAGACGAAGCGCTCATCGACGGTGATTTTTTCAGAGTAGCCGCCGAAGGTCATGGGATGCGGCGTGCCGCCGATCTTGTCCTCGCCGCCATAGGTGCCGGTGAAGCCATTCTCGCAATATTGCTCCAGCCCGTCGTCGCACGAGGCGCAGTGACGGCAGCTATCGACCAGACAGCCGACGCCGACCAGATCACCCTCTTTGTACATGGTGACATCCTTGCCTACGGCAGCCACGCGCCCGACGATTTCATGCCCAGGCACAAACGGATACTGGGTCCAGCCCCATTCATTGCGGGCGAAGTGAATGTCCGAGTGGCAAATGCCGCAATACAGGATGTCGATCATCACGTCGGCGGGACGCGGATCGCGGCGCTCGAACGTGAATGGAGCAAGCTCGCTTGTTGCGGAATGGGTGGCGTAGCCATGTACGGCGATGGTCATTTTCTTCTCCAAATGTCTAGGTTGACACGATGTTGCTTTGAAGAGATCGGGCGCATAGGAAGCTACCGATTCCGGACAGCGCGACGACAGTTGCCATCGGCCATGGTGTGCCGTCGGCAAACGCTCCGACCAACCCCGAACCCACCATCCCGCTGCCATATTGGATGGCGCCAACCAGGGCCGAAACCGTTCCGGCGCGATCGGGGAAGTTCGACAAAGCGCCCGCGATCGAGTTGGCGACAATGAATCCTGCCGTCCCAACGAACATAAACAGCGGCAGAACCAAGCCCGCAAGACCACCCCAGTCGTGACGCGCGGCAATCGCCAGAAGAACGCCCGCCAAGGCAGCGACCGTCGTTCCTCGAACGAGCAAGACCCTGCTTCCGATTTTTGGGACGAGTCTCGCGTTGGCGAAGCTTGTCGCCATGATGCCCACGATACCGATACCGAACAGGGCACCGTAGAACTGGGTCGGAACGTTATAATAAGTAATGTAGGCGAAGGGCGTGCCCGCGATGTAAGCGAATAAACCGGCGTAGAAAAAACCGCCTGTGCCGATATAGGCAAGCAGCCTGCGATTGGTCAAAAGACCGATATAGCTGATCAGCGTGTGACCGAGCGGCTCTCGCCTGCGATGGTGGAGTGGCAGTGTCTCCGGCAAGGTCGCGAGCGCGATCAGGGTGATCGCGCCGATGCCGACAAGCAGCCAGAAAATGGCACGCCAACCGGCGACGGTAAGAACCTGACCGCCAAGAATGGGTCCCAAGAGAGGAGCGACGGCCATGACCGTCATGAGCGTAGACAGCATTTGCGCCGCACGCTCGCCATCGTAGAGGTCGCGGACCATGGCACGCGCCAGAACGACCCCGGCACAAGCGCCAACGGCCTGGACGATACGCCAGCCGATCATCGCGGCGGCGCTGTCCGTGAGAGCGCAACCGGCAGAGCCGATGATGAACAGTAGCAGCCCGATTGCCACCGGCAGGCGGCGACCGAACCGGTCGCCGATTGGCCCCCAAAAAAGCTGGCCTACGCTAAAGCCGATCAAGTAGCCGGAAACCGTCCATTCGATCATCCCCGTGTCGGCCTTGAGCGACTCGCCAATAGCGGGCATGGCCGGCAAATACAGGTCGGTTGAGATCGAGGCAAAGCCCATCAGCGTGCTGAGAATGGCAAGCACCTTCCAGCCATGATCGGCGGCAGTCCGATGCACGGGGAGGCTTGCAACGACCGTTTGCGTAACTTCTGTCATACGGCAATCCTTGTGGTCTCAGCGTCCAACCAGCTTTAGCAAACGTTCCGGGTAACGTGCCCCTTGCAGGGTCATTTTCGAGACCGCGTCGTCGATGACTTGAAGCTCCCCAGCCGTCAATTCGACCTTCAGGGCACCGATATTCTCTTCAAGACGGTGGCGCTTCGTCGTGCCGGGGATAGGAACGATCCAGGGCTTCTGCGCCAGCAGCCACGCCAGGGCAACCTGAGCGGCCGTCGCCTTCTTCTGCCCTGCGATCTGACCCAGCAGATCAACGATGACGTGGTTTGCTTTACGGTTTTCTTCGGAAAATCGCGGCACGATGTTCCGGAAGTCACCGCTATCGAATTTGGTGGTTTCGTCGATCTTGCCGGTGAGGAACCCTTTCCCCAATGGGCTAAAGGGGACGAAACCGATGCCGAGTTCTTCAAGCGTCGGCAGGATTTCGGTTTCCGGTTCCCGCCAGAACAGCGAATATTCGCTTTGCAGGGCCGTTACCGGTTGCACGGCATGGGCGCGGCGGATCGTTTGCGCCCCGGCTTCGGACAGGCCAAAATGCTTGACCTTGCCTTCCTCGATCAGTTCCTTGACGGCTCCCGCGACATCTTCAATCGGGACGTTCGGATCGACGCGGTGTTGATAGAACAGATCGATCACGTCGATCTTCAGCCGCTTCAGCGAAGCCTCCGCGACCGCCTTGATGTGCTCTGGACGGCTATTGAGACCGGTTTGCTTACCGCCTTCGATTTCAAATCCGAATTTGGTGGCAATAACCAACTTCTCGCGGAACGGGGCGAGCGCCTCGCCAACAAGCTTTTCGTTCGTGAAGGGACCGTAGACCTCGGCGGTATCGAAAAACGTAACACCGCGATCGACGGCGGCACGGATCAGATCAATGCCCGTCTGTGTATCAACGGCTGGACCATAGCCGAAACTAAGCCCCATGCAGCCCAGACCGAGACCCGAGACTTCCAGTCCACTGTTTCCTAACGTGCGCTTTCGCATTGATCGGCTCTTTGCTCGTTGATGGATTGGCTCGCTAATCGTTCCAGAATGCCGGGCGCGGCACCTCACCCGACTCGAAGCGTTCCTCGGCGCCTCGGTTCGTCCGCATCGGCTTCCGAAACCCGAATTTCGCGCTGGTCTCCCCGGAGTGCGGCCCCGTCCCTGGATGGGGCCTCGTCGCGAGGAGTGTTGCCACTGCCACTTTCAATCTATGGGGCTTGAGGCAAAGCACGATAGATCAATCCTGCCGAATTCTTGCCCGATCCCGCGATAAGCCGGATAATTCTTGTTACGGTGGGCTTGAGAAAGTATGTCTACGAAGATGCCGATCGGGAGAATGATATGAAAAAACCTGATGTTAGGCTGGAAGCAGGAAACGGAGATTTGGGCATTGCGCGCGAAGCCCTGGCGCAGTGCATTGCCCGATGGACCGAAGGCGGTGAGCTGAACACCACAGCCATCCCGGGCTTGTCATTGTTTCGGCGCGACGAACCGACCGAACCGATCAGCGGCATGTACGAACCAAGCATCTGCCTGGTTGCCCAAGGAGCCAAGCGCGTGCTGCTCGGAGACGACACCTATGTGTATGACCCAGACCACTATCTGATCACGTCCGTGCACCTGCCCACGATTGTGCAGATTATCGAAGCGAGACGGGACAGGCCATATCTCGGGCTCAGACTGACATTCGATCTGCGCGAGGTGTCGCAACTGATGGCCGACAGCAACCTTCCCGCTCCGCGCGTGCAACAGTCGAGCCGTGGCATGGCAACCGGCGAGGTTACGTCGCCGCTGCTCAATGCCTTCACGCGCCTGACCGACTTGCTTTCTGAAGAGCAGGACATTCCGATCCTCGCCCCCGTCATCCAGCGCGAAATCGTCTATCGTCTCCTGATAGGTGATCAAGGCGCTCGTCTGCGCCAGATCGCCTCGGCGGGAAGCCAGAGTCACCAGATCGCGCGGGTTATCGATTGGCTAAAGGGCAATTACACGGAGCCGCTGCGTATCGAAGATCTGGCTGCGCAGGCCGGAATGAGCACGTCGACGTTTCATCACCATTTCCGCTCGATGACCGCCCTGAGCCCGTTACAGTACCAGAAGCAGCTCCGCCTGCAGGAGGCCAGGCGTTTGATGCTGACTGACCATCTCGATGCCGCAACGGCGGCATTTCAGGTCGGCTACGAGAGTCCGTCTCAGTTCAGCCGTGAATACAACCGCCAGTTCGGCGCGCCACCGCTGCGCGACATTACGAACTTGCGGCAGATGATCGCTGTGGAGACGGCGTAGAAAACAGAATTTATAAAATACAATAACTTAGCGGGCGATTCGGTTATGTCGTTACCGGGGGCATATCGATTGTCAGGGCTCTCAGGGTCACCGCTGCCTCCGAGATCGCCGGAACTGAACCCGGTTGAGAACATCTGGCAGGTCATCCGTGATAATTGGCTCTCAAACCGCGTCTACCAGTCCTATGACGATATCGTCGATCACTGCTGCCAGGCCTGGAACAAGCCCATCGATCAACCCTGGAAAATCATCCATCGAACTGTGCGATTGGGCCCATCCGTTCTAAGTTCTAGATGTTTGGTCCCGGGATGAGATGGTCGGGATGACACCTGAATCTCTTGGGCTCTGACGTCCACTTTTGAGAGATGAACTCAAAGACGGTGAGTCCGCGCAGGGTCTTCAGTCGCTTGGAGACCTCGAACAACGGGTGCCGACGGCGGTTGTGAAGGTTGGATGGCATGTCGGCGGGGCTGAGCATGGCTTCGCCGACGGGAATTTTATTGGTTTGCGGGGATCGGCGCGGTCGAGGAGGCGAT
>Ga0209573_1000925_pt1 | contig 51647 bp, 25 predicted proteins | sample TNRBio252014_DNA_FD_185870 | JGI IMG/M metagenome (GOLD analysis project Ga0209573, IMG submission 185870) | Wastewater treatment Type I Accumulibacter community from EBPR Bioreactor in Madison, WI, USA - TNR Reactor_6/25/2014_ DNA (SPAdes)... | ecosystem: Engineered > Bioreactor > EBPR >... | reverse complement strand
AGAACTGCGCGAAGACTGTCATGTTGCGGCATTTTGACCGCAATTACCCGGATGCCCAACTGGGGATCAAGCCCTCAGTTGAACGATCGATCAACCATCTCTTGGGGATTAAGAGGCGATAGCCCTGAAAGTCCCCTTCGGTCCGGTCGGTACTTTCGGTACTTTCGCCGCCACGCACCCCACTCTTCTTACTGAGCGTGTGGTCGTTACCGTATTCCTGGAACCCTTCGCATGAACTATAAGAAGCTGAACATCATCACAGGCTGGCTGGTGTTCCTTGTCGCCGCCTGGACCTACATCGCCACGATCGAACCCACGGCCAGCTTCTGGGACTGCGGCGAGTTCCTGGCCACGGCGAACAAGCTGGAAGTAGGGCACCCCCCCGGAGCCCCGCTCTTCATGATGATCGGCCGGGTGGCCAGCGCCTTCGTCTCTCCGGAGAAAGTACCGGTCGCCATCAACATGCTCAGCGCCCTGTGCAGCGCGTTCACCATCCTCTTCCTCTTCTGGACCATCACGCACATGGCCCATAAGGTGGTCACACGCCATGGAGATGAGATCGGGGCGGGAGGCGTGCTGGCCGTGCTCGGCAGCGGCATCGTCGGTGCCCTGGCCTATACTTGGAGCGACACCTTCTGGTTCAGCGCGGTGGAGGCCGAGGTGTATTCCATGTCGTCGTTGTTCACGGCGATCACCTTCTGGGCCATCCTCAAATGGGAGAACGTGGCCCATGAAGCGCACAGTACACGCTGGCTCATCCTCATCTGCTACCTATTGGGGTTGGGCATCGGGGTACAGCTATTGGCCCTGTTGTGCATTCCGCCCATCGCCATGGTCTATTACTTCAAGCGATATGAGACCACGCCGAAGGGGATCATCACAGCCTTTGTGATCAGTGCGATCATCCTCGGCACGATCCAGAGCGTGATCATCCCTGGCGTGGCCAAGGTGGCAGGCAAGTTCGAATTGCTCTTCGTGAACGACCTGGGCATGCCCTTCAACAGCGGCAACCTGTTCTACTTCCTGCTGCTGGCCACGTTGATCGTGCTGGGTCTGCGCTGGACCCAACGCACCGGCCGCGTGGTGTGGAACACGGTGATCCTGGGCGTAACGGTGATCCTGATCGGGTACAGCACCTACGCCATGACCGTGATCCGCAGCCTGGCGAACCCACCGATCGACGAGAACAACCCGGAGAACGTATTCAACCTGGTGAGCTACCTGAACCGGGAACAGTACGGTGATCGCCCCTTGTTGATCGGCCAGTTCTGGGACAGCCCGTACGCGAATGAGCGGAACGATGGGACCCCGGTGTACAGTGCGGTGTACCGCATCAAGAAGAACGATCGCCTGGTGAAGACCGAGTACGACGGTTGGAGCGCTGAGCACTTCGTGGAGGAACAGCCGGGCCACACGATCGAGCATGCGTATGTGATCACCGACCCGCGTAAAGGCACCGAAGTGGTGTACGACCCCGCGTTCACCATGCTCTTCCCACGCATGTACAGTTCGCAGCGCAGCCATGTGGATGCGTACAAGGAGTGGAGCGATTTCAAGGGACGTCCCATGCGTTCCACGGATCGCGAGGGCAAACCCACGGTGATCCACAAGCCCACCTTCGTGGAGAACATGCGTTTCTTCTTCAGCTACCAGCTCGACTGGATGTACTGGCGCTACTTCCTTTGGAACTTCGCCGGGCGACAGAACGACGTGCAGGGCCACGGCAACATCGTGGATGGCAACTGGTTGAGCGGCATCAACGCGATCGACGAGCAACGCCTGGGGTCGCAGGACCAGCTCCCCTCCAGCATGACGGAGAACAAGGGCTACAACCGGTTCTACCTGTTGCCCCTCCTGCTGGGCATCATCGGCTTCGTGTATCAACTCGTTCGCCATCCGAAGGATTGGGCCATCACCCTGATGCTCTTCTTCTTCACCGGGATCGCGATCGTGATCTACCTGAACCAATACCCCTTCCAACCGCGTGAGCGGGATTACGCCTACGTGGGGTCGTTCTATGCCTTCGCGGTATGGATCGGGCTGGGCGTGCTGGCCTTGTACGATGCGGCCCGCAGCATCACACAGAAGGAACTTGGCAAGGCCGTTGGTGCGGCCGCAGCACTGGGTGTCCTGAAGTATGTGGTGGAATGGGACGGCGACCACTCGGTATCCTATGCCATCCTATACATGGCGATCCTGGGTGGTGCAGCCCTGTTCGTGGCATACCTGCTCGGCCGCGTAGTCAAGAACAGGACCGTACACGCCTCGCTGGCCACGGCCCTGGGCATGGTGGTGCCCGTGGTGATGGTGGCCGATGGCTGGGACGACCATGACCGAAGCACCCGCATGCCAGCACGCGACCTGGCCGCTGATTACCTGGAGAGCTGTGCCCCCAACGCGATCCTTTTCACCAATGGCGACAACGACACCTTCCCCCTGTGGTATGCACAGGAGGTGGAAGGCATCCGCACCGACGTGCGTGTGGTGAACCTGAGCCTGCTGAACACCGATTGGTATGCGGACCAGATGCGCCGGAAGGCTTACGAGAGCGAACCCGTGCCCATCGCCATGGACCCCGGCAAGTACCGCCAAGGTACACGTGATGTGGTAGCCTTGATACCCCAGGGCAAGACGCACCGCGACCTGAAGGAAATGATGGACTTCGTGACCAACGACCGCAACATGCAGGTGCTGTTCCAGCGCGGGGTGAAGGATGCGTGGTTCCCGACGGACCTGTTCAGTCTGAAGGCCGATAGTGCCGCCGTGTTCGGATCGGGCACCCTGCAGCCGGGGGACTCGGCCTGGGTGCCACGGATCGAGTGGAGGATCGAACGACAGGTGCTGATGAAGAACCACATGCTCGTGCTGGACATGTTGGCCAACAACGATTGGAAGCGCCCCATCTACTTCGCCGTAACGACCGGGCCCGATAGCTACATCAACCTGCAGGATCACTTCCAGTTGGAGGGCCTCACCTACCGGTTGGTCCCGGTGAACTCGCCCAACCGCAACCCGAACCTGAACGGAAGAGTGGCCACGGACATCATGTTCGCGAACGTGATGAACAAGTTCAAATGGGGCAACATGGACACCGAAGGCCCGATCTACCTCGATGAGAACATCCTGCGAATGACCACCAACCTGCGCCTTCAATTGAGCAGCCTCGCCGAGGCCTTGATCGCCGAAGGCCGCGATGCGGAGGCACGCCAGGTGCTCGACCTCTCCTTGGAGAAGATGCCGGAACGCAACGTGCCATTCACACGGATCATGCTACCCACGGTCGAGGCCTATTACACCATCGGTGATACGGGCAAGGCCAATGCGATCGCCGAACGGCTCTTCACGATCATGGAGGAGAACATGGCCCACTACCTCAGCCTGGAGCCCAAATTCGTCGAGCGCTTAAGCGACGACATGGCGATCACCCATGCGGTGATGGGGCGGCTCGCGACCACGGCGATGAGTGAGGACAGCATCCATGGCAAGGGACTGAAAGAGCGGTTCGATGCCATGGAGGAGCAGTACCAGGGTAAGTTGATGGAACTGAACTCCGGTCGGCGCACAGGCCAGCGGATGCGGTTCTGACCCATGGCACCGGCCCGGGTACCACGCATCGTGCAGTGGCTCTTTCCGGGCTATACCTGGCGGATCCCGACCCGCGAACGGGTGTTGTACCTCACGTTCGATGATGGGCCGACCCCGGAGGTGACGCCGTGGGTGCTGGATGAATTGGCCCGTGCAGGGGCGAAGGCCACCTTCTTCTGCATCGGACGCAATTGTGTAACAGCAGGCACGATCCTTCAAAGGATCCGTGCGGAAGGGCACGCCGTGGGCAACCATACCTGGGACCACTCACGTGGCCGTCGCATGCCCATGGAGGACTACCTGAGGAGCATCGCACGGGCCGATGCGTTCACGAGCGGCACGGTGTTCCGCCCGCCGTACGGCAGTCTGACCCGCCAACAGGCCAGGCACATACGCAGGACCCACCGCATCGTATTATGGGATGTCCTCAGCGGCGACTATGATCCGCGCATCGATGGTGAGCGATGCGCCCGGCGCGTGATCTCCACTGCGCGTGGGGGTTCCATCATCGTTTTCCATGACAGCCTGAAGGCCTCGGCCACCTTGCGGAAAGCGTTACCGCTGGTCCTTGCGCACTTCGCCGGACGGGGCTACCGGTTCGAAGCACTTCCTTTCGCTACGGAGGCGTGATCGAGAGCACGGTGTATTCCACACGGCGGTTCGCCGCATGCTCCTCCTCGGTGCAGGTGACACCTGGGGCACAATGGTTCTTCAGCTTGGAGATGCCGTAGCCCTTCCCCACCAACCGATCACGCATCACACCCTTGGTCACCAGGTGGTCCACGATGGCATCGGCACGTTTCTGGTCGATCCGGGCGGCGTCCGCACCATCACGCGAATCGCTGTGTACCCCGACCTCCACCTTCGCACCGGGGTTCACGTTCAGTCGCTCGGCCAGTGCATCGAGCTCGGTCCTTGCGATCGGGTCCAGTTTCGCATCGTTCCTGGCCCATCGCACGTGCTTCAATGCGATCGGCACACCGATGTGAACGGGTTCAAAGGCCAGGTCGCGCATCTCGTTCAGGTCGATGACCCCTTCGCTCATACCGATCGTGCTCACCGGGATGCTCACGCTGAAGTACCCGGCCTTTTCAAGCAACACCTCGAACTCCTCATTGCTCTGCATTCGGATGTTGAAATCCCCGCCCTCGCCGGTCTCGAACGATTCGGAGAAGAAGCTGCTGAGGTTCACCACGGTGACCTTCACTCCATCCACGAAACCGGGGGCATCCTTGTTCCGGACCGTGCCGCGCAGCCAAATACCGGCACTTGCCACCAGATGTATATCACGCGATAGGATCTGCTGCCGCTCGATCCTGTCAGTGCTTATGTGCTGGATACCGGGATAGCGGCCTTTCAGCTCGGCCATCACCTGATACTCCTTGTCCTTCTCCACCGTGAAGGTGTATTCCCCGCGGGAGTCCGTGGTGGTCGTGGCCAGTACGACACCCTTCTTGTCGAGCAGTTTCACCTCCAGGTCGAAGAGCGGTGATCCCTGATCATCATCGATCACCTTTCCGGTCACCAGGAAGGTCTGTTGCAATGGCGCCAGCATCTCGAAGGCATAGATGTCATCATCGCCCACTCCTCCCGCGCGGTTGCTGGAGAAGAATCCCCGTCGGTTCTCCTGGTCGATGATGAAGGCGAAGTCGTCATGGGTCCCGTTCACCGGCGCCCCCACATTCATCGGTGGTGCGAACTCATCCAGCCCGAGGTACTTGGCCGCATGGATATCCATACCGCCCAGTCCAGGGTGTCCATTGCTGGAGAAGTACAGCGTACCATCAGCACCCAGGTACGGGAAGGATTCGTTCTGTGGTGTATTGATGGTGGAACCCAGATTGACCGGCTCTCCCCACTGCCCGGCTTGATCGACACACATGTACAGGTCCGTGCCCCCATGACCACCAGGCATGTCGCTGACGAAAAAGAGGCGTTTGCCGTCGCGTGAGAGCGCTGGATGGCCCACGCTGATCTCCGAGTTGTTGTAAAGGAACTGTTCCACCCGGCCCCATGCACCACCTTGTGCATAGGCTTTGTAGATGGCGAGGCGAGAGATGCCACCTGAACTGCGCTGCGAGCGTCCGTTGTAATAGTTGTTGCGGGTGAACCAGAGCACATCGCCATTCGAGCTCGCCGAAGCAGGCCCTTCGTGCAACTTGGAGTTCACCGATCCCAGCATGGTGGTTGCTCCGGCCAGGTCGCCATTCGGGGTCACCTCGGCCACGAAGAGATCAAGGAATGGTTGATCATTCCAGGCTGCTCGTCTTTCAATCCCGGTGGTGACGTTGCGTGCAGAGGAGAAGATGACCTTGTCCTTGCCCAGCCAGGTGGTCCCGAAGTCAGAGACCGCGGTATTGATCCCGGTCGGTCGCACGATGAAACGATCGGGATGGGCCAGGAAATTGCGGGCGAAGCCGCTGATGTTGCTGCGCCTCGGATTACCATCGGGGGAGGTGGCCGCGAGGTAACGGTCCATCCATTCCTCTGCCTCCACGTACTTGCCGTTGCTCTTCAGGGCCTCGGCGAAGTTGTACATCTCCTGCGGGTCCCGGTTCAGGAATTTCACCACCATCGCGTACCAGCGTTCGGCTTGGTCGCTTTGACCGGTACGCATATAACAATCCGCCAGTCTTTTGGTCACGTGCTCGTTCACCGCACCAAGCTCGGTGGCCTTCACATAGCTCTCGATGGCACGAGCGTAGGCCAACTGCTCATAGAAACGATCTCCCTCCTTGATGTACGGCCCGGCATTGCCCTGTGCCACCGCCGTGAGCACCAGCAGGAACGAAAGTGCGAAGAGGAGAAGGGTGCGCAGCATCAGAAGTAACGGGGTGAGATCGTTCGGCCGCGCAGGAAACGGAAGTCATAACTGAGCATCACCTCGTGGGTACCCGCATTGTACGCTCCGATGGCCGTGGTGGTCAGATCGAAGGCATACCCTGCGCTCAATTGATCGTTGATGCGGTACTGTCCCATCACACCGAAGGAATTGCCCAGCCGGTACATGGCACCGAACCAGATGCGCTCGCGCAGTAGGAAGTTCGCATTCATGTCCAGCGAGAAAGGTGCCCCCGCCACCGTCCGGAACAGGATGGAAGGCTTGAACTTGATCTCCTTCGTGAGATCCATCACATAGCCTGCCATGAGGAAATAGTGGCGGGCCTCCTTGGCAGGCGCGACCACTCCTCCATTGACATCGGAGAGGTCGTTCTCCAGGAGTTTCGGTGCGGAGATACCCACGTAATAACGGGGAGCGTGCCAGAACAGGCCGAAGCCGAAATTCGGCAGCATCCGGCTCTGGATGTTCACATTGACCGGGTCGTTCTCCACCACACGTGTGAGCGACGCGAGATCCGCCTGGTACATGTTGATACCTCCCTTCAAACCGAAGGCCAGCCGTGTATCAACACCCGTGCGGATGCGGTAGGCGAAGTCCGCATAAGCCGAGGTCTGTCGTGCCGGGCCGATCCGGTCGTTGATCGCGGAGAGGCCCAGTGCGATGCTCTCGTTGCGCAGTGGCGTATGGGCAAGGAATGTCTGTGTGGCCGGGGCACCATCGAATCCGACCCATTGATGACGGGAAAGTGCCATCACGGTGAACACATCAGCACTTCCAGCATAACCCGGATTGAACGCCAGTGTATTGAACATGTACTGGCTGTACAACGGGTCCTGCTGCGCGTGAACGGCCGGTGTGATCGACCAGGGTCCGAGGAGCAGGGCCAGTAGGGGGATGGTCCTTCTCATCGGGTCAATTGGATATAGCCGGTGAAGGGTTCAGCGCCCGTACCCAGATCAAGCACATAGAAATAGGTGCCGGCAGGTGCCTGTCCCGGGATCAGTGCATCCGGGGAGGACCCGTCCCAGACCACACGCTGGTTATCGTACGCCGCCCCATCGAAGACCTTGGCACCCCAACGGTTGAAGATGCTCAGCGTATTGTTCGGGAAGCCTTCGATCCCCGGGATGATGAATCGATCGTTCACCGCATCGTCGTTCGGTGAGAAGGACTGCGGGATGAATACTTCGGTATCGAAGTGGCATGGGCTTTGCGCCACCACGTGGAACTCGGCACAACCGAAGGCGTCCGAAAGCACCGCGGAGAAAGGTCGGCTAACCACGATCGGTCCGCTCACGAAGACATGTGGCGCGTTCGTGGAAATGGTGCCGGTATCCCCGGTGATCATGTAACTCGTCGGATCGCCACCTTCAATGGTGAACGAAACGGTATAGGTGCGGTCCACTTCATTGCAGGTGGTCGTCAGATCCACCGCTACCGGACCGCTGACCACCTCCACCTTCACCATGCTGGAGGCCGCAGCGCAGCCGGGTACCTGTACCGTGTACTGAAAGTCGTAATCCCCAGGAGCCAGCCCGGTGGTATTGAGGTTCCCGCCGGATAGCCCGCCAGAAGTGCTCAGATCGAGCCAGGTCCCACCGCCATCCGGGGTTCCGTTGAGGACCGGGAACAATGGGAAGGCGGGCAAGGTGTCGCACACCACCACCTGACCCGGGGTGCCGGCATCGGGACGTTGGTTGATGGTGATCTGGAACACTGCGCTGGAATCCGGACAATACGTATTGCCCGCGACCGTGTACACATAGTCGCCACTTTCGTGTGTCGCGGGATCCAGATCTCCGGTGAAGGCGCCGGAAGGTGCGCTCCACGTTCCTCCTTCATCCGGGTCACCACCGAGCAGGGCGGCCAGGTCAAGGACCGGATCACTCGCACAGATCACCATGGGGGCAGGTGCTGAACCGGGATCCGGATAGTCCACCGTGGAGATCAGCAGTGTGGCTTGTACGGCACCACAACCAGGATCCTCGATCGTGTAAACGAAGGCGTTCTGCCCACCGGGTGGGATCGCGGTCGCGTTCAACAGGCTGTCCTCCACGATCGCACCCGTACCGTTCAGGTCGGTCCAGGAGCCACCGGGATCCGGATCACCATCCAGTGCTTCGAACAAGGAGAAGCGTGTCTCAGCACCACAGATGGTCAACGTGTTATCATCGCCTGCATCAGCACCCGAACCCACGTGTACGGTGATGGTGGCCTCGGAATTGATACAGGGGGACGTCGCGGTGATCACATAGCGGAACTCATAGGTGCCATTGCCGACGACGGACGGATCAAAGAGGTTGCCGGCCAATGCACCGGTGGCATTCACATCGGTCCAGGTCCCATCCGTACCGGCACCGGGTCCCAGGGCGGCGAAAAGATCCACTTCCGTTTGTGTGGCACAGGCGGATATCGTGGCGCTCGTTCCGGCGAAGGGGGCCAAGCTCCGGTTGATCGTCAATCGCGCGGTATCGTTCACACAGGGTGTTGCACCCAGGATCACGTAAGTGAAAGCGTCACCCTCCTCGACCAATGGGTTGAAGGTGGGGACATGCACAGCCCCGGCCCCCGTGTACCAGGTACCTCCCTGCTGTGGAAGACCACCCAGTTCATTGAGCATGTTGAAGGCCGCATCGCTCGAACAGACATTCATTGTACGATCGTTGCCTGCGAACGGTGCGACCGGCTCGATAACGGTGATGATCGCCTGATCCGCCACGCAGGGCATCTGACCCTGCACACGATAAACATAAGCTGCAGGCCCATCGACCGCAGGGTTGTAGATGCCGGAGACGATGACCGGGCTGGGGAAGATCGTCCAGGTGCCCCCTGTTTGCGCGTTCGGCCCCAGCAGGCTGAACAGGTCGACCGGCGTATCGTTGGAGCAGATCCTCAAGGTATCGTCATCGCCGGCATTCGGTGGGGTCCGCACCTGCACCGTGACCAACGCGGTATCGGCCGCACATGAGCCCACACCGGGCACCACATACTTGTACACACCCGGCTGATCGGTGGCCGGTTGGAAAATACCCGTGTGCGGGAGGTTCGCCGGGGAGAGCCAGCTTCCGGTCGGGTCCGGATCGCAGCTGATGGAGCTGATGAGGTTGCCCGGTGCCTCGGTCAGGCAGAAAGCCTTGAACCCATCGCATCCGGCGAACGGACCTTCCTGCACGGATACGGTGACAATGGCCGTATCGCTCGAACAGCTGGCCGTACCCGGGATCACATATCGGAAATGCCACGTGGTGCCTGCGGCCACCCCGTTGGCGTTGAACACCCCGCCGATCAGACCACCACTGCCATCCACATCCGACCAGACCCCACCCTGCTGTGGTGTGCCACCCAGCGTGGTGAAGAGGTTGAGCAATTCGTTCTGGCAAATGGTGACCGTACCATCCTGCCCGGCATCCAGTGCGTTGGCCAGGGTAAGGGTGACCATGGCCTGATCGGCAAGGCACGGCCCCGAACCCGCGACCGTGTAGGTGAAGTGATAGGTGCCCGGTGCAAGGCCCGATGCATCAAGTACCCCTCCGGTCATCTGGCCGGTCCCATCATCATCGCTCCACGACCCGCCCGCATGCGGAGCACCACCAAGCCCTGCCGCCAATTGGATCGCATCATCCCCGACACATGCGGCCAGGTTGCCATCGACCCCTGCATGCGGCGGTGGCACCAATGTCACCTGAACTTGAGCCGTCGCATTCGCACATGGTGTGAGGCCGGCCACGGTATACAGGTATGCACCGCCAAGGTCGGTCGCCGGATCAAGGAATTGGGAATGAGCGTTCCCGCCATAGCTCCATGAGCCGCTCGTGCTAGGGGATCCGTCCAACAGGTCGATCAGTGCCACCAGCGGGCCTTCCGCACACACCTGGACCGCCGAGCTGATCCCTGCATTGGGGAATGCGTTCACGATGACCGTGGCCGTGGCCGAATCCGTTTGGCAAGGGGCAGAGCCGGTGATCCGGTATTTGTACACCCCGGCCACGGAAGACCCTGGCGTGAAAATGTCCCCTACCTGCACATTGCCGGGGTTGTACCAGGTCCCTGTCAGTTCCGGCGTACCGGTAAGTACCGTGAACAGCGAGAAGGGTTGTGCATTGCTGCATATCGTGATGACCCCATTGCTCCCAGCGTCTGGTTGGTGATTCTCGATCACATTGACCTGCGCTTGTGCATTCCCGCACGGGGAGGTCCCTGCCACGGAATAGGTGTAAACACCAGGCAGGCTCTGTCCCGGGATATAGACCCCGATATGCGTGTTCAACAGCGGGTCCTTCCAGGATCCCGGAGTTTGGGGGTTCCCGTTCAGAATGCCAAGCAGTGAGAACGGTTCATCATCATCGCACACGATGATCTGCCCATTCGATCCGGCATTCGGCGGCTGATTCACGGTCATGGCCACCGTTGCCTCGTGGGGCGCACACCCAAGTGGGCCGATCACCCGATACACATACACGCCGGGCGCATCCACACCGGGTTGGAACACACCGCTATGCGAAGTGCCATCGGATTGCCGACGCCAAGTGCCACCCACCTGAGCATTCGGACCGAGCAAGGGTAACATCGGGATCGAACCTTGGCTTGCACAAGCACTGTATGAGGTGGACACCCCGGCATTGGCCCGAGGGTTCACCACGATGGTGAGGGTGGATGAAGCACTGGCACACGGTGATGTACCGGACACGGTGTAGGTATAGACATACGTGCCGGGCGAGGCCGTGGAGGGATTGAAGAAGCCATTCACCGTATTGGTCGAGGGTGCGGGGCCGGTCCAGGTTCCATTCGCCAAGGCGGGGGAACCGCCCAAACTGTCGATCATGGCGAAGCCGGTCGCATTGTCGCAGACCGTGATGGTCCGGCTCGTGCCTGGGTTCGGGGGCTGAAGGACGGAGATGGTTGCTTGTGCGGTCGCGTTCGCACAAGGGGATGGACCGGTCACGGTATAGGTGTACGTTCCAGGTGCGGTCACGCCAGGGATGAACAAGCCATTGAAGACCGTGGTGGCCGGTGCCGGCCCTGTCCATGTACCACCGGATCCCGGGGTCCCACCGAGCACGGTGATCAAGTTCACGTTCGCACCACCGGCACAAAGTGTGGTGCTGCCCGACGTACCGGCAAGTGGCCTGGCATGTTCCGTTACCGTCACGATCGCGATATCAGCAGGGCAGGGTGAGGTGCCGACAACAGTGTATGTGTAATCGCCGGGAGCATCCACCGGGGGCTGGTAGAACCCGCTATGGCCAACAGGACCCGGCCGTGTCCATGTCCCACCTGGAGTGGGGTTCCCCGTGAGCAGGTCGAACAGGACGAATGAGGTGCTATTGCTACAAACGGTGGTATCACCATTCCCTCCGGCATTTGCGGCCTGGTTCACGTTCACCGTCAACGAAGCGGTCGCGGAACTGCATGGGCCTGATCCAGGGACCGTGTGGATGTACACACCGGGAGCATCCACCTGGGGCACGAAGATGTTCGAGTGGGGTGCTCCACCGAAACTCCAGGAGCCCGCTTGTGGGCTGCCGCCCAAACGGAGCGTCATGTTGAACGGGCCATCCGAGCTGCACACCGTGGTCGTCGCCGGGTTGCCGGGGATCGGTGCGGCCACCTCCACCACGGTCACGGTGGCGCTTGCGTTCGGACAAGGTCCTGTCCCTGTCAAGGTATAGGTGAACACACCCGGATCATTCACCGGTGGGTTGTAGATACCCGTGCCGGGACTCCAGGTCCCACCTGTTTCCGGATCCCCACCGAGCAGCGTGAAAAGGTTGAGCGAGCCGCTGCTGCTACAGACCGTCGACGAGCCGTTGTTGCCAGGTTGCCGAGGTGCCACCACCGTAACGCTCACCATGGCTTCATCCGCTGCACAAGAGACCGAACCGCTCAACTCATATTCGAATGTGTAGGTGCCGGCGGAGACCTGTGTCGCATTGAAGAACTGCCCTGTTAATGCGCCCGTGCCCGAAAGGTCGGACCATGAGCCGCCGGGCTGTGGTGTACCACCCAGACCTGGGAAAAGATCGACCAACGCGTTCGAGCCGCATACCGTAAGTGAACCATTGGTACCCGCGTCCAATGCCGCTACGATCGTCACGCGCACGGTGGCCTGGTCGGCCCCGCACTGGCCGCTACCCGGAACCGCGTAGGTGAAGTCGTAATCACCAGGCGGCATTCCGGAGGGCGTGAACACACCGGAGGACATCTGGCCGGTGGCATCATCATCGGTCCAGGTACCTCCACCCGTGGGGGTACCACCGAGTTCATCGAACAGGTCCACATCGCCCGCATCGGCACAGACCGATACCGTCGCGTTCATTCCGGCATCCGGTGCCTGGTTCACCGTGATCGCGACCGTGGCCGCCGCATTCGAACATGGCGACACCCCGGCCACGGTGTACGTGTGTACTCCGGGAGGACTGGAACCCGGAGTGAATATCGCATTGCCCGGTCCACCACCAGGAGCAGTCCAGGAGCCCCCCGCATCCGGAGTCCCACCTAAGGATGTGAACAGGTTCACCGGAGCATCGGTGCTGCACAACGAGCGTGTTGCATTGGTGCCTGCCACGGGCTGCCTCCGTTCGGTGACCGATACCACGGCGGTGGCGGCAAGGCAAGGACTAAGCCCCGCGACCGTGTAGGTGTAGGCTCCAGGCGCGGAAGTGCCCGGAAGATAGGCTCCGGAAGGAACGACCTGCCCTCCCGGATCGGTCCAAGTGCCACCCCCGTTGGGTGTGCCGCCCAATTGGGTGATCAATTGGAAGGAAGGTTGGTTGCTGCACACCTCCACGGTGCCGTTGGTTCCTGCGTTCGGCGCTGTGTTCACCGTCACTGTCACGAATGCTGTGTCGTTCTCGCAAGGCGCCGTGCCATTCACCACGTACTTGTACACACCTGCCGGTGTGCTGCCTGGTGTAAAGGTCCCGGAGAATGGTGCGTTGGCCGGTGTGCGCCAGGACCCACTGCCACTGGGTGTACCACCCAGGACCGTGAAAAGCTGGAAGGGCGCCATGGTGCTGCACACCGTGATCGCACCGTTGGTGCCTGCTTCCGGGGCCTGCACCTTGGCTACTTGAACGGTACTGGAAAGCGCGCTGCACGGTGCCGTCCCGTTGACGGTGTACGTGTACGTCCCCACCGTGTCGGTCACGGGGTTCAATGTTCCCGAATGCGGCTGGCCATTGGGCCTGGTCCATGTTCCACCAACATCGGGTGTCCCGGACAGGCTATTGAACAAGCTCACCGATGCTCCATTCGAGCAGACCGTGAGACTGCCATTGCCACCGGGATCCGGTGGTTGCACCACACCTACCGTAACGGTCGAATTCGCATTGGAACAAGGCGAGGTGCCAAGCGCCGTGTACGTATAGGTCCCAGGTACTGAAGTACCTGGAGTGAAGGTGCCATTGTGGGCCGCACCACCCGGAGCGGTCCATGATCCACCGGGGTTGGGGGTGCCACCGAGCAGGCCGAAGAGCTGGAAGGATGCTGAAGTAGCACAGACCGTGGTGTTCCCGTTGGTGCCTGCATTCGGCGCTTGAACAATGTTCACGGTGACCACTGCGGTCGCATTCGCACAAGGTGCGATCCCCATGACCGTATAGGTGTACGGGCCGGGGTTGCTGGTTCCCGGAGTGAAGGTCCCATTGCTCGCGGACCCGCCCGGAGCGGTCCAGGTGCCACCCGGCGAAGGTGTCCCCCCTAACACCGCGAACAGGTTGAATTGTGGCGCGTTGGAACAGTGCGTCACGGTCGCGTTCGTGCCCGCGTTCGGGGCTGCATTCACCGCTACGGTCACGGTGGCTATCGCATTCGGACAGGGCGGTATGCCCGCAACCGTGTAGGTATACACACCGGGCGCGCTGGTGCCGGGGACGAATGTTCCGGAAAAAGCGCCGCCACCGGGAGCGGTCCATATACCCCCACCATTGGGCGAACCACCCAGAAGCGGGAACAGACCGAAACTGGCATCGGTACTGCACACCGTGGTACTTGCATTCGTACCTGCATTCGGTGCGGCCTGCACATTGATCACCAGGTTCGCCGTTGCGGCCAGACAGGGACTTGTTCCGGCGACCGTGTACGTGTAGGTGCCGGCCACGTCCGTACCGGGTACGAAGTTGGGGCCATGTGCCCCACCCGGCCCGGTCCAGGTCCCACCGCCCTGTGGGGTCCCTCCCAACCTGCTGATCAGCGCGAACGAAGGTGAATTGCTACAGACCGTGAACGTGTTCCCCGTACCTGCGTTCGGTGCATTCACCACTGCGACCGTGACGGTGGCAGCGGCATTCGCGCAAGGGGGTACGCCAAGAACCGAATAGGTGTACGTCCCAGGAGTTGAAGAGCCAGGAGTGAATGTGGAGGGGACCGCTGTTCCTCCCGGACCTGTCCATGCACCGCCTGCGTCGGGGGTACCACCGAGCCGTGTGAAGAGATCGAAAGCGGGCAGATCGCTACAGACCGAAATGGAGGTGCTGGTTCCTGCGGATGGCGGTTGATTCACCGTAACCGTTACCGTGGCCGTCGGGTCCACGCAGGGCTCTGGGTCACATTGCACGGTGTAGGTGTACGCGCCGGCAGGCTCGTTCGCAGGGTCGAAAGACCCATCGGTGGGATCCCCGTTGGGATCGGTCCAGGTGCCACCGGGGTCGGGCGTACCGCCCAAGGCCGCAAAGAGGTCCGCGATGCCACTGGTGGTGCAAAGGGTCAATGTTCCATTGGTACCGGCACTGGCGTTCTGGGGCATTTGCACCGACACGGTCGCTGATCTTGCAGGGCATGAAGCCTCTGCTGGGAGCGAGTAGGTGTACGAGCCGAATGGATCGGACAAGGGATCGAAGGTCCCATCGCAGCTTGTTCCATTCGGTGCGGTCCAGATACCACCGGTTTCCGGGAAGCCCGCGATCGAATCAAATAGGGCGAACGGAGCTGCACCCATGGGTACTTCGATGACCGCATCCTCCCCAGCTTGAGGTCCTGTGAGGATCACAGCCTTCCAACCAGCGGCGGTTCCCGTGGCATCGGTCTCCCAGGTCAGGGTCAGGCATCCCGTGGAGTGATTCGAGGTGATGACCTGGTCCAGTAAGGATGCGTCGTAGGTGCCGACCGCGAAGGGACTTCCCGTATCCGTGTTCCCTTGGTGGATCATCAATCGATCACCCGGCCCAGGGGCCACGTCCCATTCCACGAACCGCAAGGTCGTAGCGGGACCCGCGTTCGGACCACCTGTGGGGCACACGGAGGCCACAGCCGTGGTCCCATTGGGATATGTCCCTGCCGTACCACCGGGATCGCAGACCATTCCCACACACAGATCGAACACGGCACCATCTGAAATGAGGACCACCTGACCCCAGGTTAGACGGGTCGGCAGCAAAGCAAGGCACACGGGCAGGCCCCAAGCCCACCCTCGACCCGAACGACGTGCGAGGAAGTGGATCACAGTTCAGGATACCAATAACCCTGGTAAGAGGGATGTGCAAGTTAGGTGGTTAGGACAGGCCAAGGCCAGTTCGGTCTCGTGTCCCGCACGAACTATCGACGGTCATGCGCATTTCATCGACCAATTCATCCGCAAAACGACACTGACGGTCAAGGACGTGGCACCTGCGTCACCTGTTACCTACGGCACGGCTGGTACCGCTGGCTCTTTGCCCAGGGTGATCGCCAACATCACCTCGTGGGTGCCTGAGCTATGGTTGCGCAGGTTGCTCGTGATGATATCGTAGGAGTAACCGAACTGGAAGGTCTTCTTCAGCCAATAACCCACCATGGCACAGTACGCATCGTTCGTGCGATAACCAGCACCCAACCACACGGTATCCTTGTACCGCACGGTCGCATTGATGTCGATCTTCGCTGGAACAGGGCTTGTGTACTTCACGAGCACCGATGGTTCGATCCGCCAATCCTCACCGATCGGGAAGCGATAGCCGCCCATCGCATAGTAGTGGTCCTCCATACGGCTGAGGGTCTCGCGGCTCTCATCCAGGAAATACACTTTGTTCCGAAGCAGTTGCGGAGCGGTAGCGCCGAACCAGAAGCGTTCGCCGTAGAGGTGGAAGCCGAACTTCGCATCGGGGAGCAGCTCACCTCGGAGCTGGTCATCCATCACCGGATCGTTCGGATCGTGGAACTCGATCTTAGAGCCATCGATCAGGAATTGCAACAGACCGGCCGAGACGGAGAGGGACAATTTCATGGTCTCGGTCAGTCGCAAGTGATACGCATAGGAGAACTGGATCCCGGTACGGCGTGTAGGGCCAACGATATCGGTGAAGAGATAGCCGCCCACTCCCATCTTCTCGCCGATCGGTGTGATCCCACTGAAGGTGAACGTACGCGGCGCATCCTGGATGCCCACCCACTGGTAACGGTGCCCACTGCGTATCTCGAAGAAGGGTCGGCTACCGGCAACGGCGGGGTTGAAGACGTAATCGTTGAACTGGTATTGCGTGAGCTGCGGCAACTGCTGGCCACTGGCGTTCAACACCAACGCGACCAGGCTGAGGAGGAGTGGATGGCGCATGGGGTCTGGTTCAACGGATGATCGTGAGCGGGCCGGTATAGGGCTCTGGGAATCGTTCGTCGTGCAGGTCGATCACGTAATAATAGGTGCCCACCGGGACGAAGCCGTCCTTGTAACGGCCATCCCACGGTTGGCGGTAACCCACGCTCCGGAACAGCATCTCGCCCCACCGGTTGTACACCTCCACTTCACAATCCGGGAACAGGTCGATCAGGTCGATCTGCCACACCTCATTGCTTCCATCGCCATTCGGGGTGAAACCGCTCGGGATCACCACCGTGGGCACCACGGTCACCAGGACAGAGTCCGTATCCACACAACCGTTCGGTGCCACCACGGTGAGCGTGAACCACGTGGTGACCAAGGGTTCGGCGATCGGTGTGGCACTGCTCGGATCGTTCAGTATGCTGTCGGGAGTCCAGGAGTAGGTGGACCCGATCGGCCCGGATGGTGATCCGCCCAAGGTCGCGGTCTCGTTGATGAAGAGGGTCTGGTCAGGGCCAGCATCGGCGATGGGAAGGGCCATGGAGGTGACGAGCACCACATCGGTTGCCGAGCATGGGCCATCGGATACGATGAGGGTGAAGAGGTGATCGCCCGAAGGCAGCACCGGCAGGATGAGGATCGGCGTGGTACCGATCTCCACCCCGTTCGGATCGCGCCATGACCAGGTCACCACACCCGTACTCGCCGATCCATCGAGGGTGACCGAAGTCCCGTTACATACCTGCTGGTCCGCACCGGCATCGGCAAGGATGGTCACAGCCGCGCCCACGATAATGGTCGTGTCGATCGTGCAGGCGTTCGCATCCGACAGCAGCAGGTGATGAGGGCCGGGAACAAGACCTGTAAGGTCCTCGGTGTTCCAGGTGGCTCCTGCGGGGCCGGTCCATTCGAACGTGTAAGTGGGCATGCCTCCGAAAGCCGTTGTCGCGATGGCCCCGTCCGCCGCATCGGCACAACTCGCATCGATCAGATCATCCACGGTGAACTCCAGCACCGGCGGCTCCGTGATGGTATAGTTGAAGGTGCTGTCGCATCCGACACCGTCCGTGATGATGAGGGAATAATCGCCTTGGCACAGGTCCGTCGCATTCGAATTCCCCGGCCCGTTGGGTGGTTCCGGCGACCAAACGTACCCCAGTGTACCGATCCCACCTGTGGCCGCGGTGGTTATGGAGCCTTCGCAGACACTGTTGCAACGGAGGTCGGTCACCGTCGCATTGTCAAGGATCGGTGCGAAAGGCAGGATCGTGAAGGGCACGATGGTATCGCAGCCGAGCACATCGGTGATGGTCACGCTCCAGTTGCCCGCGCACAACCCCGTCACATCCGGGGTGCCTTGACCGCTCGCATCCGGCTGCCACAGGTAGGTGAAGGATCCCGCACCACCGGTGGGGACCACGCTCGCGATGCCATCACAGGGACCGTTGCAGGTCTCGCCACGGAACGATAGTGCCGGATCGATCGGTAAGCCTTCGGAGATGGTGAAGGGTAGATCGATCGAACATCCATGAGCATCAACGACCCTGACGGAATAGGCATCAGCGCAGAGCAGGTCGATGGCGTTGGTATCGGTGGCGACGGTGGTCCCGGCCTGATCCGTCCAAAGAATGGTGTACGGCACCACACCTCCTGTCACCGTGAGCACCGCTGTTCCTTCGCAACCCGCGTGACAGCGATTGTCCGTGGTGCTCAATGCCGCTTCCAGCAACGGTGGTTCCACCAGGTCGATGGTCACGTTCGTCGCACAACCGTTCGCATCATTGACCACACAGGACCAGGTACCCGCACAGAGATCAGCGGCCAGATCGCTTCCTTGTCCGTTCGGTGGGATGGGATCCCATGTATACGTATAGGCACCCGTGCCCCCTTGGGTGGTGAGTTGGATCGCACCATCGCACGCGGCATTGCACGTGATCGCCGTGGTATCGGCCACTACCACCAGCGGATCGGGGCTTAGCACCAGGAAAGGCTGCACCATGGAACAACCGGCATCATCGGTGATGGTGACCTGTGCATTTCCGGCACACAGGCCCTCGGCGAGCACATTTCCCTGGCCATTGGATGGCAGCGGGTCCCATTCGATCGTGTACGGCTGCTGGCCTCCGGTGGGGCCGACGGTCGCAGAACCATCGCACACACCCGCGCAAGTGACCGGCGTGGTGCTCAGGTTGGGGATGAGCGGATCGGGCTCCGCCACGATCGCGGTATCAATGCTGAGACAACCGATGCCATTGGTCACCGTGGCGAGGTAGGCACCACCACAAAGACCGGTGATCCGTGTGCTCGAAAGGCCAAGGTCGTTACCGCTCGCGTCATACCATGCGACCGTGCAGGTCGGGATCCCGCAGTTGAACAGGACCTCCGCGCTGCCATCGCACAGCCCAGGGCAGGAAGTGGTATCGGCCAAGGTGGTCAGCACTTCACCGTTGAGGTCCTGGACCGGGACCAGAAGTTCCACGATGCACCCACTGGCATCGGTCACTTGAACGGTATAGAGGCCGGAGCAGATGTTGCTCAAGGTGTCATTGGTACCCTGAATGCCCCCACCAAGGGTCCACAGGAAGAGATAGGGATCCTGGCCACCCGATGCCACGACCGAGGCTTGTCCATCGCACAGGCCGCACTGGCTTGGCGTGGTGCTCGGCGCGAGTACCAAGGGAGCCGGTTCGACCACGTCGTAGGTGAACACTGCGCTGCATCCGTTCGCATCGGCTATCGTGAGGGTGTATGTGCCTGCACAGAGGTCGAAGGCGCCATTGCTGCCTTGGCCATTGGCGGGGACAGGGTCCCAAGTGTAGGTCTGGGCGCCGGTCCCACCCGATCCGGTAACAACGATACGGCCATCACAGGAGCCTGCGCAGGACACATCCGTGATCACAGCCGTTGCAGCGATGGGCGTTGGATCGATGATCAGCACCTGTACCGTGGTATCGCAGCCGGAAGCATCGGCAATAAGCACCTCGTACACACCGGCACAAAGTCCAGTGGCAACTGGATCCCCCTGCCCACCACCAGGTGGTGGAGACCAGGTGTAGGTGTAGGGTGCTACGCCACCGGTCGGCCCAACTGTCGCTGTCGCATCGCAGGCACCCGGACACGAGACCGGTGTGCTGCTTGAATTCGGAAGGATGATCGTACTGGTGCCCACCTGTGCTTCGGCGATGCTCACACAACCGGAGCCGTTAGTCATCTGCACGGTATACACACCTGTGCATAGTCCAGCCAGCAAGGGGTCCTGTCCGAGCACGTTCCCATTGGCATCCGTCCATTGGATGGTGCATGGTACCTCGCTGCACGTGAAGACCACTTCCACCTGGCCATCGCAACCATTCGCGCACAGGGTCTGTCCATCAACGACATCGAGCACCTCGGCATCGGCATCCGATACCTGTACGAGCACCTGTTGGCTGCAACCGAAATCATCGAAGACCGTGAGGGTATAGATGCCGCCGCAAAGCCCGGTGGCCGTTGGATCCGTGCTCACCTGGGTGGTGCCGAGCATCCAGCTATAGCCGTAGTTGCCCGTACCACCAGTGACCGTTGCCGTAGCCATGCCGTCGCAGAGCGGACAGGTGCTTGGGGTGGTCGTGGTGGAGACCGTCAAAGGTGCGGGCTCGGTCACCGTGAAGGTCCGTTGTAGTGCGCAGCCGTTATCATCGGTGATGGTCACACTCACGTTCCCGGCACAATAACCGAACGCAGCCGAGGAGCCTTGACCGCTCGCCGGTGGCGGATCCCATACGAAATCATAGCTCCCTGACCCTCCGCTCACGACCAGGGTGATGTTGCCATTGCATGCACCGGCACAGGAGGTACCCAGCACGATCGCATTGAACAGGGTCAGTGGTGGTGGCTCGGTGATGAGCACATCCATCGTGGTCCCGCATCCATTGCCATCCCCCACCGTCACTTGGTACACCCCTGCACAAAGACCGGTCGCATGCGGGGTGCCCTGCCCGCCCGCTGGCGGTGGATCCCACGCGAACGTGTATGGTGGTGTGCCGCTCGCGACACCGACCGTGGCGGTCGCATCGCATACACCGGTACAGGATACCGGGCTTGAACTGATGTTCAGCACGGCCACCACGGGGGCGACCACCGTGGCCGTATCGATGGTGATGCAGCCCGAAGCGTTGGTCACGGTCACATAGTAGTCGCCGGGGCAGAGTCCGTTCAGCGCATTGACATCGGTGCCGATCGTGTTACCATCCGCGTCATTCCAGGTGACCGAACAAGCCGGATCGGAGCAGGTGAAGGAGACCGACACGCTACCATCGCAGACGTTGGGGCAGCTCGTTGTTCCGTTCGTCACCGTGAGGGCCTCCCCATCCGTATCAGTGATGGCGACCACGTGTTGCACAGCGCACGCATTATCATCGGTGATCGTGGCCGTGTAAAGACCTGCACAAAGGCCCGTCACCGTAGCCGTATTCCCGACCACGTCGCCCTGTGCGTTCGTCCACTGGACAGCAAGAGCACCGGACCCTCCGCTGAAGGTGGCCGTTGCCGATCCGACACACACCTGGCATTGGCTCGGTGTGGACACCACATCCACCACGATCGGGCCGGGTTCATTCGTGGTGTAGCTGGCCTGTTGGGTACAACCGTTGGCATCGGTGATCTGCACGTTCCAAGTGCCTCCGCACAGTCCGGTGATGGTGGCCGTTCCCTGGCCAACAGGAGGCTGCGGAGACCATTGATACGTGAGGCCAGCGCCACCACCGGAAGCGGTCAGGACGATCGAACCATCACATACCCCGGCACATAGGGGGTGGTTGATCGCGACATCGGCGACGATGGGTGTTGGCTCAAGGATGAGCACTTCGGCTACCACGCTGCATCCGGTGGCGTCCACGATGGTCACCTGCACGGATCCGGGACAAAGACCTGCGACACTGGGCGTGCCCTGCCCGATGGGCGGAGGAGGCGACCACGTGTAGGTATAGGGTTCCACACCACCGGTGGGGCCCACCGTTGCGGTCCCATCGCAGGCTCCATTGCACGTGACCGGAGTGCTGCTGCTATTGGGCACGATCACTGCGCTTGGATCCACCGTGACATCAAGGGTCGTGGTACAACCGTTCACATCGGTGAGCGTAACGGTGTAGATCGTTCCGGCGCACAGGCCGGTCGCCGTGGTGGTGCCCTGCCCTCCGCCGGGAGCTGGTTGCCAGTCGATCAGGATGGTGCCGGTGCCCCCCGCCGGGGTGATGGTCGCTGTTCCGGTGCAAGGTCCGGCACAGGTCTCCGGCGTGGTGGCGACCACGGCCGAAAGTGGTACCGGCTCATTGATGACGAACGCGAGCGTGGTATCGCAGCCGGCAGCGTCCGTGATGGTCAATGTATGTGGGCCAGCACAGAACCCGGTCGCAGCGGCTGTCCCTTGGCCACTCGTTGGTGGGGGATCCCATACGAAGGCCGGTGCCCCGGTGCCCCCCGTGAACGTTGCTGTCACCTCGCCATCGCAGGTGCCGTTACAAGTGGGATCGGTGACCAGCAGATCCACGGTGATAGGTGGAGGCTCCACGATGGTGATCACCAGTGTGGTATCGCAGGTGCCCGAGGTGATGGTGACGGACCAATCACCCGCACAAAGACCCGACACATGGGCGGTATTCTGTCCTTGAGGTGGGGGTGGCGACCAGATGTAGGCATAACTTCCATCGCCACCCGTGGGTGCGAGGTCGATGGTCCCATCACAGCCACCAGCGCAGCTCACATCCGATCGTGTCGCGTTCGGGATGATCGGATCCGGTGCGGCGATGGTGAAAGCGATCGTGGTATCGCAGCCCACCGCATCGGTCACTGTGAGCGAATAGGCTTGTGCGCACAGACCCGTGGCCACATCGGTCCCTTGCCCGTTACCGGGGTCCGGCGACCAGGAATAGGCATAAGGGGAAATCCCGCCGCTCGCGATCACACCCGCTTCCCCGTCGCAAGTGGCAGGGCAGGAGGTTGCTTGGAGTTGCAGGGAAAGGAGGATGGGTGAGGCCGGTTCGATGTTGAAGGGGACCGTGATCGAACAACCGTTCGCGTCGGTGATGAGCAGGGTCACCGGACCCGCACAGAATCCCGATGCGCTATCGGTGCCCTGGCCCGTTGCGGGGTCGGGGGTCCACAGGTAATCGTAGTCCGGCGCACCGCCGCTCACGATCACACTGGCAGCACCATCGCACAGGTTGCTGCAGCTCACATTGACCTTGTTCTGCAACACGGTCATGGGCAAGGGATCCAGGATGTTGAAGGCGAGGGTGGTGTCACATCCCGATGCATCGGTGATCGTCAACTGGTGCGCTCCAGGGCATAGGTCGGTCGCCTGTGTCGTACCCTGCCCGACCACTGGGCCTGGTCCCCAGGTATAGACCAACTGACCGGTCCCTCCGGATGCGGACACTGTTGCGGTCCCGTCGCAAACACCGGGGCATGATGCATCCGTTGTCGCGATGGATGCGGAGATCGGCAGCGGCGCCACGATCGTGAATGTCAACGTGGTATCGCATGCCCCGGAGGTGATGGTGACCGACCGATCCCCTGCACAAAGCCCCGAAGCCTCGGCCGTTCCCTGCCCCATGGGCGGCGGTGGGGACCAAGCGTAGGTGAAGGCCCCGTTCCCTCCGGTGGGTGCCAGGGTGATCCGGCCGTCACAATCGCCTGCACAGGCCACATCGGTCTGTTGCGCATTCGGCACGATCGGTGCAGGTGCGGTGATGGTGAAGGCGATGGTGGTATCGCACCCCACGGCATCGGTCACTGTCAAGCCATACGCCTGTGGACATAGCTGGGTGGCCGTGGGGGTCCCCTGTCCGGTACCAGGATCCGGCGACCAGACATAACCATAGGCCGGTGTACCTCCGGAGACGATCACACCCGCTTCACCATCGCACACGCCGGGGCAACTTGCCGGAAGCACCTGGAGCGAGACCGACAGGGGCACGGCATCCGCGATGAGGAAGGCGATGGTGGTCGTACAACCATTCACATCGGTGATCAGGACCGATGCCGGACCCGCACAGAACCCGGTCGCATCGGCCGTACCCTGGCCCGTTGCCGGAGCCGGGGTCCACACGTAGGTGAAACCTCCGTTCCCACCGGAGGCCACCACCGAAGCGGTGCCATCGCAAAGCCCGCCGCAGGTCACATTGGTCTGGCTGGAGGTCGCGGTGATCGGTAGCGGCTCGTTGATGAGCACCGAGAGCGTGGTATCGCAACCGTGGTCATCGGTAACCAGAACGGAATAGGTACCTGCGCACAAGCCGGTGGCGGTCGCCGTGCCCTGGCCACTGCCGGGATCTGGTGTCCAAACGAAACCGTACGCCGGGACGCCACCGCTCACGGTCACCGTCGCCTCCCCGTCACAAGCGCCTGCACAGGTCGCATCCGTGCCGTCCACGGAGGTCACCAAGGGCGGTGGTGCGCTCACCAGGTAGGTGATGAGCGTATCACAACCAGCGACATCGCTGATCGTCACCTGCACTTCACCAGGGCAAAGCCCGGACACCTGTGCCGTACCCTGGCCGGTCGGTGGGGCGGGAGTCCAGAGAAAGGTGTAGCCCGGACTTCCGCCGGAGACCACCAGGCTGATCCCTCCGTCGCAGGTATTCGAGCAGGATGCATCCGTGACCGTGCCCACCACATTGAAAGCAGGCGGCGAATCGATCGTGATGGAGACCAGTGAATCACAACCCGATGGCACATCAGAGACCAGCACGGTGTACACCCCGGCACACAAACCTCCCGCGTTGGCCGTACCCTGGCCGGTACCTGGTTCAGGGGTCCACGCGAAAGTGTAGGGACCCATCGTACCTGATAGGGACACCGTAGCGGAGCCATCACAGGAAGAGGAACAGGTGGCCGGTGTGGTCTGTATGGCCAGGTCGATCGGTGGTGGCTGGGCGATGATGAAGGTCACCGTGGTATCACACCCGTTGGCATCGGCGATTCGCACACTATGGTTGCCGGCACAAAGACCGCTCACGCTGGTGGCCCCTTGGTTCACGGGAGCAGGCGTCCATGTGATGGTAAGGGTACCCGTACCCCCCGTGGGTGCGACCGATGCCGTACCGTCGCATTCGCCGAAGCACCCCGCATCGGTGAAGGTGAGGTTCGGAACGATGGGCTGCACATTGAAGAAGAAGGTGGTATCGAACGTACACTGGTTGGCATCCTCGATCTCCAGCGTATTGAGGCCCGCGCAGAGCTGGGAGAAGGACGAGTTGGAGCCAGCGCCATTGTTCCAATCGTAGGTGGAAGGAGAGACGCCACCGATGGCCAGCGCCGTTCGAGTTCCATTACAGACATCCGCACAGGTGGGTGGGGTGCCCTGGCCGAAGAAGATGACGCCGATGGGGGCCGGTTCCGACACATTCACCTGTACCGGACAGGATACGCCTTGTCCCACATCCGTCACCACCACGAGCTGTGGACCACCGCAGGCGGTGGTCCATGTGGCCGTGTTCGGGCCGCCATTCAACCAGGCGTACGTGAAATTCCCACTTCCGCCTGTCACCGTCACGGTGACCGTGGCATTGCACTGCCCCCGGCAACGCACACCGTATCCATTGTAGTTGGTCACTACTTGTGCATTCACCGTGAACGGGATCTGTCCCGGCTCCGTACCGCACACATTGATGTCCCGATCACCGGCGGGGAATGCATCCGAGGACTGTTGGACAACGCCATTCACATCCAACACGGCTGAAGGCTGGTGCAACGCGCGGAAAGGCCCACCGACCGGCATTTCCGCAAGGGACCAGACTGAACGTCCAGCGATGATGGTGCCCCGTGATGGTGCCTCCTCCACCACGCGTTGTGCCGTGATCCGTGCCGCATTGGCGATGATCGTGCCTTGCCGGATCCGGATCGCCCCATCGACATGTAGATCGCTCACCACGGACCAGGAACCACTACCATCCAGCACCAGGTCACCGCCGATCCGCGCACCGCGTGGATCCAGGACCACACCTTGCCGACGTATCGTCAGACGCACCGGTACAGCCTTCTCCCAGTTCACTTCACCACGTGCCGACCAGGCTCCGGCGATCACCATCTCCGCTCCGTCACGACCACCGAAAGCGATGATGGCCCCACCGGCATCCGCCAAGAGGGAGCGGCATTCCGCACGTCCCCGCACCTCGACCCGCAGCGCCGTACCGGTCGTGATCACGGCATCCATCTCCGCATCGGGTACCGAAGCCCCCGAAGGTCCATCCGGGGTCATGCTCCAATGCGAAGCATCGTCCCAGTGCCCATCCCCTCCCACCCAATAGCGGGTTTGGGCCTTGACGTTGACCGCCAGGACCAGCAGAAGGATCGTCAGGAGCTTCGGAAGCAGGGCGTAGGTTCTATTCACGGTTTCTTGCTTCTAATCGAACGCTGGACAACTGATCATGCGCTTGGCACCATCATCCGCACGACAGGGGGTGATCGCGAGGATGATCTCGTGGGTGTTGGAGCTTGCGGTGCGCAGCCGCGAGGTGGTGATGTCGTAACTGTATCCGAGCTGGAAGAACTTGAGGAAGCCGACCTTCATCATGGCCACCAGTGCATCCCCATTGCGGTACCCGATGCCGATGCCATGAACACGGTTCCACTCCACCATGCCATTGAGGTCGAATGCCATCGGTGCCCCACCGACGAACTTCGCCAGCCCGCTGGGCACGAAGGCCGTTCTGCGCCCTATGCGGTACCGATAACCCGCACTGAGCATGATATGCCTGCCGAATCGCGATGCGTCCGTACCGATCCCTCCCAACCGGTTGGCCAGGAGCTCGTGGATCGACAGCCCGGCCCAGGCCGTCTTGCTATAACACCAGATACCGGGTGTGATCTCCGGATAGACCAGTGCCGCGGCCTGCGAACCGAGGACCGGGTCATCATAATCCGCCAGGGTGGTCTCCCCCACCGACAACTTCACCTGCCGCACGCCCCCGAAGAGACCCATGGACAGGTAGAAATTCCGGCTCATCTGGATGTGGTAGGCGTAGGCCAGGAGGAAGCCCGTGTAACCGAAATTGCCTGCCTCGTCCGCTTCGATGAATGCACCGACACCGTGCTTATTGGCTTGGAATGGCTTGCCCTTGGCGCGCAACACGCCATGCAGGCTCACCCATCCCGTAGTGGGCGCACCATCGTAGCCCACCCATTGTTGCCTGTACCCCAGGCGCAGGTCCAGGCAGTCCTTGCTGCCCGCCACCGCCGGATTCACACTGAACTGATTGAAGACGTACTGGGAGTACTGTGCCAGTTGTTGCGCCTGGACGAGCGTGCCGACCAGGAACAGGAAGAGGGTGGCCCGGTACCTCATCGCACAATGGTGACGAAGCCCGTGTAGGGCGGCGATCGCCCCTCGAGCTGATTCAACTGGATATGGTAGTAGTAGGTGCCCACGGTGAGCGCGCGCCCATCGTTCGTTCCGTCCCAAGGCTCGCGGTACCCGTTGCTGCGATGGACGATCTGGCCCCAACGGTCATGGATCACCACCTCAGCCCCGGGATAATCCTCCATACCGCGGATCATCCACGTATCATTCTTCCCATCGCCGTTCGGGGTGAAGGTGTTGGGCGGCTCGACCCGGCGGATCACCTCAATGGTCACCTCATCGGTATAGGTACACCCGTTGATCTCGCTGGTCATGGTATAGATCGTCGTGGCCGATGGGCTGGCTATTGGATCCGGGATGCCGTTCCCGCTAAGCCCCGCCGTGGGTGACCAATCGATCGGGCCTGCGCTATACCCATCGAGCTCCACCCCCTCACCCATGCCGATGGTACGGTCCGTTCCCGCGCTCATATCCACCCCGATCACATCCGCACCCGGCCCGGTGATCGCGATCCGGAAATCACATTGTGCCGGGAAGAGCGTTCCATTGTTCATGGCACCTGCCACCACGATCCAATAGAGCGTGTTGGGCTGGAGCGCTTGCGTGGTCACCGAGAGGTCGATGTCGCTCTCCACGCACGACGATACCGCCGCGAACTGGGTAAGCGAACAACTCCCGTCCCCTTGCAACACCACTACGTTCAGTTCGTCGTCATAGTCCGGCAGGTCCACGCAATCACCGATGATCACCGCCACGGTGACCGGCCCACCAACGGAATTGGTACTGAAGGTGTACCAAGTGGCCGAGGGCGTGCCACAGAAACCAGGGACCGGCGAACCACCGGTGTTGTTCCCGATCACATCGGTATGGGCGCAGAGCCGTTGTGCCGTGGCGCAATCGCCATTGGCCGGTTGGGCGCGGACCGTATGGACCAGCAGGGCCATGGCCAGGAGGGAGGCGACACGCATCATTACGACCAACGGGACCATACGCGGGTACAGGTACGGCCGAGCCGAAGGTAGACGGCCGTGTTGCGGTGACAGGGCGCACATGATCCGCACTTTCGCACAAGGTACTGTTGAGTTCAACCGATCCGACATACGCGCCTAAAGGGCCATGGCGAGCACGACCGAGGTGCTGAAGGCGAGCTTATCCGCTCCTCCTACGCGCGTGAAGGACCGAAGGAGCACAACGGCGAGCACGGCGTCCGCCAAGAGGATCAAGCCGGGCACGTTCCGAGGGGCGCCGAAGGAACGCTACGGGAATATCCCGCGCTCCTTGTACGCGCTCTCCAGCCTCCGCAAGGCCACGATATAGGCGCTCGTCCGCCAGTCGGTATCGAACTCCGCCGCCGTATGGGCCACCTGGGTGAAAGCGGTGGTGATCTTGTCCTCGATCATCCGCAACACCTCATCGATCCTTCCATGCTCCATGCGGCGGTTCAGCAACCATTCGATGTAGCTACCGATCACGCCGCCGCTGTTGCAAAGGATGTCGGGAATGATCTCCACGTGGTTCCTGTGAAGGATCGCCTCCCCTTCCGTATCGGTCGGCCCATTGGCTCCTTCGGCCACCACTTTGGCCTTGATCGACCCGGCATTCGTCGCTGTGATCTGGTTGCCCAAGGCCGCAGGAACGACGATATCGCAGTCCAGGCCGAAGAACTCCTCTGCCGGCATGGGCGCAGCACCTTTGAAACCGGCCACGCTGGCTGCATTCGTCTCCACATGGGCGTGCAGTGCTTCCGGGTCGATCCCCTCCGCCTTGTACAAGGTCCCGCTCGCATCCTGTACAGCTACGAGCACGGCCCCCTCGCGGGCCAGGAAGTGCGCGGTCCAGTAGCCCACGTTCCCGAAGCCCTGAACGATGTAACGCATGCCCTTCAGGTCGGCGTTCCGGCGCTGGGCCCAGGCCTTCAATGTCACCACCACCCCGAAGCCAGTGGCGCGATCGCGGCCCTCGAGGCCACCGGAGCCGGTCGGCTTGCCCGTCACCACGTGCATGTTGGAGGACCTGGTGTTCGCCGGTTTGGTGCTGCAGTATGTGTCCGCGATCCACGCCATGATCTGGCTGTTCGTGTTCACATCGGGCGCCGGGATATCGAGATCGGGACCGATGTTATCGCCCAATGCATAGGTGAAACGGCGTGTGATGCGTTCCAGTTCAACCCTGGAATAGCGTTTCGGATCGATCTGGACCCCTCCCTTACCGCCGCCGTAGGGAAGTCCGGCGAGGGCCGTCTTCCAGGTCATCCAGATCGCCAGGGCGCGCGCACTTTCGATATCCACGGTGGGGTGATACCGCAGGCCGCCCTTGTACGGGCCGAGCGCGTTGTTGTGCTGTACGCGGTAGCCGGTGAACACTTCGATGCTCCCGTCATCCATCCGCACCGGGAAGTGGACCACGATCTCACTGTTGGTCCGGCTCAGGATCTCGCGCACACTGGCGTCCAGGCCCATCACATCGGCGGCCCGTTCGAACTGGTCCATCACCACCTTGTACATGCCCTGCCGGTGTTGTGTCTGCCCGACTTCCGTTGTTCCCATCGTTCTATGGTTCCATGACCTGCTATCGCGGTGCAAAGTTGGTGTGTTACCGCTTTCGGTGGCAATGACGGAACCCCGATCCGGTGGTGTTGGTTCCGCCTACGCTCCACCCGTGGAAGACCAACGAGGGCATGGATGAACCTGCACCAGGTTCACGACCACCCCTTCGAGGGGCCATGGCATGTGCAACGGAACACCGGATCGACCTGTGACCCCACCAGGAGTCGAACCTGGATCAAGAGTTTAGGAAACTCCTATTCTATCCATTGAACTATGGGGTCCGGATAGCGGGCGCAAAAGTAGACGGATCGGTCCTTCTGCACAGCAAAGAGGCGCTACCGCACCTCGCACCCGTTCCCGAGCACGTTGTCCGGCCGCACGAAGTGAAGTTCTCCCTGCGGATCCTCGGCCATCAGCACCATGCCCTGGCTCTCCACACCGCGCATCCGGCGTGGTTCCAGGTTGGCCAGGAAGAGCACCTGCTGGCCGGGCAAGGTGGCCGGATCGAAGTGCAGGGCGATACCGCTCACCACGGTGCGGGGCATTGCTTCACCGATGTCGATCGTGAGCTTGAGCAGTTTATCGGCCTTCTCCACTTTCTCGGCGGACACGATAGTGCCGATCCGCAGGTCGAGCTTGGCGAAATCGTCGAAGGGGATGTTCGACTTGGCCGGTGCTTCCATCTTCGTTTCCGGTCCTTTCAAAGGTGCGGTCGGTTGGGGTTGTGTGGCATGCAGGCGGTCCACCTCAGCTTTGATCGCCTCGTCGTCGATCGGTTTGAACAGGTGCTCCGGCTTGCCCAGGGCGGCCCCGGGCACCACCAGTCCGGCCCGAAGCGCATCCTCCCACGTTAATGCCCCCAGGCCCAGCATGCGGCGCAGCTTCTCCGCGGTGAACGGCAGAAAAGGCTCCAACAACACGCTCAGCGCAGCGGTGATCCGCAGGCTATTGAACAGGATGGTGCGCACACGTGCCGGATCGGTCCTCTCCAGCTTCCATGGCTCGGTCTCGGTGAGGTACCGGTTCCCAAGGCGAGCGGCTTGCATCGCACTCGCCATGGCATCGCGGAAGCGGAAGCGATCCACCTCATCGGCCACCTTCGCGGGCAGCGTGTTCAACTCGGCCCACAACAGCAGGTCCTGCTCGTTGCCATCGGTCGGCTCCGGTACACGGCCGTCGTGGAACTTGTGGCAGAGCACGAATACCCGTTGCACGAAGTTGCCCAGGATGCTCACCAGCTCGTTGTTGTTCTTGTCCTGGAAGTCCTTCCAAGTGAACTCACTGTCCTTGAACTCCGGGAGGATACTGGCCAAGGCATAGCGCAGTTCATCCTGCCGCCCGGGCCAACGCTCGATGTACTCGTGCAACCACACGGCCCAGTTGCGGCTGGTGCTCAGCTTCTGCCCTTCGAGATTGAGGAACTCGTTGGCCGGCACGTTCTGCGGCAGGACGTAGCCGCCGTGCATCTTCAGCAGGATCGGGAAGATGATGCAGTGGAAAACGATGTTGTCCTTGCCGATGAAATGCAGCAGGCGCGTATCGTCGGCCTTCCACCACTTCTCCCAATCCACGCCCTTATCCCGGGCCCATTGTTTGGTGGCGGTGATATAGCCGATCGGCGCGTCCAACCACACGTACAGCACCTTGCCCTCGGCGTTCGGCAACGGTACCGGTACGCCCCAGTCGAGGTCGCGCGTCATGGCCCGTGGGCGCAGGCCATCCTTCAACCAGCTGTTGCACTGGCCCAGCACCTGCGGCTTCCACTCCGAGGCATCGTGTTGCTGCACGCCATCGAGCACCCCTGTATTGATCCATTGGTCCACCCAGGCCTGCGCGCGGTCCATGGGCAGGTACCAGTGCTTGGTGGGTCGCAGCACAGGCGTACTACCGCTCAGGGTGCTGCGTACATCCTTCAGTTCCTTCGGGCTCAGCGCGGTGCCGCACCTCTCGCATTGGTCACCGTACGCTTCGGTGTTCCCGCAAACAGGACAAGTGCCTTTGATGTAGCGGTCGGCGAGGAACTGCTTCGCTTCCTCGTCGTAGTACTGCATCTCCTCCTGTTCGGTGAAGGCGCCGTTGCGATCCAGTTGCAGGAAGAAGTCCTGGCTGGTCTGCTTGTGCAGTTCCGCGCTGGTGCGGTGGTAGATATCGAAGTGGATGCCGAAGTCCTGGAATGCCTTGCCCATCATGGCGTGGTACTTGTCCACGATGGCCTTGGGGGTGGTACCATCCTTCATGGCCCGGATGGTGATGGCGGCACCATGTTCGTCGCTGCCACAAACAAAGAGCACCTCCTTACCCCGTGCCCGCAGGCAGCGCACGTAGATGTCCGCAGGCAGGTAGGCCCCGGCGATGTGGCCGATGTGCAGGGGGCCGTTGGCGTAGGGCAATGCGGCGGTAACAGTGGTGCGGGCAGGGATCTTCATGCAGGGTGATGGCCAACACGCGTGACGGATCGGCGCTGATCACGCAGGGCCGCGAAATTAGGCCGGGGATGTGGAGCATCCTTCATGCATCCAGGTCCGATCGACGCTTTGGTGGTGGCACACCAGGTGCCACAGGCGTGCGGCCGAGATGGAAAAAGCCAAGGCATCAGCACCACGGACCGCACTTCCTGGCTACTTTGTGCTGGTATGGGTGCCGAAGGATCCGCCGATCGCCGGGAGGTGAAACTTGTTCCCCTGTTCCATCGCGGAGCGGAACGGATCGCGCTGCACTTCCCCAAGGACCCGCAGTTGATCACTGCTGCCAAGGCCGCCGGGGCGCAATGGAGCAACACGCACCAGTGCTGGTACGTGCCTGGCGGCCGTGCAACCGTTTCCACGGTATTCAACGCCTTCCGGGGCAAGGCCTGGGTGGACTATTCCGCGCTGAAGGATCCGTCCAAGGAACCCGCTGCCATGCATCCCAAGGCCGGAGCATCGGCCCATAAGGCCGCCCTTCCATTGGCGGCCACACAGGCTGAAGCACTGAACGCCTTGCAGCAGAAGCTGGAGATCGCCCGATACAGCCCGCGCACCATCGAAACGTACCTCAATGCCACCAAGCACTTCTTCCTGCACTTCCCCGGCAAGCACCCCGGCGACATTCGCACGGAGGGCATTGAAGCCTACCAGCACCACTTGGCAACCGTTCGGAAGGTGAGCAACAGCCACCTGAACCAGGTGGTGAACGCCGTGCGCTACTACTACATGAACGTGATGGGGGATGCCCAGCGGGTCACCTTTATTGAGCGGCCGCGCCAAGAGCGAAAACTACCCACGGTGCTGAGCGAAACCGAAGTGGCCTCCCTATTGCGTTCGGTGGACAATTTGAAGCACCGCTGCATCCTGATGTTGATCTACTCCGCCGGTTTGAGGCTCAGCGAGCTCGTGGGCTTGGACCTGACGGACCTGATAACCGACCGGCACCAGCTGATGATCCGGGGAGGCAAAGGCAACAAGGACCGGATCACCTTGCTAAGCCCGAAAGCCCTGGAAACCGTACAGGCCTACCTCACGGCATACAAACCGGTGCACCACCTCTTTGAAGGCCCGAACGGAGCAGCCTACTCCCCGCGCAGCGTACAGGCCATCTTCCATCGAGCCAAGGACAAGGCAGGTATTACGAAACCTGCCACCGTGCATACCTTACGCCACAGCTTTGCCACGCATCTCCTCGAGAAGGGCACGGATCTTCGCTACATCCAAACCCTGTTGGGGCACAGTTCCAGCAAAACCACCGAGATCTACACCCACGTAAGCACCCAAGCACTTGGCAAGATCCGCAGCCCATTGGATGACTTGGACTTGTAATAGTTCATTGCGCCTTATACCCCTCTGGGGGTTATGTTGTCGCAATAAGCAGCCTATCCAAGTCCGGAAATTGACGCAATGCAGCAACAAGTAGTTAGGTGCCATCGCGAATACGCCAACGCGCCTAAAGCCGACGCACTGAAAAATACAACAGAACCCGGCCCGGCTGAGAACCTAGAAAAGGGCGGCAGCCAATGCCGCCCGAGAACTTCGGAGGACTGAATAAGAAGAACCGGCTCCACCGGAAAGGACTTGAAGACGCGGCTAAGGCCGCGCATCACCGGAAGAAAAGGTCAGCAATTCGACTTGCCAGCTTGAACGCCAACATTGGCGGAACAGCGTTCCCGACTTGTGTGAACTGTCGAGCAGCAGGTCCAGTGAAAACATAACTGTCGGGAAAGGTTTGTACCCGTGCGCATTCCCTCACGCTTATCGTCCGTGGTATGTACGGGTGCAAATGCGACCTACCACCGCCCTTGGTTCCACCTGCGATGACCGTCTTGCTTGGGAGAAATGGATTCAATCGATCCACTCGGCCGAGGTGATCGCGTTGTCCGTAACCCAATCGCATGTAGCGTTCAATCGATTCAGCACCATGCTCACGCGTGTCATGATTTCGCTGTCCTTCAAGGCTCCGGGCAAAGACACCAAAACATGCTGTCGGCGTTGCGTTGGGTATTGGGTAGCTGAACTCTTCAGCATCGCGCACACCGACCACAAGTACACGGTGGCGGTTCTGTGGCACGCCAAAGTCAGCCGCGTTCAAAACCCGAGGCTTGGCCACCTTGTAACCCTTTCGCGTCAGCCTTGTAATCGCCTTACTCAGTCCCTCGCCACCATCCAGTTCGGCAAACCCAGGCACGTTCTCAATGACGAACACCCTTGGTCGGAACTTCTCGATCATCCACACATAGTCGAAAAGCAGGTCCCCTTTCTCGTCATCTTCAAAGCCTCGGCGCTTGTAGTTGTCACCGCCCTTCGTGAAGCGTTGTGCAGATGCAATACTGAAGGGCTGGCAAGGAGGTCCGCCATGAAACACGCCCTCAAACGGCGCAGTGATGCCAGCCTTGTCGATGAGCATCTTGGCAACTGATTCCCTCTCCTTCATATCGCCGCTATGGTCAGGCGGCCCAATGACAACCTTGCCCGGAAAGTTGTGTCTGAGTGTCTGTGCGAAAACACCGTTGTACTCCACGGCAGCAAGGTTGTCGAAACCTGCATACTCAAACCCAATATCGAGGCCACCCGCTCCGGAGAAGAAACTCACCGCAGGCACTCCCAGCTTTTTCTGCGCCAGATCCTCAATGCGAGTATATGGTGTGTCGAAGCCAAGGTCGTTGGCATAGGCTTCGTAACGCAGGTCGTCGTAGACAAGGCCTTTGGCCTTCAGGTAGTCCTTCAATGGCGTCTCGGTCTGGATCGCCTTCTGGATCAACCGCGTTTGCTCCTTGTAACTGAGCTTCGTCTTCAAGTCTATCATGACCGTATTTCCTTTTGCACCATGTGGTAGACTTCCTTCGCTTCGTCCTTGGACCGGAAATCCCGTTGGTCCTTACTGCTCAACCACTTGCCGTAGTACGCATGTACGCTCTTGTGGCAGTTCGGGCATAGCCCAGCAACATCTTCTAAAGAGGTACCACTGAGCTGAACGGTCAATGGTGAACCGAGCGGCAGCAGATGGTGTATCTCAATCATGTACGAGGTCCATGGGTATACCTCGCGCATATCTCTTTCGCATGCATCGCAGAGTGGTTCTGGATTCATACTGATGAACATGCGCCTGAGCAATGGCGACCGCTCGATTCGTAGATGAGCAATCCGGGTCTTACCACCTTCCAAGAAGATTTGATCGTCCAAGCTCGCAGGCAACGCACTGTAGGGCTTTGGCAACCCGGCATCGAGCGTAGTCATCCGGTAGAACAACGGTGCTACTCCGGATCCTATCGGTCGCGGAGCAAACAGCACGTCCAAATTGTTCGCCTCTGCAAGTTGCTCAATACTCATGTCGAGCATGAGCATCTCACCGGTCCACTTCAAGAAGCTCAGTTGGCTGATGAACGCGACCATCTCCCGCAACTGTCGAACTTCGACATCATCGGGTGTGTAATTCGTATGTGGCAGTCGCGCAATCTGCTCCAAGGATTCGGTTCCTGTAGCGTCGTTACCAATGAGCTTGGCGAATATGTCTTCAAGCGTTACGCCTCGCTTTCTCAACAGTGCAGCACTGACGAGCAGCTTACCGATAGCGCAGAAGGGGTAGACTTCGCGGACCTCATTCTGTTGCTCCTTCTCAAACGCGGGATACGGGTACTGAAAGCGTGGAATGAAGTCGTACAGGTACTCATCCGAACCGTAGTCCGGATTCGTGGCTAACCGCTGGCAGATCTCACTCACCCTGAGCCTTCCATCCAGCGCCGAGGCCAACATGCTACACTCGAACACGCGCTTGTAGTTTCTCCACAAGGGATAGTGCTTGGGTCTTCGGAAGGGTAGGCCCGTACCCAGCTTGAGCGGTGCATCCAGAAAGTCCTCAGTTGCACCTCGCCCTACTGGCACCCCATCCAATCCAACGAGGACACCGGCCATCTTCCGGACATTGTCAATGCCGAAGTACTCTAACCTGCCCTGATCCCATCTCCACTTCATAATCGCCGTTGCTTTCGTCAAAGAAAGGTCACTCGATCGAAAGAGCGCGCTGACGTATTTCTTGTCAACTTACCGACGTGTAATATATGCATCGCTCTGCACGCAATTGAAACACTGGACCTTGTCTTTCCACATAACGGCGTGCATATCCCCAACCGCGACCAAGAAGACCACCAATGCAGCGCAATGGTGCTCACTGCGCCTAACCTTCAAATCCCAAATGCAAACAGCCGGGCCGGGTTCTGAGTCCCACTTGTCCACTGACAGCAAGCCACTACCTTGCAGCAATGGGCGGGACGACCGAAGAGAACGCGACGGCACCTAACTTCGGCTTGCCGCAAGCCCCTCAACACAGGCCAACGCTTCGGCCTGCGGCAAGCCTCACCCGTTGGGCGCAATTAAATGGCGCGTTAAATAAATAGCCCGGCCGAGAAATATAAAAACAAAAGACGAGCGGCACAGTTTAGGGAAACAATAATCCGCGAATTAAATTAAAAAGATATGAAATAAAACCACAGACAGAGCAGAATAGAAAAGGCAATTAAAGTGAAAAAACATATGAAATTAAAAAAGCCTACAATACTAGGTGTAGTAAACATTACTGAAGACAGCTTTTCAGATGGCGGCCTTTATTTAAATTATGATAAAGCTATAGAGAAATCACTTCTACTTGTTAAGGATGGCGCTGACATAATTGATGTAGGAGCCGCTTCCAGTAATCCTGAATCAAAAGAAGTAAAGCCTCATGAGGAAATAATCCGTTTAAATGATGTCATCGACAAATTGCATTCTCAAAATATTTCAGTTTCTGTTGATTCATTCAAACCCGAAGTTCAAAAATATTTTTTAAAAAAGAATGTCCACTATTTAAATGACATTCAAGGGTTTCCATACGCAGAATTATATCCTGAATTGGCAGAATCTAATTGCAAACTCATTGTTATGCATTCCATACAGCGGCTTGGGAAAGCCCAAGTAATCGAAACTGTTCCCGAAAATATATTTAATGGAATAATTGATTTCTTTTCGCAACGAATAAATTCACTTCAAAATTCAGGCGTTTCATCCGAAAGAATTATTTTAGACCCAGGGATGGGTTTCTTCTTAGGCTCTAACCCAGAAACGTCAATATATGTTTTGAAAAATATTTTTCGAGTAAAAGAATACTTTAAATTACCAATTCTTGTTTCGGTTTCTCGGAAATCTTTTTTAGGAACTATTGTTGGGCGAGGAGTCAACGAGCGAACGCCAGCGACCCTGGCTGCTGAAATTTATATAAGCTATATGGGTGTGGATTACATCCGTACGCATGATGTAAGAGCTTTAAGTGACGCATTAAAAGTGCTTGGGATGTTAAATTGCTAATTTGTAATTGACAACCATTTCAAGATGGATTACGGTTTTATTATGCTGATCTATAACTTGGGAATACTAAGTTCTTAAAGGCGAAAAATAAGGTCTCTTGGTTTTGATGGAATAGATTGGGGTAATTGAAAATAAAGAGAATCAACCAACTCCCCTTAATGAGTGCCGCTCAATGCAAATAGAGAAGAGAATCGGCCGGGAAAAGAAACGCTGTGGTTACGCGCCATTTAACAGCGCCCAACAGGCAATAAAACTTCGTTCCCTTCGGTCACTACGCCCTTCGGGCAAATTGCCTTCGGCAACTTGTTTTATCGCCGGCCCGTTATAGCCAATGGTAGGACGACACTCCGAACATTGAACAGACAACCAAAACTTAAACAGAGAGCAAACCATTTTTACAACGAGTAAGCTAACACTCATTTCCGACCCTTCTGTATTTTTTATTTTTTCCACCGCACTTTTTTTAATTCAATTTTATTGCCACTACACAAGTGGCACATTTGGTTTTGCCCCGACACTCAAAGCCAACACTCCGCAAAACCAAAAGAGCCACTTTTTTGCCCACTCACAGAATGAATAAACAATAAATCAAAATTTTATTTGAATTTCATTTGTCCAATTGAAAATTAGTTTCTACTTTTGTGAGTGAGTACTAACTAACATAAAAATAAATTAGACAAGTATGCAAGAATTTACAGACAGGCAAATTGAAATAATGGAAGCGGCTACCAACCGTATTTCAAAATATGGTATTCAGAATTTGACAATTAAAACTTTAGCTGAAGACATTGGCTTATCTGAACCTGCATTGTACAGACATTTTAAAAGTAAAAATGAAATCTTATTGAGCTTGTTGGAATACTTTAAAACAGAAATGAAAAATCGTATTCAGTCTATTTCTTTTAAACCGACAGACACTACTGCTGACGAGTTAAGAGCAATTTTTAATTCTCAGCTACAAACTTTTACTAACAAACCAGCAATAGTGAGTGTCATTTTTGCAGAAAGCATTTTCCATTTTGATGAAAGTTTGAGTAATAAAGTAGCTGAAATTATGGATATGATGCAGGAATATGTGAAAGCAAACATAACAAAAGGTCAAGAAAAAGGGCAATACAATAAATTGATTGGAGCTTCTACCCTAACAACCATAATTATTGGCGGAATGAGGATGACCGTACTGAAATGGAAATTATCGGGACATAAATCAAATCTTGTTAAGGACGGGAAAACGGTCTTAGATGGAATGTTGAAAATGATTGAAAAAAATTAATAATTACGAATTATAAATTAGAAATATGAAGAAAATATTTGTCTTAGGAATGAGTGTTTTACTTTTGTGGAGTTGTAACAATACCACTGAAAAAGCAACGGAAAAGCAGGAAACAGAAACCCATGCAGAACATCAACACGATGAAAGTTCAGAAGCTATTGAACTCAACAATGGAGAAAAATGGTTGGTGAACGAAGAAATGAAGCCTTTTGTAATGAAAGGCGAAGAATTGGTAAATTCTTTTATCCAGAATAATCACACAGATTATAAAGCATTAGCTCAACAATTAAAAGAACAAAACAACAAGCTCATAAAAAGTTGTACAATGGACGGCAAAAGCCACGATGAACTACATAAATGGCTGCACCCACATCTTGAAATTGTGAAAGCATTAGAAGATGAAGCAGATGCTTCAAAAGCAAATGAAATTGTTTTGCAACTACAACATTCATATCAGCAATATCACCAGTATTTTAACTAAATAATAATTGAGATGAAATTCCAACAAAAATTTACCCTATTTCACAGGCTATTACACTGGATAATGGCAATTGCAATGCCCATTCTATTCATTACAGGTTTTTTAAGAATGTATTGGATGAATAAAAATAATATTGTTACTGTTATTGAAAGCAAAACATCGGAAATTCCAAAAGAACAAATGACAGACATTGCAAAGGCAATTAGAGAACCTATGTGGCAATGGCACGAAGTTTTTGCTCACGTAATGATTTTTGCATTTTTAGCACGGATTATTTATATGCTTGTAAAAGGTATTCGTTTTCCAAATCCCTTTAAAAGCAATCAACCGCTTAAAGAACGCTTACAGGGCTTCATTTATGTTTACTTCTATCTTTTTGTTTTTATTTCAGCCGTTACAGGTATTTGTATTGAAAAAGATTTGTTCTCTACTTACCACGAGCAAATTGAAGCCGTTCATAAATGGGGCATTTATTGGTTTCCCATTTTTATTCTACTGCATTTTGCCGGAATTGTTTTAGCTGAGTTTTCAAGCAAAAAAGGAATTACTTCCAGAATGATTGGAGGAGATTAAATAGCTGAAAAAATTATACAAATGCCCCAATACAATATCCCCAAACAGCTTTCCGGTCTTACGGAAGCGGAACTAAAAACCTCCCGTGAGAAATTTGGTTTCAATCAGGCAGAAAACACCATAAAAAGTGCCTGGTACACGCTGTTATTTGACATTCTGAAAGAACCAATGCTGCTTTTGCTAATTGCCGTTTCGGTGATTTATGTTATGGTGGGCAATTATTCCGAAGCGCTGTTTATGTTTGGGGCAATCATTGCTGTTTCCGGGATTTCTTTTTATCAAGATAACCGCAGTAAAAAAGCTTTGAAAGCCTTAGAGAAACTGAATGAACCACTCAGCACGGTGATTAGAAATTCTAAAGTGATACAAATCCCTACGCACGACATTGTAGTAGGTGATTTGTGTATTGTTGAGGAAGGAAAAATGATTAATGCCGATGGCAAAATTGTACATAGCAACGATTTTTCGGTGAATGAAGCATCACTTACCGGAGAAAGTTTTTCGGTTTTTAAAAATCCAGAAACAGACGATAATAAGGTTTACAGCGGCACTTTGGTAGTTTCCGGCTTGGCAGTGTTTGAAGTGGAAAATATTGGAGCGAAAACTAAACTTGGAAAAATTGGTCAGTCCATTCAAAACATCAAAGAAGAAATTTCGCCATTGCAATTACAAATTACAAAGTTTGTAAAGTCGATGGCATTTATAGGATTTGTTGTTTTCTTGATGGTGTGGGCATATAGTTTTTGGCAATCAAGAAACATTGTTCAAAGTTTGTTGGCAGGATTAACCCTGGCGATGTCCATTTTACCCGAAGAAATTCCGGTGGCATTTACCACTTTTATGGCATTGGGTTCTTGGAAACTAATGAAGCAAGGCGTTATCATCAAACGAAGCAGTATTGTTGAAACTTTAGGAAGCACTACTGTAATCTGCACCGACAAAACGGGAACGATTACCGAAAATTCAATGAAACTGAAAGCTCTTTTTGACTTTAAATCTAATCAGGTTTTTGATGATACAAGTTTTGATAAATCTGAACTATCGGAGCTCATTCAATTTGCCATGTGGAGCAGCGAACCCGTTCCTTTTGATCCAATGGAAAAAACCTTGCATAAGGTGTATGAAGAAACTCAAACATCTGACCAAAGAAAAGATTTTCAAATGGTGCACGAATATCCGTTGGAAGGCAAACCACCGTTGATGACCCATATTTTTGAAAACAATTTGGGAGAAAGAATCATTGCTGCCAAAGGTGCACCGGAAGCTATTCTTGCGGTTTCTATACTTTCTGAAGATGAAAAAGAAAACTTGCGTCAACAAATTCAGGAATTTGGACAACAAGGTTATCGGGTATTGGGTGTTGCCAAATGTGATTTTGAAGGAAATAATTTTCCTAAAAAACAACAGGAATTCAACTTCGATTTTCTTGGGTTTACAGTGTTTTATGATCCGCCAAAACAAAACATTCAACAGGTTTTCAGAAAAATATACGATGCTGGTATAAAAGTAAAAGTAATTACCGGAGACAATGCCGATACCACAAATGCCATTTCCCAACAAGCCGGCATCAAAAACAATAGTCCTGCTGTAAATGGTTCTGAAATAACGCAACATTCAGAAGCTGAACTGATGGCACTTTCAGGCGAAACCACCTTGTTTACCCGTATGTTTCCAGAAGCTAAACTATTAGTTGTTAATGCTTTGAAACAATCAGGAGAGGTCGTGGCCATGCTGGGTGATGGTGTCAATGATGCACCGGCACTCAAAGCGGCTCATATTGGTGTGGCAATGGGCAACAAAGGAACAGAAATAGCCAAAGCTGCAGCAGCCTTGGTTATCACCAACGATGATCTGGACAAACTCATTATAGGAATAGAAGCAGGCAGAAGGATTTATACCAATATCAAAAAAGCTATTCAGTATATTATTTCCATTCACATCCCAATCATATTGACGGTTTCTCTACCCTTGTTTTTAGGCTGGATTTATCCCAATATTTTCACTCCGGTCCATGTGATATTTTTAGAATTAATCATGGGTCCAACCTGCTCTATCGTTTATGAAAATGAACCTATAGAAAAGAATGCCATGCAGCAAAAGCCACGAAAAATGACAGAAACCTTTTTAAATTGGCGGGAATTAAGCATCAGTATTATTCAAGGATTGATGATAACTGTTGGTGTATTATTCGTCTATCAATTGGCTGTTCAAAGCGGAAGCAATGAAGAAACAACAAGAGCGATGGTTTTCACTACACTTATTTTTGCCAATGTGTTTTTAAGTTTGACCAACCGTTCTTTTACTTATAGTCTTTTTGAAAGTTTTAAAAACAAAAATATCTTATTCCCATTGATAATAGGAACAACTTTAATTTTGTTATTCGCTATTTTATACATACCGGCTCTTTCAAACTTCTTCCATGTAAGCAGTTTGAATTTAAAGAATTTGGGAATTACAATACTAATTGCAATGGTGTCTGTATTGTGGTTTGAGGTGTATAAAGGGATAAAAAAGAGATAATATAACTTTTTGCAAAAATAGGTTGCACAATCAAAATATTAGTTTTACTTTTGCTAGTGAATACTAACTAACTTAATTATAATAGTATGGCAACATTTGAGAAAGAGATAATATTCAATCTGGAAAATTCAATTGAATACACAGATGGAGGCGTTATCAGCAAACAGATAACTAAAAGCAAAGGTGGAAATTTAACCTTGTTTTCTTTTGACAAAGAACAAGGTTTATCAGAGCATAAAACACCTTACGATGCCATTGTGCAGATTTTGGATGGCGAAGCAGAAATAACGATTGACGGTAAACCTCATCGTCTGAAAAAAGGTAACTGTATTATTATGCCGGCAAACATTCCTCACGCATTGAAAGCAATTGAACCCTTTAAAATGTTGTTGACGATGATAAAACAAGAATAAATTAAATACTATTACTATGAACGGTAAAAATAACATCGCAATAGGATTTCTAACAATGGGCTTTTTTATGCTCTATGGATTCCTCTTAATTTATCTCCGTGATTTTGCACCGAACGCTAAAGAATGGGCAGAGTCATACAGCATAGGAAAACATTTTGAGGCAAGACTTGCTCATGTACACGGCAACTTATTTGCATTTTTAAATATTTTGATTGGCTACTTATTAATTCAATTTAGAAATAAACTGAAACACATAAAAGCGATTTCAGGATTAGCTCTTGCCGGATTGCTTATGCCAATAGGAATATTATTAGAAGTGTATTTAGGATTACCTCCTATTTTTGTGTTGATTGGCGCGATGTCAATGACAGCATCTGTAATTTGGTTGGGTATTTCGTTTTTAAAAACTGATAAAATAGTTAACTTATGAAAAAGTATATCCCATTTCTATCTTCTCTTATTTTAGCAGGCTTCGGCTTACTAACGCTATTCCTTAGTTCTTCCGTAATTTTTGATTGGTTTGGAATACGAACCAAAGAAGGCAACTATGTCTTGTTTGTTGTTTGGGCAAATTTCATCAATAGTTTGCTTTATCTTATTTCAGCTTATGGTTTTCTAAAAATAAAAAATTGGACTTTTAAACCCTTATTGGTAGCAATGGTCATTTTGGTAGTCGCATTGATAGGCTTGTTTATTCATATTTATTCTGGTGGTATCTACGAAACAAAAACTGTTTTCGCAATGCTATTCAGAATTAGTGTTACCATAGCTTTTGTGGCTATTGCCTATTTTTCAATCAATAAAAAGAAATAAAAAAATTGAAGTAGGCACTTGCTTAATAGTGTAAATCTCTTTATTTTGGGGCATTAAATAAGCAAATATGGAAGCCAAATACAAAAGTCTATCTCTTTTCGAGTTTCAGAAGCGATTCCCTGATGAGGCGAGTTGTTATAATTATCTGGTTCAACTTAAATGGGCAGAGGGTTATAGCTGTAAGAAGTGCGGGAATACCAAGTTTTGTGCGGGTTTAAAAGATTACGATAGGCAATGCACCAAATGCAGTTATGTTGAATCGGCTACGGCAGGAACTCTTTTTCACCTGGTTAAGTTTTCAATTCTAAAGGCTTTTTACATTGTTTATTATGTTTCCACCAGCAAGAAAGGTATTGCCAGTACCGAACTGAGTAGAAAGTTGGAACTCCGTCAGAAAACATGCTGGTTCTTTAAGCAAAAAGTTATGAAGGCAATGGAAAGTAGTCAACAGTTTTTCATGACCAAGAAAGTTGATGTTGATGAAACATATGTTGGCGGACAGGACGACAAGGCTCTTGGACGCAATGAAGGAAGTAAGAAAATTGTTGTTGTAGCCATTGAGAAGAATAAACGCGGTGTTTCACGCATGTATGGGAGAGTTATTGAAACTGCAAGCAAGGAAAACCTCTCAGCATTCATGAAGGATCATATTGCCCCGGATGCTCAGGTGAGAACAGACAAATGGGCAGGATATCGTGGCCTGGAAAAGTATTTCAAAAACCTAAAGCAAGAAAGGTCTGAAAAGAAGGGAAAAAACTTTACTGAGATGCATCGCGCCATCATGATGTTCAAGGCATGGCTAAGAGGCATGCATCACTCAGTAAGAAACCTTCAAGCCTACATAAACGAGTACACATACAGATTCAACAGACACTCAATGAAAGATGGAATATTTGAAAATCTTATGCTCCGTATGGTAAGAAGTGAACCGTACCCTTACAAAATGTTCATTAACTAAGTGCCTACTTCAATAAAAAAATTTACTCAATTATGTTAGTGAATACTCGCAAACTTATACTTAGCTTGATAGTTTTATCAGGTTGGAATATAGCCCAAGCTCAAGAGGTTTGGACATTAAAACAGTGTATTGATACGGCACAAGTCCATAATAAGACTTTGCAAATCAATCGTAACAACATATCCATCAGTGAACAACGAAAAAAAGAGGCACAAGCCAACCTCATTCCAAAAGTTACTGCCAATGCCGATTACAAGTATTTTATGGAATTACCTACACAGCTAATGCCGATGAACGCACTCAATCCACAAGCACCCGAAGGACAATTCCGGGATTTGCAATTTGGTGTTCCACATAACATCAATGCAAATGTGCAGCTTGCAATGCCTTTGTATAATCCGCAGGTTTATGGAGCGATACAAAGTACACAAATAGCCAAAGAGCTTACAGAATTGCAATTCCAAAAATCGGAAGAACAGGTTTTGTTTGACATTACTACACTGTATTACAATGCTCAAATCATCGTACATCAATTGGCTTTTTTGGACAGTAATATCATGAATACTGAAAAGCTGCTCAAGAATATGCAACTCCTGAAAGATCAACTTTTAGCGAAAGGTAGCGATGTTAGCAAAGTAAAACTACAAGCCGAGCAACTCAACACACAAAGGCAAAATGTAAACAACAAGCTTATTCAGGTTTTGAATGCACTGAAATTAAACATGGGAATTTCATTGGAGCAGAATATTACTGTTGTTTCTGAAATCCAGCAAGAAGTTTCTTTAGAAAGTAAAACAAGAAATGTATTGGAGCTGAAAATTATTCAAAAGCAAAATCAACTGCTTCATAGTGATTTAAAAACATTGAACCAATCAAGATTTTTGCCTTCGCTCAACTTAGTTGCTTCCTACGGAACAACTGGTTTTGGTTATGACAAAAAGCCTAACGATTTTCTGAAATTCTATCCGATTGGTTTTGCAGGAATACAACTAAACTACCCTCTTTTTAATGGAACGGTTACACAGCGAAAAATCAATCAAAAGAAATTGGAGATTACCAACAATGAGTTGCAATCAAAATTGATTACGGAAAAGAATGATATGGAAGTTGAAAATGCTATCCGACAAAAAACAATTGCACAATCCACCATCACGAATACCGAAAGTCAAATTGGGTTAGCCAAAACGATTTATGATCAAACTGTTTTACAACAAAAACAAGGAACAGCGAGCCTTACCGATGTTTTGTTAGCTGATAACGCACTTCGTGAAGCACAACAAAATTACCTGAATGCAGTCATTGATTTTCTGAAAGCAGATTTAGAACTTAAAAAGCTAACGGGGTCAATTACTTCAATTAAAAATTAAAAATTACGAATTTAAAATAGATAAAATGAAAAAGATAATTTGGATAATAGCTGGAGTTGCTGTAGTTGGTATGATGATGTTCAAACTTTTAAGCAACAAAATAACCACCGAAAACAGAGTATATCAATACGATAAGGAAAAGCCAATTTCGGTAAGTGTTGATACAATCCGACTACAAAATATTGTTGATGCAGGCAACTATACAGGCACTTTTGAGCCGAATAAGGAAACAAAAATAAGTGCAGACATCCAAGGAAAAATCAATGCAGTATTGGTAGATGTTGGAAGCTATGTTTCTAAAGGGCAAACACTTATTCAGTTGGATAATTCACTATTGAAACTACAACTGCAAACGGTTGAAGTCCAAATTGAGGGCTTGGAAGACGATGTAAATCGCTATACTATTTTAAAAGAAGCCGATGCCGTTCAAGGTGTACAGTTGGAAAAAGCAAGATTAGGGTTGAAATCGGCAAAAGTTCAGAGAGCAACTTTGTTAGAGCAAATCAGCAAAACTTCTATTAAAGCACCTTTTAACGGTATTGTAACTGCCAAACTTAATGAAGAAGGCGGTTTTGCAGCACCGGGAGTTCCGTTGTTGCAAATAACAGACATAAGCACTTTACGCTTTACAGTCAATGTTCCCGAAAATGATTTGGTAAAATTCCAAAACTACCAAACTTACAAAATCAATGCAGATGTTTATCCCGACATTTCACTTTCGGGCAAAGTATCAATGATAGGAAGCAAAGCCAATATGGGCAACAGTTTTCCTATTCAATTTCAAGTTGCAAACACCAAAAATCTAAGTATCAAATCAGGAATGTTTGGAAAAGTTAATCTTTCTGAAAGCGAACAAGAGCAAGGTATTCTTATTCCAACATCTGCCATTATGGAAGAAAATGGAATTGCAAAAGTATATGTCATAAAAAACGGAAAAGCCGTATTGAAAACGATTACAACTTCTAAAACTATTGGAAATAAAACGCTTATTTCAAGTGGTTTAAAGGAGGATGACATCATCGTTACGAATGGATTTATCAATCTTTTTGATAATGCCAATATCACTACTAAATAAAATCAGCGAGCTATGAATATCACAGAAATATCTATAAAACGCCCATCGCTGATTATTGTGCTTTTCAGCGTGTTTGCCTTGTTGGGAATTATCGGCTACAAGAATTTGAGCTATGAATTGATGCCCGATTTTAATCAGCCTGTTGTAGTAATAAGAACAGTTTATCCAGGAGCAGAACCCAATGAAGTGGAAACTTCCGTTTCCCGAAAAATTGAAGATGCACTTTCTAATTTGGAGGGTGTAGATTATTTAGTAACAAAATCTTTACCCAATGCATCTATCATCATCGCCAATCTAAAATATGGTACGGATTTGGACAAAACAATGCAGGATGCACAACGCTACATAGACAATATACGAAAGGATTTACCGAAAGACATTTTAAGTCCGGTGATGAGTAAAGTGTCTCCTAATGATTTACCGATTATGTCGGTGAGTGCCACCAGCAATTTAAAACCGACAGACTTTTATCAAAAAATGAAAGATGATTATCTGCCACAAATCCAGCAACTAAAAGGAGTTGCAGAAATAACCATTTTAGGAGGTGAAGAGCGAGAAATTCAAATTAAAGTAGATAAGGAAAAATTAAAATTATATAAACTTTCATTGTATCAGGTGGTGGAGGCGGTGAATCGTTCGGGGATAGATTTACCTGCTGGAAAACTACAAACAGAAACTGAAAATAATTCAGTGAGATTGGTAGGCAAATTCAATACTATCAATGACATTCAGAATGTTCAGGTCGCAATGCCTTTTCCAAACAGTCCTGTGTATGTTAAAGATGTTGCTGAGGTTGTAGATGGCATTAAAGAAATTACCTCGTACAGTAGATACAATAGTAAGAATGGCATAGGTTTAATGATAAAGAAACAAGGTGATGCCAATGCCGTTGATGTTTCCAAACTAATCAGAGAAAAATTTCAAACTATAGAAAAACAAAATGCCAATGCAGCTATAAAATTTGTGGTTACGGATGACAGTACCGATAACACCATTGCAGCCGTTAATTCGGTGGTATTTGACTTGATTTTAGCCGTAATTTTAGTGTCGTTGGTAATGTTGCTGTTCCTGCGAAGTTTCAGAAACGCACTGATAGTGTTGGTTGCCATTCCTACTTCCTTAATTACCGCTTTTGCCGTGATGTGGCTGTTGGGCTATACGCTTAACCTGATGACATTGCTTGCAATGTCTTTAATCATCGGTATTTTGGTGGACGATGCTACCGTAGTTTTAGAAAATATCCAACGCCATTTGGATATGGGCAAAGAAAAAAGAACAGCAGCAATGGATGGGCGAATGGAAATTGGTTTTTCTGCACTGTCTATTACCTTGGTTGATGTGGTTGTGTTTCTGCCGATTTTATTTTTACAAGTTTTTGTTGCCGATATGCTCAAACAGTTTTCGGTAGTAGTTATCACTTCTACGCTTACAAGTTTATTGGTAGGTTTTACTTTAACACCTTGGCTAGCTTCACGCATCGGGAAAAAAGAAGATTTGCAACCGACTAATTTCTTCAATCGTTTTTTACTTTGGTTTGAACATCAGTTAGACAAATTTATTAGTTGGTATGGCAAAACGCTAAATTGGGTTTTAAATCATAAACTAATATTTACTGCATTTGTACTGCTTCTTTTTGTGGGAACAGCAGTAATGATGATGCAGGGAATTATTGGGAAAGAACTCATCTCAACAGGCGACCAAGGGAAATTCCGTTTGGCGTTGGAATTTGACAAAAGCACTTCTATTCAGCAAAATAATTTGGTTTCCGAAAAAATAGAAAACTATATTTTGAAGCAACCCGAAGTTTCAACTGTTTTCAGTAATGTGGGTGGACCAAGTACAGGCATTGGAAGTTTGGGAGTGGGTTCTGCAAATAAATCGGAATTTACTGTTCAATTACGAATTAAAAATGACGAATTACGAAACGCTGGAATTAAAAAGATTCCGACAGAACAGTTTATGCGGAAGTTAAGAGATGATTTACAAAAAGAGTATTCAGGTATTAACTTTTCAATGATAGCGTTGGGTTTAATTCCTCGTTCTGCACCAATAGAAATTACCTTGAGCGGAAGCGACCTAAACCAAGTAATGCAGACAGGCAATGATTTAAAATCAGTCATTGAAAAAATTCCCGGAGCAGATAATGTTCGCTTATCGGTTGAGGCTGGAAGCCCGGAGTTTAAAGTCATTCCCGACAAAGATAAAATGCAACGCTTAGGATTAAACACCGCTTATGTAGGAATGAATTTGCGTACCGCTTTTTCAGGAAATGATGACGCTTCGTTAACCGAAAAAGGAACGGAATATCCTGTACGAATTTGGCTGGATAAATTCAGTAGGAAAAATGAAGATGATGTAAAACAATTGAACATTGTTAATCCAATGGGTGTACCTATTGAAATAGCACAGTTTGCAACTATTGAAAGAGATAATTCGCCTTCGCTTTTAGAACGAAAAGATCGACAACCTGCTGTTACATTAACTTCTGATGCACTTGGCAGACCTTCGGGAACTGTGGCTGACGATGTCGTGGCATATCTCAAGAACAATCCTTTGACTGATGGAATTTCAATGACTTGGGGAAGCGATATTAAACGGCAAAACGACAGTTTCGGGGCTTTGGGTTCGGTATTGCTGATTTCGTTCTTACTGATTTATTTGATTATGGTAGCCTTGTACGACAGTTACATTTATCCTTTTGTTGCCTTATTTGCCATACCTGTTGCCGCTATCGGAGCATTTTTAGCCTTGAATTTATCGTTAAGCAATTTGAGCTTATTTGCTTTGCTCGGCTTGATTATGTTAATGGGATTGGTAACAAAAAATTCTATCTTGATTGTGGACTTTACCAACCAATTGAAAGCGGAGGGAAAACATTACAAAGAGGCATTGATTACCGCAGGAAAAGAACGTATGCGACCAATCTTAATGACCACCTTATCAATGGCAATAGGAATGTTGCCAATAGCATTAGCCAGCGGAACAGCAGCTGAATGGAAAAACGGATTGGCGTGGGTAATTATCGGTGGTTTAATTTCTTCATTGGCTTTGACGGTGTATTTAGTGCCAATGGTATATTATGTAGTGGATAAATCGAAAGAAAAATTTAGTAATAAAAAATCAATTTAAAATGAAACAAATACATATCCTGTTTTCAGCATTTTCATTCTTATTTCTTTCTTCCTTTTCAAGTATAAAAGAAGAATACAGCTTAACTATTGAAGTAGAAAACTTACGAAACTCAAAAGGTGTTTTACAAGTAGCATTATATAACAAAGAAGGCTCAATTCCCGATGAAATTTTCAAAAAATATTACCGATTAGAGAAAGCAAAAATAGTAAACGGCAAATCAGAAATTACTTTTGAAAACCTGCCAAAAGGAAAATATGCTGTAAACATTTTACACGATGAAAATAACAACAGCAAGATTGACAAAGGTTTAATTTTACCCAAAGAAGGAATTGGCTTTTCAAACTATTCATCTATAGGATTAACCAATCGTCCAAATTTTAAAAAAGCAAGTTTTGATTTGTTTCAAGACAAAGAAATTAAAGTGAAAGTGATTTATATGTAAGCCAAGCACGGATGAAAGCACATTTGCAAGCTGCACAAGTCCAAGCTCAGACTAAAGCTTGCAAAAGAGCTTTCACCTTTCCCACGCTGACAAAATTGAATAAAAAAAAATTCCTTCCCTTCTGAAAATAAAAAATACGCAACCACACAAGCCGACACGACAAAGGCGGAAAAGAGTAGTATTGGCAATGGTTTGCAGGGGCATCGGACAAGAACCACTGGCTATAACATCGGTTTTGCAAGAGAACGGGTGAAGTGCTTCGTATCAACAATTTTGCTAAATTTGAACTTTGGTGCTTCGATTGAGTGTTAGTGCAAGTAATCCGTTCCCTCGCAAAGCCGAAAACCGTTGGCAGCAATCGAAGAACGCCCACGCACATAGGCTAACGCGCGATAGAAAAACCCAAGCCGATTAGACATGGCACTGAAGAGTTTTAAGGTTGTGAACGACCAGTTCAAAAAGGACTTCCTCGATGAGTACGGCATGAAATGGGACGCCGATAAGGCTCTTTTCACGCAGTATGTCATTGCTCGCTACCAACATATACAGGCGGATTTTGCAGCACAGACCCTCAACACTTTCGGTAACAACTTCATTCGCATAGAACAGTCGCTATCAAGCATTGCGGGCACATTACAGAACTGGCCTAAGAAGTAAGAAGACCATCTGCACTTGTAAGCCTGAAGTCTTTTGAAATTGGAGGCTTGCTGTTGTCCAGCGCATCCCGAAGATCAGGAGGAACAACATCAGCATGGCCGCACGACTTTAGGCGTTCGTATAGGTCTTTAAGGTAGGCCAGATTGGTGTAGAATTGGCCCGACAACATGATCGGGTCATCATGAACAGTGTAAGCCTCCGGGGAACTACCTCTTGCAGGAGTGGGCTACTTGGCTAACGGCTGCCAGTTCTGAGGGAGGAGCTCAGAGAGCTTGTTGGCCTTGTGGTCGCTGATCCGCGCGATCACGTCGCTGAG
>Ga0209573_1000924_pt1 | contig 51664 bp, 41 predicted proteins | sample TNRBio252014_DNA_FD_185870 | JGI IMG/M metagenome (GOLD analysis project Ga0209573, IMG submission 185870) | Wastewater treatment Type I Accumulibacter community from EBPR Bioreactor in Madison, WI, USA - TNR Reactor_6/25/2014_ DNA (SPAdes)... | ecosystem: Engineered > Bioreactor > EBPR >... | reverse complement strand
GTGAAATAGGTCGTCGCGAAGGAGGCCAGGCCACCGACGATCGAGCCACAGATGGCCGCAAGCGCGGTTACAACATTTGTGTCGAGCATGACGTCCTCCCCGTCGCTCAACCTAGGCCGTGTGGAGTCGACTTGCCAATCGGCTTGCCAAACGGCGCGACCGGATTCCCGCCCCTGCCCCAGGAAGCCTCGATCTGGCCTCCAGGCCGTGGCAGACTATCCCCATGAGCATCCGTATCGAACACCGCATCGGCATCGCCGCGTCGCCCGAGGTCGTCTGGAACGTGATTGCCGATCTGAGCCGGTGGGGAGAGTGGAACACGCTGCATCCCGAGGCGACGGGACGCATTGCCATCGGGGGTCAGCTGGAGGTGGCCGAGGTGCTCGAGGGCGAGCCGGGCCGCCTGCATCAGGTGACCATCCCGGACTGGGCCCCAGAAATCCAGCTGGTCTGGATCAACAAGCGCGGGTTCCTGTCGCGCTCGACCCGCTATTTCGAACTGGAGAAGCTGACGGGAGGCGGCACGCTTCTGGCCAACGGCGAGATGTTCGATGGCCTGCGCGGCGAGGCCTGGGCAAGGGAGCGGCGCAGCAAATTTCTGGCCGCCTTCGAAGCGACAAATGAGGCGATCAAGGCCCGCGCCGAGGCGGCTTGAGCCCTATTCGTCGTTGGGGATGCACATCTGCTTGCCGCAGGCCTTGCAATAGACCGCATCCGGATCGTGTTTTCCCAGACCGCACCTGGGGCACGGAAAGCTGACCTTGGCCGGCCGGAAGATCGCCTGGCCGAGGCGCACGAACAGGGTCACCCCGACCAGCATGATGCAGATCGACACCAGGCGTCCCCAGGCACCCGGCAAGGTGATGTCGCCATAGCCAGTGGTCGTCAGGCTGGTGACCGTGAAATACAGCGCGTCCATGTAGCCCTGTAGCCCTTCGTGTCGGCCCAGGAAGGCGGTGTAGACGAAGCCGGTCGCCACGAAGACGAAGGTCACCAGCGTCAGGACGGCGCGGACGATCTCTTCGGTGCGGGTGTCGTCGTACTTCTGGCCGAGTGTCCGCCAGAAGAAGTCCGAATGGATCAGGGTCCAGAGACGAAGGACGCGCAGGAAGCCGAGATTGAACAGCCAGGCCGGAAACAGCAGGGTGGCCAGAATGAACAGGTCGACCCACACGATCGGCCGTTTCAGCCAGTCCTTGAAATCCGAATAGGCATAGGCCCGCGCCGCCAGATCCAGGGCGAGAATGGCCGCGATCACATAGTCGATCGCGTAGAAGATGATGCCATGCTCCTTGAGCAGGGGGGTGACCATGAAGAAGCCGATGATCAACAGATCGATGATCAGAACCGTGGCTCTGAACTTCACCGCCGTATGGGAGCTGCCGTGGTAGAGGGCGCGCAGGCGCGCCTTCAGCCGCAGGCCTTCTCTTCGTGGCGGCATTACCGCGGTCGGATCGGGCGCGGTACGCGATCGAGCCCCGACGGCGGCGGTGACAGGCTTTGAGCCGGCGGAGCGGCGGCGGGGCTTACGGCTCATCGTCTCTCGATAGCGCGGGACACTCGCCTAGGAAACCGGCGAGGCCTATATGCGCAATATGGGAAGACCGTTCGTCAAGATGAATGGCCTGGGCAATGACTTTGTCGTGGTCGAGGCGCGCAGCCAGCCCTTCCGGCCGACGGAAGACGAGGTCCGGGCGATCTGCAACCGTGAGACCGGCCAAGGCTGTGATCAGTTGATCGCCATCGAACCCGGGCCTGACGGAGCGGCCTTCATGCGGGTGTGGAACGCCGATGGGTCCGAAGTGGAGACCTGCGGCAACGCTCTGCGCTGCGTCGGCTGGCTGTTGATGAAGGCCTCGGGCGAAGACAGCGCCGAGATCATGACCGCCGGTGGGCTGGCCCGGGCCTATGCCGGGGGCGATCACCGGGTCACCGTCGATATGGGGCCGCCGGGCCTGGACTGGATGCAGATCCCGCTGGCCGAAGAGATGGATACGCGCGGCATCGAGCTGCAGATCGGGCCGATCGACGATCCGGTCCTGCACACGCCGGGCGCGGTCTCGATGGGAAATCCTCACATCACCTTCTTTGCGGATCGGGAGTTTGACGATGCCTTCGTCACGGGATCCGGGTCGCTGCTGGAACACCACCCCCTCTTTCCGGAAGCCGTCAACGTCGGCTTTGCGAGGATCCTGGCGCCGGACCGGATCCGCTTGCGGGTCTGGGAGCGGGGGGCCGGACTGACCAAGGCCTGTGGCACCGGGGCCTGCGCGGCCCTGGTCGCCGCCAGTCGCAAGGGCCTGGCCGAGCGGCGGGCCACGATGGAGCTGGACGGCGGTGCTCTGGAGATCGAATGGCGCGAGGACGGTCATGTCTGGATGACCGGCCCGGTCCAGGTCGAAGGCACGGGCGTTCTGGCCTAACGGCCCTGCTCCATCCGGGCGGTGATCATGTTGGCCAGGCGATCCGGCCCCAGGCTGGCGCTGAGCGGGATGGCAAACTCGCCGGCGGGATTCATCAGATAGATGTTGAGCGAATGGTCCATGGTGTAGCCGCCGCCCTCGAGGTCGCGCCGGGTATAGACCACGCGATATGCGGCGGCGGCGGCGCGAACCTGTTCGGGCGTGCCGGTCAGGCCGATGACACCCTCGGGGAAGCTGGCGGTCCGGAGATAGTCGGCCATGGCCTGCGGTGTATCGCGCTCGGGGTCGACAGTGATGAAGACGATCTGGAGATCGTCGCCCCGCTCACCCATGCGCTCGCGCGCGGCGTCCAGGGCTTGCAGCGTCGAGGGGCAGAAGTCAGGGCAATGGGTGAAGCCGAAGAAAACGGCGGTCCAGCGCCCCTCAAGAATCGACTGGTCGACCGCCTGGCCGGTCTGGTCGACCAGGGTGAACGGCCCGCCGATATCTGCCCGGCCGAAGGTGACGACCGGCTGGGCACCGTCGGCCCCGGCCGCCCCGGCCCGCTGATGATTGAACCACACGGCGCCCGCGCCAATCAGCACGGCCAGAGCCAGACAGACGGCGGCGAAGATGGCGATTGGCTTGGACGGCATGGTTTCCTCTCGACGCGGGGGTGTTGACGGGGCTTATAGGGGCGTGAGCGCAGACCCCCAAGACGCATCGACCTATTGGGATCCGACCAAGATGCCGGCCCCGCGCGGCCGGCTGCGCGCCTCCACGCTGATGTCCCTGCGCTGGCTTGGCCTGGGCGGTCAGCTGGCGGCGGTGCTGATCACCGCGCTCGTCCTCGATTTCGAGATCCGGTTGGGCTGGGCCCTGGTGGTGATCGGTGCCGGCGCGTGGATGAATATCGCCCTGGCGATCCGGCCAAGCCCACGCCCGGTGCTGGAGGGTTGGGGGGCTGCTGCCCAGCTGAGTTTCGATGTGGTCCAGCTGGGGGCCTTGCTGGGTCTGACGGGCGGTCTGGATAATCCGTTCTGCCTGCTCCTGATCGCGCCGGTGACCATCGCGGCCGCGGCCTTGCCGACCCGTCAGACCATGACCATCGGTGGGCTGGCCCTGATTACCGCCTCGATCCTGTTCTTCGTGCCCGAACCCCTGCCGTGGCGGGACGGGGAACAGTTCGCCTTGCCCCCGCTGTACCGGCTGGGCGTGTGGATCGCGGTCATGACCGGCGTTCTGTTCACCGCCGGCTATGCCTGGCGCACGTCCAACGAGGCGCGACGCATGGCGCTCGCCCTGGCGGCGACCGACGCGGTGCTGGCGCGTGAACAGCGGCTGGCGGCGATGGGCGGGCTGGCGGCGGCGGCAGCGCACGAACTGGGCACGCCGTTGGCCACCATCCAGATCGTCGCGCGCGAACTGTTGCGCAACGCCAAGGGCGACAAGGCCCTGGCTGAGGATGCTGAGCTGCTGGTCCAGCAGGCCGAGCGGTGCCGCGACATCCTGAAGGCCCTGTCGCAGCGCTCGGACACCGGAGACGTGGCCGAGGCGCGCCTGTCGCTGAAAATGCTGCTCAACGAGTGCGCCGAGCCGCATCGCGGGGCCGGGCCGCGTATCGAGATCGCCGTCGAGGGGGCCAAGGGCGCGGTGGAGCCCGAGGTCCTGCGTCTGCCGGAGGCGGTCCGGGCGATCTCGACCCTGATCGAGAACGCCACCGACTTCGCTGTGTTCGAGGTGCGGGTCACGGCCCGGTACGATGACCGCACGGTCAGGGTCGAGGTTCGGGACGACGGGCCGGGCTTCGCCTCTGACGTCCTGGCCCGGCTGGGTGAGCCCTATGTCACGTCGCGGCCGCTGGGCGAGGGATCGCGCACCGGCCATCAGGGCATGGGCCTGGGCTTCTTCATCGCCAAGACCTTGCTGGAAAAGACCGGCGCGTCCCTGACCTTCGGAAACCTGAGGAACCACGAGGGTGCCCAGGTGACCGTTACCTGGCCGCGTGAGGCCATAGCGGCGCCTTAACCGGGGTGTAGGGTGCCCCTCAGTCCGGCCTTGCGTCAGGGGGCCGCAGGGCGGAACCTGACATCGGGCGTTAGGGAGATGCGTATGACCGAAACCCTCGATCTTCAGTCCCAGGTGGAATCCCTGGCCGACCGGACCCTGTTGGTCCTGGATGATGACGCCGCCCTTCGCACGCGATTGGGCCGGGCCATGGAATCGCGTGGGTTTGAAGTGACGTTGGCCGAATCGGTGGCTGAGGCGACCCAGATCGCCCAGGCCGGACCGCCGGCCTTCGCCGTGGTCGACATGCGCCTGGAAGACGGCACGGGCCTCACGGTCGTCGAGGCGATCCGCGAGGCGCGGCCCGATGCGCGAGTGGTGATGCTGACCGGCTATGGGGCCATCGCCAACGCCGTGGCCGCGATCAAGGCCGGCGCCATCGACTATCTGTCCAAGCCCGCCGACGCCGACGATGTGGTCAAGGCGCTGCTGGCCCAGGGCGACGACAAGGCGGCCCCGCCCGAGAACCCGATGTCGGCGGACCGGGTGCGCTGGGAACACATCCAGCGGGTCTATGACCTGTGCGGTGGCAATGTCTCGGAAACCGCCCGGAGGCTGAATATGCATCGGCGGACGCTTCAGCGAATCCTGGCCAAGCGCGCGCCGCGCTGAGGCGGGCGTTCCGGTCGGTGAAAAACACCGTCCGAAGCGTCCGAAGCGTCCGGATCGTCCGGACGGGCAAGAGCTGTGGCACATCATCGCCGCAGTATGGAGCCATGCCGAAGGCGGGGGATGGAGCGGTTTGGTGCCGCGTATTCGGCGGCCCGCCTTTCCTTCGTCCGCGCCGGGATTGTCGCGCCACCCCATGGTCTCGCTGTTTGTGTCCTGATCAGCTCAAGTCGGTGGCCAGGGCCCCTCGGGACAGGTCCGGACGATGACGGTTCTGACGTAGCTCCAGGCTAGATCGCCGCCGCTCGCAGCGCCGCAAGCCGAGCAAATGCAAGGGTCAGAGATTTCCGACGGGCGGGTGCCAGGGGGCTGGGCGTGGCCGGGCGAACCATCGCGCCACCGAAACCATCGGCCACGATCAGGCCCGGCTCATCCGGCAGGATGTCTTGTGGGAACTCGGGCGCGACGGCGAAATAATACGCGTCGCAATACGGCAGGTAGTCGCCCCACTTGCGATCACAGCGGTAGTCCTCGATCGAGGATTTGACCTCGCAGATGGCGATCTCCCCCCGAGGGCCCAAGGCCATGACATCGGCGCGGCGACCGTTGGGCAGGCGAACCTCGAGCAGCGATACGAATCCCAGATCGCCCATCAGTCGCCCCGCGCCGCGCGTTACCGCCAGGGTGACCTGCGGACGGCCGGTGTAGGGCAGTTCGAGATTTTCGGTCGTCGTCAAAGACATGGCGGCATCAATGTTCCGTATGCGTTCCAAGTCAAGACGAGGCTCGCGCGACACAGCCCTTGCCAAGCCGAGGCCCCCCCCTCACACGAAGGATCAGCCGAGCAATGGAGACGGAGCTATGAAGGTACTGGTGACCGGAGGCGCGGGCTTCATCGGCTCGGCTGTCTGCCGACATCTGCATTCGGTCGGCGATCAGGTGATCAATCTGGACGCCCTGACCTACGCCGCCAGCGGCACGGCGCTCACCTCCATCGAGGGCTCTGATCGGTATGTCTTCGAGCGGGTCGATGTGACGGACGGCGCGGCCCTGGCCGGCGTTCTTGAGCGACATCAGCCCGACTGGATCATGCACCTGGCGGCGGAAAGCCATGTCGACAGGTCGATCACCGGCCCGGCGGCCTTCGTGCAGACCAATGTGGTGGGGACCTGTTCGCTGCTCGAGGCGGCCCGCGCCTACCGGGATTCCCTGACTGGATCGCGGCGCGATGTATTTCGAGTTCTGCACGTCTCGACCGACGAGGTGTACGGCAGCCTGGGCGCCGAGGGCCTGTTTGCGGAGGCGACCGCCTATGATCCTCGCTCGCCCTATTCAGCCTCCAAGGCGGCGTCCGATCATCTCGCCCGGGCCTGGTCGCACACCTATGGCTTACCGGTGGTGATCTCGAACTGTTCAAACAACTACGGACCCTACCAGTTTCCCGAAAAGCTGATCCCGCTGACGATCATCAACGCCCTCCAGGGTCGCGCCCTGCCGGTCTATGGCGACGGTTCGAACATCCGGGACTGGCTGTTTGTCGACGATCACGCCAGGGCCCTTCGTCTGATCGCCTCAAGGGGAGAGGTCGGGCGGACCTATAATGTCGGCGGTCGCAACGAGCGGGCGAACCTGGATGTGGTCCATGGGGTCTGCGATCTTCTCGACGACATGCGCCCCCTTCAGGACGGTCGGTCACGGCGTGATCTGATCGCCTTTGTCGAAGACCGCCCGGGGCATGACGCGCGTTACGCCATCGATGCGAGCCGCATCGAAGGTGAACTGGGATGGGCCGCCGAGGAGACCTTTGAAAGCGGTCTGGAGAAAACCGTGCGGTGGTATCTGGAGAACGAAGCCTGGTGGGCGCCGCTGGGTGATCGCTATGACGGCGGGCGACTGGGCCTGATGCGGGGAGGCTGACGACATGCAGCTACGCCAGCTTTCCATCCCCGAGGTGAAGATCCTCACCCCGCGCCGGTTTGACGACAGCCGGGGTTGGTTCTCGGAAACATGGAATCGAAGCACGCTGCTGTCGGTCGGCATCGACCTGGACTTTTGCCAGGAGAACCAGTCGCTCTCGCGCGAGAAGGGGACGATCCGGGGAGTGCATTTCCAGACGCCACCCCGGGCCCAGGACAAGCTGGTGCGTGTGGTGAAGGGACGGATCTGGGACGTCGCGGTGGATCTGCGGCGAGACTCCCCGACCTACCGCAAGTGGGTCGCCGAGGAGCTCAGCGCTGAATCGGGGACGCAGATCCTGGTGCCCAGGGGCTTTGGCCATGGCTTCTGCACACTGGAGCCCGACACCGAGGTGGCCTATCTCGTCAGCGACTTCTATGCGCCCGCCCATGACGCGGCGGTGGCGTGGAATGATCCGGACCTGGCGATCGCCTGGCCGACCACCCAGCCGGAAATGTCCGACAAGGATCGAGGCGCCCCCAGGCTGGCCGAGATCAGTCCGCCGTTCTGAGCGCGGCGAGGATCCGATCCAGACCGGACCGCCAGCTCGGCGGTTCATAGCCCCACGCCTGTTTGAGGCGGTCGATCGACAACAGGGAATTCGCAGGCCGTGGTGCCCGGGCGCCGTACTCGGCCGATGTGATGACGTCGATGGCCGGCCGGGGACCGCCGGACTGATCGAAGATGGCGGCTGCGAACGCCGCCCAGGTGATGGGATCACCATCATTTCTGAAATGCAGGAGCCCCGCCGTCGGTGCCGTGTCGGCCCCCAGCCGGTCCGCCGCCGTCAGGAGGAACGCCGCCAGGGCGTCAGCGTCGGTCGGCACCCCCTGCTGATCGCCGACGATCCGTAGCCGGTCCGTCCGCCCCGCCAGACTGAGCATGGTCCTGACGAAGTTCGAACCCTGCTCGGACACCAGCCACGAGGTTCGGACCACCAGGGCCTGAGGGCAGGCGGCCAGGACCGCCTGTTCTCCAGCGAGCTTGGACTGGCCGTAGAGGCTCGCGGGCTCGGCGGGGTCGGCCTCGGCGCGGGCGCCGGGCTGGTCGCCGGCGAAGACATAGTCGGTCGAGATGTGAATCAGCGGCAGGCCGAGCGCTGCGCAGGCGCGAGCCATGAGGGCCGGGGCCTCAGCGTTCACGGCGTAGGCGGATTCAGGCTCGGCTTCGGCCAGATCGACGTGGGTGTAGGCGGCAGCGTTGATCACCGCCCCAGCGCCGGACCGGGCGATCACACCCTCAATGAGCTGGGGGGCCAGGCGCAGGTCCAGGTCCTGCCGGGTGACACTGACGATGCGGTCAGGCGCACGGCCCTGCAGCGCCCGGCCGAGCTGGCCCGTCGCGCCGAAGACGAGGATCGAAGGGTTTGCTGTCCGTTGCGGCACCATGGACCCCTGTTAAACGATCCAGAGCGCGCCGCCAGCCTAGCTGGAGGCGCCGACGGCCAGGGTGAGCCAGATGATTTTCAAAGTCTGCATGGGAACTCAGCCGCCTATCTGTACGGCGTTGGAGGTGTTGTAGCCCAGCGCCCGGACACGGGCGAGCAGGGCGGCGCGGTTGGCCGGGTTGGCGGAACGGGTCCACAGCCAGAAATAGTTGCCGCCCGGCGTGCCCAGGATAGCCCAGGAATAGTCGTCGGCCCGGTCCAGCACCCAGAACTCCTGGCTGACGCCGACAAAGCCGGCGGCGCCCGAGGCGGCGCGGAAGCGCAGGCGGTTGTTGGCGCTGTTCAGCGAGGTGGCGCTGGAGCGCACGACCTGGGGCCCGCCCGAGGCGCGATTACAGGTCGAGACGATGGAATAGGCACCGCCGTCTGCCGGGCTGATATTGATCTGGAGCTGGGTGCAGGGGCCCTGATTGCGGTTGGGCGTGCGGGCGATCTCGTACCAGCGACCGTCAAAGTCCGAGAGGGTGACGGAACGCGCCGGGGCCGGCGCGTCAGCCAGCGCCGTGCCGGCGAAAACCGTCAGGGCCGCCGCAGCGGCGAACAGTTTGGTGAACTTCATGGTCAGATCCCTCGTTGAGCCCCTGTCTATGAGGGTAGCAACGCACAGCCTGCCCTTATAGATGCAAGGGTGGCGGCATTTGGGCGCGTCTGAGGGATTCGTGTGATGGTCGAGGCGGCTTCGCCTCCGGGAGACAACGCCGCGCCGTTCTCGGTGTCGGAGCTGTCGGCGGCGCTGAAGCGGACCGTGGAAGAGCGGTTCGGCTACGTCCGGCTGCGCGGCGAGATTTCCAAGGTCACAAAGCACGGCTCGGGCCACATCTATCTGACGCTGAAGGATGAGAACGCCTCGATTGACGGCGTCATCTGGCGCGGCGTGGCCTCGCGGCTGGAACATCAGCCGGAACAAGGCCTTGAGGTTGTCGTCACCGGCAAGATCACGACCTATCCGGCGCGGTCGTCCTATCAGATCGTCATCGACAGCCTGGAACCGGCGGGCGTGGGGGCCCTGCTGGCCCAGCTGGAGCGGCTCAAGACCCAGTTGCGCGGCGAGGGCCTGTTTGATCCGGCCCGCAAGCAGCCGATCCCGGCGACGCCCGCGGTTATCGGGGTGATCACCTCGCCGACCGGGGCGGTCATCCGCGACATTTTGCACCGGATCCGGGACCGCTGGCCGTGCCGGGTGCTGGTCTGGCCCTGCGTGGTCCAGGGCGATCGGGCGGCCAGGGACGTGACCCAGGCCGTGCGGGGCTTCGCGGCCTTGCCGGAAGATGGGCCGATCCCCCGGCCTGACGTGCTGATCGTGGCGCGCGGCGGCGGTTCGATCGAGGATCTGTGGCCATTCAACGACGAGGCCCTGGCCCGGGCTGTGGCCAACTGTCCGCTGCCGGTGATCTCGGCGGTCGGGCATGAGACCGACACCACGCTGATCGACTTCGTCTCGGACCGGCGCGCGCCGACCCCGACGGCGGCGGCCGAGATGGCCACGCCTGTCCTGAGCGAGCTGAAGGCCCAGAACGCCGATTATGAGCGCCGCCTTCAGCGAGCGGCGGGGCGGATGATCGAGGCTCGACGCGTGGCCCTGATGGGGGCGGCGGGGCGACTGCCCTCGATGGCGGATCTGTTCGGCCGACGCGAGCAGCGGCTGGATCTGGCGTCATCGCGGCTGGCTTCAGGTTTGAGCGCCCACATCGCGGTGCATGACCGCCGGCTGGCCGCGGCGGCGGCGCGGCTGACGCCCCAGTCGCTGATGCGGCCCCTGAACCAACAGGCCGAGCGGCTGGCCGGGCTGGACCGGCGCGCGACCCAGGCCCTGCGGCAAGGCCTGCGCGACAACGAACGGCGTCTGGACGGGGTGGCGAAGCGATTGCCGTCGATGGAGCGGCCGGTGCGTCAGGCGCTGGCCCGGCTGGACGAGCTTGGAGGCCGGGCGGAGCGTGCGCTGAACCGGGTTCAGGCGCGGCAGGCCGAGCGCCTGGACCGCCTGGGCCGCCTGTTGGTCTCGCTGGATCCAGAGGGCCCGATGGATCGCGGCTTCGCGCTGGTGGTCAAGGGCGACGGGTCGCTGGTCCGCTCAGCCGAGCAGCTGTCAGCCGGCGAAGGCCTGGCCTTGAGATTCCGGCACGATACCGCCGCCGTCACCGTTGACGGCGAACCGGCCTCACGGCCGGCACAGCCCGCTGCGCGCGCCAAAAGCGGACCCAAGTCGCGGCCGTCTGGGCAGGGCGACCTGTTCTGATTGAGATGGCTAGGCCTGGCCTTCGCGCAGGTCGGACCAGAAATTCTTGGCCTTCTTGAAGAAGCCGGCGTGGCGGGGCTGTTGCTTGTCGCCACAGGTCTCGGCCAGTTCGCGCATCAGTTCTTTCTGGCGGGCGGTCAGATGGGTGGGGGTTTCGACGAACAGTTCGACCACCAGATCGCCGCGGCGACGGCCCTGAAGGTCGGGCATGCCCTTGCCGCGGATGCGAACGGTCTTGCCGGTCTGGGCCCCTTCGTCGACACGGACCGTGGTGCGGCACTGGCCGTCGCAGGCTTCGGATGACAGACACGGGGCCTCGATCTCGCCGCCCAGCGCCGCCAGGGCCATCGGCACCGGGGCGCTGACCAGCAGGTCCAGGCCGTCGCGTTCGAACAGCTCGTGCGGCTTGACGGACAGAAATACGTAGAGGTCGCCACGCGGGCCACCACGCTGGCCGACATCGCCCTCGCCGGTCAGACGAATGCGCGACCCGTCGTCGACCCCGGCCGGGATCTTGAGGCTGAGGGTACGGTGCTTCCTGACCTGGCCCTGGCCCCGACACGACGTGCAGACGTCGCTTTCGGCCAGACGGCGACCCTGGCCGCCGCAGGACGGACAGGTCCGCTCGACCTGGAAGAAGCCGTTGGCGGAGCGCACGCGGCCCTGACCGGCGCAGGTCGAGCAGGTCTGGGGCTGGGCCCCGGCCTTGGCACCGGTCCCGGTGCAGGTTTCACAGACAGAGGCGGTCGCGACGTCGATTTCGACCTCAGCGCCGCGATAGGCCTGCTCCAGGGAGATTTCGAGATCGTGGCGGATGTCGCTGCCGCGTTGCGGCCCGGCCCGGCGGGTCTGCTGGGCGCGGTTGAACATATCGCCGAAGGCGTCGCCGAACACCTGGGAGAAGATGTCGTTGATGTCCTGGGGGCCGCCTGAAAAGCCGCCGCCGCCCATGCCGCCCATGCCGTTCACGCCCTCGGCGCCGAAGCGGTCGTAGGCGGCGCGCTTTTGCGGGTCGGACAGGACCGAATAGGCCGCGTTCACTTCCTTGAACTTGGCCATGGCGTCTTCGCAGCCGCCATTGCGATCGGGGTGATGCTCCATGGCCTTCTTGCGATAGGCCGCCTTGAGCGTTGCCGCGTCAGCGTCGCGGGAGACGCCGAGCAGCTCATAGTAATCTTGCGTCGCCATAACCCGTTACGCCCCAAGAAAGCTCGCCCTCCCAGCCGAAGCCGGGAGGGCGATCTGGATTAGGCCTGTTCCTTCTTGTCGGCATCCGCGTCCTGGTCGTCGGTGACGTCCTCGAACTCGGCGTCGACAACACCGTCGTCGGCGGGCTGGTCGGCCGCTTCCTCCGACTGGCCTTGCTGGGCCTTGTACATGGCCTCGCCCAGCTTCATCGACGCCTGGGCCAGGGTGTTGGTCTTGGCTGAGATGTCCTCGGCGTTCTCGCCTTCGAGGGCGGTCTTGAGATCGGCCAGGGCGGTTTCAATCGCGGCCTTGTCTTCGGCCGAGACCTTGTCGCCGTGTTCGGCCAGCGACTTCTCCGTCGAGTGGACGGCCGCGTCGCCCTGATTCTTGGCCTCGACCAGCTCCTTGCGGGCCTTGTCGGCTGTGGCGTTGGCCTCGGCTTCCTTGACCATGCGGTCGATGTCGGCATCCGACAGGCCGCCGTTGGCCTGGATGCGGATCGACTGCTCCTTGTTGGTCGCCTTGTCCTTGGCCGTCACATTGACGATGCCGTTGGCGTCGATGTCGAAGGTGACCTCAACCTGGGGCATCCCGCGCGGAGCCGGCGGAATGCCGACCAGATCGAACTGACCCAACATCTTGTTGTCGGACGCCATGGGGCGTTCGCCCTGGAAGACGCGGATGGTCACCGCCGACTGGTTGTCCTCGGCGGTCGAGAAGACCTGGGACTTCTTGGTCGGGATGGTGGTGTTGCGCTCGATCAGGGCGGTGAAGACGCCGCCCAGGGTCTCGATGCCCAGCGTCAGCGGGGTCACGTCGAGCAGCAGCACGTCCTTGACGTCGCCTTGCAGCACGCCGGCCTGAACCGCCGCGCCCAGGGCCACGACCTCATCGGGGTTCACCCCCTTGTGCGGCTCCTTGCCGAAGAACTTCTTCACCGTCTCCTGGACCAGGGGCATGCGGGTCATGCCGCCGACGAGGACAACCTCGTCGATGTCCGACGCCTTCATGCCGGCGTCCTTCAGCGCCTTCTCGCAGGGGCCGACGGTGCGCTGGACCAGGTCTTCGACCAGGGCTTCCAGCTTGGCGCGGCTCAGCTTGATGTTCAGGTGCAGCGGGCCCGATGCATTCATCGAGATGAAGGGCAGGTTGACCTCATAGGACGTGGTCGAAGACAGCTCCTTCTTGGCCTTTTCGGCCTCTTCCTTCAGGCGCTGGAGGGCCAGCTTGTCGGAGCGCAGGTCGACGCCCTGCTCCTTTTTGAACTCGTCGGCCAGATAGTCGACGATGCGCAGGTCGAAGTCCTCGCCGCCCAGGAAGGTGTCGCCGTTGGTCGACTTCACCTCAAAGACACCGTCACCGATCTCGAGGATCGAGACGTCGAAGGTGCCACCGCCCAGGTCATAGACGGCGATCTTCTTGCCGTCGTTCTTCTCCAGGCCGTACGCAAGCGCAGCAGCGGTCGGCTCGTTGATGATGCGCAGGACTTCAAGTCCGGCGATCTTGCCGGCGTCCTTGGTGGCCTGACGCTGGGCGTCGTTGAAATAGGCCGGAACCGTGATGACCGCCTTGGTCACCGTCTCACCCAGGTGGGCTTCGGCGGCTTCCTTCATCTTCTGCAGGATGAAAGCCGAGATTTCCTGGGGCGAATAATCCTTGCCGTGCGAGCGCACCCAGGCGTCGCCGTTCGGTCCCTTGACGATCTCATAGGGCACCATCTTCTTGTCCTTGGCGACCACCGGGTCGTCAAAGGTGCGGCCGATCAGGCGCTTGATGGCGAAAAAGGTGTTTTCAGGGTTGGTCACCGCCTGGCGCTTGGCCGGCTGGCCGACGACGCGCTCGCCGTCTTCCAGAATGCCGACCACGGACGGCGTCGTGCGCGCGCCCTCGGCGTTTTCGATGACCTTGGGGTTCTTGCCGTCCATGACCGCGACGCACGAGTTGGTGGTGCCGAGGTCAATGCCGATGATCTTGCTCATGGGCGTCTCTAGTCTCCGTTTGCGGCGGATGGACCTGGCGGCCCGGCGTTTCGGCGCCGCGCGTTCCCATCCCCAGATTTCAATCCCGGTCTCGCACGGAAGGATTTCCGCGACGAAACGCTTGAGGCGCATATGGGAAAGGCCTCACGGGCTGCAAGGGCTTGGGACGACGGATTTCGAGCCTCCGTTCAGGCCTTTTTTCGCGCGTGGACCTGTGCAAGCTGCTGTTTCGTCACGGAGGGCCCTCATGCCGCTGGATCATCTGCCGACCCCGGAAGGCCCCGGAGACCTGAAGCTGAGCCGTCGGACGCTGGGGGGCTTGATGTTTACCGGCTATGCCGCCGCCGCGCTGGGGGCGCAGGCCCGGCCCGTCGTGACCAGCGATGAGGGGATCATCGCCGGGGCGGTCAGCTTTGTCGGCTCGGGCGAGACAAACTATCCGCCGTCCCTGCCGGCCTATGTGGCGCGGCCTGAGGGGGCGGGGCCCTTTCCGGTCGTCATCGTGGTCAATGAGATTTTCGGCCTGCACGCCTATATCCAGGACGTCTGCCGACGCCTGGCGCGCCAGGGCTATGTGGCCATGGCTCCGGGCTATTTCGCGCGCGCCGGCGATCCGGCGGTGATGACCGACTTTCCCGAGATCATGGCGGTGGTGCGCGCCACGCCGCACGCCCAGGTGATGGCCGACACCGGCGCGGCGCTGGAATGGCTGGACAGCCAGCCCTGGGCCGACATCTCGCGCGCCGGGATCACCGGTTTCTGCTGGGGCGGGACAGTCGTGTGGATGGCCTGCGCCGCGTACGACTTCAAGGCCGGAGGCGCCTTCTACGGACGGCTGGTCGCGCCCGCCCAGAACGCCGAGGCGGATCGTCGCTGGCCGGTCGACATCGCCGGCGAGCTGCGCTGTCCGGTGCTGGGGTTCTATGGCGAGATGGACCAGGGCATCCCGCTGGAAACGGTCGAGCAGATGCGCGCGGCCCTGGCGGCGGCGGGCCGGACCGACAGCGAGATCATCGTCTATCCAGGCACCGATCACGGTTTCCACGCCGATTACCGGCCGATGTATGACGAGGCCGCCGCGACCGACGCCTGGCGTCGGCTGTCGGCCCTGTTCGCCGAGCGACTGGGCGGGCGTTCGACCTGAAACAGATTCCATTGGCGTGCGTGGGAGCGCAGGGGTAAGCCCCGGTCATGAACGCGAATTTCGTCGCCTACGCCTCCATGCTGCTCGTCACCCTGGCCGGGGCGGCGACGGCCTTGCAGGCCCCGATCAATGCCCGGCTGGCTACGGCGGTCGGATCGGCGGTCAATGCGGCCCTGGTCTCCTTTGCGGTCGGCACGATTGCCCTGATCGGCCTGGCCCTCGTGCTTCAGGTCCGACCGGACATGGCCGCGACGCGGGCCTTGCCCTGGTACGCCTGGGTGGGGGGGCTGTGCGGCGTGATCTTCGTGATCGCCGCGACCTGGGGCGTTCCCCGTCTGGGCGTGGCGACGACCATCACCCTGATGGTGGCCGGCCAGCTCTTGCTGGGGCTGGTGCTGGACCATTTCGGGGCCTTCGGCACGCCGCGCCACCCGATCAATCTGATGCGGATGCTGGGCGTGGCGATGGTGATCGGCGGGGTCGTGCTCGTCCGGCGGAACTGAACGACGGATCACGCCGGCTCGAGCGTTCAAACCTGAGAACCGAACCGGAGGCCAGCCGTGACCCTCGCCCGACGTCAGATCCTGTTTGCGGCTTTGGCTTTGGCGGTCGCAGCCCCCGCGCACGCCCAGGAGGGTAGGGGCCTGCTCGACCGTCGACGTCGGCGAATCGGAAATGAAAGCCAGTCAGATAGCCCACGGCAGACGGTGCCTTATGGTCCGGATCCGCAGCAGGCGGTCGATATCTATCACGCAGCGGCGACCGGCCCGGTCCTGGCGTTCGTGCACGGCGGGGGCTGGGCGCACGGGGACAGGTCGATGGTCAACAGCCTGCCGGAATACGCTGAGCGCCACGGCCTGACGCTGGTGTCGATCGGCTATCGTCTGGTGCCGCAGGTGAACGCGCGTGACGAAGCCGAGGACGTTGCCTCCGCCGTCGGCCTGATCCACCGGATGTTCCCGGACAGACCGATCGTGCTCCTGGGACACTCCGCCGGCGCGCATCTGGTCGCCCTGGTCGGCGTCGACCCGGTCTATCTGGCGGCGCAGGGGATGGAGCCGGCCGACCTGGCCGCCGTCATCCCGGTGGATGGCGCGGGCTACGATGCGACGGAGCCGCGCGAGCCGGGTCCGGTCGGACGGTGGCTCGAGCGGACCTATGACAACGCCTTCGGTGACCAGCGCGCCGAGCTGTCGCCGATTCTCAGGATCGGAAGCGGACAGGCTTATCCGCCGTTCCTGATCTTCCACATCGAGAGCCGGCAAGACGCGACGCGCCAGAGCCGCCGCCTGGCCGACGCGCTGATTGCGGCCGGCGGTCGGGCCGAGGTCGTGGTCGCGCCCGGCGACACCCACCACGACATCAATGCCGACTTCGGCCGGCCGGGAGATGTCGAAGGCGAGCGCGCTGCGGCCTTCATTCGGGGTTTGAACTAGCTCAGACTGCCGCAAGCGCCTGGGTCAGATCGGCCCAGAGGTCTTCGACATTCTCGATCCCGACCGACAGGCGCACCAGATTGTCGCCGATCCCGCAACGCGCCTTGGCCTCAGGTGTGTAGTCGGAATGGGTCATGCTGGACGGGTGCGAAGCCAGGCTTTCGGAGCCGCCCAGGCTGACCGCCAGCTTGAACAGTTGCAGGCTGTCCAGCATCCGGAAGGCCTCGGTCTCGCCGCCCCTCAGGCGGATCGACAGGGTTGAGCCGGGACCGGAGCATTGCTCGGAGAAGATCCGCTTCTGCTCGGCCGAGGCCGACGGTCCGCCGGCGATCAGAACCTCCAGGACCTCGGCCCGACCTGCCAGCCGTTCGGCCAGCACCGTGGCATTGGCCTGAGAGCGCTCCATGCGCAGGTGCAGGGTCTCCAGACTGCGGGTCAGCAGCCAGGCGGTGTGGGGGTCGGTCATGGACCCGCAGATCGTCCGCATCTCGGCGATGCGCGCCATCGGTTCGGCCTTGCCCATGCAGGCGCCGGCGATCAGGTCGGAGTGACCGCCGACGTATTTGGTCAGCGAATAGAGCGACAGGTCCGCACCCAGTTTGAGTGGGCTCTGCCACATCGGCCCCAAGAAGGTGTTGTCCACCGCGAGCACAGGGCGTTCGGCCTGGTCGAAGCGGGGCAGCTCACGCGCCAGGGCGGCGATGTCGACCAGATCATTGGTCGGATTGGCGGGCGTTTCGACGAAGATCGCCGCCAGTCGACCACCGCGCTCTGCCGCCTCTCGGGCCGCCTCGGCGGCGACCCGGACGATGGCCTCGGTTCCGTCCCCGGCGGACACCGCGCGCGCGGTCACGCCATAGCGCGGCAGAATGCGGTCAAACAGATACTCCGTGCCGCCGTAGGCCGGAGCCGTGTAGACGATGACGTCGCCGGGACGGCTGACCGCCAGCATGGCGGTGGAAATCGCGGCCATGCCGCTGGAAAAGACCAGGCTGCGGTCCGCGGCGTCCCAGACGGTGAGGCGATCTTCCAGGATTTCGAGATTGGGGTTGTTGATCCGCGAATAGATCAGCCCCAAAGCCTCGTCAGCGCCCTTCTCGCGCAAGCCGTAGGCCACCTCAAAGAATCGTTTTCCGTCCAGCGCCGACTTGAAGACGAAGGTCGAGGCCTGAAAGATCGGGGCCTTGATCGCGCCTTCCGAGAGGCTGGGATCATAGCCGTAGCCCATCATCAGGGTCTCGGGCGCGAGCGTGCGTTCGCCCAGGGTTCGGCGCTTATGCTTGGACATGATGGCCTCCGACCGTGCTCCTAGCCGACCGCCGGCATCGGCGCCAGCGCAGCCAGGGCGAAGTTTGCATTCAATCTGGCCGCAGCCGGCCCTATATCCGGGACAATGGCCGAACCGCTCAAAGCCGCCGATCTGATCCGTGACGAGGCGCGCCGCGCGCCCGACGGACCGGGCGTGTACCGGATGTACGGCGAGGACGGCACCTGCCTTTACGTCGGCAAGGCGCGCAGCCTGAAGAAGCGTGTCACCCAGTACGCGCAAGGGCGGTTCCACACCCAGCGGATCGGCCTGATGGTCAGCCTGACCCGGTCGATGGAGTTCGTCTCGACCAAGACCGAGACCGAGGCGCTGCTGCTGGAATCCAACTTCATCAAGAAGCTGAAGCCTCGCTTCAACGTCGTGCTGCGCGACGACAAGTCCTTCGCCGAGCTGATGATCCGCCGCGATCATGCCGCCCCGCAGGTGCGCAAGCATCGGGGCGCCCATACGACCAAGGGTGACTATTTTGGGCCATTCGCCTCGACCTGGGCGGTCAATCGGACCCTGACCACGCTGCAGAAGGCGTTCCTGCTCAGGACCTGCTCGGACAGTGTTTATGAGGGGCGTACGCGGCCCTGCATGCTGCACCAGATCAAGCGGTGTTCGGCCCCCTGTGTGGGGCTGATCGACCTTGAGGCCTACGGTGCCCTCGTCGACGAGGCGGAGGCGTTTCTGTCGGGCAAGTCGCGCGCCATCCTCAGTCGGCTGTCAGGCGAGATGCAGGCCGCCTCGGACGACCTGGATTTCGAGACGGCGGCGCGCCTGAGAGACCGCATTCGCGCCCTGTCGGCGATCTCGATGGAGAATTCAGTCTCGGCCGAGGGGCTGGCTGAGGCTGATGTCTTCGCCGTTCACGCCGAGGCCGGACAGGCCTGTGTGCAGGTCTTCTTCTATCGCGGCGGCCAGAACTGGGGCGGGCGCGCCTATTTCCCGCGCGTGGATCGTTCCGACGACGAGGCGGCGATCCTGTCGGCCTTCCTGGGTCAGTTCTATGAGGACAAGCCGGTCCCGCGCCTGATCCTGGCCAATGCCGTGCCGACGGAAAAGACGCTGCTGGAAGAGGCCTTCAGCCTGAAGGCCAAGCTGGATGATGCGCGCCGCGTCGTCTCGATCGAGCGGCCCCAGCGCGGGGACAAGAAGGCGCTGGTCGATCACGCCCTGACCAATGCGCGCGAGGCCCTGGGACGACGCCTGGCCGAGAGCTCGGCGCAGGGGAAGATCCTGGATGCGGTGGTCGAGGCCTTCGGCCTGGAGGGGCGCCCCGAGCGGATCGAGATCTACGACAACTCCCACGTCCAGGGGACCAATGCGGTGGGTGCCATGGTCGTGGCCGGGCCGGACGGGTTCCAGAAGAGCCAGTACCGAAAGTTCAATATCCGGGGCGAGGACCTGACGCCCGGCGACGACTTCGGCATGATGACCGAGGTGATGCGCCGGCGCTTCGGACGGCTGGTCAAGGACGAGGACGCCGGCGAGGCGGTGGCGCGGCCCGATCTGGTGCTGATCGATGGTGGTCTCGGTCAGCTGGGCGCGGTGCGCGAGGTGATGGCGGAACTGGGTCTGGAGGATATTGCGCTGGTCGGGGTGGCCAAGGGGCCGGACCGCGACGCCGGCATGGAGCGGTTCTTCATCCCCGGCCGTGAGCCGTTCATGCTGCCGATGAAATCGCCGGCGCTCTATTATCTGCAAAGGCTTCGCGATGAGGCCCACCGCTTCGCCATCGGGGCGCATCGCAAGCGCCGCGCGATGGACATCAAGAAGAGCCCGCTGGACGAGATCGAGGGCGTCGGGCCGGGCCGCAAGAAGGCGCTGCTTCATGCCTTCGGATCAGCCCGGGGTGTGTCGCGCGCCTCGGTGGCCGATCTGATCAAGGTCGATGGCGTCAGCCAGGCCCTGGCCGAGCGTATCCACGCCTACTTCCGACCGGGCGGCTAGCACGAGGTTTGCGCCGCCTCTGACCCATGAGCCGGATTCCGTTCAAAATGACACATCCGGTGCGCCCACTGCGCATTGAAGACGCGGGGGATGTTTCTGCCTTGCTCGATTGGGCCTGGTTTCCGGACAGGAGCCAGGCGGGCTGGCGCTGGCTACAGGCAGCGCCGCTCGACCAGGCAGCCGCGGCTGCACCGATCGGCTATTGCGTCGAGGATGGCGACGGGCGAGTTGCGGGCCTCTTCGGCCTGTTCAGCCAGGACTATGGTTCCGAAGCCGGACCCCTGGTCGGCGGCACCGCTCATACGCTGATCGTTCACCCCCGGATCAAAGGCGCCAGCCGCCCCCTGATCGACGCCGTCCTGGATCAACCGCAGATGTTCGGCGTGTCCGTGTTGAACGCCAATGCCGTTGCGGCACCCCTGTACGAACGCCATGGCATGACGCCCTGGCCGCGGGAGCGGTCCGATCTTGCCCTGGTCTGGGTCACAGACCCGCTTGCCCTGCTGGCTGAACGGGCCATGCGCACAGGCAAGGCGAGGGCAGATCGCAGTCAACGTCCGACAACAGAGCGGTTCCTGCGACCACGTCTGTTCCAGACCGAGCTGGTCATTCCCAATCCCCAAATCGTTCAGCTGTTTGCCGAGGATCTGGGGGCGCAACTCGACGCCTTCTGGACCGAGCTCGCCGCCGAGGGACGGCTGAGCGCTCGCAGAGACGCTGCCGCTTGGCGGTGGCGCTTTGACGATCCGGATAGAACCCGCGACCCGATTCTCCTGGCCTGGATGGACGGCGGCGTCATCGGCGGTCTGACCCATGCCCAGATCAGCAAGATCACGGCTGTCGACGCACCGACCCTGGAGGTCATCGACCTGGTCGCCCTGAAGGGATGCGCGGATCGAGCCTTGCCTGACCTGATGAGTGTGCTGCTGCGAAATGCCTCGCGGCTGGGTGCGGCACGGGTGCGTCTGGCTGTGGTTTCGCCAGAGGTGGATCAACACCTGTCCGGCATGGGCGGCGTGCATCGCCGGCGCGGACACGTCCATGGCCACGTCTTGTTCAAGCCCGGCTCAGAACGCCTGGCGCGCGACTGGCTGGTGACGCCCTACGACGGTGAATACGGAATCAGCCTCAGGAACCCGCCGCGCTACAAATTTCGCCACGCCGCCTGAGGTCAGCGATCTCGGACGTTCCGGTGCCGAGCGGGTTGATACGGCGTCGGCTCACTCAGGCGCGCCGTCATTGAAAAGGTTGGCGCGAGCGGTCGACCCTTCGAGTTCGACATCACCGGCTCGCCAGCCGTCAGGGCAGGCACCCAGGTAGGCCCCGGAGGCGTCAAAATTCTGCGAGCCGTTGAGCGTCGGCACGCGAGAGCCTTGCGTTCGGATCAGGCCACGCAGGCTAAAGGTCGAAACGAGATCGCCGGAGCCCTCTGCGCTCACGGTGCGTTCACCGCCGCCCTCCACCGGACACAGGCCGCGCACGTGGAGCAGGTTGTCCGCCGCGCGCACCGCCTCGCGTTCACAATCGGAACCGATGTGCCGGTTCACCGTCGCGGTCAGCAGATCGACACGATCATCGACGCAGATCCGCGCTACGGTCCTGGCACTGGTGGAGGAGCTATAGGCGACCGACCAGAGCCCGTCCTGCAGGGCGAGGTTCACTGCCTCGCCCGGCGGAAGCTCGTCCTGGGATGCGGGGGCATTGTCACCACACGCGCCCACGCCGATCCCGGCAGCCAGCAAAAGAACGGTCAGCGAAGTCAGGCGACGGGGCATGGGGACGATCTTTCGAGCAGGCGGCCACGATAGACGACAGTGTAACCCGAAAACCAGACGATCGGTTCAATAGCCTGGCTGTGGGAGTGGCGGATCGGTGAGGGGATGGTGCCCTCAAGCCTCCCCGCAAAGCCGGACGGGATCCTGTCGCCGGCATCGGCATCCATCGGTCGCCCGGTGCGTATCTGCTTGATGAACTTGATCGCCGCAGGACCAAAACCTAAGCTGCCGGGACCGGGCCAGGTGCTGGTTCGGGAAGCCTTTCAAGCGTCAAGGTTCCTGGGCGATATGGCTTTTGAGGTTGGGTCTACGAGGGCATCCAGACAACGTACCAATCACGCGCAGCTCGGTATGCAATGGGGGCCTGCCCGCGGGCTCCGATCAAGTCGACACCGCACAATTCGGCTGGCTTAGGGCACCGCGCAAAGCGCACGCGGGTTTGGTGTGAATAAGAGGAAATATGAAAGGCATCATATTGGCAGGAGGGTCGGGCACGCGGCTCTATCCCCTGACCCGGGCCGTCAGCAAACAGTTGCTGCCCATCTACGACAAGCCGATGATCTACTATCCCCTGTCGGTCTTGATGATGGCCGGCGTGCGCGAGATTCTGATCATTTCCACGCCGCACGACCTGCCGCTGTTTGAGCGTCTACTTGGCGACGGCCAGAGTTGGGGCCTGAGTTTCAGCTATGCCGAACAGGCGCATCCCAACGGGCTGGCGGAAGCTTTTCTGATCGGCGAGAAATTTCTGGATGGGTCGTCTTGCGCCCTGGTGCTGGGGGACAATCTGTTCTTCGGGCACGGTCTGGGCGACATGCTGCGCCGGGCGAGAGAAGGATCAGGTGCCACCATCTTCGCCTATCAGGTCCATGATCCGAAACGCTACGGCATCGTAGATTTCGACTCGACCGGCCAGGCGATCTCGCTCGAGGAAAAGCCGCAGGATCCGAAGTCCGACTGGGCGGTCACGGGCCTGTATTTCTACGGCGCGGATGTCGTGGATGTCGCGCGCGGGATCGTGCCTTCGGCGAGGGGTGAGCTGGAGATCACGGACGTCAATCGGACCTATCTGGAGCGCGGCGTCTTGAATGTCGAACGGCTCGGGCAGGGCTACGCCTGGCTCGACACCGGTACGTACGACTCTCTCGTCGAGGCGGCAGAGTTCATTCGCGCGGTAGAGAAACGTCAGGGTCTGCAGGTGGCCTGTCCCGAAGAAATCGCGTTCAATCTGGGCTATATTGATCGAGCGGACCTGGCACGGCTCGGAAAAGCCCTCGAGGGCACGCATTACGGTGCCTACCTGCAGCGGCTCGCCCGGCCATAGGGGACACGTTTTGATCGATCCAGATCTGCAGGCCCGAATACGCGCCTGGACATTCGACGACGCCTTGCCGTTCTGGCTTGAGAACAGCGTTGATCGCCAACATGGCGGCTTTATCGAAACCCTCGATTTCCAGGGCCGCGATGCGGGCTCGCCGTTCAAGCGTGTCCGGGTCGCCTGCCGCCAAGTCTATGTCTATAGCCATGCGGCCACGCTGGGGTGGGATCAGGGCCTGGAGGCGGCCGTTCAGGGCGGACGCGACCTGCTGGACCAGGCCTGGCGTGACGACGGCGCGGGCTTCGTTCGCCGGCTGACGCCCCAGGGCGCAGTGCTGGATCCGACGATTGATCTCTACGACAACGCCTTTGGCCTGTTCGCCCTGGCGTGGCTGTACCGGGCTTCCGGCGAAACCTGGGCCCGCGACGCCGCCCGGCGCACGCTCGCTTCGGCCCGCCAGGTGCTCAGCCATCCCGGCGGCGAGGGGTACTGGCATGATGAGACACGCGCCGGCCCGCGCCTGCAGAACCCGCATATGCATCTGACCGAGGCCTGTATTGTGGCCTATGACGCAACGGCGGACGCGGACTATCTGGACGAGGCGCTGAGGATTGCGAGCCTGTTCAGGCGTCGCTTCTTCGATGGGGAAACCCTGGGAGAGTTTTTCTCCGATGATTGGGCGCGTGTACCGGGCGAGACGGGACGCATCACCGAGCCCGGCCATCAGATGGAGTGGGCCTGGATCCTGGCCGCGCTGCAACAGCGCACCGGCGAAGACCTGTCCGGGACCATTGCTTCGCTGATCGCGCGGTCGGAGGCGACGGGGGTGGATCCAGCCAGCGGGGCGACCTTCAACGCCGTCCGCGACGACGGAACGATTCTGGACGCAGGCTCCAGAACCTGGCCCAACACCGAACGCCTGAAGGCGGCCGTGGCGGCGCAGGAAACTCTGGGACAGGACGCCGGGGCGTCGGCCGACGCGGCCATTCGAATTTTGCTGGATCGCTATCTGGCCGGGCCGATCCCCGGCGGCTGGATAGACGCCTTCGACTCTCAAGGTCGGCCGCTCGTCGACGTCATGCCGACGTCAACGCTGTATCATGTGTTTCTGGCGTTCGCAGAAGCGATGAGGGTCTGGCCGTCAACCGTCCAGAGCGGCGTCAGACACGACCTCGGCCAGGGATAGCGAAGAGGTCAGGCCGGGCGATTCAATGCCGAACATATGGACCATCCCCGACAGCCCGTGTTCGGCCGGGGTGATGAGGGTGAAATCGGTGGCCATGCCGGGCCCCCCCAGCTTGGGGCGATAGCCGGAATAGTCGGGAAGCAGACTGTCGTCCGGCAAGCCGGGCCAATATTTGCGAATGGCGGCGTAGAATGAATCCGCGCGTCGCGGATCGACCGCGTAGTCAATGTCGTCTCGCCATTCGACGTCGGGCCCGAAACGCATGGCACCGCCCAAGTCCAGGGTGATGTGGACCCCCAGCCCGCCATCGACGGGGCAAGGATAGATAAGGCGTGTGAAGGGTGCCCGACCCGCGGCGAACCGGAAATAGCTGCCCTTGGCCAGAACGCGCGGCGGCGTCAGGGCGGGGTCAAAGGCCGCCACACCCCGAGCGACTGACCAGGCGTCCAGTCCGCCGGCGTTGACGAAGATGTCGCAGGCCAGTTCGTAGGGCTCGGCGCCGCCGACGCGGACGGTCCAGGCCGGACCTGATCCCTCGACGCCGATGATCGGCGTGTCCAGCACCACCCACCCGCCCGCGTCTTCGATCTCGCCCTTCAACGACAGCATCAACGCGTGGGAATCAACTATTCCGGTCTCGGACGACAGTAAGGCAGCCTGACAGTTCAGGTGCGGCTCCAATGTTCGGGCCGCTTCACCGGTGATCAGGCCCAGGCCTTCGACGCCGTTCGTCAGGCCCTTTCCCAGGATGGACTCCAGGCCGACGACCTCCTCCGTGCCGGTCGCCACGATAAGCTTTCCACACTTGCGGAAAGGGACATGGTGGGAGGCGCAATAGGTATAGAGTTTTCGTCGACCCTCGACGCAGTGCTGCGCCTTCATCGACCCTGCCGGATAGTACATGCCGGCATGGATGACTTCGCTGTTGCGCGACGATGTCTCGGAGCCGATCAGTCCGTGGCGCTCGAGTACATAGACCTCGCAGCCCCGCCGGGCGAGTTCAGCGCCGACAGCGAGCCCGACGACGCCGGCCCCGGCGATAGCTGCGACCGGCCGCGCCATGCGTTGCTCCAAATCAGACCGTGGGCTTCTAGCAGGCGCTATGGATAGAGAAAATGCGAACTTTGTCTCGACTTGTATGTAGGGCTGTAGCGGGCTATTCCCGTCGCTCGTGACGAAGGGTAGGTCCGCGGGTTGAGTTCTCGCAGCGACCAGAGCCCATCGCTGGCCGATGGATGAGGACGCTGAATGCGGCTCGGAACCTACCGAAGCTATGATGTCGGCGATTCGACCTTGGCGGGCCGTTTCCAAGAGCTGGCTCAATACCGGCATTTGCTGATGAACTTTGTCGCGTCCGATTTGAGGGCGCGCTACCGCCGGTCTTATCTCGGCATGATCTGGGCGGTGCTCTATCCGCTGGTGTTCAGCGCCATCATCGCACTGGTCGCCATCCGGATTTTTCAGCAGCCGGCAGAGACCTATGTGACCTATCTGATCACCGGTTTCGTGGTCTGGGATTTGATCGGCGCTGCGATTTCCGGCGGCACGATGTCATTCCTCGTGGGCGAGGGATACATGCGCCAGTATCGGCTTCCCTACATAATCTATCCTTTGCGCACCGTGTCTTCCCTGGCGGTCAATTCGGCGTTTACCTCTATCGCCGCAGTCGTAGCGATTGTCTTTCTGACGCCGCAGAGCATTTCTTTCTACTGGCTCTACTGGCCGCTCGTAATGCTCATGCTGTATCTGTTCGCGATCCCTCTGGCGGTCCTGGCGGGGCTGGCCAATGTACGGTTCCGTGATTTTCAGCATGCCGCAGGTCTTGCGGTGTTTCTGCTCTGGTACCTCAGCCCCACCATCGTCATTCGCGAGGTCTACGATTCACCCGGTCTGAAGCCCTTCACGGACTTGAACCCGTTCGCCTCGGCGCTGGATATCTTTCGAGCGATCATGACCGAGAGAGCGCATCCGACCCTGCACGATGTGGCGCTGGTGGTGGGCGCGACGATTGTGCTGTGGATTCTTGCGTTACTGGCCCTGAAGGTCGAAGGCCGCAAGCTGATCTTCTACCTCTGAGACACGCATGATTTCTTCTCTGCAGGATCGCCCCGCGTCGATCGAAGCCACGTCAGTTCAGCTTGACTATCCCGTCGGCTCCCTGGTGCGCGGCAGCATCAAGGCGGAGCTATTTTCGCTCTTCGGTGCCAAGGATCGCGCGCCAAAAGTCGATTTCGTGCGCGCCTTGAACACCATCAGCTTCAAGGTGGAATCCGGTGAACGTGTCGGTGTGATCGGCAAGAACGGTTCGGGCAAGTCCACCCTGCTGCGGGCCATCGCGGGCATCTATCCGATTACCGGCGGGGTGATCGAAGTGTATGGCCGGATCCAGGGCATGTTTGACATTAGCCTGGGCTTCGAGCCTGAAGCGACGGGGCGCGAAAATATCCTGTATCGCGGCCTGGTCATGGGGCTTAGCCCGGCCGAAGTGCGTGCCAGGCAGGATGAGATCATTGAATTCGCCGACATCGGAGAGTTTGTAGATCTGCCCGTGCGAACCTACTCAAGCGGCATGTCGGTGCGTTTGGCCTTCGCCATCTCGACCTATATGCGCGGTGATATTCTGCTGCTTGACGAGATGCTGAGCGCAGGCGATGCCGGATTTGTGGCCAAGGCCCAGGAGCGCATGAAGAACCTGCTGAGCTCCGCCAAGATCGTCGTCCTGGTGAGCCATGACATGGGCACCATCAAGAACGTCTGTCCCAGAACGATCTGGCTGGATAGCGGGCGGGTCATGATGGACGGTCCCACGGACGAGGTGGTGGCCGCCTATCTCAGCAAGTTTGTTCCAGCGGCTTGATCCCCCTGCGCAACGCCGTATCCGGGCCGCTTGACGATTGATTGTTTGAGGAAAGACGCCGCGAGACGCGCGGCCGCCGCCGCCGCCATACCCGCGGCCGGCGACAGGTTGATCATGATGGGCTCAACTGGAGCCGTCTCATGGATGCCACCGAACGCCTGAAGCTGCCTTTTCTCGCCAGCGGCCAGGCACAGAAACACACGACCCTGAACGAGGCCCTGGTCCGGCTTGACGGCATCATCCAGCTCAGCGTCGACGGGACCGGGCACACGCCGCCGGCAGAGCCGTCGGCAGGCGCCTGCCATGTCCTTGCGTCATCGGGCTCCGGCGCCTGGGACGGAGGCTGGTCGGGTGATGTGGCGATCTGGGATGAGGCCGGCTGGCGCTTGGCCCAACCCTCTGACGGATGGATCGCCTACTTCCGCGACGAGGGCCGACTTCGCATCTATGACGGCTCCGACTGGATTCCGGTCGAGTCTGCGATGGCCGGGGTTGGGCCGGCGGCGGAACGGAATGTCGGTGTCCTTGACCCCGATGATCTGCCGAGCCGGGCGGATGCGGACGTTCGATACGGCCGACTGGCTCAGGACAACACCTGGGCTGGCCTGCAGATCGCCTCGGCATTCCAGGCGACGGGGACGGACGCCGCCCTTTGGTTTGACGCTCGCGGGGGAGAGCATGCCTCGGCCTGGTACGCTTCGGATGGCTTTTCGCGCCTGTGGATCGGTAGCCTCGGCGATGCCCTGACGGTGCGGGTCAGCGACGGGCGGGTGCAAATCCAGGGCGCGGTTTGTCCGGCCGCGGATGACGCCACACCCCTGGGCACCTCAGGGTTGCGGTTTTCAACTGTCTATGCCGCGACCGACACAATCAACACGTCTGACGCCGACGAAAAAACCCCGCTCTCACCGCTCCCCCAAGCCGCTCTCAGGGCGGCGCATCGCCTGATCGAGCAGGTGGGAATCTATCAGTGGCTCTCCGCCATCTCCGAAAAGGGGTCGTCAGGCGCGCGACTTCACGTCGGGCTCACCGCCCAGAGCGTCGAGGAGGCGTTCCTGCGAGAGGGACTGGACGCTGAGCGCTGGGCGCTGTTTTGCCGTGATCTGGACGAAGACGGCCGCCCACGGCTGGACCTGCGACAGGATCAGATCCTGATGCTGATGATCGTCGCGCTCAATCGCGCGTCGCCATCTCCCACAGCTTCTTGACGTCCTGAGACCGGTCCCGAGGTAGCACCAGCACCGCGTCTGCGGTGGCCACGACGATCAGGTCGCTAACCCCCGCGATGGCGATCTTTGGCCCCTCGCTTCGGATCAGGCACCCCCCAGATTCGATCATACTCACCGCACCGGTGGTGGCATTGCCGGCGCTGTCCTTGTCGGCGACACGCCAGACCTCGGCCCACGACCCCAGGTCAAACCAGTCAATATCGCAGGGCGCGACAGCGGAGCGATCGGTCTTCTCCATGATGGCGATGTCTATCGGCTCGCTCGGCGCTACGCTGAACAGGGCATGGTCGAGACGCACGGTCGGTCCGTCACGCTCAGCCTGATGCCAGGCGGTTTCTACCGCTGCCAGGATATCTGCCGCCTGGGCGAACTCGGCGATCAGCCGCTCGGGATGGTACAGGAAAATCCCGCCATTCCAGTAGTAGCCGCCCTTAGCGATGTACGCCTCGGCGACCTGCCGCTCGGGCTTTTCCTTGAACGCGCTGACGGCCAGGACGCCGTCCGCCAGGGCCTCTCCAGATTCGATGTAGCCATAGCCGGTTTCGGGCGCGGTCGGCTCCATGCCGAAGGTGACGATGCGATCACGCGCCAGCGGAGCCGCCCGCGCGATGGCGGCGCGAAACGCCTGCGGATTGCCGATCAGATGGTCTGCGGGAAGCAAAAGAACCAGAGCGTCTTCATCGATCGCCTTCGCGGCAAGAGCGCTCAAGGCCGCGGTAGCGGCCGTGTTGCGGCCGACGGGCTCCAGGATGGTGGCGAGCGGTGTGATGCCGGCCTCCCGCAGTTGCTGGGCGACCAGGTGTTCGTGCTGGGCGTTGCAGATAATCACCGGATCCAGAAACCGGACCCCCGTGTACTCCCCGCTGACCCGAGCGGCGGTCTCGACGATCATCGAACGCTCGGCCCCGATCGGGTGGAACTGTTTGGGAACCTCGCGGGTCGACAGTGGCCACAGACGCGTGCCTGATCCGCCGGACATGATGGCCGGAATGATCTTCTGGATACTCATCGTGGGTTTATCTCACGGTCTCGAGGCGGGCCGCGACCATCAAGGTCACGAACTGATCATTGGCGTCTTCGGTGGTCTGGACATCAATCAGCACGGGCTCGCCAGCCTGAAGTTCCACAGATGGAACAAGATGCTGGGGTGCCAGTCCGGTGACGGACATCGCGCTTTCTTCGGACCGGCCCCGCGCGATCGTCACCCTGGCTTGCGGTTCGTTCAGAGAGGTCAGGGCGGAGACGACGTCGAACTGCCAGCGACCGGCGCTCGGGGCGACAAACTTTAGCGCAGGAATCACATCGCCGCTGGCGTGCTTCATCCAATGATCGCCGATGTGGGCGTCGCCGGTTCTCCACTGATCCGTCAGCTCGATGTAGGCCATCGGGACCTCATTGGCTGGATTGGAGAGGCTCAGGCCGACCGGGTTCCACGGCCCGCCGATGCCGAAGTAGTTTTCATGACTGTCATAGTCTGCGGGTGGAATCGTATCCGGGGCCTGAGGGGCCGGCGTTTTCACCCGGGGCACCTGGAAACGACTGGCACCCAGAGCCAGGGTCATCTCCATTTCCTGATTGGCCATGTCGTTTGTTACGCGGGCAAGCCGCTTGGCGTGGGAGTCGCCTTTTGCCGGCGCGCCGAGCGCTGCGTCAATCTGGTCGAACCAGCGTGGCGATGTGCGGATGTCCAACACCTTGAAGCCGGCCCGCCTGGCGATCTCCTCGAAGGATCGCGGTGAAAAATAGTGCAGATGCTGCGGGAAATAATACCAGGTGTCGAACATCATGCCGAACCGCCGATTGGTGATGCTGTCACCCTGATTGGTGTTGAGGAAAAGCACCGTCTCCTCGTCCATGACCTGGGCAAAACCCAGCAAGGTTTCTATGGGGCGAGGGACATGTTCGATAGCGTGCAGGTTCAACACCATATCCAGGCGTTCGCCGGAGAAGGCGTCACGGACATTCATGTCCTCCCTGAAGACGTGAGGATTGCCCATTGCGTGAGCGAAGGCGATGGCGGTCGGAGACCAGTCGCTGCCGGTCGCTTCGAAGCCCATGTCGCGCAAATGCTTGACGGTGACGCCGGCCCCGCAGCCGAATTCATGGATACGGGCGTTCGGCGGCAGGCCCCACTCCTTGGCCAGGTCCTGAATCCGTCGGGCGAAGTCAATGTAGGGCGGCTTCTGCGTCTCGTACTGGCGACGATAAGCCGCCTCCTCCGCCTCTGAACGAAAATACGGATCCGCGTAGATCTCGGCCAGAAGCGAAATGTCCAGCTCGGGCTGGAAGGCCTTATGCCCACAGTCCGGACAGCTATAGAGCTGCGCCTGGACGCCGACGGCGCGCGCGAACAGACGCCGACCGAAATCGGTATGGGGTTTGAAGGCGGTACTGGCGCAGGCAGGGCAGCCGTTCGACATCCGATTGTCGAGTTGTCGGAACTGCGCCCTTATATCAAAAGCCAATCCTGCCTCCTGCCGTTTGGCCTAATTCTTCCCCAGTATTTGAAGGAAAATGTCGGCGATGGTTTCCGCAACGCGCTCGTCGACACGCGCGGAGGTTGGGAGATTAACGCCTGTACGCGAAAGAAGATCACTATTGGGGCACGGACGACCCCATTTGCGATAGGCGGGCATCACCGACAGGCCATGGAAGAAGGGGCGGAGGTCGATCGCCTTTTCCTTGCAGGCCTGGATCAGGGCGGCGCGTTTGTCCGCCGGTACCTGGGCGCAGACGAACCAGGTCACCGGACCGGCACGCTTGTCCATCGCCTTTGGGAAGACCAGCCCCGGGATACCATCCATCTTGGACCGGTAGAGCTTGGCCAGACCGTCCCGATGCGCCAGCAACTCATCCAGCCGATCCAGCTGGGCGCAGCCGATCGCTGCCTGGGGATTGGTCATGCGGTAGTTGTAGCCGACTTCATCATGCCAGTAGCGCCGCTCGGGCTTCATGCCGTGATCGCGCAGCGTGCGCATCCGCTCGGCCAGTTCAGGTTCACTGGTGAGCAGCATCCCGCCTTCGCCGGTGGTGATGTTCTTGTTTCCGAAGAAGGAGAAGCTGCCGGTCTGACCGAACGACCCGACCGGGCGGCCGTCGTAGGTGGCACCATGGCTCTCCGCAGCGTCCTCCACCACAAACACGCCGTGACGGTTGGCGATCTCCATGATTTCGGTCATCGGGCAGGGGCGACCGAAAACGTGAACCGGCATGACGGCGCGCGTGCGCGGCGTGATCGCCCGCTCAAAGGTTTCGGGGGCCAGAACCCAGGTGTCCGGGTCCACGTCCACGATCACCGGCGTGGCGCCTGCGTGAAGGATGGTGTTGATCGAGGCCGCGAAGGTCAGGTCCGGAACGATGACCTCATCGCCCGGGCCGATGCCCAGCCCCACCATGGCCAGGTGCAGGCTGACGGTGCCGTTTGACACGGCGACGCCGTGCGCCGCACCCATCCGGTCAGCGAACCGGCGTTCGAAATTGCGGATGTACTCGCCCTGGCTCGAAATCCATGTCGACAGGAAGGCGTCGACAATATTGCGGAACTCCTTGTGCGAGAGGTACGGCTCGGCGACCGGCAGGAACTGACCGAGCTGGTCAACGGCGATGTCCATCAGACGCCCGTCGCCGTCGACGACCGGCGCGACAATGTCGCCGAACCCTTCGCGTGCGTCCCCGACCTTCAACACCGTCGGCGCGGGCTGGGCGGCGTCGCCGGCCGACATTCCGGCCAGATAGGCCCCGGCCCGGATCGCCTCGCGCGCCGAATCCAGCGTGATCTGGCCGGCCAGGGAGCCGTCGGCGCGGCACACGTAGACGCGTCCCAGCCCATTGTCCAAAGCGCGCTCGATTGCCGTGAACAGGGTGTCGCCTTCGCTGATCTGGAGATTGGTGAGCGTGTGGGCGGCGATCGGGATGGACATGAGACGATTGTGCCGAAAGTGGAAAGAAACCCTGCCTTAGCCGTAATGCCCGTGCGCTTCAACTCAAGGTTAGACATAGGTCACGGGCGCGTTGTGGGCGCAGGTTTGGCCTAGTCAGCGGAGCTTCCGTCATCCAGTAATAGCTCGTCACAAAGTGCATCGTTGAGTGACTTTGCACGTTCAAAAAAATCGTCAGAGGCCGTAGCCCGTTGTTCAGCCGGCTGGCTTTCCCCGCTCGTTTCGCACACGTGCTGGAAAAACAGGGACATGACGCGATCCACGCCCTCGGCCCGGACGTCACGTAGGTCATCCTCGAAGTAGCCCCCCCGCGATTGGGGCCCCGTGATGATCTCGTAAGAGGGGAAATACCCGGTTTTTTCGTGCCGCGAGACCAGAGTCTCGGCCGCAACTCGCAGGACGGACTTGGAATAGGTCGTGGCGACCAGCACGTGTGCGTCGCGGGCCGTAGCAACCAGAGGCACCGGCGAAACGGTCAGGATCACGCGCACCTGCGGATTCATGGCCCGCAAGGCACCAAAGAAAGCTTCCATGTCCTCGATCACATCCGAGACGCTATGATTGGCGAAACGATGCACTTCAGGGTCGAAGACGCCGCCCGCAGAGGTCCCGGGACAGATTGGAAAAGCTGCGCCGTCAACCGCATGTTCCCAGCACTCGGTCAGCCCCAGGGTGAAAATGAACACATCAGCCGTCTCGAACGCCGTTCTGACGGCTGCGAAATGCTGCTCCCGGTCGGCGCGGTATTCGGCCTCGGTTGGGAAGCCGCCGGGTTGGATCTGGGGGCGAAACGGGTCAATCCATGCGCCGGTGTCGGTGCGCCATGCATCCTCGACCGGGGTGAAGGTGCCATAGGCCCTATGGAACAGCTGAAGCAGCTGGCGAGCGGTGTATATGTTTCCGTAGCGCGCCGTGAACCGACCGTAATTGAAGGCTGCCGCTGTATCTGGTTCCAGAAACGGGTGGGCGGCTTCGGTAATCAAAAATTTGTAGCCGGACGCTGCCAGTCGGCGTGAAATGTGCTGAGCGAAGCAGCTGCCCGCGGTGACTACCGCGTCAGTCGTCGAGACGGTGAAGGGGAAAGCGTGGACAGGATCGGTTTCGGCACCTTGGATGGACACGGCCCGACGCCAGAGCCGATGCGGGCTCGCTCCATGATAGGGATTCACAGCCATTGTTCCATCCGTCGAAGCCAGAATACGCCGTAATCCACGTTCGCGTGGGTTGCATTGCTTAGATACTCGTCGCGCAGGAAGCCGTCGTCGGTCAGCCCCTCGAAAGGAGGGTCGATGACAGGAACGCCGCGCTTGGCGCACCATTGTCGGGTTGCAGATGCGTAGATCCGGTACAGCTTCAGCCGTAGATGCGCGGGGGAGATCGCCGCATCCCCGTAGTCCCAGGCGGGAAATTTCTCAATCGCCTCCAGGTTTTTGAGGGGCGGTTGAGTCAGGATGTGGACCATTCTGTCGCCAGCAAGGTCCCAGACAGCGGACATGATCTGGAAGTCAAATGTCATTATTTTGAGTAAAGTCTCACGGACCGCCTCATAGGGCAGGATCTGCGCGCCGGGCGTCAATGGTAGGTCAGGTGCCTCGGGCAGTACAAAATCAAACGGCACGGGATGTTGCAGCAGTCCTCTTTCTTCATGGTGCGAGCGCCCGACGATTGAGAAAACTCGCCCGGTCTGCAGGTTCTCCTGAACCGCGTGATGGAGTTCAGTACCGTCTTCGCTCCAGGGAGGCTGCGGGCCTCGTCCAAACGCCCAACCCCTGAGAGGAAATCCCTCTCTGGCAGCGCTGGCCAGGATCACCTCGGCGTGACTGTTGCCAACGATGACGGGAGCATCGGCCGGAACAGAAGCGTTCGTGGAGCCCATCTCATCCCCCCAAGTGTCATGTCCGGCGGATGGAAGCTGCCGGGTCGCCATAAGAGCACATCTCCGACGCGCAGAAGCGGGCGGATCGCCCCTTAATTGTATGTTAGGCCGATGTGATCCGCGCGATCAAGGCGGTGTCATGTCCATCGGAGCTGGAACGCCTAACAGCGAACGCCGCTGTCATTGCTCAGAGCAATCGAGTAATACGTGCAACGAAGAAATATTAGCACGGAGACTACCGTTGTCGGGAGCGGCTAAGTCGAAATCTAGGGTGCGCCAACGCGTTCAGGACGCGACCGAGGCCAATCACCCGGAGGAAGTCCTTCAGCTTGCCGTCATCATGCCTCACGCTTGGCGCGGAGGGATGCTGAAGGTAGCCATTGAGTTATGTCACCGCCTCTTGGACCGCCGGCACGGCGGTCGGGGGGTGCGTCCTTTGCTCTGCGTCCCATCACACTATAATTTGAAGGACATAGTAGGCCTTAACCCCGACATTCCGGTCGTGCCGTTCGAGTTACATTGTGTTTCGAGCGATGATCCTCGGATAAAGGGAAAAATCCCTGCAGACAGGTACCCAAAGATCGGGAAATGGCCGATAACATTTAGTTTGCCCTTAGATGAGTCTGGATCGATACTGTCATCTCATTGTTGGATAAGCCTAACGGGCTTGTATCATTTTGGTCCCTTATTGCCATGGCGACCCTACGCTGTGTTTGCGCCCGATTTTATTCAAAGGTATGTTCCGAAAATATATGGAGATGATATTGCATCAGGGGCGTGGCTGACTAACGCCTATCAGAATATGACCATGTTCGCGGCGAGAGCGGTGTTCGCAACGACGCCGAAAACCTTCAGCGACGTCACGGTTTTTGCAGGCGTTCCCTCGCGCCGCGTTCAACTCTTTCCGTTGTTCCACGATGCTTCTACGGGACGAAAAAAAGGCTCGAGCCTTGTCGTAAAACAAGAAAATATTCCGGCCAATAAGGCCCGAAAGACTACCGAAAATCTACCTAGTATAGAAGACATGAAGAATGGATTTAGAGAAGATTCCAATATTTTCAGCAAAAAGCTCTTAGAAAGAGATTATTTTGTTTGGGTAACGAATTCTACACTACATAAAAATCACGCCAATGCATTAGATGCGTTAATTGAATATTATATAAATATGTCTGGGAATCTGGATTGTTATATTGTTGGCCCGACAACCCAGTTCTTTATCGATGAAAATGGATCTATTCCTTATATCTCGGAAATAAGTCGCCGACTTCAAGCGGCAATGAAATCAACAGGAAAAATATGTCTTGTTGGAGAAGTGACCGCGCATGCATATGACATGCTTGTGGCGAGGGCCAAATTCATTTGGCACAATGTCCTGTATGATAATGGAACCTTTAGCGTGATTGAAGCTGCGGAGCTAGGCACGCCGGCGGTCGTCTCAGACTATCCTCAGATGAGGTTCATAGCGCAGGCCTATGGTTTGGAGCCGAGGTGGTTTGATCCTCGGGATCCTCTGGCAGCGGCTGATGCTCTTAAACAGCAGGAGACAAGCGGTCGCCGAGCTGCTGCTCCAAAGCTCGCACTCAATTTTGAATCTGAACTGGACTCCGCTGTATCACTTTTGCTTCGGCGGCTGTCCTAATCCGGCATGGCGCGAATGAAGATGGATTCAGCACGGTCTCCGAAGTCAAATGGCATGGGCCCAAAAATTGGGCTTTGGTTCCCCTATGCCGCTTACGCGATAAGTCCAACAGAGGGGCTGTTGCGACTATTGAGCTTTGCCTTGCCGCATTTTCCTGAGGCGTTCGAACACACGACCATTCTTTGCCCCGAAGATAGCGTGGAGCCGCTCTCCCACTTGCTGGAACAATGCGGGGTAACTCTTGGAGGGGGGGTCGAAGTCATAGGGTCTGGTTTGCCTGCTTCAGATCCCAATGAGGTTGATCTGCGCTTCGAAAAGGCTCGCAATCTTCCGGTTGATGCTTGGCTGGCTGTTCGTGCGGACCATATCCGCAAGGCGGCTATTCCAGGCCCCTGGGTGTCGTTCTTCGCCGATTTCCTCCTCTTTGATTATCCGTTTCAGTTTTCGCGTGACGACTACGCGGCGGCTTATGGTGAGGTGCTGGCGTATATCGGAGGGGCCCAGTCTTTAATCTCATTTTCGAAATATGTCGCAGACAAGCATCTTGTGGAAGGCTTTGGCATTGATCCTTCGAAATCTAATGTTGTTCCACACGCGCCAATAGATTATTTGGCGGAAATTAAGAATTCAAATCTTCCGGGATCTTCATCTATTCTGTCTGTCGATAGGTTTAGTAAGAGGGTAGCGGCAAGATATCTAAGGTCCTGGTTAAGGGGCCTCGGTGACATCCCGCATCTTGAGCGAGCGACGAAATTCCAATTCAGCCTGGATGGCATTGGTATTGATCAGCTTGAGCATTATATACTAACATTTCCATATGAAGAGGTTGATTTCATCTATTGTTCTACAATGAACAGGCCTCATAAGAATATTATTAACTTAGCAAAAGCAATAAAAATTGGTGTTCAAGATCGATATTTGCCCATCAAATGCGTGCTTAGCTCGTATATCACGTACAAAGATTCAGTTGAGCCTGTTGGAAGATACATAGAGGTCCATAAGTTACACAATGATATATTAAGTATAAACAACGCACCTAGTCATATTCACGCGTGTCTTTATAGACTTGCAGCGCTGACCGTACACCCGTCACCGTTCGAGGGTAGCTTGCCGTTTACGTTTTCTGAATCTCTTTCTGTAGGAACACCTGTTCTTATGGCGAGAGGGCCTGCCGTTGAAGAATTTCTCACACCAGCTGAATTGAACGAATTCTGCTTTTCTCCATCCTCGCCAGACGATTTGATGAATCGGGCCGAGCGCATAATTGCCGATCCGAAAGCTTATACAGCCAGACAACTTGAAACATTGGATCGTCTAAAACGGCGTAGCTGGCGCGATGTTGCTAAAGACTATGCGACGGCTGTTCAGGCCGGCATACGGAGCTACGAGTCAGATGCCTATTCGTTCCAGAATGCGATCGGATCACGGAGCGTCGCCGCTTCCGATTTCCTGGGCGGCCCGTCGAGGGTCAATTTTTCGAAAACCCAAACGATTGCAGACCGCTACCTGGCTCCGGATTTTGTGGGATCCCTGCGGATCACCTGTGACGTGACAATGGCCAATCCAGAATCGATCGCTTCACTGAGCTTCAATTTCATGCGCTGGACTCAAGACGGGCTGGTCGAATATCCGGCCCAACTGATGAAGGTCCAGCAGTCTCGTGTCGGGCAGATGGACCGTGTCATTGGAGAGTTCGAACTCCAAGAATCCGAACGCGGCATCCTCAAGGAGCTTCGAATTACCTGGAACGGCCCTGACAAAGGGCGACTCGTTAACATCGAATGGGGCTACGCACCTCTCGCTCGGTGGGAGAAGCCTGTCTTGGTAGGCAAAAGAACTATTGGTGCAATCCGGGAGCGCCTCAAAGGCCGGCCTCGTCCGGCGCCAAAGACGAAATGAGACAACTTCTGCCCAATCGATGCGACCGTCGGCGGCCTGCCCGCTCGGCGGGACCGGCCGTGCCACGGCAAAATCTACACAGCCCGCCTCATTACCTGAAGATATTCGAGAGCCACCGCATCCCAGCCCCGCTCGGTGTTGGTTTTCTGCATCCAGGCGCGCTGGCGGTTGAGAATGCCCTGGCGGTCACCCAACACCGCTTCAACCTTGTCGGCGAGGTCCTTGGCCGAGGACGGGTCAAACAGCAGATCCGCGATCTCGGCGTCACCCATGCCCTCGAGGTTCGCCGCGTTGCGGCTGAGGATGCAGGGCGTTCCCATCGAGACGGCCTCGCCGAAAATGAACGACAGGCCGCCTTCGAAATAGGAGGGGTGAATGGCAACGTCCGCGGCGTGATACAGCGCCGCGTGCACCTCCGAGGGTAACCCGGGTGCAAGGGTCACGAACTCCCATGCCCTGGCGCGGTCGATCGCGGCGACGAGCGGGTCCGTGTCGACATTGCTGTCCACGAAGGCGCTGAGCACGAGGTGGAACGGGATGCCCCTATGGCGGTTCAGCTCCACCGCCATTTCGATCAGACGCGGCAGGTTCTTGTAGGGGCGGGCCTGCTGGGGACAGAAGCCGAAGGTCATGTCCGAAAAGCGCGACTTGTCGGTCAGGGCACCCCACATGCGCGCGTCACGCAGGTCCTTGCGAGCGGACAGAAGTCCACGGCCATAGGCCTGGATCACATGGTCGGCGTAGGCCAAGCTCTCAGCGGTGCGTTCCGCCGGAGGAGGGCCCTGCCAGACATCCGATATGTCCATCAGGCAGTGTTTGATGACGGCCGTTTTTTCCTTCGGCGCACCGAAGACGCCCATGACGTGACGCGTGCGGACATCTTCGGTGAAGCTGATAATGCGGTCGGCCTTGGCGACCATTTTCGCAAACTGGGTCTCGAGGCGGGCCGTCTCCACAGGCGCAAAGCGTTCGGGATAATCGGCGATAACGAAATCCGGAAAGATCAGGGTCAGCGGCTTTTTCAGCCGCGTCGCGCCGGTGAAACCGGGATAGGGTACCAGCCAGGCGTCGATCCCCCCCAGCGTGTTCGCATAGCGGGCGTTGGCGTCGGTCTCTGCGGCGATGACCGTTGAAAGCGAGACGAAGCCGGCCAGCGTGGAACTGCTGACGCGCCGCTTCACGCGATCCCTGATGCGGAATCGTCTCATCAGACTCCGGACCCAGTTCACCGGGTTCAGCAGCGAGAGCAGCTTGGCGAGGATCAGAAGAATGACGCCGAAAAACAGTCCCAGATAGCTGGGCTGTTCGAGCACGCCCATCAGCCAGCGCCGCAGGGCGCTCGGCTTGCGGTCTCGCTGGCGCGCCTCGAGCTGCCCCGCCAGGGCGGCGTTCCAGCGCAGGGCCGAAAATGGAGAGGTTCGAAACCGGGTGGTTTCCCGGGCCGGACTGGGCAACTCCTCGATGAAGGCCTCGATCTCCTCCTTCATCCAGGGCGGAGCAACCAGGTCATAGCGCACGCCGGTGTGGGCCGTACCGGCGATGATGTATCCGGTCAGGCGCCCAATCCCCTCGGTTCTCCAGCGTGCGTATGGCGGCAGCTCTATCCAGACGCCGACGCGCTTGAGCTTCTTGCTTGAAGACGCGCTCATCGACCGGACTCCAGCTGGCCGATGGCCACCCTGGTCCGTTCGGCCAGGGACAGGGGCAGGGATGTGAGATTGGGCCAGTCGCTCAGCTGGGTTTCGATGTCGGCGGCGGGTATCGAGACAAGCCGTCCCTCATCAATCCAGCGCGCGACGGCAAAGGCCGATTCCGACACCGCGCCGTCCAGCACAATCGCGTCGGCCCGCTCCAGCAAGGACGCCGCCGCGCTGAAACTGTCGGGGATGACATAGGACGACCAGAGCTTGCGGCGCCCGCCGGGCAGGACATGCGTCACCCTGACGCCTTGATGATCGAGGCTTGATTCCGAGGGGGTGGCGACCACGACCTCCGTGCTCGGGTCGGGCTCTTTGTCCTTCCCGCTGAGTGCCTCGAGCAACTCTTTTTCGGCCTTGGCATCGCTGGCTATGACCAGGACGGATCTTCCCCCCGACTGGCGGTGAGCGGTGCCAAAATCGTGCTCGACCAACCTGGATCGGTCCAGGCCAAACCGCTGAACCGCCGTCTCGGTCGACCCCGGCGCACAGATGACCCCGGCGGCCTCGAGGTATTGCACGCGCTTGGCGAAGCCAGCCTCGGCGTCAGCGGTGGTGCGCAGCCTGTCCGCCAGCGGATGAAAGGTGAGGACCACGGGCCGAACCGGAAAAACCTGTCCCAGACTGCCCCGGTCGGCCGTCAGCCACAGATCGGCATCCTTGCAGTCAACCTCTCCGTCGCGCGGGATCGAAACCGGCGTACGGACGCCCAGGTCCAGTGCCAGCGGGTCCCTGTCCACGCGATTATAGCGCATTTCGGCAACACCCCTGGGCAGCTTGTCCATGACAATGGGACGTGGGACGGGGCTCAGGCCGCTGACGGTGTTCGCCAGGCGAGCGCCCGCATCCAGCCCGGGGAGTATGCCCTCCTTGAGCAAGGCGTCGATGTCCGGCTTGGACAAACGTGAACTCATATCCACGGTTGTGACCACCTCAGAGGCCTGGAGCCTTTCGGCCAAGGTTCGCGCCACTCGCGCTTGGGTGACGATTTGAAATGCGTCAGAGCGCCAGTTCAGGAAAATCGCAATCCGCAAGGCAACCTCAATTTGACGGGGCACACCGCGCCGCCTGTCATCAGGACAGGGATCTGAGCCTTACGCGTTGACCTCTCAGGGTTCAACCGCGCATGTCTCCTTTCGGAGACGCCGTTTAGCGTGGAGATTCGCCGATGCGTCGCATTCTGCTGGGAGCGGGCGGCCATGGTGTCGTCGTCGCCGCGCTGGCGCGGGCCTGCGGTCAGCCTGTGACGGATATCATTGATCCCGACCCATCGACGGAGGCGCGTGTCGCCGGGGCGCGATGGCTTGGTGCCGACGATGACGACGTGCTGGGCCTGGCCGCCGCCGAGGTTGAGCTCTTGAACGGCGTCGGCGCGAATGGGCCCGCCGGTGCCAGGCGCCGCCTCTTTGAGCGCCTGGCGGAGGCCGGCTATCACTTCCCCCCCCTGGTCCACCCGTTCAGCTGGGTCGCGCCGGACGTCGTCATTTCAACGGGGGCCCAGATCATGGCCGGGGCGGTCGTTCAGCCGGGAGCGTTCATCGGGCGCAATGTCATCGTCAATACGCGCGCCAGTGTAGATCACGATTGTTGCATCCAAGACCATGTCCATATCGCGCCGGGATCGACCCTCTGCGGCAATGTGACGGTGGGTCTGGGCGCGATGGTGGGGGCGGGCGCCGTTGTCATTCCCGGCCTGACGATCGGGGCCGGTGCCATGATCGGGGCCGCAGCCGCCGTCTGTTCGGATGTGCCCGAAAAGGCGGTTGCCCGCGGCGTGCCGGCACGCTGATCGGTGCCAAAAACGAAAAAGGCGACGCCGAAGCGCCGCCTTAAAAGTCTGATCCGGTGCCGGACTAGATGTTGCGCATCGGGCTCGATTCCTTGAGCAGCGGCATGATGCGCAGCAGCTCATCGATGCCCTCGTCGATCGAGACGCTGGCCCGGAAGCCGACATTCTTGATGCGGTCATAGGACACTTCGTAGTCGCGCTTGTCCTGGTCTTCGCCGAACTCGGCACCGTGCAGGTAATAGTCCTGCTTGCCCTTGATGATCTCGGCGATCTCAAGCTTGGTGTAGTTCATCGTCTCGTCGCCGACGTTGAAGGGCTTGCCGCCCATGTCGCCGTAGTTGTCGAGGGTGAAGATCACGCTCTTGGCCGCATCGGTGGAGTGCAGGAAGGTCCGCCGCGCATGACCCTCGAACATGACGAAGTTACGATAGTGGACGACCTGATAGACGATGTCGTTGATCAGCAGGTCCAGACGGATGCGCGGTGAGTTGCCGAACACCGTGGCGAAACGCAGCGGCACACCGCCCTTGTCCAGGATCGGCTTTTCAGCCTCGGCCTTGGTCTCGCCGTAGAGGCTGACGGGGTTGATCGGGGTGTCTTCGGTGCAGACGCCGTCGACCTGGCCGTAGGTCGAACCGGTCGAGGCCTGGATCAGCATCTGGCCGGCTGAGGCCGTTTTACCCAGGAAGCGAACGGCGTCGAGGTTGATGGTGCGCGCATCCAGAGGCTTTTCAGCACAGGCGGGGAAGCCGACGATGGCCGCCAGGTTGATGATCGCATCATTCTTGGCGATCAGGGCGGCGTAACGCCCCTCGTCGCGAACATCTCCCTTGATGATGGTGAGCTTGGGATCGGACGCGACATGCAGAAGCGGATGAATTCCCCACATCAGGCTGTCATAAACCGTGACTTCGTCGCCGCGCGCCAGGAGTTGCGGCACGAGAATCGAGCCGAGATAGCCGGCACCGCCGGTGACCAGAACTTTCATGGGATTTTCGTCTTCCTAAAGCAGTAGGCGGCCCAACTAGCATTGGGCCGCCATGCTGACAATCGCTGCAATGGCAAGGCGTTCAGGATCGCGCCGGGCGCGACCCTGTTCGGACCTGCTAGAGCCACAACCAGTCATCTCGGACCATGTCCGTACGGTCCTCGTCCGTTATCCAGGGCCGTGCCGAGTGCGGGTGATCGCGCACGACCAATTCAAGCCCGACCGAGAATGACGCATCATCGACCACCGGGGGCTGAACCCACGGCTCGTCCCAGGTCCCGTCCGTATCCACACCTGGCCGCACGATGGGCTCGAAAGGCTTGGACGCGGCGATGGCATCCCAGTCGAAACTGACCAGCGGCTCATCCCACATGATCTTCCCGGCTCCGTCCTCCAGGGCGGGGAGCACGAGCGGGAGCATGTCGGCGTCCTTGGGCGCGCCCGGGAGCACAAGGGCGTCACCGTCCTTGCCGGTAAACACCAGACCGTCGTCGACCGACGGCAGGACCAGCGGGGCGTCCTGCTTGGGGGCCGCGCCGGACAGACCCGTCCATGCGATGTCCGACTGGGTCAGGTTCGCCGAACCTCCGAAGGTCGCCAGGACCACCGCCGCACCGGAGCCCGTCCCGTCCGCGTCGAACGAAAGCGTACGGTTGGCGGCGTTCCAGATCAGCTGGGCATTGGCCGCCGTGGCCTGAGTTCCGGCCACGAACCAGTTCGATGGAAGCGTGGTGATGTTGAAGCCCGGAGCATCCAACTGAATTTTGTCTACGCCAGAAGCGAAGTCGAGGATTGTGTCGCCACCTTCTGCGGACGAACCATAGATGAAGGCATCGGAGCCGAGTCCGCCAAACAGGGTGTCGCTGCCGAACCCACCATTGATGTGGTCATTGCGATCGCGCCCTTCAATGTAATCGCTCCCACCGCGACCGTTTAGCCAACTATCAAAAAGGTTCGAGGCGTAGAGGCTGTCCGCCGAATGGCTGCCAAAAACCTGTTCGACGTCAATGAGGCGATCGTTCAGGGCACCGCCAGCATTGCGCGAGTTTATGCCGAGGTCGAGCGTGATCGCTCCCCCTTCGTACCAAACGGAGTCAAAGCCACCCTCACCGAGCATGAGATCGCCGCCGCCATTACCGACGAAGACGTCATTCCCAAGTCGTCCAACCATCACCTCGGCTGCAGACGTGCCGAGGAAAAGATCATCGCCAGTCGAGCCGTACACCTCTTCAACATTGTGGATATTCTGGAAATTGATGGTTGAGGGCGCATTGAAATAAGCCCGATCGAAGCCGCTTCCTCCGTCGATAAAGTCGGCTCCGCCGCCGCCGTAGATGAAGTCGTTCCCATCTCGCCCCATCAAAGTTTCCGCGGCTGCCGTGCCCCTAATTTCATCCGACCCAGCAGATCCCATGACGCGTTCAACGGACACTAGATGATCACCAGCGGCAACACCGGAGTTCCGGGTCCAATCTGACAGGTCGATGACGGAGACCCCACTGGTAGAGGTTTCGTACCAGATGGTGTCTATGCCGTCCCCGCCTTCGAACCAGTCACCTCCCCCACGGCCGACGAACTCGTCGTTGCCGGCTCCACCCACGAATAGGTCGGCTCCAGACGTACCGAACAGGACATCGATGCCTGCAGTGCCGACCACGCGTTCAATAGAGATGTAGACGTTACCAGCCGCGCTACCGGTTTGTGCGACCTGACCGAGCAGGTCGATAATAAGTACGCCGCCGACAGGGATTTGCGAGAAAAAGACCGTGTCGAGGCCGCTTCCGCCGTCGAAAAGATCTCCCCCCCCACGGCCATCGAAGGCGTCGTCTCCACCGCGCCCATAGAGGTAGTCGGTTCCTGCCGTGCCGCGAATGATGTCTGCAGAGTTTGAACCGTACGCGGCCTCAATCGAGTCATAGCGGTCGCCTGCGGCACCCCCGGCGTTCAGGTTCCAATACTGAAGATCAATCGTTGAGGCAAAATCATAGTAGACGGAGTCAACACCGTCGCCTCCGTCGAACCAGTCACCACCGCCCCGGCCGACAAAAAAGTCATTTCCGCCCCTTCCTGTGAAGAACTCGGCAGCGGATGTGCCCCGGATGACATCATTAAAATTCGAGCCAACGACACGTTCAATAGACGTGTACTGGTCACCTGCCGCGGCTCCCGCATTCTCTACCGAGTAGTCGCGAAGATCGACGACTGCCTGGCCTTCGTACCAGACAGTGTCCACACCGTCACCGCCGTCGAACTGGTCGCCGCCGCCCCGGCCCAGGAAGGTGTCGTCGCCGCCACGGCCCTGGAAGACTTCGGACGCAGCCGTTCCGCGGATAATGTCGGCGCCGTTCGAACCTACGACGCGCTCGATCGACGTATAGGTGTCGCCGGCCGCCTCGCCTGTATTGGAGCCGGGGTTGGCCAGGTCGATGACGAGTTGGCCGCCGGGGACTCCGTTCTCGTACCAGGCCGTATCGGTTCCGCCCCAGCCGTTCAGTACGTCCGCGCCATCGCCGCCATAGAGGATATCGTCGCCGCCATAGCCGTGCAGTCTGTCATCGCCGGCGAAACCGCGCAGGATGTCGTTCTCTTCGGTCCCAGTCAGATAATCTGCGTCACTCGTCCCGTTAAATTCCGTCGGAGGCGCGGCGGCGATGGTGATGGTCTGGTCCGAAAACTGGATCCGCTCAATGCCGTTCAGGATGTCCGTGCCGGTGCCGTCCGGTCCGGTCACCCGGAAGGAGCCGCCGCCCAGGTCCGTGATGACATAAAGCGCCCGCGCACCTGTATAGACGACGGTGTCTGTACCCGATCCGCCGTTCATGGTGTCGTCGCCACTGCCGCTGTGCAGCGTGTCGGAACCGGTGTCGCCGTTCAGGGTCGAGCCCGCAAAGGTCTGGCCGGCGACGGCATGACCGGGGATGGAGATGTTCAGCCCGTAGGTGCTGCCCGCCGGTGGAGAATCCATCACGATGGAATTGCCCGATCCGGAAACCCACCGGCTCACAGCGATGTAGTAGGTTCCCCCTGCCGCGAAGTTTTGCGACAGAAAGGAGTTGGTGCCGTCGCCGCCGCCGTCATCATTGATGGCGATGCGCGTGCCGTTGGCGTCGAAAATCTCGATCACCGTATCAAAGGAGCCGTCGTTGATGTCGAAGGTGGCGGTCACGTTGGCGCCGACCGTGAAGGCGTAATATTCCTTGCCGCCGCCATTGCTCGTGGCCGTGATCTTGGCGTGCGGCACGGTGCCGGGATTGGTGAATCCCGGCTCGTCGACCAGGTCGAAATTCGGATCGATGGTCACCGCCGTCCCGAACGATGTATTGGCCGTGCCTTGTGCCTTCACGACGTCCGGGGCCGGCGGGCTGGTCGCGGTGCCGTTGCCGGCGATGAGGATGTCGTCACCCTCGCCTCCGCTCAGGGTGTCGATCCCGCCGTTGCCGTTCAGGGTGTTGCCCCCCGCGTCGCCTGTAAGGGTGTCGTTGAATCGGCTGCCGATCACACTTTCGAACAAGCTGAGGCTGTCGTTGCCGCCGCCGCCGGTGGCCGTGCCGGTGGACAGGTTCACATTCACGCCCGAAACGCTTCCGGAATAGTCGACGGTGTCGAAACCGACCCAGCCATTCAGGGTGTCGTTGCCGAGGCCGCCGTTGATCAGGTCATTTCCGAAGCCGCCGTCGATCGTATCGTCGCCGCCGGCGCCAAAGAGCCAGTCGTTGAATTCAGTGCCGTTGATGGTGTCGTTCGTGACGTCGCCTTCCAAGGCAATGCCCGCCGCCGCGACCGGGGCCGCGATCGTGATATTCGAGAAGGCGATGAACTCGACGTTGCGCAGGGTGTCAGTGCCGTCGGGCCCGGTGACGGTGACGATCCGATAGACCTGGCCGTTGACCGTTTCGGTTCCGGCCGTAACCGTATACTCGCTCGAGTTTCCGGCATAGACCGCTGTGTCCGAACCGACACCCCCCTCGATGGTGTCATTTCCGGCATTGCCACGCAGCCTGTTGTTGGCGCTGTTGCCGACCAGGGTGTCGTTGCCGCTTCCGCCGATCGCATTTTCGATGACCGCCCCCATGGCGATCGAGACGTTGCCGGTCAGGCCGCCCACGCTGGAGAAATGGCCCTGGCGCAGGTCGACCAGCCCGCCCTGGCTGTAGCCCGAGAAGTCGAGTGTATCGATGCCCCCGGCGTCCCAGACGGCGAAGACGACGGCCGAAATGACCCCGCCCTGCGTCGCGTCGTACCAGATCCGTCCCGCCGTGGAATTGAAGCCATAGACCGTATCGCCGGTCCGGGTGCTCATGTTGGCGCCGTAAAGCCGCTGGACCGCGGCGATGTCGTCAAGCAGCGGAGCCGAGGCGAAGCGACCGGAAAAGGCACCGCCCGTGTTGCCCTCGGGGAAATAGCTCATCACCGTGTACTGACGGGAATCCTCATAATACAGGGCGTTCGCAGAATAGGTGATCGAACCACCCGAGCCCGCGTTATAATCGGCCGGGTGGCTCAGGCCGATGGCGTGACCAACCTCATGAAGTATCGTCTGATACCCGTAACCCAGATAGGTCGGGGTCGCATTGGCGGCCTGTGAAAAATTCACCCAGACATCGCCGGAAACGCTGTTGGTGGCCGCATTGCCCGGCAGATAGGCAAAGGCACCGGCCCCAGCCGCGCCGGACGAGTAGTTGCCGAAGAGCATCGTGGCATTGTCGGCATAGGCGCCTTCGCCTGACGTGCCTGCTCCGGACCGCACGAAGGTGAGCTGGGCGACATCAGCCCAGGCCGCGAGCATCAACTCCGTCGCATTGATCTGAGCTTCCGTGAAGCGCGAGAAGCCGCTCGTGTCCGACGGCATGGTCCCCGGGGCATTGGACCGATAGGCATAGGTCACCGTGGCCGCCTGGCCCAGGCCGGTAGCCCAGCTCAGGTTCATGCGCGTGATTTGCGTGCCGGCGTCTCCGGGCAGAAGCGAGGGCTTGCCGTTAGGATCGTAGCCGCCTCCCCGCTGATCCAGGTCGAGGAAAAAGAGCGGGGAGTCGCCCCATGCTCTGAGTTCGCCGGCGTTTCGGCCCATGGACATGTCTTCCGGCAGAAACTCGGTTCTGCGAAATTGTCCTGCCATATCAACGCAAATCATGCACATTGCCAAAGCTCCTGAGACGCGTGGTGCGGTTGATCTGGCACCCGGGATATTCCACGCTATGCTGACTTCTGCCTTGAGCCAAGAGATGCATTGTTGGATGAAGAGGGATTGTGCGTGAAACTTGCGTTTCTTAGCGCCGCCTTGTTTGTCAGCGGCGTCGGCTGCAATGAGGCGGCCCCCCCGACGCCGCCCCCGCCCCCTGAGGATCCCGTCATGGCGTCAGCGCCCGCCCTTCCCGGCCCCGAGCAGTTGGCCGGCGCCTGGACTCTGGCCGGCGGGGCGGAGCAGTGTGAGGTCAGGTTGTCGCTTCAGGATCTGGCCGTCACCGCCGGCAGTCTCGCTGCGCCCATGATGGCGGCGCACCTCAGCGACAGCTGCTCGGGGGCACCGGACATTTCTGGCTGGCGTCCAATTCCCATGGGGCTTGAGCTGACCGATGCTGACGGCAGGGCCGTTGTGGTCTTTCAACAGACCGGCCAGGGCGTTTTTAGCTCGATCGACCAGGCCTGGCGGCTGACGCCGGCCTAGACCGACCGCCACGCCGACACGCACGGGATCTTGGCGCTGTCGGCGCGATCCGCGTAGCGGGCGGCGATCTCGCGCACCTCGGCCATGAGGCCTTCTTCCAGCGTCACCGGGTTCAGACCCAGACCCACGAAGCCCGCGTTGGTGACCAGCAGCTCATTCTCATCCGCCTCCCGGCGCGGGTTCGACAGGTTGGCGATCTCGGCCCCGGTCGCCCGGGACACCATTTCAGCCAGATCGCGCACGCGGTGCGTCTCGGTCATCTGGTTGAGGATCTGGACCCGCTCGCCCTTGGCCGGCGGGTTTTCAAGCGCCAGCTGAATGCAACGAACCGTGTCGCGGATGTGAATGAAGGCGCGCGTCTGGCCGCCGGATCCATGCACCGTCAGCGGATAGCCGATCGCCGCCTGCATCAGGAACCGGTTGAGCACGGTGCCGTAGTCGCCGTCGTAGTCAAACCGATTGATCAGCCGCTCGTCCAGCTCGGTCTCAGGCGTCTGGGTGCCCCAGACGATGCCCTGGTGCAGGTCGGTGATCCGAAGGTCGTCGTTGCGGTTGTAGAAATAGAACAGCAGGGCGTCCTGCGTCTTGGTCATGTGATAAATCGAGCCAGGGGCGGCGGGGTGCAGGATTTCCCGATCCACCCAGCCTTCGGGCGTCTCGATCTTTACCTTCAGATAGCCCTCCGGCAGGGCGGTGCCGGCGGTGCCGTAGCCATAGACGCCCATGGTGCCCAGGTGCGCCAGATGGATGTCCTGACCGCTCTCGACGATGGCGGCCAGAACGTCGTTGGTGGCGTTGATGTTGTTCGAAACCGTATAGCGTTTGTGTTGGGCCGACTTCATCGAATAGGGCGCGGCCCGCTGCTCGGCGAAATGCACGATGGCGTCGGGCCTGGTCTTGCGGATCAGGTCCAGCAGACGGTCATAATCCTGACCGACCGTCAGGTTGACGAAGTCGATGGTCTTGCCCGACACCTCTTTCCAGGCGGCGAGGCGCTCCGACATCGGCGTGATCGGGGTCAGCGACTGGACCTCAAGCTCCACATCGATCTTCCGACGCGACAGGTTGTCGACGATGATGACCTCGTGTCCGAGGTTCGACAGGTGCAGGGCTGTCGGCCAGCCGCAGAATCCATCACCGCCGAGCACCAAGATTTTCATTGCCGTTCCTTAATGTTGATCTGACCTCTTAGCGGTCCAGGTCGAGGTTCGCTACGCCAGAACCTTAGCTGCAGCTCTTTTCAACGCGTTGAGAGGGAAGGGCTATCGGGAGTTTAGGGCTTGGCGCGAATTGCGGTGCATGAGCCGCCGTTTCGGAGGAATGGCCCCCGGCGGAAAGAAAAAAGGGGCGCAGTCGCCCGCGCCCCTGTTCTGGTTCCGAAGATGGCCTGAGCCTACGCCGAGGCGAGGTTGCGCAGGACGTAGGGCATGACGCCGCCGGCCTTGAAATAGTCCAGCTCGGTCTGGTTATCGATGCGGCAGCGCACCGGGAAGCGGGCCATCTTGCCGTCCGACGGACGGAACAGCTCCACCCACAGCTCCTGGCGCGGCTTCAGCTTGCCGACATTGGCGTCGGTCAGGCCGCGGATGGTGACGATCTCCTCGCCGGTCAGGCCCAGCTTGGTCCAGCCGTCCTGTTTGAACTGCAGCGGCACCACCCCCATGCCGATCAGGTTGGAGCGGTGGATGCGCTCATAGCTTTCGGCGATGACGGCGCGCACGCCCAACAGGCGCGTGCCCTTGGCGGCCCAGTCGCGCGACGAGCCGGTGCCATATTCCTTGCCCGCGAACACGACCAGCGGCCGGCCTTCGGATTGGTAGCGCATGGCCGCATCATAGATCGCCATGACGTCACCCGACGGGAAGTGCTTGGTCACACCGCCTTCGATGTCGGGCGTGATCTTGTTGCGGATGCGGATGTTGGCGAAGGTGCCGCGCATCATCACTTCGTGGTTGCCGCGACGGGCGCCGTAGCTGTTGAAGTCGATCGGGTCGACGCCGTGGTCGATCAGATATTTGCCCGCCGGGCTGACCGCCTTGATCGAGCCGGCCGGCGAGATGTGGTCGGTCGTGATCGAGTCGCCGAAGATGCCCAGGATGCGCGCCTCGATGATGTCGGACACCGGGGCCGGCTCCATCGACAGGCCGTCGAAATAGGGCGGGTTCTGAACATAGGTCGATTTGTCGTCCCAGTCGTAAGTCTGGCCGCCGGTGACCTTGATCGCCTGCCAGTGCTCATCGCCCTTGAAGACGTCGGCATAGCGTTTTGCGAACATGGCGGGGGTGACCGACTTCTTCTGGATGTCGGCGATCTCTTTCGACGTCGGCCAGATGTCCTTGAGGAAGACGTCCTTGCCCTTCTTGTCCTGGCCGATCGGCTGGGTGGTGATGTCGATCCGCATCGAGCCGGCCAGGGCATAGGCCACCACCAGCGGCGGTGAGGCCAGGTAGTTGGCCTGGACGTCGGGGTTCACCCGACCTTCGAAGTTGCGGTTGCCCGAGAGCACGCTCGTGGCGACCACGCCGTTGTCGTTGATGGCCTGGGAGATTTCGGAATCCAGCGGACCCGAGTTGCCGATACAGGTGGTGCAGCCATAGCCGACCAGGTTGAAGCCCATGGCATCCAGGTCGGTCTGGAGCCCGGAATCGGTCAGATAGTCGGTGACGACCTGAGACCCCGGGGCCAGGGAGGTCTTGACCCAGGGCTTGGGCTTCAGGCCCAGCTTGGCGGCCTTGCGCGCCACCAGGCCCGCCGCGATCAGGACCGAGGGGTTGGACGTATTGGTGCACGAGGTAATGGCGGCGATGACGACATCGCCGTCGCCGATGTCGAAGTCACGACCGTCGACCGCATAGCGCGGGGCGTCGGCGGGGCGATTGAAGGTGCCCGTCAGATGGGCTTCGAACTCCGGCGCGGCGGTGGTCAGGGCGACCTTGTCCTGGGGCCGCTTGGGGCCGGCCAGCGACGGCACGACCGTGGCCAGGTCCAGCTCCAGGGTGTCGGTGAAGACCGGCTCTTCGCTGGCGTCGTCGATCCACAGCCCTTGCGCCTTGGCATAGGCCTCGACCAGGGCGACCCGCGCCTTGTCGCGGCCCGTCGCCGTCAGATAGTCCAGCGTCGCCTGCGACACCGGGAAGAAGCCGCAGGTGGCACCGTATTCCGGGGCCATGTTGGCGATGGTGGCCTGGTCCTCGATGGTCATGCCGGCAATGGCGTCGCCGAAGAACTCGACGAACTTGCCGACCACACCCTTCTTGCGAAGCATCTGGGTGACGGTCAGCACCAGGTCGGTGGCGGTCGCCCCTTCGGGCAGCTTGCCGGTCAGGCGGAAGCCGATGACCTCGGGAATCAGCATCGGGATCGGCTGGCCCAGCATGGCGGCCTCGGCCTCGATGCCGCCGACGCCCCAGCCCAGAACCGCCAGGCCGTTGATCATGGTGGTGTGGCTGTCGGTGCCGACGACGGTGTCGGGATAGGCGACGGTCTTCTTGCCTTCGTCGACGGTCCAGACGGTCTGGGCCAGGTTTTCCAGATTGACCTGGTGGCAGATGCCGGTGCCGGGCGGCACCACGCGGAAGTTGTTGAAGGCCGACGAGCCCCAGCGCAGGAACTTGTAGCGTTCGATGTTGCGCTCATATTCGCGCTCGACGTTCTGTTCGAAGGCCTTGGCCGTGCCGAAGTGGTCGACCATGACCGAGTGGTCGATGACCAGATCCACCGGGTTCAGCGGGTTGATCTTGGAAGGATCGGCACCCAGCGAACCCATGGCGTCGCGCATGGCCGCCAGGTCGACGACGGCCGGAACGCCGGTGAAGTCCTGCATCAGGACGCGGGCGGGGCGGAAGGCGATCTCGTGCTCGACCGCGCCCTTGTTCTCGATCCAGGCGGCGACCGCCTTGAGGTCGGCTTCGGTGACCGAAACCCCGTCCTCGTTCCTCAGCAGGTTCTCCAGGAGCACCTTCATCGAGCGCGGCAGGCGCGAGATTCCGGTCAGGCCGGCTTCCTCGGCGGCGGGAAGGCTGTAATAGGCGTACTTCTTGCGCCCGACGGAAAGGTCCTGACGGGTCTTGAGGCTGTCGATT
>Ga0209573_1000923_pt1 | contig 51670 bp, 31 predicted proteins | sample TNRBio252014_DNA_FD_185870 | JGI IMG/M metagenome (GOLD analysis project Ga0209573, IMG submission 185870) | Wastewater treatment Type I Accumulibacter community from EBPR Bioreactor in Madison, WI, USA - TNR Reactor_6/25/2014_ DNA (SPAdes)... | ecosystem: Engineered > Bioreactor > EBPR >... | reverse complement strand
GATTCGTCCCAAAATTCAATTTTGTCATAATATTGCCCCGGCGTCTTAAAATGAAGCCGGATTTTTTTAAACGCCTTTTCCGAATTGGAATCACTCCTGATCGTATTTTCTGTCTTCACATTATCCGAAAAGGCGCTTTTATCCTCTGCCTTCTGCACCGAGCACCAACTCGCCAACACCGGCAAAAACAATAATAATAAGGTTTTCATTTTACAATAATTTATTGGTTAATAAAAAGAAGTTTGATTTTCGCTAATACAACAGCCCTGCATATTGCGGTCAACCACAACATAACAGGTAATACCATAACGCCTGATGCGTATCGTATAATCTCCAAAACAATATTCGTGTAATTTTCCAACACGCGCCCGCATATTTAAGCAACCGGAACACCATCTGCGAGCACTACGACAATCGTGTGTATATTGCAAAAAAAAATAAAATTCAGACAAAGTCAAATAACGTAAACACTTTAACACATAATATTTTCCGTTAAGTATGTTTTGGGGATAATCGTCAATAACCACATTTTGCACAGGCGAATCGGTTGCCTGTTCGCGCACGTTAGTTACCCGGGATTTAAGGTGGTAGCGGCCGTCGTTGTAGCGGGTGCTCATGGGGCAATAGGAGAGCATGGCCTCATCGCTGCGACGGCTCGCGGTGCTACGTCTAGCGCCGCCGATACTAAGCGAAAACCCTGCTACTATGCATGTTCGTTTCGACTCCGCTCAACGAACGACCCGGTCTATGTTGCAGGTCATAGAGCGGAGTCGAAATGACCGAGTTTCTATGCCGACTCCGCCTGGTGGAGCGCCTGAGCCGCAATGACCTAATTGGCGGTCTAGCTCAGGAGGTGATTTTTGAGATCACCTCCTGAGTATACGGCGGCTCAGCTCAGGAGGTGATTTTTGAGATCACCTCCTGAGCTAAACTACGACTCCCTGTACAGCTTTGCTGCCAGGCCGAGACAAAGGCTTCAAACCCAAACCCGGCGCAGGGTGTTTTGACTTTAGGGCTATACGACTGTAAGATACTGTACCACTAATCATGAAATGTCTTGTGCGCAGCGCCGCCGACCAGCCGCTCCCCCCCTCCCAAATTCACTCCCTCCCTCCCTCTGAACCTTCGCCGCCCCCGGCGACCCTCTCAGCGGCGACAACCCCGGCGGGCAGGGGGATGGCCGGCCCCAGGTGAGTTATTATAATTACGACCATCTCGGCAATACCAGGGTAGTATACCACAGCGTTATAAATTGCGTATCGGATAGCGTACACTACGTGCTGGAATACGCAGCTGACTACTATCCATTTGGTTCAATCTTACGTGAATGGTCAAACTGCGAAAAGTCGCGCTTCCTGTTCACCTACAAAGAAAGAGACGCCGAAACGGGCTGGGATAACCTGGGGGCGCTGTTGTATGATAGCGATATTGGCAGGTTTTTTGGGGTGGATGTGCTGGAGGACAGGTTCCTGTCGTGGTCGACTTTTTCATACACCTTCGATAATCCGATTAGGTTTACGGACCCGGAAGGGAGGGCGCCTGTTCAGCCAAAGGACGATTATTATGATAGAAAAGGTAATTTCTTGTTTCGAGACAGCAAAAAAACTGACTTTATTAGAATAGTTGATGATAAAGCACTAAACAATGTATATCCCCAGATTTTAAGCCATAAGCCAGGTACTGAACGAAAGCAGTTTTTAGAAGATTATCTCGGACAGAGCAGTAATATTGTAAGTGAGGCAAATATTTCTGTTGAAGCCTGGTCAAAAATTACTACAGACATTTTAAGCAAGATGGATGATGTTGATGCATCTATGTTATATAATGGGAGTACTTCAGTTATTGACAGAATAACAGGGGATAAATTTAACGACCCAGAGAATGTGGCTTCTTTGGCTAATACAGTTGTGACAAAGGATGGATTAATTAAAATCACTTCTACATTATATGGTGGAAGTGCGGATGTCCATTTAAGTACAGTGTCAAATGTTCAAAATGCTTTAGGCGCGCACGAATTCCAGGGACACGGTATCCAGGGGTTAGGAGATAAAACCAAAACTCATCACAAAGCGTATGAGCACCAGTTTAAACATCCTTCCTATAAAACTATTACTCATAGTCTGAGATCAGAACTACAGAGTAATTATAAATATTACCTTAATCGTGAGAAGAATTAAAGCACACATACCATACTTTGCACTGGCTATATTTTGGGTTGTATCCTGTACATCCGGAAACAAAGTTGAAGTTACCATAGTCAAAGCAACATCCAATTATCCTAAGGAAAAATATTCATGGTATCAGGCTCCTCCCAGAATTGATTTTGTATTTGAGGTAAGGAACATAAGCAAGGATAACATTGCCATTCCAATGCAAGCTTCACTCCATGAATCACTTCCTTGTAGTACAGTAACTATAAATCTATATCAGATTACAGGAAAGAAATTCTTATTGCTGAAACCCGGGGAATCTAAAGCTTTTGCATTAAAAAGCAATCATGCTGAAATACAAAAAGCTATGAATGATTGCAAGATTGAATATCCTGGAGACTTTTTTATAGAACTGCTTGACGGAATAAGATTGACTTTTACCAGAACTACATATGAAATTGTTGAATTTGATGGAATAAGATATAAAATACCTCAAAAGGTAAATGCAGTCAAGTCTAAAAACTTCCAGTACGAAGTACCCAAGATGCCAATTGAAGAATGACTATCACATCACATCCCCCGCTGGCACGAGGTTGCCAAAAACGACCACTAAAACCAAAAACAAAAACACGCGGGCGCTGGCGCGAGATTCAAATCTCGTGCCGCCTATCAGTCGGGTTCCAACCCGACAGGCACAGTACAATCGGGTAAAACCCGAAGGATAAACGGCACGAGGTGGAACCTCGCTCCAGCGGGGTATGCTAATATTAGCGCCCCTCATTCGGCGGGGCGCTCCCCTCTAAGTGGCATACCCGAAGAGTAGCAGTTCGAGCTATATATTTATAATTCATAAGATATGATACGGCCCGCGGGATAGTCAAACTATTCTGCAAAAAAAACGTTCATGCTAATAGAATACAAGGGCAAAAACTACGTTTTAGCTCTGTAAACTGTCTGTTCATAGACAGAACCGTGCCAATCATCTTATCTTTGTGAACAAGTCGTGTTACTTCATCATCTTTACTGCATTATATTCATCATATTGCATTTTCTAACCAAAAGGTATCATAATGAGATTACCATCACCCTTCTCTAGATTGCTATTGACTGTTATGGCGAGCCTGGCGCTGGGTACTGCCGTTTTTGGACAAGCCAAACCCGTGAAAATCCCCGATGGGATGGACAAAGTGGCTTCCGTAGAGGGCATTACCGAATACAGGATCAATTCCAACGGACTACGCGTATTGCTGTTTCCCGACCAATCGAAGCCGACTATCACGGTGAACATCACCTATCTGGTGGGTTCGCGCCACGAAGGCTACGGCGAAACGGGTATGGCACACTTGCTCGAGCACATGGTGTTCAAAGGCACGCCGCGCCACCCCAATATCCCGCAAGAACTGACCGAACACGGCGCACGCCCCAACGGTACGACCTGGTACGACCGTACGAACTATTATGAGACTTTCAGCGCATCTGAAGAAAACCTGCGCTGGGCGCTCGACCTCGAGGCTGACCGCATGGTCAATTCTTATGTGGCCAAAAAAGATCTCGAAAGCGAGATGACCGTGGTGCGCAACGAATTTGAATCGGGAGAAAACGACCCCAGCGGCGTGCTCATGGAACGCATTTTGTCTACTTCTTTTCTGTGGCACAACTACGGCAAGTCAACTATCGGCGCCCGTGCCGACATTGAAAACGTGCCCATCGAGGCCCTGCAGGCTTTCTACCGCAAGTACTACCAACCCGACAACGCAGTGCTACTCGTAGCCGGTAAAATCGACGAGGAGAAAACGCTGCAGATGATCAAGGAGTATTTCGACGTATTACCCCGTCCGGAACGCGTCCTTATTCCTACGTATACGGCTGAGCCTACACAAGACGGCGAGCGCTTTGTGGTGCTCAAGCGCGTGGGCGACGTGCAGGTGGTTGCTTGCGCTTACCATATCTGCGCCGGTATGCACCCCGATTTTGCGCCCATCGACGTCCTCACCGAAATCCTGACCAACGAACCTTCCGGCCGCCTCTACAAAGCACTGGTAGAAACCAAAAAGGCTTCTTCGCTGTGGGGCATGGCTGCCGACCTGAAAGAACCCGGTTTTGTGTACTTCTCTGCCGACGTATTGAAGGACAAATCGCTCGACGAAGCCAAAGCCGCTATGCTCAAGGTGCTTGACGAGGCTTCCACTACTCCTCCTACCGAAGAAGAAGTGAACCGTGCCAAAGCCCGCATCCTCAAAAATGTGGAATTGCTGCTCAAGAATTCAGAACGCGTGGGCCTTACGATGAGCGAATTTATCGCCAAAGGCGATTGGCGACTGGCTTTCCTATATCGCGATCAGTTGGAAAAAGTGACGCCCGACCAGGTATTGCAGGTGGCTAAAACCTATTTCAAGCCCTCCAACAGAACGACGGGCACTTTCATCCCCGAAGAAAAATCTGACCGCACTGAAATCCCGGCTTCGCCCGAGGTGGCTATGTTGGTTAAAGACTACAAGGGCAAAGCTGCCGTATCCGAAGGCGAAGCGTTTGATCCTTCTCCTGAAAACATTGAAAAGCGCACTATGCGCGGCAGTCTGGGCGCCACCAAATACGCCATGCTGACCAAGGAAACCCGTGGCGACGTGGTTGTAGCCAGGGTTACGCTACGTTTTGGCGACGAGCAGACCCTCAAAGGCAAAGCTACCATCTCCGAATTGACGGCTGCCATGCTCGACAAGGGTACTACCAAGCAAAATCGCCAGCAAATCCAGGACGAATTCGACCGCCTCAAGGCGCGCGTGCAGATATTCGGCTCGGGATCATCGGTGAATGTCAACATCGAAACCGAACGCAATAATCTGGAAGCAGTCGTCAAACTGGTAGGCGAAATGCTCAAGTCGCCGGCGTTCTCTGCCGACGAATTTGAAAAACTCAAGCAGGAGGAACTGGCAGGCATTGAGTCGCAACGCTCAGAACCGACTGCCCTGGCCAATATCGCGTTCAGCCGTATCCTCGGTCCGTATCCGAAAGACGATATCCGCTACACGCCTACCTTCGATGAGCAGGTGGAAATGCTCAACAATACGAAACTCGAAGACGTGAAGAAGTTCTACAGCGATTTCTACGGCGCTTCGAATGCCACGGTTACAGTAGTTGGCGATTTTGACGACAAGGCCGCCCAGAAACTCGTCAACGAGCAATTGGGCGCCTGGAAGAGTCCTAAGAAGTACAAGCGCGTAGAAAGCAAACATATCGAAGTGCCTGCCGGCAATGAGATGATCAATACGCCCGACAAGGCCAATGCGATGTTTTTTGCCGGTATGAATATTAAGATGAAAAATGATAATCCCGACTATCCCGCGCTGTTGCTCGGCAACTATATGCTGGGAGGCGGTTTCCTCAACTCGCGCCTGGCCGTTCGCATTCGTCAAAAAGAAGGCATCAGCTACGGCGTAGGCTCCAGTTTCTATGCCGGCGCGCAGGATGAAGCGGGCGGATTCCGCGCGTATGCTATCTATGCACCTGAAAACGTAAAACGCCTCGAGGCTGCTTTTATCGAAGAAATCGAGAAAGTAGTAAACGAAGGTTTTACTGCTGAAGAAATCGATGCCGCTAAATCGGGCTTTTTGCAATCGCAACAGGTCAACCGCTCGCAAGACGGCAGCCTGGCTTCGCGCCTGAATTCGTACCTCGACTACGACCGCAATATGATGTGGGATGCCGACCTGGAAAAGAAAATCCAGGCCCTCACCCCTGAGCAAATTCACCAGGCAATGAAAAAATACGTCGACCCCAAGAAGATGGTTTTTGTGAAAGCCGGTGATTTTGAACGCGTAGAGAAAGCTAGTAAGCCGTAAGGTATACCAAACGACATAAGGAAGCCTCCCGGGTGCATTTTTGCCATCCGGGAGGCTTTTTTTGTATATTGTGTTTGTGGTTTAAAACGGATACTCAATGAAAAACACCTACTCCCTATGTCTTCTCTTGGCAATCGGCCTCTGCGTGCAATCCTCCTGGGCGCAAAGCAACGAAGGCGCCACCTTTTGGCTAGGATTTATGACCCACCGCAATCCCGGCCAAAACACCAAGGCGGTAATGATCACTGCCAAAGAAACTACAAGTGGAGTAGTGCGAATGCCCTTGCAAAACTGGCAGGTTAACTTTACAGTTGCCGCCAACGACGTAACTATCATCACCTTACCTATTACCGCAGAAGCCGTAGCTTCGGAAAGTATTGAAAAACGGGGCGTGCTGGTAGAATCCCAGGGCCCGGTATCGGTGTATATGCACCAATATGCCACCTTTCGCTCCGATGCATCGCTTGTGCTGCCTGTAGAGTCTATTGGTACGGAGTACTATGCGGCGAGTTACCAGAGCTACCAGCAAAATGAAGAAGTATACCCCTCTGAATTTATTGTGATCGGGACCCAGGATAATACGACGGTTACGATTACCGTGAGCGATAATACTGAAGGAGGGAGGTTGCCCGGAGAAACGTTTTCTGTGGTCTTAAATGCGGGGGAGTCTTACCAGGTACAGGCTGCTTTCGGTACGGATGACCTTACCGGGTCGAAGATTGTGAGTGATAAGCCTTGCAGTGTATTTTCAGGCAATGTATGGACGGGCGTGCCTGCCAATTGTACCTGGCGCGATAATTTGCTGGAACAAATGTATCCGGTGGCCACCTGGGGTAAACAATTTGTTACCGTGCCTTTTGCTTATGGAAATTACGACATATTCCGGGTAATGGCTGCCGAGGATCAAACCACGGTGCATGTACAGGGTCAAAATACGGATACCTATCAGCTGCAGGCCGGTGAATATGTGGAATACACCAGCTCGGAGGCCACACTGGTGAGTGGTGATAAGCCTATCGCCGTCATCCAGTTTAGCATAGGCTCAAATTGCAGCAATCACGGTGTGGGAGACCCTTCGATGGTCTTTTTAAATAGTATAGAGCAGATTAGAGATACGGTCACGTTGTATAACTCTCCTTTTGAAAATATTGTAGAACACTACCTCAACCTGGTAGCCCGTACTGACGGCGTGGATAACATTACGTTGGATGGACAAACGCTGGCCGCTTTGAACGTTGTGATGCAGCCACTTGCCGCTAACCCCGATTTCTCTTTTGCTTCCATTGAGGTAGATCCCGGCGGCCATACGCTGATTTCAGTGGGTTGCGGCGTAAATGTGATTGCCTACGGCTATGGCGAAATGGAATCGTATGCGTATAGCGGCGGCGCCAACTTCCGTGCGCTCGATGCCAATCCCATTCCGATAGGCGGCTGCCTCAACGATACTATATCTTTTGATGCGGGCCTGCGTCCGCCGCGCTATGCCTTTCTCTGGGATTTGGGCGACGGCTTTACCTCTACGGAAGCCGCTTTTGATCATCAATACAGTGCCTTGGGCAGTTACCCTGTGCGACTAATAATCAGGGATCAATGTCTCAATCTGGTAGACACGCTGATGCAAAATCTGCTTATCACGCTTCGGCAATCTGTAAATGTTAGCCCGGAAGTTGACGCATGCAAAGGTGAATCCGTCTCAATCTCGGCTTCGGATTTGCCGGGAGCTACCTACTTGTGGACGGGCCCGGGCGGCTTTGCCTCCACGCAGCAAACCCTGGCCTGGCCGCAGATTACAACTGCGCAGGCGGGTACCTATGCGGCGGTTGGCTCTATCTCAGGCTGTGCTACTTTTCCGGCGTATACAGAGATAGTGGTGCACGAACTTCCGCAACCCGATCTGGGCCCCGACTCGCTTTTATGCCCCCGGTCGGAGGTCAATACGTATACCTTAAACCCGGGAAATTTTGAGGCCTATCGCTGGCAAGACCAGTCGCAAGTAGCCGAATACATCGCCGTAGAAGAAGGCTTGTATTGGGTGGATGTATGGGATGAAAACGGTTGTAGCGCCGCTGACAGCATCCGCATCCGCGAACGCTGTCCCACGAAGGTATACATCCCCAACGCTTTTAGTCCCAACAGCGACGGCATCAACGATACCTTCGGCGTATTCGGCACGGATATCATTTCGCTGGAGCTCCTCATCTTCGACCGCTGGGGCGGCCAGGTTTTTCAGACCACAGATATCAACGGCCAATGGGACGGCGCCGTGCGCGGAAAACCGGTCACCGCCGGCGTGTACGCCTGGATGGCCCGCATTACCGGCTATTTGGCCACCGGCGAGGTGTATGAATCCCTGTTGTCGGGGGATGTGACGGTGATGCGGTAGGGGTCGGGCTTGCCCCGACCCCTACCGGTACCATATCACAGAAGGTCGGGGCAAGCCCGACCCCTGCCGGCGGGGTTTATTGTTTCAGATATTTCACCGGTGCATTCGTATTATAGAACAAAAACGACCAGATATCGGCTTGTTCCTCGATAATCTTAGAAATCGGTTTGCCGGCGCCGTGGCCTGCCTGGGTTTCGATGCGGATAATCACGGGGTTATCGCCGGCGTGAGATTTCTGCAATTGGGCGGCAAACTTAAATGAGTGGGCCGGCACCACGCGGTCGTCGTGGTCGGCGGTAGTGATCATCGTAGCGGGGTATTTCACGCCATCCTTGAGTTGGTGCAGGGGTGAATAACTGAGCAGGTTCTTGAAATGCTCGGGGTCGTCGCTTGAGCCGTATTCGGGAATCCAGCCTTTGCCCACGGTGAATTTGTGGTAGCGAAGCATATCCATCACGCCTACGGCGGGCAGTGCAACGGCGAAAAGGTCGGGGCGCTGCGTCATACAGGCGCCGACGAGCAAACCGCCGTTGGAACCACCGGCAATGGCCAGCTTTTCTTTTGAAGTATACCCTTCCTTGATCAGGTATTCGCCGGCGGCGATAAAGTCGTCAAACACATTTTGCTTATTGAGCAGCATCCCGGCCTTGTGCCATTCTTCGCCGTATTCGCCGCCGCCGCGCAGGTTGGGCATAGCAAAAACGCCGTTATTTTCCAGCAAGACAAGGCGGTTGGCGCTGAAGCCGGGGGTGAGGCTGATATTAAATCCGCCGTAGGCGTACAGGTAAGTCGGGTTTTGCCCGTTGAGCTTGAGGTCTTTGCGGTGCACCACAAACATTGGCACCTTGGTACCGTCTTTGCTGGTATAAAACACCTGCTTTTCGATGTATTCTTTAGGGTCGAATTTGAGTTCGGAGCCGAAAAACTCGGTAGACTGTCCGGTAGCGATATCGTATTTAAATACCGTGGAAGGGTAGATAAACGAAGTAAATACATAAAAGAGTACTTTTTCATCCTCTTCGCCGCTAAAGCCGCTTGCGGTGCCAAGTCCGGGCAATTTGATCTCCTTTTTATTGCTACCGTCGTAATCGAGTTGATAAAAGCGATAGGTAGCGTCTTTCAGGTAATTGGCAAAGAGCTTTCCGCCGCCGGTAGAAACGCCTTCGAGCAGTTCGTCGGCCTGCGGGATCACCTCTTTCCAGTTGGCTTTAGCCGGGTTTGCCGGGTCGACGGCCACGAGGCGGTATTTGGGCGCGTCGATATCGGTGTGTACCAGGAATTTGCCGTTGGTATGCTGTATCACGCTGCTTTTATTGGCATAACCTTCAAACAACACCTTGATGGGGCCGTCTTTGCTGAGGTCTTTGTAATACGTGGCGTATCCGTCGGTGCCGGGAGCGGCGTAAATAATCAGGTATTTGCTGTCTTCCGTTACGCTGCCGCTGTGGTAGTAATTGGGATTTTTCTTGTCTTCGTAGATGAGCTTATCGGCGGATTGCGGGTCGCCCAGTTTGTGATAATACACCGAGTGGTTCTGGTTGTTGCCCGACAGCTCCGATCCTTTGGCGGGTTCGGGATAGCGGCTGTAGAAAAAGCCGTCTTTATGCCAGGAAGCGCCCGAAAACTTCACCCATTTGAGCACGTCGGGCAATTCCTTTTTGGTCGCAATTTCCATCACGTGTATTTGCGCCCAGTCGGAGCCGGCTTCCTGCCGGGAATAGGCCATATATTTATAATCTTCCGAATAACCGATCATGCTGATAGACACCGTGCCGTCTTTCGACAGCTTATTGGGGTCGATAAACACCTCGGGTTGGCCGTCCAATCCTTTTTGGTAATAATAAACCGACTGGTTCTGCAAGCCGTCGTTTTTGCTAAAAAAATAATATTCTCCTACGCGGAAAGGCGTGGATTGACGTGGATAATTAAACAATTCAGTCAGGCGGTCCTTGATTTGATTGCGGTAAGGTATTTTTTCGAGATAGTCGAAAGTAACGGCATTTTGGGCTTTCACCCATTCGCCGACTTCTGCGGCTGTGTCGATTTCGAGCCAGCGGTAGGGGTCGGCAATATCGGTTCCGTGATAGTCGTCGGTCTGTTCTACGCGTTTTGTGTCTGGGTACTTCAGTGACATCTTGTTATCATTTTCGGGACTGCCCGGTTTACAGGCTGCAAATAGTGTAACTGTCAGGGTGATTAACAAATAATTGCGAAGCATAGAAATGGTGTTTTAGTCAGCTGCAAAATTAACAAAGAATACTGTTCATTCCTTTTTTACCAACACCATCTGTGATCCGTCCAGTTTGGAAATGTCGAGAATCTGTTTCCGGAGTTCTACATAGGCTGTTGCGGCCTCGCGGATTTCCTTTTTTGTGATATGGCGCATAACTTTGACCTGCTGGTCGTTTTTTTCCAGTTCAAGCCGGTACTCGCCAAAAGCAGACTGAATTGTTTTATTGCCGGGCATGTTTTCCACCACATATCCCTGTGGAATGCTAATAATAAAAGTGTCGACCAGCGCGAATTCTTCGGGTATCCGTAGTTCGTGTACCCGACTGGTGTCAGCCGGTAGGCTAAACCCAAAAGGCGAAGCTTTGGTAAGGGGAACAAAAAGCCTTTTTCCGGCTTTGGAGGCGTATTTGGAAGCATCTACGCGGTAGCTCAGATCTGCCCGGTCTTGTACCGGGGCGGCTTTTACGGCAAGCTGGTGAACTTTTAGCACCGTAAAGTCCAGATTTTCCATAAACTTTTTTTCCAGGTCGGGCTGAGTAGCCGCAGTGCGGTAGTACTCGTGGAGGGCGCCGGTAAAAACAGCGGATCTCTGAATCAGGGCATTGCCGGTTTCGTCGACTGCGATCTCAAAAGTACTGGTTCGGGTATTTTGGGCATCGCTCAGCTTGGGCGTTCGCTTCAATTCTCCGCCTTTATCAGTGAGCAGCAGCACTTGCCGGTCGGCGGTAAAAGTGCCAAGGTAATTGGCTGGGAAGTCGCGGCTCGTACATTCCAACCAATAGTTGACTGCCGGTATATACAGGATGACGTGGTTGAACCGGGGCAATGGCATATCTTCTGATAATTCGGGAGCGCCCTCGTCGCCGGCATAAACCAGTGCCTGGTGGGCCGTAATGCCCGCCGATTTGAGCATCGCCTTCATAAAATTGGTGAGCGCCTTGCAGTCGCCGTATTTTTTTTCTTCGACAAATTGTGCGTCGAAGGTTTGCCAGCCCCCTACGCCCACCTGGATACTGACGTAGCGGGTTTGCTCCTGAAGAAAGCGATAAAGGGCTTTGATTTTATCCTCGGGCGTAGTAAGCGAGGCCGTTAAATCGGCTACTTGCTTTTGCATTTGCGGCGATAGCTGGTCGCGGTCTTTATTGAGGTTATAAAAAAAGCGGCCTACTTCCAGCCAATTGGAGAAATTACCGCTGGATTTGTCTAATAAAACCTGCTCTGGGGCTATTTCTATTTCGATATAAGAATCATCGAAAAACGGCGTGAACACTTCATTGGGAACTGCGGGCAGGAGGGCAGCTTTCCAGGTCCAGACTTGTATATCACCTTTGCTTGTTTTCTCAGGTTCAAAAGAACCTCGTGACATCTTCCATTTAAAGCGGTAATCTTTGGGGAAAGCCAGGGTAAAAATAGTCGATTCGACCGATTCTGCCAGGTGTTGTATGGTAAAAGAAGGCGCAAGGAAAAAAGCTTCCATGCTGTATTCAATCGTATACTCAACTGTAAAAGGGTAGGAGGGATACTCCATAACCAGCCCCTTGAGTTTTACGTCGAGAAATTCCTGGCGATCGCTCAGGCTCTGTTCCTGAATATCGCTTTTTGAGGATGTGCGCACCAACAAACCGGATGCGCTATACAGGCGGCCCTGCATCGTTTTTATTTTTATAAATTTATTCTCCGGTTGAATCAGGTTAGCGCGATTTTTGCCTGACTCATTGAGCACCGTGACTGCAATGGTTTTGGAAAAAACGGCTTTGCCGGGGCCTTCAAAGGTATAGCGGGTGTCGGCAAACCGCACCACGGCATCGGCGGCAGGCAGGCAGGCTAATGGTATAGCCGAAACGGCGTAGTTGCGCTGTGCCTGGAGTGGCGCTATTCCGGCTACCAGGCAAATTATCCACAATAGCTGTTGGAAAAAAATGCATTTGGAAGGTATCATTGGGCTTTTTTTATGACGATGGGAGATTGCGCTTTTTCGGCTACCAATTCAAAAAAATGGCGTAGGGTAGGATACGCGGGAGGGGAAAATTCCAGTTGGCTGACAACCGTTTTCATCACCAGTTGTATCCTGTTTGAATTGTTGACTTTAGAACAGGAATACATCATACTGCCGCCGTTATCGGGCAATAACAACCGGATACCTGCGGGCGCTTCTTCTAATACATAGTTTTCGGGCAGAGTGAAACCAATCACGTAATTGGCGTGAACCGGCCAGGGAAAACTCACCGGGAAGTCGCGTTTGATAGATTTAAACGGGTTTTCAGTGATGGGATAGTAAAAAATGGGATTGATATACGCTAAGTCGTTGACTACCGGGAATGCTTCGGTGATATTGCATTTAAACCTGACTTCAAGCGGTTGGAGGAAGTTGTCGGTATTTTTCAGGTTGATGGAATCAATAGTTATCTCAGCGAAATTGTCCTCAAAATATCCTTTTAAAACATTGGCGGGGTTTGATCCATGAAGTTTATGTCGCCACAGCGTGGCGAGGTGGCCGGTTAGCTTCAATACGAAAGTACCTTTCAGCGAACCGTCTTCGGCGAGGTTGAAATCGCCGAACCAGGTCTCAGCGTGTTCGCCAGGAAAATAATCTACCCATTGCGGTTGCTTACTGTCAACTACCCAGGCCATACCATGTTGGTGGGCTGTGCTGACCTCGTTGATATTGTGAAAGGGATCTGTAGCGTCGATGAATATTCCGGACTCGCCCTGCCTTACATAGGCTAACACCGAATTAAATTGGTCGATAAAGGGATACTGGGGATACATTTCGCCATTTTCGCGGGTACTCACCAGGGCGGGCCGGGCGTCGAGGCCGGCCTTTCGCAATAGGGCCACGACGGCAAGGTTAAGCGCGGCGCTGTTGCCTGTTTTCTTTTCATAAACCTTGTCTATGTCATCGTCTGAAAACAAACCATACGATTCGCTCCACTTGATCAGGGAACTGACAAAACGGAGCGCTTTTTCGGGAAGCTCTTCTGCGGGTGCTTTAGCGTGGCCTGCGGCGGTAAAGGCATCCCATAGTTTATCAAACCTGCCTTGTTTTAAGTATTGATAGCCAAAGGGCTCTATTGCCTCCAGCTTTTTTGCCGTGTCGTGCCAGGTATTCATCACATACTCAATGGGCTCATAAGGCAGGGCAATAGTATTGAGTTGGAAACCGATATGCGCCCGGTGATCGTCGATGGTAGTCATAAAAGGCTCGTCTTTGAGCGCCGGCAGGTGAGAAATGCCGTAGTGGAGGCGGGCATTTTGACCGACCACGTTACCCCCGCCGTCGGTTTCGGTGGTTCGGATGTCAAATTCTTTTGGTGTGCGCAATAAATAGGTATAATTAAAAATTTGTGGGAAAGTAACGCGCAATTCACTCCACCTCACGGGCAGATCGTGCTGAAAATACCAGTCGTAAAGCGAAAAATAATCTTCAGAAGTAAGCATGTACTTGTATTCGATAATACATCCTTTTTGCAGGTCGGGGATAAATATTTTTTTTGCCGACCAGCGTTTAGTGAGTTGCTCGGTAAAAATATTATCCGATTTTACTTTCAGTTTTTCGCCGTTGGGCTTGATGACCTGTACATCGAGGTCTGAAAATTTTACAGACCTTCTGTCCGACAGGTAGAAGATTACAATATTGCCTTCTTCAAGCGCCGTTTCATCGAAAATTTTGATCCTGCGGTGGGTTTTTAAGGTAACGACGATTTTACCGCCACTAATGGAAGCTTCGATCTCGCCATGGTCTTGAAGGATGAGGGCTTTTGCCGCACTGTCTTGCGGGTAAAGAGTCATTCGAAGGTCTTCTTCCGGTATCCTGCCCCATTTTTCGTATTCGTATTGGCCAAAAAGAGCTGTACTGCTGATGAGGAGGGTGGCCACCCATAGGTAATTTCGCATCATGTTAGTTTATATAGGTTATACAATATATTGTGTGTGCAATTTATTGTTATTTTTTTATTGTGTCAAGCCATTCTGTATATTTGACGCCTCGAATTGGACACTCTCGTATATGAAGCTTAATCAATTTTCAAAAACACTATTGATCCTGTTGGCCACAGCTTCTATACTATTGGCGTACCCGTTCATCCACGAAAAAGTTCCTTTTCTCAAACAACACTTCCGTACCTACGATTTCTGGGGCAAGTTTTATCATTCATGCCCTAAAGAAAAAATTGTTACCCCCCCTGAAGATACTTTAGCCGTTGAAGAACCCCAAGAAACGCGGGGTTACGACGGATTATCCACGTTGACGAATTTTTACCGGGCTTTGCAATCCAGAGACGGCCAGATCCGCATCGCGTATTACGGCGATTCTTCTATCGAAGGCGACCTCATCAGCCAGACGCTGCGCGATTCCCTGCAACGGCGTTTTGGCGGCAAAGGCGTCGGTTTTGTGCCCATCACTACGCATGTCAGCGGCTTCAGGCGCTCGGTGCGCCACCGGTTTTCGCCCAACTGGTATACCTGCAAGGTGACGACCAACAACTATCGCAAGCTGCCGCGAGGCATCTCCGGAGAGTATTATACGATTTGGCATTATACCCCCAAACCGGATACCCTTAGCGCGGATTCAACTCTGGTGGATACCATTCCTCCGCCCGCGGCATACAACGGAGGTCATTGGGTGACTTACGGAACCACCCGGCTCAACCCCGGCACCGGTACTTTCAGCAACGCCCGCCTGTTCTACGGCACGATAAAAACCGATAGCCTGACGGTTTTTAAGCCGGCCAACCTGACGGTTACCATAGGCAAAGAGGAACAAACGATTTCACTCGACGGGCGCGACGCCGTAAACGAGGTATGGCTTACCCAAAGCGCCGCCAACCGCATCCGGCTCGATTTTAGCGCCTCTTCGGCCTTGCCCGTCTTTGGAGCAAGCCTCGAAAGCCCGCAGGGGGTTATCGTCGATAATTTTTCGGCGCGCGGCAATTCGGGCGCTTTGCTCACCAATATCACCCCCGTGGTATTGGAGCAATTCCAATCCAAACTCGACTACGAACTTGTAATCCTTCAATTTGGGTTAAATGTGCTCAATGCCGAAATGGAGGACTATAGCTGGTACGAAAAGGAAATGACCCGGCTCATTCGCTATTATCAGGCTCACATGCCCGGCGTCGATATCCTCGTAGTTGGGGTATCCGACAAAGCCACCCGCATCGACGGCAAGATGATGACCGACCCCAGCGTACCCCGTATTACACAGGCGCAACGCCAGGCCGCCCAAAATGCCGGCGTGGCGTTTTTTAGCCTGTACGAAGCGATGGGCGGCGAAGGCGCCATGATCAAATGGGTGGAAGAAGAAACGCCCCGCCTTGCCAACCTGGATTATGCCCACTTTAATTTTGAAGGGGCCGACAAAGCCGCGCAAATGCTGCTCGATTTCCTGATGGACGGCTACGCGCAGTATTTGAAAAAAGATACTTTAGGCCAGCTTATTCAATAATAAATTGTGAAACAAATGCTGCAAATATGGGTGCTCAATATCCTGCTTTCGGCTGCCGCGCCGGCTTTGGCGCAACAACAGCCGCAAGTTAAACCCGTTGCAGTAAGCTCTTCTGCATCAGATGTTTATCAGGCTTTACTTGACAACCTGTCGCAAGCCTATCCTTTTTTACTGATTACAGCAGATACGTTGTCGCAAGTCGAAGCGCTCGATACTTTTTGGGATAAACTGGCGGCGCTCGAACGCGGCGAACGCGACAAGGTGCACATCATACATATCGGTGATTCGCATATCCAGGCCGATTTTTATTCGGGAAAGGTCCGGGCTTTAATGCAAAAACAATTCGGCTCAGCCGGCCGAGGATTGGTATTCCCCTACAAACTGGCGCGCACCAACGGCCCCACCGATTATCGATGCAGCAGCAACGCCGTGTGGGAGTCGCGCCGGCGCGCCTACGGCGAAACGGGGCCGCCGATGGGTATTTGCGGTTTTGGGTTAAAAACGACCAACCAGCCTTTTTTGCTGGAGGTAAACCTGAAAAACGCTGCCGACAGCTTCAACCAGGCCACCGTTTTTTACCCCAAAACAGAAACCGCCTATAACCTGATTCCCGGTCGCATCAAGCCGGGCGCCCAGCTATCCACCACAACCGCATCGGGCGCCAAGCGCTACCACAAAATCAAATCCGGCGAAACGCTGTCGCATATCGCGCGCCGCTACGGCACCAGCGTACGCACCCTGCAACGCCTCAATGGATTGCGCAGTACCCGCATTCGGGCCGGACAACGCTTGGTGGTGAGCGGCGGCAGCGTAGCAGTACCCAAATACGCGCCCGATGCTTTTGAGCCGATACCTTTTGTGACCGATACCCTGGCGGGAAGCGCTTTTTCGTCGGTGTTTACATTTGCGACAAGCACAAATAACCTCGCCCTCAGAGGAGAAAAAATACTCGCTTCGCAGAAAGAGAGCCATATGCACGGCATCTTATTGGAAAATACGGCGGGTAGGGGCGTATTGTACAGCTCGGTAGGCGTAAACGGCGCCACCAGCGGGCATTACAACCAGGCCGAGTATTTTGCCGGACAGCTATCAGCCCTGGCGCCCGACCTCATCATCGTCTCGCTGGGCACCAATGAAGCGCTGGGTGGTCGATTCGATGCGGAAGAAGTCAGGCGCGAAATCGACAAGCTGCTCGCCACCATCCGCGAAGCAGCGCCCGCCGCCGCCGTATTGCTATCGACCAACCCCGACGCCCTGCGCCGGCGCAGATATACTAACGCACACGGCATCACCGTAAAAAATATCATCAAGCAGGCAGCCGAAAAACACGGCGCCGCCTCCTGGGATTTGCATGCCGTGATGGGCGGACAAGGGTCTATCCGGCGCTGGCGTACTGCCCAACTGTCCCAGTCGGATTACGTACACCTTACCCGCAGAGGATACGAAGTACAAGGAGAACTTTTATTTGCCGCATTAATGAGGGAATATGCAAGCAGGAATTAACTGGGATGCCATTGCCGAATATTTTGTGTACGATCCGCAGCGACCGCTGATCTTCAGCAGCGCGCAATTTTTTGTGGTGTTCCTGTTCTTTTATGCCATTTACATATCGCTCAAAAACCGGACAATCCTCCGCACCCTTTACACCCTGGCTTTTTCCATTTTCTTTTATTATAAATCGAGCGGAATTTATCTGCTGCTGCTAGTCCTTTCCACTGGAATTGACTTCACCTTGGGGCATTATATCTACAACGCTTCCACCCAGGCGCGCCGCCGTTTTTTCTTGTGGCTGAGCATAGCCGCCAACCTGGGGTTGTTGGGTTATTTTAAATACACCAACTTCTTCCTCAACTCGGTTAATGCCATCACCGGCTCCGGGTTTGACCTGATGGACATCTTCCTGCCCGCGGGCATCTCGTTTTACACGTTCCAGACCATGAGCTACAGCATCGACGTATACCGGCGTCATCTGGAGCCCTTGACGGAAAAGGTAAAAGACTGGCGTTCGTTTCTGGTGCAATTCATGGACTTCGGTTTTTTTGTCAGCTTTTTCCCGCAGCTGGTAGCCGGGCCCATTGTGCGGGCGGCCGACTTTCTGCCGCAGATCAACCGCAAGCTGGGGCTCAGCCATGCCGAGATGGGGCGAGCCTTGCTGCTTATTTGTGGAGGGTTATTTAAAAAAGCCGTCATTTCCGATTATATCAGCGTCAACTTCGTAGACCGGGTATTTGAAAATCCGGGTTTGTATTCGGGGTTAGAAAACCTGATGGCCGTGTACGGCTATGCTTTTCAGATCTACTGCGACTTTTCGGGTTATTCGGATATGGCCATCGGCCTGGCTTTGTTGATGGGTTTTCATTTAAATGAAAATTTTCACACACCTTATAAATCAACCAGCATCCAGGAATTCTGGCGGCGCTGGCATATATCCTTGTCCACCTGGCTGCGCGACTACCTCTACATCTCCCTGGGCGGCAACCGCAAAGGCAAGTTGCGCACTTACGTCAACCTCATGATCACCATGTTGCTGGGCGGCTTGTGGCACGGTACCAGTTGGGTGTTCATCGTGTGGGGTGGTTTGCACGGATTGGCCCTGGCCATCGACCGGTTTTTGGGCGGCCTGGGTCGCTGGTTCCGGCTCGAGTCGCTGCGCTCGCTGATCATTTTGCTGATTATCCATCTCATCGGGGCGGGGGTATTGTGGGGATTGTACAGTGGCGCGCAAATCGATGGATACGAGTTCGGTTTGTATATGCGAGCAAATGCCCTGGTAGCCGTGATGTGGATAGCCTTATTCGCCCTGGCCTTATTGGTCGATCAATTAGCGGCGCTTTTGCGCGGAAAAACCTTACAGGGCGGACTGAGCAAAGCGGTGAGCAGCATTTTTGTTTTTCATTTTGTGTGTCTGTGCTGGGTGTTTTTCCGGGCGGGCGCTTTCAACAACCCCGTGCCGCCCATGGTGACCACTTCGGCGGTATTGACGCAGATAGGCTCGGCCTTTCATCCCGAGTTATTCTGGCAGATAATACAAGGATATAAAGCCGTAATCGGGCTCATCATACTTGCTTTTCTCACCCATTTCATGCCCTTGCGCCTCGACCGGTTTATTGAGCGCGTATTCATCGGCGCGCCTGCGTTGGGCAAAGCGTTTGCCCTTGCCTTCATCATCTGGATTGTCATCCAGACGGCCAGTTCGGATGTGGTGCCGTTTATTTATTTTCAATTTTAGGGTGACAAGGTGACAAGGTGACAAGGTGACAAGGTGACAAGGTGACAAGGTCATTAACTGAAACCGACAACTGAACCTACAACCTACAACCTACAACCTACAACCTACAACCTACAACCTACAACCTACAACCTACACAAATTCCTCGTCAGAAGGGGGGAGGGGTAGCAAATCGCGGAGGCGATTGAAAGCGCGGGTAATCTCCTGTACTTGCGCCAGGATCTTTTGTTTATTTTGATAATTGCCTACCATACTGCGTGCGCCACTGGGCAGCAGGGATTCCAGCAAAGAACGTTCGTGGGGATCGAGATTGAGATCGGGGATTTGATCCAGTCGGTCGAGAATGGCCGGCGAGGAAGTAGCGTCGTATATATCGTCGCGAAGTTGTCGCACCAGGCGGGCGAAGTGCTGGGCGTCTACGTCGAAGCTATCGCTTTCGGCCAGGTGGCTGGCCAGGTAATTGAGGGTTTTAAAACGGGAAGCTAGGTGGTTCATTTGGCAAAAATAAAAAAAATAAAAAAAACTATTCTTTTCTGTTGACGTCGGGTCTTTTGCTGGCATTGGCTTAATAAACTAATCAATCACGCACTAAAATCCTTTGCCATGCAAGTAATAACAAACGATCAAATTGTCAGCCGTTTGTATTGCACAGTAATAGTGTGCTTGTTTTTTCAATTATTAGCTTCGGCCCAGCCTGGGGATACGACCTCAAATATCTCTGCCAATAGCCGTAACAAAGCAAATTTGGATGAGTATGGCGGCCAGTTGGGACTCGGATTCAGGATCTTTGACGGCTTGGGGCCGGTATTGCGGTACCAGCTCGACACGAAAAACGCTTTTGAATTAAGCGTGGGGGCGGGCGCTACCTCGGCGCCCATAAGTGACGAATTTTCGGGCGACAACCCGGCCAATACTGAAATAGGCCTCGAACTCGACGTTGCCTACCATCTGATGGGCAAACGGTATGAAAAAAATAGAAAAAACAAAATCAAATCAAATGGCCTGGCACTGCACGCCGGCCACTTATTTGGCGACTTCTCCACCTCCTTTCTATCAGCGGGATGGACCCAGGAAACCTTCCGCAAAGACAAACCCATGCGCTCTTTTAACCTGGAACTGGGTTTGAAGTTTAATTTTCCGCATTGGTCGACGACTACCGACTACAACCCCTGGACCGGCTATGAAACCGGTTATAGCGATCCTTTACCCGTTATTCCTTACTTCCGTTTACATTGGAATTGGTTTCTCAAAAAAATGCAACAGCCTGCCCGTTTGTCCGATCCGGCAGTCGATAGCGGCCGGCGACGGGCAGCAAGTCCTTCCAACAGTCGCAGCCTGGGCTTCGTATACGGCATCGGCCTGTCGAAAGCCGGGGGTGATTTCAGCGAAAACTTCGTGGAGGAGTACAAAGCCGGGGTAGTTTCCAGGTTTGGGTTGCGGTATGAGCAGTTTTTTGCACCCAAAACCGCTTTTACAGCGGAATTGGGATTATCGGACATGGGTTACGCCCTGGTAACGGAAACCCAAAACAACGGCAATCACAGCAAAAACAACGCTACTTCAAAATGGCGATACCTGGCCGTACCGCTGGCCGTAAAATTCAACTTGACGGGTCAGGAAGCGCCTATCGATTTTTACTTGTCGCCCGGATTGACTTTCGGTTATTTATTATCAAAAAGAACCGTTACCAATTCCTTTAGTAAAACCGAACTACTCGATACCCGTACGCACAAAGTGAGCCGGCCCAAACTCAGCGACGACCTCAAATTTGACGATCGCCTCGACGCCGGATTACACCTGTCTGCCGGGATAGCCCGCCCGCTCTGGAGGGGTATCATCAGTCTGGAAACCCGCTATTACATGGGTTTGCTCAACCTCAACAGGTACATCCCCGGGCAGCCCGGCATTGACATCCCCAAGCAGCTCAATCGCCAGTGGAGTTGTGCGTTGGGATATGCTTATCTTTTTTAAATTAAAATTATCAATAATATAAAAACCTGAAACTTATGGCAATGTTCAATAAACTATTGCTGATCCTGGCATTGGCATTGGGGAATACCAACAGTTGGTCACCCCTTATGGAACCCCAGGTAGTCATCGATTGCGACGATGATAGTACAGGGTATATTTCATCAGGAGAAACCGACGAATACATGTTGTCGGCCAACAACGGCGACCTCGTATGGATCCGCGTTTTCTCCACCGATATTGCGCTGAACCCCCGTGTGCAGGTTTTTAGCCCGGGCAACTTGCTGATGGGAACCTGGCAGGCCAACCCTGCCGGGTTTGTGGAAATTCCCAATTTTGCCCTGAGTCAGGGCAGTGGGCAATACAGGATTACCGTATCCGACGGCGTAGGCAGCCAGGCAGGCGGCTACAGTATTTCGGTACAGATATACAACAAAACCAGTTGCGCCGAACAAGTGACCTGCACGGAAGAATCGTCGGACAGCTACTACTACAGCGCTGCTGTGAACGCCTATTACCTGCCGGCTTCGGCCAATGACCGGCTTCGAATGCGCATGTATTTCAGCTCGCCTGCCGACTGGCGGGTGGAGGTACGCCGACCCGACGGTACGGTTTACAGTACTTTTCAGTTGAACGGAACCGGACTGATCGACGAAGTCATCCCTCTATCACAGGGCAACTGGTTTTTCTATGTGTACGATGAAGGCGGCGACGAGGGCAATACGGTTCACAACTATAATTATTCCTTCCAACTGCTGGAAAAAACGACTTGTGCCGATCAAGTAACCTGCTCGGAGGAATCATCTGACAGCTATTACTACAGCGCCGGCGTTAATGCTTATTACATAGCCGCAAGCGCCGGCGACCAACTCCGCCTGCGCCTGTTTTTCAGCACGCCGGCCAATTGGCGGGCGGAAGTGCGTTGGCCGAACGGAAGCCTCTACAATATTTTTGAATTGGACGGCACCGGATTGATCGATGAAATTATCCCGCTGTCGCAGGGTAACTGGTTCTTCTACGTGTACGACGAAGGCGGCGATGAAGGCAATACGACGCATAACTACAATTATTCCTTCCAATTGTTGGGCAAAACGACCTGCGCCGATCAGGTGACCTGTTCTGAGAATTCTTCCGACAGTTATTACTATAGCGCGGCCATTAATACGTATTACCTGGCTGCCTCAAACAACGATCTGCTTCGCCTGCGCATATTTTTCACTACGCCCGCCAATTGGCGCGTAGAAGTGCGCCGTCCCGACAATACAATCGACACGACCTATGCCGTCAACGGAAGCGGATTTTTAAACGAAATTATACCTCTATCACAAGGCAACTGGTTCTTCTATGTGTACGACGACGGCGGCGATGAAGGCAATACCTCCCACAACTATAACTATTCGTTCCAATTGCTGGGCAAAACCACCTGCGCCGACCAGGTAGTTTGTACGGAAGAATCCTCGGGCAGCTACTACTATAGCGCGGCAGAAAATGCCTATTACCTCGCTGCCGGTGCCAACGACCAACTCCGGTTGCGTTTGTGTTTTATCACCCCGGCCAACTGGCGCGTAGAAGTGCGCCGGCCGGACGGGACGGTGTTCCACACCTACGAACTTGACGGCAGCGGAACTATCGATGAAATCATGCCTCTTTCGCAAGGCAATTGGTTTTTCTACGTATATGATGAAGGCGGCGACGAGGGCAATACCTCTCACAATTACAATTATGCCTTTCAATTGTTGGGCAAAACCAGTTGCGCCGACCAGGTAACCTGCACAGAAGAAGGATTTGACAGCTATTATTACAGCTCAGCCGTGAATGCGTATTATATCGCTGCTGCCAACGGCGACAGAATGCGTGCACAGTGGTATTTCAATACTTCCAATAACTGGCGGGTGGAAATTCGCCGCCCCGACGGCAGCCTGGATACACTTTTAAACTACGACGGCATTGGTTTGTTGACCACGGAAAGGCCACTGTCTTCAGGCAACTGGTTTGTTTATGTGTACGGGGCGAGCGGCGACTGCGCCAGTACTTCACACAATTACAACTACGCTTTCCAACTGATAAAACCAACCTGTTCAACATCGCTGAATTGCGGCGCCTCAACAAGCGGTTCGCTCAATTTGAAAGCAGAAATGGACCTGTATTCCTTTTATGCCGAGGAATGCGATACAGCTCATATCCAGGTAACGCTCACCGACCCCTCGCTTCATATCAGTGCGCGGCTTTACGACCCAAGCGGCAACCTCCTGGCCTCGTATATCGGAACCACTGACGTTGCTTCGTTGGCGTTTTCCGCTCCGCTGAATCAGTATGGCAGGCATTTCATTATTATTCATGAAACAGAAGGGGATAACACCGGCAATTATTCGCTGAGCCTCAACTGTACCAGCCCATCACTGGCAGTTTCGCCTGCAACCCTGAATGTCAATGCATTGAGCAGCGCGGCTTCTTTTGCGGTTGTAAGCGATTGCCCGGAATGGCTTGTCACGTCGCAGGCGCCCTGGATCACCCTGAATACCACTGCCGGCGCTGATAACGGCTTGGTATCGCTGCAATTCGCTGCCAACCCCAATTCAACGCCGCGGTCAACCCAGGTTTTGGTAGCCGGTTGTTGTGATTCGATATTCGTTAATGTCACCCAGGCTGGCGCTACGCTTGTTGCCGACCCCACGTCGCTAAGTGTAAATTACGAGGCGGGAACAACAACATTCGATGTAACGAGCACCTGCGTCAGTTGGACGATTACGTCAAACGCCCCTTGGATTAACTCCATTATTCCTTCGAGCGGCGGCGGCGGTCCGCAAACGGTAGCCGTTGCCTATCAGGCCAATACGAGCGCTTCGCCACGTACGGCCATCCTCACACTCAGCGGATGCGGAATTACCAAAACCATCACACTTACACAGGAAGGCGTATTCCTGAATGCGAGTCCGATGACTATGAACCTGCCTGCCGGGGGCAACACACAAACGGTAGTTGTGAGCAGCAATTGCACGAGTTGGACCATTATGGCATCAGAAGGCTGGATTTCGCCGCCGATTGCCAACGGCAGCGGTAGTCAGTCGGTGATGTTTAGTTTTAGTCCCAATTCGGGCAGTTTCCCCCGAACGGCGACGCTTACGCTTAGCGGTTGCGGCCTGGAGAAAACGATAAGCATTATACAGGTGGCTGCAACCATGACCTTAAATCCTGCAGTTATCAACATACCCGCCGGCGGCGGCAGCCAGTCGGTGTCGGTAGGCGGTAATTGCCCGGCGTGGACGATAATAGCCTCGGAGAATTGGGTCACCCCCGGGATTATTAACGGAAGCGGTAGCGAGTCGCTGGTATATACTTTTTCTGCCAATAACAGCGCTTCATCCCGGTTTGCCACTTTAATTCTCAGCGGTTGCGGCAACCCCGTCACGGTACAAATCAACCAGGCCGGGCAAAATCCGACATTATCGGTTACCCCCACCCAAATTAACGTAAGTCATCAAGGAGGAACCACATCTATTCAGGTCAACGGCTCTTGTAATAATTGGGAACTCAGTACAAATGCCGGCTGGATTACAACTATCAGCCCGGATAATGGAAACAGCCCCGAAATGGTAACGATTTCTTATGCTGCCAATACGAGCGCAAATTCGAGGGTAGCTACTATTACCCTAAGCGGCTGTGATTATACTTATTCCATCCAAATAGCTCAAGCCGGTGTGCCTGGCAGCATCCTGATCACAGGCGATCCGGTAATTTGCCCGGGAGAGACCACTAGTTTGTGCGCACCGATTAGCGACGACTATCTGTGGTCAACAGGGCAAACAGATCGCTGTATTGTGGTAGGCACGCCCAATACCTATTCCGTGACAGTAATCAACAGTGCCGGTTCACAAACCGGTTCGATTGATGTAGTATTGGAACAGACTCCCATTCAACCTGCCATTATTCAGCAGCAGGACTTCTTGTGGGCACAGGGCGCCGCTTCTTACTGGCAGTGGTATATTAACGGGGTAGTCATAGCCGGGGCTATCGGTCAGAGCTATTTCCCCACGCAGCCCGGCGCTTATACCGTTGTTGCTTTCAGCCAACACCTCTGCCAAAGCGAGTCCTCAGCGCCTTTTGTGGTAGTAGGTGTAGATAATCTTACCGATAAAAAGCAATTGGCAGTGGCGCCCAATCCGGCTGTCGAAAGTTTCGATATTGTTTTCCCAAAGGCTATCCCGGGCGGTCGTTTGGCCATCATCAACAGTTCAGGTATAGTTTGCAAGCAGCAGTCGCTAGGCAATGAGCTTAAAATAACCGTCGGCCGCGAAAATTTACCTGGCGGACTGTATTTCCTGCGTTGGACTGCGCCTGATGGCAGGTTATTGGCAGTATCAAGAGTGGTATTGCTAAGGTAAAGCAGAACATAGGGTATTCTAATCAATTGAAGTCTTGATGAATTCGGATTCAACCCATATCTTCGTGCAAATGAATAAGTTAATAAGCCGCGAAGACCTATGGATAAACACAGTTTGGATTACTCCGAAGAACAAATCCTGGAATTTGTCAGAGACAGGCGGCAGCACCGGCGGGTTTTTGATTGGGCCAACGCGCTGGTGCTGCCTCCTGTTCGCAAATACCTGATGCAGTCAGGCGCTTCAGATCATGATGTGCGGACGGTTTTTCTTACTGCACTGAGCGACTTTTTCAGCAAACTCGAAAATTCAGCATACCAACTACAACCCGATAGCAACGTCAAAGGATTGCTCTATAAGATGTGTGAGTATCAATGGAACAAGGAACACCGCAATAGGGCGCGAATTTCAGGCGAAGCCATACCGGAAGAAAAGGATACAAAACAGCCGGAACAAGAACTCATCAATCGCGAAAAACAAGCTATGGTAGGAGAGGCCGTAGCCAGGTTGGAGCAGCCCTACCGCGGGGTGCTTGTCTTACACGAATATTGCGAGGTGAGTCATACCGAAATTGCCTTCGCAGCCGGTTACGCTTCACCCGGAGTATCGAGGGAGATTAAATCGAGAGCTATAAAAAAACTGCGCGACATTTTTAGAACCTTATAATGACCAATATGAGTACGTTATCTACCGACTTCGACCAATTGTGCGACGATTATCGGCATGGCGCCATGACGGACGCCGAAAAAACCGAATTCGAAGCAATCCTCAATAGCGATCCCCAACGCGAGGCACACTGGCAGGAATACCTGGTATTGGTTAACGGTGTCCGAAACTACGGACTTATGCAAATGCTGGAAAGATGGTATCGCGAAGCGCACGACCCCAAAAACGATAAGGTTGAAACCAATGGGAGCGAGCGCACCATGTTTGAAGAATGGAAACAGCAACAAAAGGAAACCGGCCACCAGGGCCAAGGCCTCGGCGGTCGCCCATTTCCGCTGTTCCGATTCATCTCGGCGGCAGCGATTATCGCCGTGGTCTTTTATGTAGGCTGGCGCCTGGGCAGCGACGTTGAGCCCCAGGTGGGGCACAGCGACGGGTATGAGATGCTGGGTTCCCTTGAACTGCCTGTCGTGTTAATTGGAGATGTGCCGGGCGCCGTCGTGGAAAATTGGCATGTAACGATTCAAAAAAATGAACTCCCGGAATATGTGGCCATTCTCGCCGATCGGGATTTGACGCTGTTGATTCCGCTCGACAAGGCGCCTTCTGATATTCGCCTGCGCAGGCTGGACGATCTGGGCGAGCAAGTCGTTTTTCTGGGCATCCAGGACAAATGGTACCGCCTACGCACTGATGAACAACGCGAGCAAGTATTACAGGAAGTGAAAGACGAGGCCATTTTGTCACGCCTAAAATAATGCAATATGTTAAGGACTATCGGCATATATCTGGCGTTGTTATTTCCGCTGGTACGCTTAGCGGCACAGGAAGAATCGGGCTTATTACCCGAAAACCCAAAAGAAATGAAAGCGGTTGAATGGGCCAGATTTGACGACGATCGCGCTGTGCTATCCCCTCGTTTTTTCCTGTTGGACGATCTGGGCGTATCGCCGGAAAGTTTTTCTTGTAAGGATTTTCCGCTCGATCAGGGCCGCTGTGCCTCCTGTGCAGGTTGCGCCGTTGCGCAGGCGTATTCCATCCACTACGCCTTTCGCACCCGGAGAGACGAGAAGAAAGCCCGCTGGGTATATTTTTCGGGCTCTTATGTTTACAACCAAATCAAAAAACCGGGCAATTGCCAACTGGGCGCCCGCCTCAGCGACGGACTCAAGTTGCTGACCGCAAAGGGCATTTGCCCCGTTCAGACGTTTGATCATTCCAGCTACTCCTGTGAAGAAAAACCCGACCTGCAACAATTAAAAACCGCGGCTGACTACAAAATAGCGGGATTCGGCAAAGTAATAACCCCCGATTCCGACTACAACCTGGACGATAAAATAAAACAGCTCAAAAATGCCATCGCCTGGCGAAATCCGGTAATCGTTTATACCAACCTCCCGAAAAGCCTGGCCGCTTTGCCCCGGGGGCAATGCGACTGGCGCCCCCAAAATGGCAAGGAAACCACCGTAAGGCACGCCCTGGTCATCACCGGCTACGACGAACACCATTTTCAGGTGCTCAACAGCCTGGGCTGCCGTTGGGGCTGCAACGGTGTGGCGCTTGTACCCGCCGATGAACTGGCCGCTATGGTAGAATGGGCTTTTGTGATGACCTACACTCCTTTTTAAACCCAATAATCATGTCGAATAAAATTATAGTCGTCCTGCTGGCAACCGCCAGTCTTGCAATTGACGCAACGGCACAGCGCAATTGTTATTCCTTGCTGTTGAAAAGTGATTCACTTCTCAATACAGCCCGTTGGGGTGAAGCAGCTCCCGTTTTGAATGAAGCTTATCAAGTTTGTCTGGAGCAGCACGGCTTTGAAAGCGATGAAAACGCATGGGTGCATCATAATTTGGCGATATATAATTTTATGATAACGCTGAATAGAAAAAAGGCCGATTCGCTCGAAATAATAGCAGAAGACCTGTATATCCGGCATTGTGGCGCTAATAGTATAGAATATGGCCTGGTACGTTTAGCAAAAGGCAATTTATTGTTGTCCGTAGGTAAAAACATAGAGGCGATGGAATGCGCAATTACGGCAGAATCAATTTTCAAACAACAATTAGGCATCAAACATCAATCATACGGAGCCGCCTGTAATGCTTTAGGTGTAATTTATAATACACTTGGGTATTTTGACAGAAGTGCTGAATTCATGAACTATGCGTTATCATTAGAACGTGCTCTTAAAGGCACTTCATCTTCCCAGTATGCCAACCGACTAAATAATATTGGAACGATCTATTTTTTTAAAGGAGAGTATGAGCAAGCTGATCAATATTTCAGAGAAGCTAATCGTATTCTGACAACTATTGGTGACACCGTTTCGCAGAATTTTTTCAACATCGCCCATAACCGGGGGAATATCCTGCTGATGACGGGGCAGTATAAGCCGGCGCTGATGCATTACGACAAACTATTTGCCTACCTGCAAGAGCACGGTATCAAAAAACATGAACTGATTTATCAATTTATTAATTCAAATTTAGCTGTATGGATACTCATAGGCCAGTTTGATGAAGCAGAAAAATTAGCCCTTCAAATCATTGATGAATTGGAAAACTCCGAAATAAAGGGCATAATTAGAGCGACTATTCGGGAAAAACTCGCCAATGTTTATTTACTGACAAATCAACCTGAAAAAGGTATCCCCCTTATCCGTAAAGCACTTGATATTGTTTCTGAAAACGCAGGTACTAATTCACCCTACTATTTAGCGCTCAATCAAATGCTCTGCCATTTACTTTACCAGGCAGGAAGCAATGATGAGGCGATATCCACAGGGCTCGAAAATTTGTATAAGATAAAAGAGATATTAGGTGAAAATGCGTCAACATTGGTGCTTCAGGAAGCCGCACTGTCAAAAGCCTACGCACAGTCAGGGCAGTTGGGCTTAGCCCTTCAATATGCCCAAAGCAGTACAGATCGGGCTGCTCGGGTTTATGGCGTACAGCACCCCCAATATACGGTTTTTCTCACCAATCTGGTTCGCATGCTCGATCTCGCAGGCGAAACAGCAACTGCCGATGCCCATTTTGCCAAACTGACTGAACTCGTTCAATCCAACGTGACCAGCTTGTATAGTTTTTTCACCGAAAAAGAGCAACTCAACTACCTCGCCTACTCCGAGACAAACCTCGAATTCATGGAAAACTATGTAGCCCGCCATGTCAACCGAAACCCGGAATTGGCTGCCTTGTTGTTTAATAACAATGCCGTTTTAAAAGGGGCTCAATTAGACGACTCCAAAAACCGCCGCGCCTGGCTCCTGCAAAATGCCGATAGTACAACCGCTACGTTACAAAAAGAATGGACAAACATCGGTCAGGCGCTGGCCAAACAGTATAACCTGACGGCTGATAAACGCACCATTCAGGATGTCAAAATGTTGGACAGCCTGGAAACTGTTTTTCAACAAATTCAGCAACAACTTTCTTCCGGATCCGCAGATTTCAGACGCGCTTTTGCCAATAAAAAGACGGAGTGGAACGAAGTCAAAAAACAGCTCGGACGGAACGAAGTACTCATAGATTTTATCAAATTCAATAATTATCACGCCGCAACAGATACCTGGTCGGATTCTGTGCTATATGCCGCACTTATCGCAAGGCACGACTGGGAGACGCCAAAACTGGTCATGCTATTTGAAGAAAAAGAATTGGAACGGCGCCTGGCATTGGCCAACGAACCGCTGGGCTCGGCAAAAGACGTCATATCGGGCATTTATTCGCCGCAACTCTACCGGTTGATCTGGCAGCCGCTGGAAAAGTATTTAAAAGGAGCAAAAACCGTTTGGCTTTGTCCGGAAGGATTATTGCACAAAGTCGCTTTTCACTCGATTCCATTGCCCGGAGGCGATTATGCCGGTTTTCGGTACGACTTGCGCAACATCGGCAGCCCCCGTGATTTGTTGCAGGATAGCCCCTTGTATGCTTCTGAAGTCAATGATGCACTGGTATACGGAGGTATTCAGTACGATATAGATGAAAACCAATTATTATGCCTGAATGAAAAAATAGGGTCACAAGAAATTCTAGGTATGGTACAGGCCGGTCGCAGCGGCGCTTGTAATGAGAAATTGTCTTTTTTGGCAAAGACGAGGCAGGAGAGCGATCACGTAGCAACTATACTGCATACAAATCGAATTCCTGTTGTCGCCAAACAGGGTTGCGAAGCCTCCGAAGATCATTTCAAAGCTGCCTGTAACAAGCTGCAAAGCTTATCGCTGATACACCTGCCTACTCATGGCAAATTTTGTCGACCACCCATATCCAATGATGGGGTTACCAAAGGATCGGATATCGTAGCCAATCCCCTCATGTATTCCAGCCTTGCGCTTGCAGGGTACAACCGCAAAGTCGCCGGGTTGCCGATGCCCCAACACTTAGAAGACGGCGAATTGACCGCCTACGAGGTTTCTCATTTCTTATTGCTCGAAACCAAACTGGTGGTGCTCAGCGCCTGCGTAAGCGGACTGGGAGAAACCCAAAGTACGGAGGGAGTTTTCGGGCTTCAACGTGCCTTTCGTTTGGCCGGCGCCCGCCATGTGCTGGTTAGCCTCTGGCAGGTTGACGATGCGGCAACAACGCAGTTGATGCAGTATTTTTACCACAATTGGCTGAATAAAAAAATGGACGCCAGGCAGGCGCTTCGGGCTGCACAGCAAAAAATGCAGCAGTTGAAAGAATACGATCATCCTTATTATTGGGCGGGATTTGTTTTTATATAAAAATTTACTTCCTCCCCACAAATAACACATACTCCCAAACCCCGGCATAAGCCTTTAAATTGCGCACAAAAACGGTTTTATACAATTTGCTGAGCGCCGGCAGCAGGTGCCCGTCCATGCGCACGTGGTTGTTGCCCATGTGGAGTTTAAACCAATTGAAACGGCTGTTGTGAAAATCTACTACCGCGATAAAACCGCCGGGTTTGAGGTCGTTGTAAGCCTGTTGAAGCAGTTCTTCCCATTGCGGGTTGATCATCGTAAGGGAATACGAAAACAAGACGAGGTCGTATTGCTCGCGAAACCCTTCTTCACCCAATACATACGGTTTTTCGACAAGTTGAATTCTTTCGGAAAATTGCCTGGTGCGGTTTTGAGCAATGGCCAGCATATCGGCTGAAGCATCCAAACCGGTAATACGGGCTTTGGGAAAATGCAGCGCCAGGTTGCGCAAATTATGCCCCGTGCCGCAACCCACCTCTAGAATCCGGTATTCGCCGTTGACGTCGAGGGGTATGCACTTTATGATGAGATTCCTGCCAAACAAAAAACTCCAGCGGGTGGCGTCGTATATTTTCGACTGCCAGCGGTAGTATTGCCGGATGGTGTGTACTTGTTTGTTGTCGCTTATTTCGATGGTTGACATGCTATTTATTTTACAATACCCAAATATACGCTGGCATAAGTGCCTACCCGGTCTTGCTGGTGGGTAGCGCTGGTTTTTTCCTGTTCAAAAGTTACCGCATCAAGCACGAAATCGGGGAAAAAGTCGATTTCTTCGGCTGCTGAGCGCAGCAATATCCGGGCGCCGGGGCGGCTGTTTTTTAGAATAAGATCCCACTCTTCTTCCAAGGCCGCCTGGTTATTGGCCGCCAGCCAATCCTGGTGGTCGAGCAAAACATAATGCGAATATTTGCCGGGATTTTGCTGCAAAAACCGGCTAATGGTGGTCGTGTTGAGCTGAATTTTATGGCGCTGGGTTTTGAGCAATTCGAAATTGCCTTTTTCCAGGTAGGCCGGGCGGCAATCTACGCTGTAACGACCGTGCAGGTACAAACGCCAGAAGTAGTTGTCGTGCAGCGATTGCTCTGTAAATACCCGCTTGAGGCATTTTTGGATAAAACCCATCGCGCCGCGTTCGTATTGCTCTACAAACAGCTTCTGCTGACTGCTGGGCACGCCGACGAGGCACATGGTGAAGTGGCGGTTGACCCACCATTCGATAAAAGGCGTAAAAAGTTTTTTTTCTATTTCGTAATAAATGGCCGCCTGCCGGTCGAGCGACTCGGCCTCAAAAAGCTGGTGGACTAGGTTGTATAATTTTCGCTGGGTTTTCATGTACTGCTGTGCCATCCAGGCGAAGGCGCCCGAGGTACTGTAGTGGTAAAACGATTTGCGAATGCCGTTGCCATTGAAAAAGTGCAGGTGCTTGTCCCAGTATTCCTGAGAAGTCGATTGCGATAATGATTCCCGCAGCTGACTTTGATACATGTATTGAATATCGGCGTGTTTGCCGTGGCCGAATAGCTGGTACAGATCCTCATAGCCGCCTGATTGAAAAGTAGCGAGTTTGAGGTCGAGCAGGGCGTTTTGCCGGGGGTTCATGTCCACGCAATGGATTTGCGCAGGCTGGTCGAGCAGGTATTCGAGCGCATTGCAGCCGGCGCTGGTGATCATCACTACCTGGCTGTCAGCGTCCAATTCAAGCAGTTGCCGGTCGCAGCGCGGGTCTTCCCAGCAGGTATTGTAAACCAGGTTATTGCCGTGGATTTGCTTGAAAATCCAGTCTTTGGGCTTCAATGGGATGGCCATACGTTTTTTTCCGAGCAAAGGTATGCGGGGGCTGCCGATTGACCGCAGATACACGTTTTATGAAATGGCTAAGAAATTGTGAAGCTAAAGTCAAGAATATGTTTTTTGTGTTAATTCATGAGACCATACATCTTTGATGGTTTTGCGTTTACTTTATCCGGCCTTTTTATAACTTAGCAGTTATCTTAACTACTTATTATGGTGATTATTTAGGTTAATAGCCTAACCTGGAAATTGCCAACCCAACCCCCAAACCCCTAACCCCTAAAGGGGAACCCCTCTGGTAAACGGGGTTTTCTTGATAGCGGGAAGACTCCCCTTTAGGGGCCGGGGGTGTCAAAAGAAAAGGCCTTTAAGTTTATTTTGGCGCTAAGTTATGTCTGCTAAATAACTACCTATTATGTACAAATTACCAGCCCTCCTGTCCCTCTTAGTGCTATGGAGCACGTCAATCTTCGCCCAACTCGACAGTGATGTCGCCCTGCCTCGCGTCACAACTAAACAAGGCATTGTAGAAGGCGCCCACGACTCCGGCATCCGCACCTTCAAAGGCATTCCGTATGCTGCGCCGCCGGTTGGCGAACTGCGCTGGAAGGCCCCGCAGCCGCCTGCAAGCTGGCAGGACGTGCGCAAAGCCGATGCATTCGGCCCCCGTGCCATGCAGGCGCCGATTTTCAGCGATATGATGTTTCGCTCCAACGGCGTAAGCGAGGACTGCCTGTATCTAAATATCTGGACGCCGGCTAAAACCGGCAGGGAAAAACTGCCGGTGCTGGTGTATTTCTATGGCGGCGGCTTTGTGGCCGGCGACGGCTCCGAATACCGCTACGACGGCGAAATGATGGCCCGCCAGGGCATCGTGGCCGTGACGGTCAATTACCGCCTGGGCATCTTCGGCTTTTTTTCGCATCCTGAATTATCCCAGGAGTCGCCCTATCGAGCCTCGGGCAATTACGGCCTGCTCGACCAGTCGGCGGCACTGCGCTGGGTGAGCGAAAACATAGCGGCCTTCGGCGGCGACCCCCGTAAGATCACCATTGCCGGCGAGTCGGCGGGTTCGGTATCGGTGAGCGCGCAGATGGCCTCGCCCTTGTCCAAAGACTTGATAGCCGGCGCCATCGGCGAAAGCGGTTCTTTGCTGGGCACCCTGTCGGCGGTACCCCTGGCCGACGCTGAAAAGGCCGGACTTGAATTTGTCAAAGCAGCAAAAGCCGGCTCGCTGGCCGAATTGCGCGCCATGCCCGCCGAAAAACTACTGGAAGCGGCGACAAAATTCGGCCCCTTCCGCTTTTCGATGGCTATCGACGGCTATTTTTTTCCTAAAAGCCCGCTGGAGATCTACAAAGCCGGCGAACAAGCCCAAATTCCACTGATGGTGGGCTGGAATTCGGAAGAATCGAATTACCGTGGTTTATTGGGGTCTGTAAAGCCAACACTGGAAAATTACAACAAAGCCGTCAAAGATAACTACGGCGACAAGGCCGCGCAGGTCCTGGCAGTCTACCGCGCCACCACGGACGCTGAGGTAGAACAAGTCGCCACCGACCTGGCCGGCGACCGCTTTATAGGGTTTAGCACCTGGCGTTGGAGCAAGTTGCACCGTCTGACGGGCAAGCAACCCGTGTACCGCTACCTGTATGCCCGCCCGCGCCCCCTTCTGCGCAACCACCCGGATGATGCCATTCCGCCGAAAGGCGCCGTGCACTCCGCCGAAATCGAATACGCAATGGGTAACCTGCCCACCAATCGGGTATACGACTGGCAGCCCGAGGATTACAAGGTATCCGCTATCATGATGGCCTATTTTGCCCAGTTTATCAAAACCGGCAACCCCAATGGTTTGGGCCTGCCCGCCTGGCCGGCATTGAATAATAATAAGTCCGTCCCGGTGATGTTTATCGACGTCCACACCCGCGTAGAGGAGGACAAACACGGCGAGCGGTATTTGTTGTTGGAGGAATTGGCAGGGGGAAGGTAGGGATTTTGGGACTTTGGGACTGTACGACTGTACGACTATACGATTAATATCGTCAACTTTAGGAGAAACGCAAGCGATATTTTTTTTACCACATAGTGACACAGAGTAAAATAAAAAACTCTGTGTCACTCCGTTTTACTCCGTTTAACTCTGTGGTTAAATAATTCGCGGATCGGTATAGTATGGGGGATTTCACCGGCATAAAATTACCGTACCATATAAATCAATCTTGCCCCTAAGGTCCAGCTCAATTCTTCTTTTCGAATAGGTAGAGATGCTTTTAAATTCAAGGCAATTTTTGGAGTAAAATTGTAAGTTGTCCCTGCTTGTATTAGATAAGCCTCTCTGTAATTATAAATAATTTGATCGGTTATTTCCAATCCTTCATTATCATTGGCGGTATAGCCAATTAACCTCGTATAAGCAATGCCTATATTCAAGTTCAAATCATAGAATTTCTCCTTTTTAAATACGCCGATCAGCCAATCAAAGTGGACGGGAATTTCTATGTGGTTTAGCCATATTTGTCCGTATTGTATTTTCGGATAAAAGGATGGCAGTACGTATTCCCCATTTTGGCTAAATAAAAACTCTATGCCAATTTGTGCATGTTTTGCAATTCTTGCCGTGCCAATCAACCCGGCGTTCAACCCAAAATAATCTGTAATACTATTTCCTTCTAATTCCGAAAAATTTAATCCGGCCACTATGCCCGCATTAAACCGGGAGTTTTGAGATTTTAACGACACAAATTGGAGTAAAAAAACAATCAAAATAAATAAGTTGATTGGTTTCATCCTTATTCTTGTTTTTTGTTGAGTTATTATAACCTCGCTTGTTGAGGGGATATTTTATTTTAAGACTTTTTTTACTTCCAGCCCCTTAAGGGGGGGCTTTCCGGTATGGGGAGAACTTGTTTGCGAGAGTGGTTCTCCTATAGGGGTATGAGTTGGCAATTCCCAGGCCAGGCGGTTGACCTAAACAGTTAACAACAATTTTTTGTCACCCGCCTGCATCGGATGGCGCCTTATAGCTGGGGCCGCCAGGTTTTGGGCATGCAATTAGCGCTTCTATTTTTTTACCAATTTTCGCGAAAAAACGCTGCCGTCCGCTGTCTGAATTTTAACGAAATAGCTTCCGCCCGGAAACGCTGATAGGTCAAGTGTCTCGTCAAGTTTTTCAACCTGTTTTAATTTTTTTGAAAAAACAGACTGCCCTAATATATTAATGACTTCTATTTCAATATTATGCCTTCCTGTCAAGGCGCCTTGCAGGGTGAAAATGTCCTTGCCCGGATTTGGGAAAAGCATCAAACTTGCCAGTTCATTCGCTTCATCTGTCGAAGTTATAAGGGAAAACTCAAACCAGTTCATGTTAAAAAGGGGCTTTGTAATGACTACCCTTATCTGGTGTTGCCCTGCGGGAAGCGAGGCGGTTTTGTTGGTGGTTGTCCAGGTCTGCCAGCCGCCCGTGGGCGGAAAGCTAACGGTGTGAAGTGGCGTAAAATTACCGCTGACGCCCATCAGTTGTAATTGAATTTCACCGGATTCGCTGAGTGCCGCCGTACGGTAGGAAACATTGAATGTGCCGCCCTGCGCCGCATACACGTAATAATCGAGGTAGTCGCCGATATCGAGGTAGCCGATATTTTGTCCGCCGCCCACATCGGCGGTATTTTCCAACTGAATGCCGGATTGGAAAAAGAAATCTTCAGACTCTACTCTTCCCGGCACCGGATGAATGATGGCTATGGTATTCTTGACATCCCGCTGGCTGAAGTTGCTGAGTAAAGTGCCGTCCTGCGCACTGATTTGCGTGCCCGCATAAGAGATTTTGATAATTTCACTTGATGTGAATGTATGGTTGACTGTGAAGTTGATAATCCGTGGGTTATCAACTTGTAAAACGGCAGCAGTAATTGGTATCGCACTTCCATTTACAAAAATCTGAAAACCGGCAGGCGAAGCTGGCAAAGGGCCTGACAGCGGTTTGTTCAAATTGAGTTGCACAGTGTTTTCATTCTGCGTAATGGCGGAAATAAAAGATGCCGGAACGCTGGTTGTCGGAGCTATTTCGACAAATCTAAGACTGCCCAGGTTAAACCCGGCTCCGTCCACATAAAAGCGTAGTTTTTTATCCTGCGGCGTTAAAACGATATTGGGAACGACGAGGGTTTGCCAGTTTTGCCAACCGCCGGTATTTTGAACATTGATTACATTGGATATGTCGGCCGGCCCGGCGCTAAAATGAAATTTACCATTGGGCTCATTAGCGGCCACCCGCACCTCCACATTATAGACTGCACTTGTCGCAACGTTTACGTCGTACTGCATCCACTCCCCGGCAGCTAACCAGCCGATACTGTAGCCGTTGGAGTAGACAATGTCTGTGGAAACTTCGATGTCAACCCCGTCATTCCGATAGACCCAACCATTGTTCCATGAGGTGTAATTTCCGCTTGAAACCTGGTAATTGGCAACGTCCGAATCAAAATAAGCCGATCCCAATACGCCCATGTCAAAGTCAGTCGGATATACCACACCGGGGATATTTTGGGTATTAAAAGGTAGTGTTTCATCAGAATTTACCTGCCTGAACATGGCGTCAATCACATCTTTTTGAAAAATACAATTTTCCATCTTCAAGCCATTTGCGATTCCCATCAAAGCATTTTTCGCAAAAACGGCCGAAGGTGCGCTTCCAGTGCCGTTCCAGTAGTCGAGCAAGGTTTGATAGGCCGGTGTTTTGATCACAGACAAGGGCCCGGCAATGGATTCGATTTTTTTCATAGGCCACCAGGCCCAGCCGACGCCCCGGTCTTCCAGTAGTTGGATGGCGTCCCGGAACCAGACATTGGAGTTTTCTCCCGACTCTCCGAAGAAAATGGGCACATTGAAATTGTCACGAATATTTAGCACCCACTGAATGGACGCCTGATCGTTGTAAGACCAGTATTTGTGCGGGCTGTAGACCATATTGTCGTCCCAGGGCGGGGTAAGCCCGGTAAAATCATTGGCGAACCAATTTCCTTCAATCAATAGCATGTGGTTGGCGTCAACGGCCCGGATGCTATCCGTGATTTCCAGGTATAGATTTTTCAATGGGATATTACCCGGCAAATTCCAGTTGGGTTCGTTGATGAGGTCGTAAGCGGCAATCGTGGGCTCATCAGCGTATCTTTCGGCTATTTTTTTCCAGAGTGCAACGGTTTTGGCTTTGTTAGCAGGGCTTTCCCAAAGGGAGGGCTTCGTCGTATCGTAGTCTGAAATGCCCTGATCGTAGCCCTGCCCTCCGGGGGCGGCATGCAAATCCAGTATCACGTAAATCTCGTTTTGTTTGCACCAGGATATCAGGCTATCCGTCAATTCAAAACCCTTGTCCAGCCAGGTATGTTGCCCTGCGACGGGTTCGTCTTCGATGGGCAGTGTGAAGAGATTGTAGTGCATGGGCAATCGGACGGAGTTGAAACCCCAGGCAGCCAGGGAATCGATGTCAATTTTCCGGACGTGATTGGCCAGCCAGGCATCATAAAAAAGGTCCGTATCCGATGCGCCTATCAGTTCCTCGATTTTCCCCCTGATTTGGTATTGGGCATTGGCGAAACTTGCGGTTTGCAGCATATAGCCTTCTTGCAGCATCCACCCACCAAGCCCCATCCCTCTGAGGAGAATCGTATCGCCGCTGTCGTTAACGATAACCTTTCCGTCGGTTTTCAGGAAACCTTGGGCATTCGCCTGAAAGGTAAAGGCAAGAAAAAAGCAGATGAGTGAGTATACGGATTGTAAGTTCATTTTTCAATTATATTTTATTCAACAAATTTAGCTTTTTGGAACTTACAACCTACAACCTACAACCTACTTAGCCGCTTGTAGCCAATTGAAGAATGTCCAAATAAGCTCTAAATTTATTCAGCCCTTTCCGGCATCTAGCGCTGGTTTTTCTTTCTAAGCTCTTTTGCCATCCTTATAGAATGCTTCAATGAATTTGTGTTTCTCCAATCGCTATGTGCAATGATAATAAACTTTGGTTTCCGGCATTTTTTTTGCACTTTTTTCAGCGTAGAGGCATATGCTGTTACATTGGCATCACTCAAGTTACCTAAATTTTTGTCATCAACACCTTTTATTAAGCATCCGCCATAAAGGATTTTTTCTTTTTCAAACCAGATGATAATATTATCCGCCGTATGTCCTTCTCCGGGGTAATAAGTTTCAAAAACATATTGTCCGATATTAAACACCGTATCATTTTTCATTAAAAATTCAGCCCTTTTATGGTTGTTCTTTTTGCTGAATTCATCAGTAAGGAGGGTAGTATAGGTTTTGATACCCTGTTGCCTGTAATATTCAAGCCCTGCCGTTTTGTCGCTATGCCAATGGGTGGCCATGCTCATTACCACGTTTTTATTATGCTTGAATTTTATGCTGTCGAGTAATGGTTGAAATTGTGTGGTGTCCCAAGGCGTGTCAAACATAACAACGCCATCATTAGTGACGAGATACATCCCGTTTGCAGGCACTTGACTTTCCTGGTAGGTATTGTAAGTGGTATAAATATAAAAATCACCGGTTAGATGTGTGATTTTAAGTTTTGCGTTTTCTGCCTGGGCGGAAATTTGGGTTAGAGAAAAAATACATGCTATTGTGAGGATTATTGTTTTCATAATGTGGCTGTTAATGATTTTTGATCTGTCTTTTGCCCATCCGCTCAGGCCCGGGTCTTTGCGGAAAATATCTCTGATGGATTTTATTACGCCTGCTATGTTGCTCATCGAGTTTTACGGCTTGAACTGATTTCGTTTGTTAATTCTGGCTTTTGTCATTCTTTCTCTCAGGCCGCCTTCGTCCAAAAATGCTTTTTCCAATGATTTGATTTGTTGCGCCAGTAAATAGCTCACAATGTTGATCAGACAAATCATTGAATTAGCACAAATTTCAAGTCGCTCGTGCTCAATTGCTTTTTGGTAGGTTTCGTAGGTTGCATTTGGGGTTCTGTTTAATTCTCTGAACCGTTGAGTATATCTGTGCTCTTTGGTCCATATTTCGTACTTATTAATCCTTAAAAAATCCTCAAAATCGATTTTTAATTCCTCCAGAGAAGCCCTGGCTACATTTGTAAGTTTAATTTCCGCTTCTTTTGATGTAGCCGAAGCCATGCTTGCCTCAGCTATATTTTGTTTGCCGCTTCTGGCTGCCTGCACCATTTGGCCAATGGTGCGGTCATACTTGTTAAATGCCCTATTAGTGAAATAGATAGTACCATCATAGATGATTTCTGCTTTCTGAAAGGTTATCAGATTGCGGTAACCACCGTGTTTTGGTATGAAACCTTCGCTGGTGTTTTGTTTTTCTTCCATGTTTAATGAGACTTTTGGGATGCATGGGACTTATATATAGGCGCTAAAGTTCCTATTGTCCCAAAAAAATTAAGCAACCTTGTACAATTCGTTTTCCAATTCTTTGATGGCTCTTTCGTATTCCTCCCGACTGCCAAATGCTTTGATGATTTCGGTTACAGAGCCAAATTCATTGATGGGCGGAACAGTCAGAATTTGAATCTTCTCGATGTTTTCAATACCCCGGTCGGCGTATTTATCGAAAGGTTTCCATGACTTTTCGGGCCTGGTCGCTCTGAAAGCAAATCTTCTAATTCAATACGAGTTATACCGCACACCGTCAAGTTATGAGCATAACTTTTCCGGCTTTGCGGTATTATAGCTCGCCCCCGAGCTTAGGTCATGCCCAAAACTTGGCGGTGCGAGCTATAAATAATCTTTTATCTCTGAAAGTAAAATTAAGGTATTTCCTGATGTACACCGAGTTTTCACGGAGTTCCTGAACTATATTTTTGACTCCGTAACTCTGTGTGAACTCCGAAACTCCGAGGTTAATAAGTTGGCGATATTAGTCGCAAAGTCCCACAGTCGCAAAAATCGCTCCCTCACAAAGTCAGCGATGACCGTGGAATAACTAAACCCTAACGCTAAACCCAATCGCTAAACTGCGAATGCACTAAACCCTCCAAAACCCCATAAACCTCCTCCTGCGCCCTCACCCGCGCAGCTCCAGGAGCCGGCGCCACCATCGGATTATCCTGCTCCGCATTCAGCACGCGGGCGCGGGAATTATCCTGCCATTGCAGCTCGAAAATATGCTTGATCTGACGGAAGACTTCCACATCGTAGATGGGGATGGCCACCTCGATACGCCGGTGCAGGTTGCGCTTCATCCAGTCGGCGGAGGCGATGTACAGGCGCTCGTCGCCGCCGTTGGCGAAGAGGTAGATGCGGGCGTGTTCGAGGAAGCGGTCGACGATGCTGATGGCTTCGATGTTTTCGCTGAGGCCGGGCACGCCGGGTTTGAGGCAGCAGATACCCCTGATGATGAGCTTTATGCGCACACCGGCCTGGCCGGCTTCGTAGAGCTTTTCTACCATGGTCGGCTCTTCCAGACTGTTGAGTTTGAGTAGGATGTAGGCGGGCAGACCGGCTTTGGCGTTGGCGATTTCTTTGTCGATGAGGTCTTTTAGCTTGTCTTTGAGGGTGAAAGGCGCCACGAGCAGGTTTTTGCAGTCGGGCACAATGATCTTGCGCTCGAGCAGGTCGAAGACGCGGGCGGCTTCGTCGGCCAGCCGCGGGGCGGCGCTGAGCAGGGCGTGGTCGGCGTAGATACGCGAGGTTTTTTCGTTGAAGTTGCCGGTGCTCAGGTAGGCGTAGTGCCTGATGCCGCCGTCTTCCTGCCGGCCTATGAGTAGTATTTTGGCGTGGACTTTGATACCCGGATAGCTGTAGTGTACGTCGGCGCCGGAGGCAGCGAGTTGCTCGCCCCACTGCAGGTTGGCCTCTTCATCAAAGCGCGCTTTGGCTTCGATGAAGACGGTGACTTTTTTGCCTTTCGACAGGGCGTACTGCAGGGCCTCTACAACGGCTGAGCGCGAGGCTGCCCGGTATAGGGTGATTTTGACGAATTCCACCTGCGGGTCCTCTGCAGCTTCCCGGATGAGGCGTATTACGTAGTCGAATTTGTGATAAGGGTAGTGCAGTACGTTGTCGCCGGCTTTCATGCAGTCGAGCAGCGATTTTGCCTGCTCCAACACGGGATGCGGCAGCGGCGGCATGGGCGGATATACCAGCGAAGCGTCGGAGGAAGGATTGGGGAAATCGAAAAAGTCGTTGAAGTTGTGGTAGGCCGCGCCGGGGATAAGGTCGTTTTTGTTTAGTTCGAGCAGGGCCTTGAGCTGTTCGAGCAAGGAATCCGGCATCGCGCGGTCGTATAACAAGCGGGTAGGGGGGCCTACGTGTCTTTTTTCCAGGCCTTTTTTGATTTTTTCCAGTAGATCGCCGCTGTATTCGTCGTCGATGGGCAGATCGGCGTTGCGGGATAATTTGATGGAGTAAGCGCCTTCTATGTTGATTCCCAGTAGGTTGGGCAGGTTAAAGCGGATGGCGTCATCGATAAATAGGATATCGTGGCGACCTTCCAGGCTGGGCAGTTCGATAAAGCGGGGTAGGGGACCGCTGGGAATATTGACCAGCGCAAATCGCTCGCTATCGGCGTCTTTTACAATAAAATACAAAGCCCTGTTTTGCAAAAAAGGGAGCCCGGCTTCGCCTTGCACCCAGTGGATTTGCAGGTGGGGGAGTATTTCTTTTTTAAAATAATTTTCTATAAAATCCTGCTGTCCGGGACTTAGCAGCCGCGCGTTAAGCAGAAAAATGCCGTGTTGTTGAAGTTCGGGTAATAAGGTTTCCCTGAAAATGCGCCCGAACAACTCCTGTTGCGCTTCCACAGTGTGGCGTATCGTGCGAAGCGTTTTTTTGATCTTCTCTTCGTCCAGCGCTTTGCGCGTACTTTTGCCCAATGCCCTGAAGCTTCTCAAAGCGGCTACGCGCACACGAAAAAACTCGTCGAGGTTAGAGCTGTATATAGCCAGGAATTTTAGCCGCTCGTATAGCGGCACTTCGGGGTTTTGGGCTTCCTGTAATACGCGGTGATTAAATGACAACCAACTCAGTTCTCTGTTGTACAAGCGCTCTTCCATGATTTCGGATTGCGGATTTCGGATTGCGGATTTCGGATTGCGGATTTCAGACTGGGGATTTTACCACAAAGGCTCTAAGGGCACAAAGTACCACTAAGTCCTGAAATTAATCGCATTGACGAAGTCGCAAAGTCGTACAGTCATACAGTCGTAAAGTCGTACAGTCGCAAAGTCAAAACGTCGGACACCCGATGCCCCTGCCCGAAGGCCCTGCATTTTCGCCCAGGCGGAACGACAGCGTGAGGCCGCCTACATAAAACCAGTCGAGGAAATCGCCGCCGCGGCGATACACCACGTTTTCGGCAGAGGGTTCGGTAATCGTAGGATTGCTAAAGCGAGCTGCCAAGGAGCCGTTGCCTTCCAGGATGTCGAGATAATTTACCTCCACATAGCTTACGTCGTCGAGGTGGTCGGTAAATAGCTTGCGGCCGCCCATTTCCACACCTATAGTAATTTTGTTGTTGACGTAAAATTTGAGGCCGGCGCCGAAAGGTACGTTGAGCTGTGTGAGCGTATAGGGCTTTTCGTAGCCGGGTAGACCCTGCCCCTCTGTACCCAGCGGTTGAAGGTCTACCCAGGCGCCGTCCAGATTGCCTTGCGGGTTGAAGTGATACACGCCGACCCCCGCAAACAGGTAGGGCGCCACGTGAAAGCCTTTGGGATTACCCAGCGTAAATATGTTGTATTCGCCGGTAAACGCAACTTCTGAAATATTGGTGCGGAAATTAAGGCCGCGCATTTCAAAACCGCCGCGCATGTCGTCGCCGGTAGCTTTGGTAAAAGTAGCGCCTAGCCTTAGCGAAAGGTGTTTGCCCAGGTTATATCGCCCAAAAACGCTGATAGCGGGGTTTAGCTCCTGAAAGTACAAGCCCAGTTCTTTGGGGGATAGGTCGCCGCTGTACAACGATAAACCGCCCATGAGCCCCAACTCAAAGCTTTTTGCGGGGCCTCTCTGTGCCTGTATAGCCAGGCCGGACAGCATCAGTACCAGGAATAGTGCGGATTTTTTCATAGTAAGTGTGTTGAAATAATTTTAGGATGACTTGTTAAGCGCACAAAGAAATCAATTTCGCTCGCTATAACGTTAGAGACCGAAGGTTTTATTTTGTATCCGCCTACATATTTCTTTTGTTACTATTTGGGTTTGTTTCTCACACAAAGGGCGCCAGGGGGAAGCGAATCGTTCATGTCTTCTTGCGCAAAATATTTTGGTAAATCATAACCATAATTCCTTTCGAGGTGTTTGGAAATGGAATAAGCATATCACACCACCATCATGAGTTTGAGAACGAACAATAACGATAAGGAAAAGCAGCCTGTTACCCTGAGTTGGGAAAAGCTGCGTCAGTCATTAATCATATTCAAGTACGTATTGCCTTACAAGTGGGCTTTTATCATCGGCATGTTTTTCCTGGGCGCCGGCAGTTTGCTTTTTTTGCTGATCATGAAAGTACCGGGCGAATTATTTAACGTGATTTCGGGAGAGGGGCGTTATCCGCTCACTATCAATCAGTTATTTTTGTTTCTGTTGCTCTTGCTGGCCGTCCAGAGTGTAATGTCATATTTCCGCGTGCAGCTTTTTGCATTGGTGAGTGAAAAAAGTATGGCTCTCATGCGCTCCGATTTGTACCACAAGATGGTCACGCTGGGCATTCCGTATCTCGAAGCGCACAGGGTAGGCGAGCTCACCAGCCGTATCACCAACGATGTGACCCAGGTGCAGAATATTTTTTCGTGGACATTGGCGGAGTTTATACGCCAACTCATTATCCTGGTGGGCGGTATCGGCATCATCGTAATTACTATGCCCCGCCTGGCGCTAACTATGCTGGCTACTTTCCCTGTGGTGGTGGTGCTGGCTATGTTTTTCGGTAAATACATCCGGAAACTCATGAAACAGCGACAGGACCAACTCGCGCAGACCAACGTGGTGGTGGAAGAAACCATGCAGACGATACATACCGTAAAGGCCTATACCAACGAATGGTTCGAGGTGCAGCGCTACGGCAAAAGCCTCAAAGAAGCCGTCACACTTTCGCTAAAAGCAGCCCATATGCGCGGTTTGTTTTCGGCTTTTATCATTTTCGTTATGTTCGGCGCTTTGTTTTTTATCATGTGGCGCGCGGCTTTGATGGTGCAAACCGGCGATATGCTCAAAGGCGATCTGGTCGATTTTGTGGTATTTACGGGAATCATCGGCGGCGCAATTGCCAGTTTGGGTAATTTTTACACCGAAATCGTCTCGGCTGTCGGCGCTACGGAGCGCGTACAGGAGATTCTGAACCAGCCTTCGGAAGTAGAACTTCGCGATGCGCAACTACTTCCCGAGGAGCGTTTTGAGGGCAATATAACTTACGAAGATGTGCACTTTTCTTATCCTTCGCGACCCGATGTAACCGTATTAAAAGGCATCAGTCTGTCGATTCCCGCCGGCAAAAAAGTAGCGCTGGTTGGCGCCAGCGGCGCAGGCAAATCTACGATTGTACAGTTGCTGCAACAGTTTTACAAAGCCACTGACGGCGATATCAAGGTGGACGGCCGCTCGATTTATTCTTATGATCTTAGCGTATATCGCAAAAACCTGGCCATCGTGCCGCAGGAAGTGCTGCTTTTTGGCGGCACGATACGCGAAAATATCAGCTATGGCCGCCCCGGCGCCTCGGAGGAAGATATTATCGCCGCTGCTCGCAATGCCAATGCCTGGGATTTTATACAATCTTTCCCCGACGGCCTCGATACGCTCGTGGGCGAACGGGGCGTCAAGCTTTCGGGCGGACAGCGCCAGCGCATTGCCATCGCCCGGGCTATCCTGAAAGACCCCGCTATCCTGTTGCTCGATGAGGCTACCTCTTCGCTCGACGCCGAGTCGGAAAAAGCCGTGCAGGATGCGCTTAGCAAACTCATGGAAAACCGTACATCCATTATTATCGCCCACCGCCTTGCTACTATCCGCGATGTGGATTGCATCTATGTGATTGACAACGGCATGGTGGTAGAGCAAGGCACCCATGAGGAATTGTCGGCGCTGGAAGACGGTATCTATAATACCCTGGCCAGAATGCAATTCGAACTGGCGTAATTAAACTTTCTTTATATCTTGAGGCTGTTTTTTTATTATTCAAAAAACAGCCTTCTTTATTTATGAAAACCACCTGGTGGATCACTTTTGCGCTCGCAGGTTTACTTACAACGGCCTGTAATCAAAAACAAGGCGGAACTACTTCCAATACAGTTTCTAATGAGGCTACCTTCGAAGGTTGCGGTAAAGGTAAGGCCGCCCCGGCACAACCTCCTCCGGCCTCTATTGAAACTGAACTACTCCTCAAACACTATTGGGTATGGGAATTTTGTATCTATGGCGAAAATCCGGAATTGGGCCGCGCCATGGAGGGGCGTTGGTTTCAGTTCAAACCCGACGGCGCCTTTGAATACGGCCAATGGGAAACCCTGGTATGCCGCGGTACCTGGTCGCTTCGTACCGTGAAAGACAAATTGCGCATCAAACTCGACGCCGAAATCGACGACCACGACAGCGAATTCGAAATCCAGGGCCATACCGACGACGCTATGTCGTGGGTCGGTACCGATACCTACAACCAGAGCAGTATGATTATTAAAACGATCAATCTGTTTACCCGGCCTACTCGGAAGCAGTTTGGACGGGAGTGATTTTTAATGTTTAATGTTGGATGTTGAATGTTGGATGATAATATTTAATTTATAAAAAATTAATAATCAAGCATTCAACATCAAACATTAGACATCAAACATCCAATATCAATCTTCAAGTATTCAAGAAATTATGCGCACAATAACCCTTTTTTTGTTTCTCGTCGTGATAGTCCTTGTTGTAGTATCATCCTGCAAAAAGTCGCCCGATGCGGCGGCAACTCCTTATGAGGATCCTACGACAACAACGGCGTGTTTGGCTTGTCCCGACTGGGCAGCCAATGCCAATATTTACGAAGTAAACATCAGGCAATACACGCCGGAAGGCACCTTCAATGCTTTTGCTACGCACCTGCCTCGCCTAAAGCAAATGGGGGTTGATATTTTATGGCTGATGCCCGTTTTCCCCATCAGCGAAGCCAAGCGGAAAGGTACTTTGGGCAGCTATTATGCCGTGGCCGATTATACCGCCGTAAACCCCAACTACGGCACGCTCGAAGATTTTAAATCCCTCGTAGACACCATACATCAATTGGGTATGAAGGTCATACTCGATTGGGTGCCCAATCACACGGGTTGGGACCATCCCTGGATCACCCAGCACCCGGATTATTACACCCAGGATAAATCAGGTAACGTAGTCGACCCCATCGATCCAAAGACGGGCAAATCCTGGGGCTGGACCGACGTGGCCGACCTGAATTACGACAACAAAGCCATGCGGCAGGCGATGACCGAGGCTTTTCTGTATTGGCTGAAAGAAGTCGGGGTTGACGGCTACCGCTGCGACGTGGCCGGCGAAGTGCCCGATGATTACTGGCAACAAGCTGTGCCTGTGCTTAGACATGCAAACCCGGCTTTGTTTATGCTGGCCGAAGCCGAACACGCCCCTCATCGCAATAGCGACAATTTTGCGATGTCATACGGCTGGAGCTTCCACCATTTAATGAACGAAATTGCTGCGGGAAAGGCCGGTGCAAACGATATTATGGAATGGCTGAAAAGTGACCGGAAAACCTTTACCAAAGGCTACCACATGCACTTCATCACCAACCACGACGAAAATTCGTGGAACGGCACCGAATACGAACGCATGGGGGATGCCGTAGACGCGCTGGCCGTGCTGGCCTTTACTTTTGACGGGATGCCGCTTATTTACAGCGGCCAGGAATCTGCCTTTAACAAGCGACTGGCATTTTTTGAAAAAGATACCATATCCTGGGGTGATTATGAAAAAGCGCCTTTTTATACCACTTTGCTCGATCTCAAGCATCGAAACAAAGCCATTTGGAACGGTCCTGCCGGCGGCAAATTACAGCGCCTGCCTTCCTCTCAAGATAAGTCGGTGTTTGCTTATTATCGGGATAAAGACGGTCAGCGGGTAGTAGTCGTCCTCAATTTGAGCAACAAACCAAAGTCCGTTTCACTCGATGCCACCCCCGTTGCAGGCGATTATACCGATTTGTTTGCCCAAAAATCTGTCAAATTGGCTTCTTCCACCCAGTCTTTTGAACTGAAAGCATGGGAATATTTGGTCTTAGAACTGAATTAAATTCCGAAATCCGAAATCCGAAATCCGAAATCCGAAATATGAGCATCCAAACCCGTACCAACCAGCCAAAATCGAAACCTCAGCTAAGCTTCTGGGAGATCTGGAACATGAGCTTCGGCTTTTTGGGCATACAGATGGGCTTCGCCCTGCAAAATGCCAACGCGAGCCGTATATTACAGACCTATGGCGCCGATGTGCACCATCTCTCCTGGTTTTGGCTGGTAGCGCCCATCACCGGCATGATTGTGCAGCCTATCATAGGCCATTACAGCGACCGCACCTGGAATCGCCTGGGCCGACGCCGGCCTTATTTCCTTACCGGGGCTATCCTGGCTGCTATCGGGCTTATTTTGATGCCCAATTCTTCTTCGTTTACCGCCTATATGCCGGCATTGTGGATTGGCGCGGGTATGTTGATGATCATGGATGCTTCGTTTAATGTGGCGATGGAGCCTTTCAGGGCTTTGGTGGCCGACAAGCTGCCCAGCGATCAGCGTACGCTGGGGTTTTCGGTGCAGACTATGCTCATCGGCATCGGCGCGGTGATAGGCTCCTGGCTGCCTTATGTGCTGGCCAACTTTTTTAATATCGAAAGCCAAGCCGATCCCGGGGTGGTGCCCTACAACCTGATTTTGTCGTTTATCATCGGTGCGGCGACCCTGGTGGGCGCTATTTTGTGGACCGTCATTCGAACCCGCGAATACTCTCCGGAGGAACAGGCTCAGTATGCCGGCGAGGAAGTAAGCCACGAACACGAAAGCATCTTAGCGATCTTTACCGATTTTGCCCGCATGCCCCGCACGATGCTTCAATTGGGCCTGGTGCAGTTTTTTTCGTGGTTTGCGCTATTTTCCATGTGGGTGTTTACCACGCCGGCACTTGCCCAGCACGTATGGGATTTGCCCAAAGACGACCGCAGCTCTGCCGCTTTTAACGAAGCAGGTAATTATGTGGGCGTAATTTTTGGGGTGTACAACCTGGTATCCGCGGCTTTTGCGCTTTTATTGCCGTTTATTGCCCACAAATTGGGCCGCAAACGCACGCATGCCGCTTGTCTGATTGCAGGCGGCCTGGGCCTCATGTCTATTTGGTTGATCAACGATCCCTCGATGAAGTGGGCGCTCAATTTGTCAATGGTGGGCGTGGGTATTGCCTGGGCCAGCATCCTGGCTATGCCTTATGCTATTCTCGCAGGTTCTATCCCGCTGAAGAAGATGGGCGTGTATATGGGGATTTTTAATTTCTTTATCACTTTCCCCCAAATTGTTAATGGCATTTTTAACGGGCCGATAGTGCATTCGCTGTATAATGATAAGGCCATTTGGGCCATTGTTATGGCAGGAGTATTTATGCTTTTGGCCGCCATCAGCGTTCTTTTTGTGGAGGATAAGGATGATGTGCCTACGGCAGTTTAGTGCCTTCGGCAGTTTAGCGATAGGGTTTAGTGCATGCGCAGTTTAGTGCCTTCGGCAGTTTAGCTAAACCCAATCGCTAAACACTAACGCTAAACCCGCCAAAGGCGCTAAACCTCCTCCCCAAACCCAAAACTAAAATTTTTCCTCCGCTTAAACCGGTCGGTGCCGGCTTTAAAATAGCCGCTGACCCAATCTTGTGGGCGAGGTTTGAGAAACCTTCTTTTTTGCTTCTCCGCGTCGGTAGAGGTGTCTTTGCTGGAAAGAAAACGGAAATAGAGGTGGTCGAACAGCCTGAAAAACTCGCCCAGGTAGATATCCTGTACCCTGGTTTGGCCTGGTTTGTTGCTACAGGGGATGATCACCATGTTTTCGTCGTTTTTGTTGGTAGAGGGTTCGCTGAAATTAGCCGAGCCGGTAATCACTATAGGCTCGGGGCCTAATGGGTCTTTAAGCAAAAATTTGGTATGGATATACTGGGCATTTGAGCCGTTGAAGCCGGTATGAATTTCATTGAGCCATTGGCCGAAATTATTATTCATTTTGCTGCCTGCGGTGGCAATCACATCAGGATCGGCGCTGTATTTTTGGGCTACTTCTTCGTTGGATTTGCCGCTGTTGAGCATGATATACCTGACGGCAGGGGAGACCTCGTCAATTTTTTTTATAAAACGATCATCCAGATTAAACGGCAGGGTAATTGCTGCCAGATTTTCGGCGGCGCCAAATACTTCCGCATAGAAATCGAGCATTTTCAGGCCTTTACGCGGACTAAAAATGGGGGTCATTTTGTTTTGGGGCAATGTATCGAGAGTCACATCGGGCCAGATAGCGCTGACTTGTGTGGCCAGCGCGCCTATCTTGGGGTCTTCTTTGAGCAAATCCCAGTACTGAAGAAAAGAAGCGGCAAGCGTTTTGTCCTTGATACAATGACCTACATTGGAATGCCCGAATATACCGCCTTCCGACAAGTTGGTGCTGCCGGTCCACACCATGACGGGTTTATCGTCTTTTAATAAAACCATAAACTTGTTGTGGGGAATACCATCCGTATTTTCACGGGCATAGGTGATTTTTCTATCGTTGAGCTTGAAGCCGGCGGCTTTCAGCGAGGCTTGGTTTTGCTTGGTCTGGCTATCGTGGCCGCGTGATTCGTATACGATTTGCACATCGGCGCCCCTGTCGAGCGCCTGTTTGAATAATACCGGAATTTCGGGAAAATCGAGCTCGTACATCGCTACGCGCAGCCCAAATCGCTTGTCTTTGGCCTGTTCGATAAAAGCAATAACCGCTTCATACAATCCCCTGGACAACCAGTCGTAGCGCTCTTTTTGTTGCTCGGCAGTAAGCGATTTTGCGTTGGGTCTGATATTGTGAAATCGCTCTACATAAGCCTGCGACGCAGCTACGGCGCGGTTGAAGTATATTTCGTGTAGTTTATGTTTGTAGGGCTCTGGACTCACCGTGATAATCAGCGGCGCCTGAAGTTGCGGTTGGGCAGGTGTGCCGGTGACCGGAAATACCTGGTATTCGTATTTCCGGTCCTGGCTCACGGCAAAATCCGCCCACACGAATGATTGTATGGGGTGGAGATTGGTGGGATATCTGACGCCCGGCTGTGGGTCGGGTACTACGGCTTCAAAAGGTTTGTATCCCTCCATCCAGGCTTCTTCCAGAAATTTCCCTTTTTTGTCAAACTTCTTTCTGAAAAAAGCAAAGCCGAGCAGGTTTGCCGTTGCTTCTTCCCTGGCATCCATAGCCAAGGTAATGACATGGGTGCCTGCAATGGCATGTACGCTGAAATGGTTGTTGAATGTACCTGTTCGCATGAAATGATGGGATTTAATGCGAATATAATTATAATGTGCTAATGTGCTGATTAGTTAATGTGCTAATGCGACCGAAGGGAGTCCCGTACCGACTGGAAGGAGGTCGGGATGCTGATTTGCTAATTAGTTAATGTGTTGATAATTAATTAATTATAATATAAATAATAATAAAATCAGCACATCAGCACATCAGCACATTAGCACATTAGCACATTAGCACATCAGCACATCAGCACATTAGCACATTAGCACATCAGCACATCAGCACATCAGCACATCAGCACATCAGCACATCAGCACATCAGCACATCAGCACATCAGCACATCAGCACATCAGCACATCAGCACATCAGCACA
>Ga0209573_1000922_pt1 | contig 51790 bp, 64 predicted proteins | sample TNRBio252014_DNA_FD_185870 | JGI IMG/M metagenome (GOLD analysis project Ga0209573, IMG submission 185870) | Wastewater treatment Type I Accumulibacter community from EBPR Bioreactor in Madison, WI, USA - TNR Reactor_6/25/2014_ DNA (SPAdes)... | ecosystem: Engineered > Bioreactor > EBPR >... | reverse complement strand
TGATCCAGCCGATCGCGATGGACGAGGGCCTGCGTTTCGCCATCCGCGAGGGCGGCCGCACGGTGGGCGCCGGCGTCGTGTCAAAGATTATCGAGTAGACGAGAAACGCTGCCGTTTCGGCGGCGACATCCTCAAGACGAGAGCACAGCGAAGGCTGCAAAACGCGCTATGGAAAACCAAAATATACGGATCGGGCTCAGGGCCTTCGATCATCGCGTGCTCGACCAGTCGGCGCGGGAGATCGTCAACACCGCGAAGCGGACGGGTGCCCGCGTTCGCGGGCCCATTCCGCTGCCGACGCGGATCGAGCGGTTCACGGTCCTGCGGTCGCCGCACATCGACAAGAAGTCGCGGGAGCAGTTCGAGATCCGCACGCACAAGCGCGTTCTCGATATCGTCGACCCGACGCCGCAGACGGTGGACGCGCTGATGAAGCTCGACCTTGCCGCCGGCGTCGACGTCGAGATCAAGTTGTAGGCGGCTAGGGTCATGATTCGTACGGGATTGATCGCACAGAAATTGGGGATGAGCCGTGTGTTCGACGCACAGGGCACGCACATCCCGGTATCGGTGCTCAAGGTGGATCGGGCTCAGGTGGTGTGCCAGCGGACGCTTGATCGGGATGGCTACACGGCCGTACAGGTGGGTGTGGGGACCGCAAAGGTGAAACGCGTCTCCAAACCGCAACGGGGCCATTTCGCCAAGGCCGAGGTGGAGCCGAAGCGTAAACTGGTGGAATTTCGTGTCGACCCCGACGCGCTGATCGACGTCGGCGCCGAAATCAGCGTCGAGCACTTTGTCGCCGGCCAGATCGTCGACGTCTGCGGGGTATCGCAGGGCAAGGGCTTCGCCGGTGCGATGAAGCGCCACGGCTTTCACGGCCTTCGCGCGACGCACGGCGTGTCCGTCAGCCATCGCAGCCACGGCTCGACCGGCCACCGCCAGGACCCGGGCAAGGTGTTCAAGGGCAAAAAGATGGCGGGCCATATGGGCGACCGCCGGGTGACGGTGCTCAATCTGGAAATTGTCGAGACCGATGCCGAGCGTGGCCTGATCCTCATCAAGGGCGCCATTCCCGGCGCCAAGGGCGGCTACGTCCTTGTCCGCGATGCCGTCAAGCGCGCGGCACCGGAAAACGTACCGCTTCCGGCGGCGCTGCGCTCGGGCGCGACCGTTGATGCGCCGCCCACGGACGCGAGCTCGGGCGACGCCGGCCCGCCGACTGAGAAGGATTAACCGGCCGTGCAGTGGAATGTCATCAATCTGGACAGCGACGACGTCGGGACGGTCGATCTCGCGGATGCGATTTTCGCTGTCGACGTGCGCCGCGATATTCTGGCGCGCACCGTCGCCTGGCAACTGGCGAAGCGGCGGGCGGGGACGCACAAGGTCAAGGCCCGAGGTGAGGTTGCCCGCACCGGCAAGAAGCCGTTTCGCCAGAAGGGAACCGGCCGTGCCCGGCAGGGGTCCTCGAAGGGGCCGCACATGCGCGGCGGTGCGGTGGTTCATGGGCCGGTGCTGCGCGATCACGCCATCGATCTGCCGAAGAAGGTACGTCGTCTAGCGCTGAAGTGCGCGCTGTCGGCCAAGTGCCAATCGGGCGAGCTGGTCATCGTCGAGAGCGCGCAGCTGTCCGAGCCGAAGACCCGGCTGCTCATGGAACGGACGGCGCGTCTCGGCTGGCGCAACGCGTTGGTGATCGACGGCGAGGCGGTCGAGACGAACTTCGCCCGTGCCGCCCGCAACCTGGTCAACATGGACGTACTGCCGTCGATGGGCGCCAACGTCTATGACATCTTGCGCCACGATACGCTGGTGCTGACCCGCGCGGCCGTCGATCGGCTCGTAGAGAGGCTCTCATGACCCGCGGCCACGTGTACGAGCCGGTCCGTTTGGGAACGGATCGGCTCTATGAAGTCATCCGTCGCCCGGTGATCACCGAAAAGGCGACGCTGTTGTCCGAGCATAACCAGGTCACCTTCATGGTGGCGCCGAGTGCGACGAAGCGCGAGATCAAGGTCGCCGTCGAGACGCTGTTCAAGGTCAAGGTCAAGGCGGTGAATACGCTTCGTCAGGCGGGCAAGGAAAAGCGGGTCCGCGGCCGCAAGGGACGGCGGATCGAGACCAAAAAAGCGATCGTGACCCTTGTCGAGGGCCATTCGATCGACGTGACGACGGGGCTCTAGCGACATGGCGCTTAAACAGTACAGACCGGTAACGCCAGGCCAGCGCGGGCTCGTTCTCATCGACCGGTCGGGCCTCTGGAAGGGCAAGCCCGAGAAGGCGCTGACCGAAGGGCTGAACAGCAGCGGCGGGCGCAACAACAACGGCCGCGTTACGGCGCGCCGCCGCGGTGGCGGACACAAGCAGCGCTATCGGATCATCGATTTCCGTCGCAACAAGTTCGATGTGTCGGCAGTGGTCGAGCGCGTCGAGTACGATCCCAATCGGACGGCGTTTATCGCCCTTATTCAGTACGATGACGGCGAGCGCGCCTACATCCTGGCACCGCAACGGCTCGGTGTCGGGGACCGCGTCGCGGCGGGCCGGCACGTCGACATCAAGCCGGGCAACGCGCTGCCGATGCAGAACATCCCTGTCGGCACCATTATCCACAACGTGGAAATGAAACAGGGAAAGGGCGGCCAACTCGCCCGCTCCGCCGGCGCCTATGTTCAGCTCGTCGGCAAGGACCAGGGCTATGCCCAGCTTCGGCTGAGCTCCGGCGAACTCCGTATCGTGCGCGCCGAATGCATGGCGACCGTCGGCGCCGTTTCCAACGCCGATCAGCAGAACATCAAGCTCGGCAAGGCGGGGCGGTCCCGCTGGCTTGGGCAGCGGCCCAAGGTTCGCGGCGTGGCGATGAACCCCATCGATCATCCGCACGGCGGTGGCGAGGGTAAAACGTCGGGCGGCCGGCATCCGGTCACGCCCTGGGGCGTGCCGACCAAGGGCAAGCGGACCCGGAACAACAAGCGGACGGACAGCCTGATCATGCGGCGCCGTCATCGCAAGAAGTAGTAGGGGACAGTCGTGGCTCGCTCGGTAAGCAAGGGTCCGTTCATTGACGGCTATCTGTTGAAGAAAGCCGAAAACGCGCGTCAGTCGAAGCGGAACGAGATCATTAAGACGTGGTCGAGGCGCTCGACCGTCATTCCGCAGTTCGTCGGCCTGACGTTCGGTGTCTACAACGGCAAAAAGTTCATTCCGGTTCTGGTGACCGAGAATATGGTCGGTCACAAGTTCGGCGAATTTTCACCGACGCGGACCTTCCATGGTCACGCCGCCGACAAGAAGGCGAGGCGCGCCTAGTCATGGGAAAATCCGCAGCACCGCGAACGCTTGGCGACGACGAGGCGATGGCCTTTGCCCGCTACATCCGGATCAGCCCTCAGAAACTTAACCTTGTCGCCGGATTGATCCGCGGCAAAGGGTGCGAGAGGGCCCTGGCGGAGCTGCAGTTCTGCCAGCAACGGATCGCCAGCGATGTGCGCAAGCTTCTCCAATCGGCGATCGCCAATGCCGAAAACAATCACCAGCTCGACGTGGACCGTTTGTTTGTCGCCGAGGCAACGGTGGGCAAGGCGATGGTCATGAAACGATGGCAGTCGCGCGCTCGTGGCCGGGGGGCACAGGTCGTCAAGCCGTTCAGCAACATGCGCGTGGTTGTGCGCGAACGGCCGGAGGCCGAATAATGGGACAGAAGGTCAATCCGATCGGGCTTCGCCTCGGCATCAACCGGACGTGGGACTCGCGCTGGTTCGCCGACAGCAACTATGCGTCGCTGCTGCGCGAGGATCTGAACATTCGCGAGTTTCTGCAAAAGCGCCTCGCCCAGGCGGGCGTGTCGCGGGTCATTATCGAGCGGCCGGCCAAAAAGGCCCGCATCACCATTCATACGGCGCGGCCAGGGGTGGTGATCGGCAAGAAGGGTGCGGATATCGAGAAGTTGCGCAAAGAGCTGACGCGAATGTCGAACGCCGATGCGCAACTGAACATCATCGAAATCCGCAAGCCGGAAATTGAAGCCAGGCTGGTGGCGGAGAACATCGCCCAGCAACTTGAGCGTCGCGTCTCCGTCCGCCGGGCGATGAAGCGGGCCGTGCAATCGGCGATGCGGCTCGGTGCCCAGGGCATCCGCATCAACTGCGCCGGCCGGTTGGGCGGCGCGGAAATCGCCCGGTCGGTCTGGTACCGGGAAGGCCGCGTACCGCTGCACACGCTCCGCGCGCACGTCGATTACGGGCAGGTCGAGGCAAAGACGACCTACGGCATCTGCGGCGTCAAAGTGTGGATCTATAAGGGGGACGTCATGGCGCACGACCCGATGGCCATGGACAAACGGGCCTCGGAACAACAGACCGCCCGTTGACGGCGGCGGCGAATCAATAGGACGCGACACGGACCATGCTCAGCCCCAGGCGAACCAAGTATCGCAAGATGCACAAAGGGCGGATCCACGGCACCGCGGTCCGTGGCACCGAGCTTAATTTCGGTGCCTACGGGCTGAAGGCGATGGAACCGGACCGGCTGACCGCGCGGCAGATCGAAGCCGCCCGGCGCGCCATCACCCGACACATGCGGCGGGCCGGGCGTGTCTGGATACGGATGTTCCCCGACGTGCCGGTCAGCCGCAAGCCGGCGGAGGTCCGCATGGGTGGCGGCAAGGGCGCGCCCGAGTTGTGGGTCTGCCGCGTCAAGGCAGGACGGATCCTGTTCGAGGTCGATGGCGTGCCGAAGGACGTCGCCCGCCAGGCGCTCGTTCTGGCATCGGCAAAGCTGCCGATCCGCACCCGGTTCGTCGCCCGCTCGGTTGAGGGGGAATAAACCAATGAAGGCAAGCGATCTTCGCGCCCGCACGGATGACGAGTTGAAGGATCAGCTCGTCAAGTTGCGCAAGGAATCATTCAACCTGCGCTTCCAGGTGGCGAGCGGGCAACTGGAGAACACGGCACGCCGGCGGCAGGTCCGCCGGGACATCGCGCGGATCAAGACGATCCTCAGTGATCGCCATCGCCGGATTCCGGCGACTGGGAAACAAGGATAACGGAGGCGGGCATGCCGAAACGGGTGCTCCAGGGCGTCGTGGTCAGCGACAAAGCGGAAAAGACGGTGGTGGTTCTTGTCGAGCGGCGCATCATGCATCCGCTTTACAAGAAGTACATTCGCCGATCGAAGAAATACATGGCGCACGACGAGGATAACCGCTGCAAAACCGGCGACTCGGTGCGGATCCGAGAGTGCCGGCCACTGTCGCGACGTAAGCGCTGGGAAGTGTACACGGAGCAGGCGTGACGCCGCCGGTCGATCTGGCCGGCCGTTCTGGAAGGACTGTGAATTATGATCCAAGTCGAATCGAACTTGGACGTCGCCGACAATTCGGGTGCCAAGCGGGTGCAGTGCATTCGAGTTCTGGGCGGCTCGGGTCGGCGATACGCCGCCGTAGGCGATGTGATCATCGTCTCGGTCAAGGATGCGATTCCGCGTGGCCGGGTGAAGAAGGGCGAGGTGTTGAGAGCCGTGATCGTTCGGACCGCGAAGGATATTCGCCGCACCGACGGCTCGGTCATCCGCTTCGACCGCAATGCCGCCGTCCTCATCAACAAGCAAGGCGAGCCGGTAGGGACGCGCATTTTCGGCCCCGTTACCCGCGAACTGCGCGGGAAAGGCTATATGAAAATCGTCTCTCTGGCGCCGGAGGTTTTGTGATGGCGGCGCGGATCAAAAAAGGCGACCGGGTGATCGTGTTGACCGGGCGCAGCAAGGGGCGCGTCGGCGAGGTCCTCAAGGTGATGCCGAAGGAGAACCGGGCCATCGTGCAGGGTGCCAATGTGGTCAAACGTCACACGCGGCCGAGTCAGACGCAGCCGGGCGGGATCGTCGAAAAGGAAGCGGCTATCGATATGTCCAATCTGGCGCATGTCGATCCGGCGGGCGATCGTCCGACGCGGGTCGGTTTCAAGGTGCTCGATGACGGTCGCAAGGTTCGCTACGCCAAGCGATCCGGCGAAACGATCGACCGTTAAGGGGTAGGTGGTATGTCTCGATTGCGGGATCATTATGTAGAGACGGTCCGCAAGGTCATGCAGGACGAGTTCAACTATAAGAACCCGATGCAGATTCCTCGCATTACCAAGGTCGTCCTCAACATGGGTGTCGGCGAAGGTACGCAGGACAGGAAAAAGGTCGATTCGGCGGCGAACGAGTTGGCGCTTATCGCTGGCCAGAAGCCGGTGATCACGCGGGCCAAGAAATCCATCGCGCAGTTCAAGCTGCGCGAAGGCATGCCCATCGGCTGCAAGGCGACGTTGCGCCGCGAGCGCATGTACGAGTTTCTCGACCGCCTGATCAGTATTGCCCTGCCGCGCATTCGCGATTTTCGCGGCGTTTCGGCGCGCAGCTTTGACGGCCGCGGCAATTTCGCTATGGGGATCAAGGAACAGATCATTTTCCCCGAGATCAGCTACGACAAGGTCGATCAGATCCGTGGATTGGATGTGGTGATTTGCACGACGGCGACGTCGAATAAGGAAGCGAAGGCCCTGCTGAAGGCCTTTGACTTGCCGTTCGTCAACTAAACGGAACGGCGTGGAGAGAAGAGAGATATGGCAAAGAAAAGCTTGGTCGAGCGCAATCGGAAGCGGGAGAGGCTGGTCAAAAAGTACGCCAAGCGTCGGGCGACCCTGAAGGCGATGGCTTCGGATACCGCCCTCACGCCGGAGGAGCGTTTCAGCGCCCGGTTGAAGCTTGCCGAACTGCCGCGCAACAGCTCGCCGGTCCGCGTTCACCTGCGTTGCGCGCTGACCGGCCGTTCACGCGGCAACTATCGCAAGTTCGGGCTGTCGCGGATCGCGGTTCGGGAACTGGCGTCGGTCGGGCAGATTCCCGGCATGGTCAAGTCGAGCTGGTAGGGGTCGCGGCCGATGACGATGACCGATCCGCTGAGCGATATGCTCACCCGCATCCGCAACGGCCAGCGCGTCGGCAAGAGCGTGGTGACGGCGCCGGCCTCCAAGCTGCAGGCACGGGTGCTCGACGTTCTGCAACGCGAAGGCTTTATCCGTGGTTACAGCGCCCACGACGTACGCCCGGGGCTGCGCGAGCTGAAAATCGAATTGAAGTACCACGAAGGAGAGCCGGTCATTCGAGAGATCAGCCGGGTATCCAAGCCGGGCCGGCGCGTGTACTCGAAGATCGATGATCTGCAGCGCGTCTACAACGGGCTCGGCATTTCCATTTTGTCGACCCCGAAGGGCGTGGTCTCCGATGCCGAGGCGCGCGAGCAGCACGTCGGCGGGGAAGTGCTGTGCAAAGTAATGTGATGCGAAAACAAGGCACGAAACCATGTCGCGAGTAGGAAAGCATCCCGTTCAAATTCCCGCCGGCGTAACGGTTAGCGTCAAGCCGCGCGCGTTGAAGGCGGAGGGAAAGCTGGGCGCGCTGGAAATGGCGCTGACACCCGATGTCGTGGTCGTTCAGGACGATGGCGCCGTGACGGTGACGTCCAAGGACGACTCGATACGTGCCCGGATGATGTGGGGCACGACGCGTACCCTTGTCGCCAATCTGGTGGCGGGTGTCAGCAGCGGGTTTCAGCGCCGGCTCGACATCACCGGCGTCGGCTACAGGGCACAGATGCAGGGCAAGACCCTGGTGCTGCAGCTCGGATTCAGCCATGACGTGCGGTATCCGGTTCCAGACGGCATCAAGATCGAGTGCCCGGACCTGACGCACATCCATGTGTCCGGCGCCGATAAGCAGAAGGTCGGGCAGGTCGCCGCCGAGATCCGGGCGTATCGACCGGTCGAGCCGTACAAAGGTAAGGGCATCAAGTACGACGACGAGATCGTTGTGCGCAAGGAAGGCAAAAAGAAGTAAGCGATGGCAGACGCACGCACCCTTTCCGACCGGCGCCGGCAGCGCACCCGATGGCGTTTGCGCCAGACGTGTGGCGGCCGGCCCCGCCTGTCGGTATTCCGGTCCAACAAGCACATCTATGCTCAGGTTATTGATGACGACGCCGGTCGCACCATCGTCGCCGCGTCCAGCATCGATAAGTCGCTGCGGGAAGAGTCCGGCAAACGCAAACCGCTCGAGGTTGCCGAGGACGTCGGTCGGCTGGTGGCGGAGCGGGCGCTGGCGGCGGGCGTCAATGACGTCGTTTTCGACCGCGGCGGCTATCGATATCACGGCCGTATAAAGTCTTTGGCCGATGCGGCGCGCAACGCCGGTTTGAAATTCTAGGGAGGACAGCGGATGGCACGGCGGCCGTCGAGCAGACGATCGGATCGCGGGCAGACGCCTGAAGAGTCCGAGGTTACCGACAAACTCGTCCACATCAATCGTGTGGCGAAGGTGGTCAAGGGCGGACGGCGCTTTTCGTTCGCGGCACTTGTTGTGGTCGGCGATGGACGCGGGCGGGTCGGGTTCGGAACCGGCAAGGCGCGCGAGGTTCCCGAGGCCGTTCGCAAGGCCACGGACCATGCCAAGCACGCGATGATCCGGGTGCCGCTGCGCGACGGCCGGACGTTGCACCACGATATTCAGGGCCACTTCGGCGCCGGTCGGGTGGTGTTGCGGGCGGCGCCTCCGGGAACCGGCGTGATCGCCGGCGGCCCAATGCGCGCCGTGTTCGAGACGATGGGCGTGCAGGATGTGGTGGCGAAGTCGCTCGGCACGTCGAACGCGTACAACATGATCAAGGCGACGTTCGAAGCGTTGAAACGCAGCGCGTCGCCGCGGTCGATCGCGGCCCGACGAGGCAAGAAGGTCAGCGATATCGTGTCGCGACGCAGCGATATCGGCGGCGCCGAACGCGCCAAGGCCGAACAGTGATCGTAGAGGACAGCATGGCAAAGTTGCACGTGACCCAGGTCCGCAGTCCGATCGGCCGCCGGAAAGACCAGCGCGAGACCTTAATCGGACTCGGTTTGAACAAACTGCATCGATCCCGTGACCTTGAGGATACGGCGTCGGTACGCGGCATGATCAACAAGGTCAAGCATCTGGTTACCGTCGACGAAATCGACTGATCAAGACACCGGGTACCGCCCGAAGGGACTTGCGAAGATGAAGCTGAACGACATTCGAGATAACCCGGGGGCGACGCGTCCGAGCAAGCGGGTTGGTCGCGGCATCGGCTCGGGCATGGGGAAGACGTCCACCCGTGGCCACAAGGGGCAGAAATCGCGCAGCGGCGGCTCGATCCGGCCCGGTTTTGAGGGCGGCCAAATGCCGCTCTACCGGCGCCTGCCGAAGCGCGGCTTCAAGAACCCGTTCCGGCTGGAGTATGCCGAGGTCAATCTCCAGCGCCTGCAGCAGGCGATCGATCAGGGAAAACTGGATGCGTCGACGGCGCTGGATGAGGAAAAGCTGCGCCTCGCGGGCCTGTTCCGGCGACGCCGTGACGGGGTTCGTTTGCTGGCGAAGGGCGCGTTGACGGCGAAAGTGGACATCACCGTGACGGGCGCGTCGCGAGCGGCGGTCGCGGCGATCGAGAAGCTGGGCGGAACGATTACCGTGACCGGCGCCACGACGGCGGAGACAACAGGAACCGCAGCCGATGCGCCGGCCGACGTGGGAGAAAAACCCGCTGGTGGCGCCGATGCGGCGACAGATTCCGCGGCGAATACGAAGGTAAAACCAGCGGAAGACGGCAAGGCGTAAACGGAGGGTACGTTTATGGCTTCGGCCGCCGAGCAGCTTGCTGCGAACTTCAACTTTAGCGCCTTCGGCAAAGCGACCGAACTCAAGAAGCGCATCTGGTTTACGCTCGGCGCGTTGATCGTCTATCGGCTAGGAACGTACATTCCGCTTCCCGGCATCGATTCCAACGCTGTCGCCGACATTTTCAGCCGCCAAGCCGGCGGCATTCTCGGCATGTTCAATATGTTCGCCGGCGGTGCCTTGCAGCGCATGACGATTTTTGCGCTCAACATCATGCCGTACATTTCGGCGTCGATTATCATTCAGTTGATGACGGCCGTCGTTCCGACACTGGAAGCGCTGAAAAAGGAAGGCGAGACGGGCCGCAAGAAAATCAATCAGTACACCCGTTATCTGACCGTGTTGATCACCGCCGGCCAGGCTTATGGGCTGGCGATCGGTCTCGAGAGCATGCAGTCGTCGGTGGGGGCGGCGGTTGCCGATCCGGGGTGGTTCTTCCGTTTTTCCACCGTCGTGACACTGGTCGGCGGAACGATGTTCCTGATGTGGCTGGGCGAGCAGATCACCGCGCGCGGCATCGGCAACGGCATTTCGCTGATCATCTTTGCCGGCATCGTCGCGCAGTTTCCGGGATCGATGGCGGCGACGCTGGAGCTTGGCCGGACTGGCGCGCTGTCGACGGTCTTTATCGTTGGCCTGCTCGTCATGGCGGTTGCGGTCGTGTTCTTCGTCGTCTTCATGGAGCGGGCGCAGCGGCGCATCCTGATCCAGTATCCGAAACGCCAGGTGGGCTCACGCATGATGGGCGGCGAGAGTTCTCATCTGCCGCTCAAGCTGAACACCGCCGGGGTCATTCCGCCGATTTTCGCCTCGTCTCTGCTGCTGATGCCGATAACGATCATTGGATTTGCCGCCGGCAGCGGACCCGAATGGCTGACGACCGCGTCGGCATATCTGGGACGCGGTCAACCGCTCTATTTGCTCATCTATGTGAGTCTGATCGTTTTCTTCGCGTTCTTTTATACCGCCATCGTGTTCAACCCCGCCGACACGGCGGATAACCTGAAGAAATATGGCGGCTTTATCCCCGGCATCCGGCCGGGCCAGAATACCGCCGCGTATCTGGACCGCGTTCTGACGCGTTTGACCGTGGTCGGCGCCGCGTACCTTGCGCTGGTCTGCATGCTGCCGGAGATTTTGATCTCACGCTACGCCGTGCCCTTTTACTTCGGCGGCACGAGCCTTCTGATCGTCATCACCGTGACCATGGACACCGTGGCGCAGGTGCAGTCTCATCTGCTGGCCCACCAATATGAGGGCCTCATTAAAAAAGCGAAGCTACGAGGGAGGCGTCGATGAATCTGGTTTTGTTGGGGCCGCCGGGATGCGGCAAGGGCACTCAGGCGAAGCGGCTTGAAGAGCACTATGGCCTGACGCAGTTGTCTACGGGCGACATGTTGCGCGCCGAGGTTGCCGCCGGCACCGATATCGGTCGTGAGGCGGATGCGATCATGAAAGCCGGCAAACTGGTGCCGGACTCGATGATCATCCGCATGCTGGCGGATCGGATGGCAAAAAAAGCGGACGAGCGTGGCTTCATTCTCGACGGCTTTCCGCGCACGATTCCGCAAGCCCAGGCGCTGGACGACATCCTGGTCAAGAACGACCTGGCCCTCGATGGCGTGATCTCGATCGACGTCGACGACGAGGCGATGGTCGAGAGAATCACCGGCCGTTTTTCCTGCGTCAAGTGCGGCGCCGGATACCACGATCGTTTCAGTCCTCTGAAAAAGCCGGGGGTTTGCGATGCCTGCGGCGGGACGGAGTTTTCGCGCCGCAAGGACGATAACGCCGACACGGTGCGAACGCGGCTGCGAGCGTATCACCTGCAAACGGAGCCGATCATCGCCCATTACGGGCACAAGGGACTGGTATCCGCCGTCGACGGCATGGGCTCGATCGACACTGTGACACAAAATATCAGGGCCGCCGTCGATGCTCGCCTAAGCCATTGACTGGAAAAGATGCATGTCTATACTGTGCGGTCTTCCATATTCATGGACCTCCGTTTGCGTTCCAAAACAAGATGTTAAGGAGAGACGCCCGTGGCGCGCGTAGCTGGCGTTAACATTCCCACGCAGAAGCGGGCTGAGATTGCTCTGACCTATATCCATGGGATTGGGCGCAAGTCGGCTCAGGACATCTGTCGCCGTCTCGGCATCCAGCGGCAGGCGCGGATCAACGAGTTGACAGAGGCCGAACTGTTCAAGCTGCGTGAGGTCATCGACGGCGAGTATCGGGTCGAGGGCGACCTGCGCCGCGAAGTCGCGATGAACATTAAGCGGCTCATGGACCTCGGCTGCTACCGCGGTCTTCGTCATCGGCGCGGGCTGCCCGTCAACGGGCAACGGACGCATACGAACGCCCGGACTCGAAAAGGCCCGGCAAAGCCCATCGCGGGCAAGAAAAAGGTCTCTAAGTAGGATTACGGGATAGAAGGTATGGCCAAGCCGACGACGCAGCGCGTCAAGCGCCGGGAGCGGCGTAACATCGTTGCCGGTGTTGCGCACATCAACGCGACCTTCAACAACACTCTGATCACGATCTCGGACGCGCAAGGCAATTCTATTGCCTGGTCGTCCGCCGGGGGACAGGGCTTCAAGGGATCGCGCAAATCGACGCCGTACGCCGCTCAGGTGGCCGCGGAAGAGGTCGGGCGCAAGGCCATGGAGCACGGCATGAAGACCCTTGAGGTTGAGGTCAAGGGTCCGGGCTCCGGCCGGGAATCGGCTCTCCGGGCTTTGCAGGCGGTGGGGTTCACCATCACCGCCATCCGCGATGTGACGCCCATTCCCCATAACGGCTGTCGTCCGCGCAAACGCCGCCGCGTCTAGGTTTCCGGCGGGTGCGCGAAATGCCGACGCTCAGTGTCGGCGCACCAACGGTCCCGAGACAGGGCAGCATGGTCGATGACGATCGCTCACGCTTTATGAGCAAGAGGATGTCGGTGATTCAGAGAAATTGGCAGGCACTGATTAAACCCATCAAGCTGGATGTGCATGGCGGGTCCGATCCGCAGCGCTCCGCGACCATCATCGCCGAGCCGTTGGAGCGCGGTTTCGGACTGACCTTGGGCAATGCGCTGAGAAGGGTGCTGCTGTCGTCGTTGCAGGGCGCAGCGGTAACGGCCATACGCATCGATGGGGTGCTTCACGAGTTTTCGTCGATTCCGGGTGTCCGGGAGGACGTGACCGACATCGTGCTGAACATCAAGTCGCTGGCGCTGCGGATGAGTGGCGAGGGACCGAAGCGGATCAACCTGTTGTCGGAGACGGCGGGCGAGGTGAAAGCCGGGATGATCGCCACCACCCATGATATCGAGATCATGAACCCGGAACTGGTCATCTGCACGCTTGATGCCGGCGCACGTTTGTCGATGGAACTTGTCGTCGAGCAGGGCAAGGGCTACGTCGCGGCGGGTGCCACGCGGGCGGAGGACGCACCCATCGGCCTTATCCCTGTCGACGCCGTCTATTCGCCGGTTCGCAAAGTCGCCTACAAGGTCGAGAACACCCGTGTCGGGCAGGTGACGGATCACGACAAGCTGTCACTCGACGTGGTCACCAACGGCGCGGTATCGCCGGAGGATTCGGTCGCGCTGGCGGCGCGCATTCTTCAGGACCAGCTTCAGCTGTTCATCAATTTCGAGGAGCCGCGCGCCGCGATCGAGGAAGAGAAGAAGGACGAGTTGCCCTTCAACAAGAACCTCCTGCGCAAGGTGGACGAGCTTGAGCTGTCGGTGCGGTCGGCGAACTGCCTGAAGAATGACAACATCATCTACATCGGCGACCTGGTTCAGAAGACGGAGGCGGACATGCTGCGGACGCCGAACTTCGGTCGCAAATCCTTGAACGAGATCAAGGAAGTTCTTTCCCAGATGGGTCTGAACCTGGGCATGGAAATTCCGAACTGGCCACCCGAGAACATCGAGGAACTGGCGAAGCGGCTCGAAGAGCCCTATTGAGCACCAGCGGACCAGGAACCTAGAGGAGACGAAATCATGCGTCACCGCATGAGCGGGCGCAAGCTGGGCCGGACGTCCAGCCATCGCAAGGCGATGTTTTCGAACATGACCGCATCGCTGCTTCAGCACGAGCAAATCACGACAACGCTGCCGAAGGCCAAGGAACTGCGGGTGTACGCCGATCGGATGATTACGCTCGGCAAGCAGGGCAGTCTGCACGCACGCCGACGCGCGGCGGCGATCCTTAACGACGATGGCCTGCTGCCCAAATTGTTCGGGCCGTTGGCGGAACGTTACCGGACCCGCAACGGTGGTTATACGCGGGTGCTGAAAGCCGGTTTCCGATACGGCGATAACGCGCCGCTCGCCGTTGTCGAGCTTGTCGATCGCGATCTTGAGGCCAAGGGCGCAGGCGACAAGGCGCGCGTCGCGGAGGAGCGTGAGGCCGCGGCGGAAACCACGGCATAATCGCCTATCGTCGGTAGCGGCGCGGCGTAGCGCTCAGCTTACGCGTGGATGACGCACGCGGTCGCCGCGGCACGACGCGGCTAAGCGAGGAACGCCGATGCGGCAATTGACGTTGTCGTTAGCGGCCATGCTTCTTTCGGTCGCACTGTCAGCGGCATCGCTCGCGTCCGGCGCCGAGGTGCCGTCCACGCGCCTTGAGATGCAGCTTTCCTTTGCGCCCGTCGTCGAGAAGGCGGCGCCGGCGGTGGTCAATATCTACAGCCGGCGGGTCGTGGAAGCCCGAACCACATCGCCCCTGTTCGCAGACCCGTTCTTCCGCCGCTTCTTCGGCAATGCCGTTCCCTTCGGCCGGCCGCGCGCCCAAGTACAGAACGCGCTCGGCTCCGGCGTCCTTGTCGATCGCCACGGTGTCATCGTGACCAATCATCATGTCGTCGACGGCGCCGACGAGATTTCCGTCGTTCTCGCCGATGGCCGTGAATACCAGGCAACACTAATCGGCAGCGACGAGCGCACCGACCTGGCGGTGCTGAAAATCGATGAGGGCGATGGCGCGCTGCCCTTTCTCCAGCTGCGCGATTCCGACGAGGTTGCCGTCGGCGATCTGGTGCTGGCGATTGGCAACCCGTTCGGCGTCGGTCAGACGGTGACGAGCGGGATTGTTTCAGCGCTGGCGCGAACCCACGTCGGCGTCAGCGACATGAACTTCTTCATCCAGACCGATGCGGCGATCAATCCGGGCAACTCGGGCGGCGCCCTGGTCGACATGAGCGGGCAACTGATCGGCATCAATACCGCCATCTACTCCCGCAGCGGCGGATCGCTGGGCATCGGCTTCGCGGTGCCGTCGAACATGGTGCGCACGGTGGTCGCCGGTCTGAGCGCGGGCGGCCGGCTGGTCCGGCCCTGGCTCGGGGCGTGGGGCCGCAGTGTCGATGGCGACCTGGCCGAGGCGCTCGGTCTCGACCGGCCATCCGGCGTGCTGATCGAGGACGTACGCGCCGGCGGTCCGGCGGACCGATCCGGACTTCGGCAGGGCGACGTCATTCAGAGCATCAACGGGCGGCCGGTGCAGGGAAGCGAGGTGCTGGCCTACCGCATCGCCACCCTCGGACTCGGCGACGATGCGTCGATCGGAGTGTGGCGGCAGGGCCGTCAGATGGTGCTGCGCACCCAACTGAAGGCGCCGCCGGAAGATCCGCCTCGGGAGCAGACCGAACTGAGAGGGCGCCACCCGCTGGCTGGTGCTACGGTCGCCAATCTGTCCCCGGCGGTCGCCGACGAGATGATGCTGAGCGACCGGCTGAGCGGTGTCGTGATCGTGGCGGTGGCGCCCGAGGGCGCGGCCGCGCGCCTCGGACTGGCGCGAGGCGATCGTATCCTCAAGGTCAATGACGCGCGCGTTTCGGACGTTCGCGACCTCAAACGGGTTCTTGGGCGCTCGGCCAGCGGCTGGCGGATCCAGATTGGCCGCGATGAACGGGCTTTTACTCTCGTTATCAGCGGGTAAGCACGCATGGCCAAGCGAACGTCCCCTGGGATGGACAGCCTGTTCGAGAGCCACGCACCGCGGCCGCTCGCCGATCGTCTGCGGCCCAGCCGGCTGGAGGACGTGGTGGGCCAGGATCACCTGCTCGGTCCCGATGGCCCGCTTCGCCGCATGCTGGAGGCGGATCGGCTCACGTCGCTGATCCTGTGGGGCCCGCCGGGGACCGGCAAGACGACCATTGCCCGGCTGCTGGCTCACCGGACGGCACTGTTTTTCGAGACGTTGTCGGCGGTGTTTTCCGGTGTCGCCGACCTGCGCCGGGTGTTCGCGGCCGCGCGGGAGCGCCGGCAGACCGGACAGGGAACGCTGCTGTTCGTCGATGAAATTCATCGCTTCAATCGCGCCCAACAGGATGGTTTTCTTCCCTATGTGGAAGATGGCACGGTCATCCTGGTCGGCGCGACGACGGAGAACCCGTCGTTCGAATTGAACGCGCCGGTGCTTTCCCGCTGCCGCGTATTGGTGCTCAAGCGCCTCGACGATGCGGCGCTTGACGCCATTCTGGTGCGCGCCGAGACGGAACTCGGGCGAGAGTTGCCGCTGGCGGGGGACGCTCGTCAGGCATTGAAAGCGATGGCGGACGGTGACGGCCGCTTTCTGCTCAACCTGGTCGAAGCGCTGGCCGAGACGCCCGCCGGAGAGCCGATCGACGTGGGCGAGCTGGTCCGGCGCGTGCAGAAGCGGGCGCCACTCTACGACAAGGCGCAGGAAGGCCACTATAACCTGATCAGCGCACTGCATAAGGCGCTGCGCGGCTCCGACACCGATGCGGCGCTCTATTGGCTTGCGCGGATGCTGGCTGGCGGCGAGGATCCTCACTACGTTGCGCGCCGGCTGGTCCGTTTCGCCGTCGAGGACATCGGGCTCGCCGATCCGCAGGCACTGGTCCAGGCGTTGGCTGCTTGGCAGGCCTACGAACGGCTCGGCTCCCCCGAAGGCGAACTCGCCATCGTGCAGTGCGTCCTCTACCTGGGCACCGCGCCGAAATCCAACGCCGCCTACCGGGCCGCGCTGAGCGCGAACGCGGCGGCGCGCGAGAGCGGGTCGCTGATGCCGCCCCGGCACAGTCTCAACGCGCCGACCCGGCTGATGAAGGATGAGGGTTACGGCCGTGGCTACGCCTACGATCACAACCAGCCGGACGCGTTTTCGGGTCAGAACTATTTCCCCGATGAGATGCCGCGGCGGGTGTTCTATCAGCCGAGTACGCGGGGCTACGAGGCCGAGGTGAGCAAGCGCTTGGCCTATTGGGCGGACCGCCGCGCCCAACTCAGCGGCGACGAGCGGCGTGATCCACCGGGGACGGGCGACGATGACGACGGATCCTGATGCCGGCCGTCTGGGCGGCGTGGATCTGGTGGTCGTCGACATCGCCGACGCCGGGGCGCGTGTCGACCGCTGGTTCCGGCGCCGGTTCCCCCACGTCACCCACGGGCGTCTGGAGAAATGGCTGCGCACCGGACAGGTTCGAGTCGACGGCCGCCGGGCGAAGGCATCGCAGCGCCTCTCCGGCGGCGAAACGATCCGCGTCCCCCCGCTGAGCGCCGACGGCGTGCGCCCGCGTCCCGTGGTGGCCGCGTCGATGTCGGACGCGGAGGGGCGAGACTTGAGGGACCGTGTTCTGCATGTCGACCATGACGTTATCGTTATCGACAAGCCGGCGGGGCTTGCGGTTCAGGGCGGCAGCGGCACGGCGCGCCATCTCGACGGCATGCTCGACGCCCTTGCTTTCGACGGCGAACGTCCCCGGCTGGTGCACCGGCTCGATCGGGATACGGCCGGAGTCCTCGTGCTGGCCCGGTCGCGGGCGGCCGCGACGGCGTTGAGCCGGGCGTTTCAGGGCCGGGACGTTCGGAAGCTGTACTGGGCGCTGGTGGCAGGCGTGCCGCCGGCGCGCTCGGGACGGATGAGCGTGCCGCTGGCGAAACGTCCCGGCCCGCGCGGCGAGACCGTTCAGGCTGACCCGGCCACCGGTGAGCGGGCGGTCACCCTTTACCGCGTCGTCGAGGCGATCGGCGACAGCCTCGCTTGGCTGGCGCTGGAGCCGGTGACGGGGCGGACGCATCAGGTCCGCGTGCATTGCGCCGAGCTTGGAACGCCCATCATCGGCGACGGCAAGTACGGTGGTCGAAGCGCCTTCCTGAGCCAAACGGACGTCGGGTCCGGGGTTCATCTTCTCGCCCGGGCAATCGCTTTTCCCCACCCGGCGGGCGGCACCGTCGCGGTGGCGGCGCCGTTGCCGCCGCACATGGAGCGGTCATGGCGCGCGTTTAACCTGCCGACCGAATCGGTTGCGGAAACGTTGCGCAGGTGGGATAGCGGCAGATCGCCGCGTTAGGTGTGGAGACCATGCGCCCGCGCCCGACGCGTGGACGAAAACCGCCCGGTCGTGTGAGGGTTAGCGGCCGCCCGTCGGTCCTGTGCCGATGATGGGAGAACGATGCGCTTGGGAATCTGGCACGGCCCGTGCATCATTGTTTGCATGAAACTACGGGAGACGGGAGCGTCACGGCAAGGGCTTGGTGAGCGAATTAGGAAGAAATGCTTATATTCTTGCCGTTCTTGGAATATAATGCTATGGTACGCTTGTATCGTGCATTGGCAACAAGGTTCGCAGCTTCATGTCGGATAATGTTCTTCCCGTTCTTACCGATTTCGAGAGCCGGCTTTCGACGTTGATCGCCAACAGCGGGCTTTCAGCCCAAGAGGCGATCGTCGCCGTGGGTATCTCGATGGCCCGTGTCCTCTATGGTTTGGAGGAGCTGCACGGAAAAGATGCGGCTGTGCAGGCGTGCGAACTCCTTGATCATACGATGGTCAAGACCTGGGTCGAGTTTTCAGGTCAGCCGCGAACCGTCAATTAGACCGCTTCCGCCTGCGCGACCGATTTTTCGGCTAAGCGCCGGTCCCGCTGTTGGAGCGGGGACGGGTGTTTACCGCCTTTCCTCCGCCTATGCGCTATGACGTCAAACGGCTTGCGGCGCGCGCACGTCTGGCGCACAGTCGAGTCTGTTCGATCAAAAAAGCATCATAAGTGCACGAAGGGGGGGGAGAGCGCTGTCGGCGGATGTACTCTGAGCGCTGAGCGTACCAGTTCTGAAACCGCCCCTAGGTCCTCCGCCCATGCCCATCACCAAGCTCTGCATACTCGACTGCGACGGAACGCTTGTCGACAGCCAGCAGCCCATTATCGAGGCAATGTCCATGGCGTTCCGGCGCCAGGGGCTTGACGAACCAGAGCCTGCGACGGTGAAGCGCCTGGTCGGGTTGCCGCTGGCCGATGCGGTCGCCGCACTTCTAGACGACCGTTCCGACGATTTGGTGAAGGCGCTCTCCGACGGGTATCGAACCGCCTATGGCGATCTCCGGCGCGCCAACGGCGCTCTGGAACCGTTGTTTCCGGGCATGATCGTGGCGCTCGACGCGCTCCAGTCGAACGGCTGGCGGCTCGCCATCGCGACCGGTAAATCGAAACGGGGCGTTCTGGCCACCCTTCGCCACCACGATCTTGTCGAGCGCTTCGAAAGCATTCAGACGCCGGACTCGGCGGCGGGCAAGCCGGCGCCGGACATGGTATTCCGCGCGATCGAGGAAACGGGCGCCGATGCGAGCGCGACGGTTGTCGTCGGCGACACGGCGTACGATATGCTGATGGCGGCGAACGCGGGTGTTGCCGGTCTTGGCGTCGCGTGGGGCTATCATCACGCCGATGAGCTTAACGCGTCGGGTGCGGCTGCCGTTATCGAGAGGGTGGATCAGCTTGCTTCCCATGCCGACATGCTCACGGAGATCACGGACATCGATCAGGCACCGCCGGATCGAACCCTCGCTGCCCGGTGACGCGACGCCGGCGTTGCCGATAGGGACGCCGTCCGATCGATGATGGCCGAACCATGACGGCACCGCCGCGACGCTTCTATACTCAGGTTACTTCGGCCGCGGACGGCGACGGCTTCGTGGTCCGTCTCGACAATCGGTCGCTGCGTTCGCCGGCGGGGCGCCCGCTGCGGCTGCCGACGGCGCCGTTGGCGAAGGCGATCGCGGAAGAATGGCGCGCGCAGGAGAACGTCATTCGCACGGAAACGATGCCGCTTTATGCGGTGGCGGCGACCGCCGTCGATCGGGTCGGTCCGCAACGCGCGGCCATTATCGAGCAGCTTCTCCAATACGTCGCGACGGATTTGGTTTGCTATCGCGCGTGCGAGCCGGCGGACCTGGTCGACGAGCAGACGGCCCGGTGGCAGCCGCTGCTGGACTGGGTCGCCGAGACGTGGGGGGTCCGCCTGGCCGTTACCGATACGCTCGCCCCCGTCAGGCAGCCGGCTGACGCCGCCGACCGGCTGCGCCCTTCTCTCGAACGCTTGGACGACCTGCATCTCGCGGCGCTGGCGGTGGCGGTTCCGGCCGCCGGGTCGTTGGCGGTCGGTTTGGCGCTGGTGCTTGGCCGGCTCGACTCCGACGATGCGCTTGCGGCGGCGTGTGTGGATGAGCTTTACCAGGCCGAACGCTGGGGCGACGATGCGGAGACCCGCCGGCACCGCGATATCCTCAAAGCCGACCTGCGGGCCGTCGAGACGGTTGTTTGTCTCAGCCGCGCCGATGGTGACGTTTTTACCACTGACCGCCAAACGCAGGTGATGCCATGACCACCGAAACGGAGCGTAAAGCCGTCATCGTTCGCATCATGGGCCGGGTTCAGGGTGTCTGGTATCGGGGCTGGACGGTCGCCGAGGCGAAGCGGCGATCGCTGCGCGGCTGGGTCCGCAACCGCAGCGACGGCTCGGTCGAGGCTCTGATCGCCGGCGACGTCGCCGCCGTGGACGCGATGATCGCCGACTGCTGGCACGGCCCACCGGCCGCGCGGGTCGTGGACATAGCGACCGAGACGGCGGAGTTTCCGTCAGACGACCGCTTTTATCCGCTGGCGACGCGGTGAGGTCGGGACGGCGGCTGTCGGCGCGCGGTGCCACAGCGGCATCCATTCGTCCATCCGTTTCCATCCAATGTTGCCGGGCAGACTTTGATCGGCGGGGTATCGTTGCTCCACGCCGATCTTACGAACGCGAACTCAATGGGTGTCGCAGAGGAGGCGTGGGTGACCGGGTCGAGCCCGGTCACGATAGGAAAGGGGAGACTCGTCTGGCCGCCCTACCGACGTCCTGCGCGGGCTCGACACGCGCATCCAAAGGGGGGCGGAGGAAGGCGTTGGTTGCCGGGTTGTGTAACCGGCGAGATGGGGAGGGAGAGTGGATAAAACGCGCTTTGCTAATCCGCGCTGATCACCACGGTGTTGCGGCCGAGGCGTTTGGCTTCGTAGAGGGCGGCGTCGGCGCGGTCCAAATCGGGGCCGCCGGCGCCGTTGCGGGCCAGCGAGGCGACGCCGATGGACAGCGTCGTCTGCACCGTCACCTGATCCTTGACGGGTACCGCCCATCGCCACATTTTGCGCCGCAGCCGCTCCAGCACCGCCCAGGCGGTACGGATGTCGGCGTTGGGCAGGCAGATGACGAATTCGTCGCCGCCATAGCGGAACACGGCGTCGTACGGCCGGAGATTGGCGACGAGCAGCGAGGCGACGCTGCGCAGAACGGTGTCGCCGGCCGCGTGTCCGTGGGTGTCGTTGATGTCCTTGAAACCATCGAGGTCGACGACGGCGACGCACGCCGGTTGACCGGTCCGGGCGTGGCGCTCGAATTCCATGTTAAGCCGACGCGCCATCGCCGGGCGGGTTTCGAGCCCGGTTAGCGGATCGATGCTGGCAAGGCGGTTCCAGATTTCGGTTTCCAGGCCATGAAGGCTGGAGCTTAAGATGACCGCCCGGTCCATGAAACGACGGTAGCCGTCATCGAGCCAAGTCGGCTGGGAGCCCTGGTGCCGGGCCAGATCCTCGGCCATGCGGGAAAGCGCCTTGAGTTGATCGTCGCAGGCCCGGAGTCTGGCATCGTCGCCGAGCAGGTCGTGGAACGCACCCTTTTTCCAGGCAATGGGCTCGAAGGGAAGGGCGGGGCGGGGGGGCGCCTCATCGCCGGCTGCGCGCGGTGCCAGAACGTCGACATGAACGTCGCGTATCCAGCGCCAGAGCGACTCGATGACCGCGTTCAGATCATCGACGGCACGCAGCACCCGCTCCGGCGCTTCCGAACCGGCGAGAGCCGCCGGCAGGTCGGCCCCCGGCGTGGCGACCGCGATCCAGCCGTGTTCCACCGGACGCGGTTGATTGCGCGCTTTCACTGTCGCCTTACCCGATCGGACGTTCGCAGGCTGGTCGCTCACGGCTGCTCCTACCTATCATAGGATGAACAAGATGCACAACCATGGCGATTAGACGACGGCCGTTGCCGAGGGTGTCGCGGGCGGGAAGGCACCCGTGAACGATTGGAACTGGGCGATGAGATGTCGATCGACTTCTGCGAGGGTCGCGTCGATGTTAAGCGCCGCCAGCGAGGTCACGGCGTGCTCGGTGATGCCACAGGGAACGATGCCGGAAAAATGCGACAGGTCCGGATGGACGTTGATGGCGACGCCGTGATAGCTGACCCAGCGCCGGATGCGAACACCGAGTGCCGCGATCTTAGCGTCCCGGCCGTCGGCGAGACGGACCCAGACCCCGATGCGCTCCGGCCGGGTCGACGCCTCGACACCCAGGCCCGCCAGCGCGGCGATCAGCCAGCGTTCCAGGGCGCACACATAGGCGCGCACGTCGCAGCCGTAGCGGCGCAGGTCCAGCATGACGTAGGCGACGCGCTGTCCCGGACCGTGATAGGTGTATCGGCCGCCCCGTCCGGTGGCGTGGACTTCAATGTCAACGGCGGAGCCGGGGCGGGAAAGCAGTTCCTCCGGCCGCGCGCTTGTCCCCGCCGTGTAGACGGGCGGATGTTCCAGCAGCCAGATGGTGTCGGGTGCCTTCCCAAGGCGGATGTCGTCGACGCGCTGCTCCATCAGGAGGACCGCCGCCGCGTAGCCGACGGGCTCGGTGCTCCGTATCCACTGGACGCCGGCACGGTCGGCGATCACGGCCGAGTCGGGAAGGTGGATCGATCGAGGTTCGGACGGTGGCGTCGACATGAGATGCGTTGACCCGTTCATCGACCCTGCACTTGCGTGCGTGAGCAGGTTTTGTTATCTGCCATGAATATAGCGAACGTTTGATCGTGTTCGCGCGAAACCGTGCGGTCGTGGCGGAATTGGTAGACGCGCAGCGTTGAGGGCGCTGTGGGCGAGAGCCCGTGGAAGTTCGAGTCTTCTCGACCGCACCATTTCGGCGTTGATATTGGTCTGCTCGATGACCAGCGCGTGGCTCTTCCGGAACACGCGTGGCGATCATCGGTCGATAGCCACTCATTAGTCTTGGCGATGCGCGAGCCGTCGTCGTCAGCGGTCTTAGCGGGCGGGAGCAAATGTCTGTGAACGAACCCGCGCACCTCGATCCCATCGAAGAAGCGGTCGCCGAGCCCGAGTCGTTTAATATGGGGCCGGACGTCGTTACGGCCGTGCACGAGATGCTCGAGGCGGGCGAGGAGGACCGCGCACGAGCCCTCGTCGAGACCCTTCACGCCGCTGACATCGCCGATCTTCTGCAGCACCTCTCGGTCGAGGATCGCCGGGTTCTCGTTCGCGCCGTAGACCGCGCTGTTCTGCCGGACGTCATGGCCGAGCTGGACGAGACGGTCCGCGACGACGTCATCGAGGTTCTCGGACTCGCCGAGACGGCCGCCGCCGTCGCCGACATGGCCACCGACGATGCGCTGAACGTCATCGCCGAGCTGGATACCGAGGACCAAAAGCTCGTCCTCGAGGCGATTCCCGATCCAGACCGGGCGCTGATTGAACAAGCACTAACGTATCCCGAGTACAGCGCCGGCCGGCTGATGCAACGCGAGATGGTCGCGGTGCCGACGTTCTGGACGGTGGGCGAGACCATCGATCACCTGCGCGCTACGGCGGAGGAGACGCCGGACCGGCTGCCGGAGGACTTCTTCGACATCTTCGTCGTCGATCCGGGGTACCGGCTCGCCGGCACCATTCCGCTGAGTCGTCTGTTGCGGTCGCGTCGCGCGGTGCTGATCGCGGACATCATGGAGACGGAGCTCAAGGTCATTCCGACCACCGCCGATCAGGAGGAGGTGGCGTTCCTGTTCCGCCAGCGCGACCTGACGTCGGCGCCGGTGGTGGACGACGGCGAGCGGCTGGTCGGCGTAATCACCATCGACGACGTCGTCGACGTTATCGACGAGGAGCACGAAGACGACATCATGCACCTGGGCGGCGTCAGCGGCGACGATCTCTATCGGGCAACCATCGACACGGCGCGGGCGCGGTTCACGTGGCTGCTGATCAATCTGGGAACGGCGGTGCTGGCGTCGGCGGTCATCGGGTTGTTCGATCGGGAGATCGACGAGTTGGTGGCGCTTGCCGTGTTGATGCCGATCGTCGCGTCCATGGGCGGCAATGCCGGCACACAGACGTTGACCGTCGCTGTCCGGGGCCTGGCGACGAAGGAAATCGTGCCGTCGAACGCGCTCCGGGTGATCGGCAAGGAGCTGCTGGTCGCCGGGATCAACGGCGCCCTGTTCGCGGTGATCACCGGCCTCGTCGCCTGGCTGTGGTTCGGCAGCGCCGGCATCGCCGTGGTCATCGGGATCGCGATGGTGCTGAACATGTTCGTCGCCGGCTTGAGCGGAGCGGTGATTCCGCTTGTTCTCCAGCGCTTCAAGATCGATCCGGCGGTGGCGTCGGGAGTGTTCCTGACCACGGTGACCGACGTTGTCGGTTTCCTCGCGTTTCTCGGCCTCGGTTCCTGGCTGCTGCTTTGATGCGTCCGCCGTCGGGTGGGCGTTATGCCGATTCGGCGTCGGCAGCGGTGCCGTCTGGGCGCCGCAAACCGTGTACCCGTTCGCGAATGTTCTGGAAAACGACGTAGAGGCTGGGGATGAGGAAGATGCCGATAAACGACGCCGCCACCATGCCGCCGAACACGGCAGTGCCGACGCTGCGGCGGCTCGCCGAGCTGGCGCCGACGGCGATGACAAGCGGCAGCAGGCCGGCGAGAAACGACAGCGCGGTCATCATCACGGCGCGAAAGCGCAGGCGCGCCGCCTGTTCCGCCGCCTCGCGGACATCCACCCCCGCCTCGCGCTGTTCCTTGGCGAATTCGACGATCAGGATGGCGTTCTTGGCGGCGAGCGCGACCAGCATGACGACGCCGATCTGGGCGTAGATGTTGTTGTCGAGGCCGGCGATCCACAGCGCCGCCACCGCGCCACCGATGGCGATGATGACCGACAGAAGCACCGGAACGGGAATGGTCCAGCTCTCGTACAGCCCGACCAGGAACAGATAGGCGAACAGAACGGCGAGACCGAGGATCATGATGGTCTGGCCGCCCGCCTGGATTTCCTGCAGTGACGTGCCCGTCCATTCGTAGGCAAAGCCGGCCGGCAGCGTGGCGTCGGACGCGGCCGACATCGCGGCCAACGCCTGGCCCGAACTGTACCCGGGCGCGACGGACCCGTTGATCGTCACGCTACGGAAGTTGTTGTAGCGGACGATCGATTGCGGGCCGAAGACAATGCGCGCGTCGGCGATGGAGCGGATCGGTACCATCTCGCCCGCGTTGTTGCGCACATGGACGCGGAAGATGTCGTCGATCCGCGTCCGATCGCCTTCCTCGCCCTGCAGGTTGACCTGCCAGACACGACCGAACAAATTGAAATCGTTGACATAAAAACTGCCGAGGGTGGACTGGAGGGCTTGAAAGACGGCGCTGATGTCGAGGCCCAGCGCTTGCGCCTTGTCGCGGTCGATGTCCAGGTAGATTTGCGGCGTATCGGCGGCGAAGGTGCTGAACGCGCTGGCGATTTCCGGCTTCTGAGTGGCCGCGACGATCATCCCGCGCATGACCGCCGCGAGGTCTTCCGGCTCCGCGCCGACCAGGGAGTTGAGCTGATACTCGAAGCCGCCGACGGTGCCGAGCCCGATGATGGGCGGCAAGTTGAAGGCAAACGCGACCGCTTGCGGAATGGTCGCCAGTTCGCGGTTGAGCCGGCTGATGATCGCCTCAACGGAGAGCGATGGATCGGTGCGGTCCTCGAACGGCGTGAGCGTCGGGATGATCAGGAACGCGTTCGGCTGCACGACGGCATCAAGAAAGTTGTACCCGACGACGGTGACGTAGTGCTCGACGCCGGGAATGCCTTGGACGATTTGTTCCATGCGGCCGGCGACGCGGGCGCTCCGGTTGACCGAGGCACCTTCGGGGAGCTGGGCGACGATGAACAGCGCACCCTGGTCTTCGGAAGGAATGAAGCCGGTCGGCGTCTTGCCGTACAGCCAGCCGGTGCCGAGAGCGACCACGGCGAGGAAGGCGGCGCCGAGAACGGCGCGCCGCAGCAGACGGTTCACGACGTTGCCGTAACCGTCGCGGGCCTTGTCCACACCGCTCAGAAACATCCGGATGGGCTTCCACGGACGCTCGCCCTTCTTGAGCAGAATGGCGCAGAGCGCGGGGCTGAGCGTCAGCGCGTTGATGCTGGAGATGAGCGTCGAGACGGAAATGGCGACGGCGAACTGCTGATAGAGTTGTCCGGTGATGCCGGGCAGGAAGCCGACCGGAACGAACACCGACAAGAGAACCAGAGTCGTCGCGACGATGGGGCCGGTGATCTGGGTCATCGCCTTCTTGGCGGCGTCCCTGGGCGCCAGGCCCTCGTCGTTCATCAGCCGATCGGTGTTCTCGACGACGATGATGGCGTCGTCGACGACGATGCCGATGGCGAGCACGAGGGCCAGCAGCGACACCATGTTGGCGGAGAATCCCATCGCCATCATCACGGCGATGGTGCCGATAATGGAGACCGGCACCGCGGCGGTGGGGACAAGGGTCGCCCGCCAGCTTCCCAGAAACAGGAACACCACCAGGACGACGAGGACGAAGGCCTCGGCCAGTGTCTGCAGAACGGAGCGGATCGAATCGCTGACGAAAACGGTCGTGTCGTACGGTATTCGGTAGGAGAGGTCTTGAGGGAACCGCGTCGCCAGACGTTCCATCACCCCGCGTACGCCCTCGGCGACGGTCAGCGCGTTGGCGCCCGGCGCCTGGAACACGGCGATCAGCGCGGTGTCGCCGCCGTCGAGCCGCGCCTGCCATTCCGATGACTGGGCGCCAAGCTCCACGCGGGCCACATCCCGGACGCGCAGGAACGAGCCGTCAGGGTTGGAGCGGACGACGATGTTCTCGAACTCCTCGACGTCGGTCAGGCGGCCTTTCGTCTGAATGGTCAGCTGGATCTTCGGATCGTCGGTCATCGGCTGGGCGCCGATGCGGCCGGCGGCGGCCTGGACGTTCTGGCTGCGAATCGCCCGGGCGATCTCGGCCGCCGACAAGCCGAGGTTGGTCAGCCGATCGGAATCGAGCCAAATCCGCATGCTGTAATTGCGCGCACCCCAAATCTGGGCGTCGCCAACACCCGGCACGCGCGCGAGTTCGTCGCGTACGTTTATGGTCGCGTAGTTCGACAGGAACAACTCGTCATAGGTATTGTTGGGAGAATAGAGCGTGATGAGCTGCAGAAGGGCCGTCGACCGTTTCTCGACGCTGACGCCCTGGCGCTGAACTTCCTCCGGCAATTGCGCGACGGCCTGTTGAACGCGCGTCTGGGTGTTGACGGTATTCAGGTCGGGGTTGGTGCCGACCTCGAACGTCACGTTGAGGTTGTAGCTGCCGGTGTCGTCGCTGGTCGACTTCATGTAGATCATGCGGTCGACGCCGGTGACCCGCGACTCAAGGACTTGAGCGACCGTCTCCTCGACGACCCGCGAATTGGCGCCGGGGAAGGTGGCCGAGACGCCCACCTGCGGCGGCACGATGTCCGGAAACTGCGCCGTCGGGATGACGGTCATCGCAATCAGGCCGGCGATGGTGATGACGATCGAAATGACGACGGCGAGGCGCGGCCGGTCGATGAAGACGTGAGAAATCATCGGGGACTTAACCCCGTCTCGGCGGCCGGGGTCTCGGCCTCGGTCGGCGTCACCGGTTCACCGGGACGCGCGCGCTGGATGCCTTCGACGATGATGCGATCGCCTTCTTTCAGGCCTTCCGTCACGACGATGCTGGCACCGAAATCCTGACCGGTGGCGATGCGCCGCATCTCAACTTTATGATCGTTGTCGACCATCAGGACGAAGCGTCCGGCTTGATCGATCTGCATCGCCGAGCGGGAAATCACGATCTCGCTGACCGGTGCCTTGCGTTCGACGAAGACGGTGACGAACTGTCCGTCGACGAGCAACGCGTCAGGATTGGGGAACACCGCGCGGACATCGATGGTATCGGTGCTGGCGTTCACCTGAACGTCGGTGAAATCGATAACGCCGGGATGGTCGTACGCACCGCCGTCCGCCAGACGTAGCCGGATCTGGCGGGCGCTCTCGTCGCCCTCACCGGACTGCACTTGGCGCTGATACTGGAGCAGCAGGCGCTGGCTAACCGGAAACGTCACGAACATTGGATCCTGGCTGACGACCGTTGCCAGCGGTCCACTTTCGGGTCCGACCAGGTTGCCGATGGCGAACGACTCACGGCCGACGCGGCCGGCGATGGGCGTCCGCACGTCGGTGTAGCCGAGGTCGAGGTCGGCGCGTTCGAGCACCGCTTTGGTTTCAAGCACGCGCGCTGCCGCCACTTTTTCGCCGGCGATCGCTTCGTCCAGTTGCTGGCGGCTCACGGCGCCGGACCGCGACGCCTGTTCGACGCGAGCGCGGGTGGCCGTCGCTTGGGCGAGGGACGCCTCGCTTTGTGCGACATCCGCCCGGGCCCGATTGACCGCGGCCTGGTAGGCGTCCTTCTCGATCACGAACATCAAGTCGCCAGCGTTGACCAGGCTGCCCTCTTCGAACAGGCGTTCTTTGAGGAAGCCGGTGACGCGGGCCCTCAGCTCGACCTTGTCGACGGCGACAACGCGCCCCGTGAACGACGTCGATGGCGTGACGTCGCTGCGCTCGACGGTGGCGACGATGACGGCGGGCGGAGGAGGGGGCGCTGGTTTGTCGGCGGAATGGTTGTCACACGCGGCCAGCGTGAGGACGACGCACAGGGCTGCGGCACCGGCCGTTGGAAACGACCTTGCGCGCTCGACCCAAGACGAGAGTGGCAGATTCCGCACCATGGCGAAGGGTTCCCGATCCGTTCGATGTCGTGCTGGGGTTGCGTCCTTGGGCGACCGTCGCGTCAACTGCCGCTTGGCGGCGTGCGTGCCATGGCGACGTCGGGGCGCGGTGCCCCCTTGTCCGTCGTCGTTTTCGTATCCGGGTCAACCGGCTGCCAGCCGCCGCCCAAGGCCCGGTACAGGTTGATCAGGTTTGCCGTCACCCGGCCGGTGCTCTCGGCGTACTGATCATCCTGCTGCGCCTTGCGCTGCTCCTGATCCTGGACGTTCTGAAAATCGGTCAGTCCGGTGACGTACAGATCCTGCACGAGTCTGACCGACCGGCTTGCCGCATTGACGGATCGGCCGAGAGCGGCCTTCCGCAGGTTCTCCTGCGCGAACGCGACGGAAGCGTCTTCCACTTCCTGCAACGCGTTCAGCACCGTCTGCTCGTATTGAAACAAAACCTGCTCGGTGAGGGCGTCCTGGACGTCGATGTTGCTTCGGACGCGACCACCGTCGAAGACGTTCCATATAACCTGAGGACCCAGGCCGTAAGCGAGATTTTTGGAATCGAAGAACTCACGGGGACCGAATTTCTGAAACGCGAAGAAGCCGCTCAGCGTCAGCCTTGGATAGAGATCGGCGGTTGCCACGCCCACCTGCGCCGTCTGCGCCGCGAGCTGGCGCTCGGCGCTGCGGATGTCGGGGCGCCGGCGCAGCGTGTCGGCGGGAACGCCGACCAGTATCCGCTTCGGCGGTTGTGGAATGGGTTTCTCCGTTAACATCAACGGATAGAGAGCCGCCGGGTGCTCGCCGATCAGGACGCTCAAACGGTGAATCGACTGACTCAGCCCGGCGCGCAGCGGTGGTACGCTCGCTTCGGTCGTTGCCAGGTTCAGCTGGGCCTGCGCGACCTCCAGGTCGGACGCAAGTTCCGCACGCCGCCGGTCCTCGACCAGATTGAGGGTTTGACGCTGAGATTTAATATTGCGCAGCGCCGCGTCGATTCGCGCCTGAAAGGTGCGGGCATCCGTATACGCCAGCGCGACTTCGGCGTAGAGCGACACCAGAACATCACGAAAGTCTTCCAGGGTGGCCTGGTAGGTCGCGTCCGCCGATTCGACCGAGCGGCTGATCCGGCCCCACAGGTCGACCTCCCAGGTCGCGTCCATGCCGAGTTCGTAGAGGGTGCTCCGGCGCTGGCGGGCGCTGCCCAGTTCTTCCTGAACGCCGGTGCTGACGCGATTCATGTCTATGTTGCCGATGCCGTTGATCGACGGCAGCTCTTCTCCGGCCGCGATGCCGACGTTGCCGCGCGCTTCGAGGATGCGGGCGACCGCCTCCTTGACGGTCAAGTTGCCGTTGCTCGCTCGCGCCATCAGGTCGTCGAGGATCGGGTCATTCAGCCCTGTCCACCAGGAAGCGAGATCGGCCGGCTGGTCGGTCAGACCGTCGACGAGGTCCTGATGCCACTGGTCCGGCATGATGACGTGCGGCGGAACGTAGTCGGGCCCGACGGCGGTACACGCGCCAAGCACCGCGGCGAGGAGAGTAACCGCACATGACCGACGTAGTGTTATGGCGCACGTTCCCTTGGCGGGACCCGCTTTTGCGTGGGTGGTCATGGGCGGCGCGTGAACTCCATACGCTTAAGGGCGCGGTCAAATCAGACGATTGCGATGCTCGCGTCGGGATCGGCTATGGCCGCCGCATGGTGACGACGGTCGACGGCCAGCCGCCGCCTTCGCCGTGCAATGCGTTATACGGACTGCCAGCCGCGGCCGAGCATGCAACTGCGGAAGCGACGGATGTTGGCGTCATTGGCGCGGGCTTGCTGAACGCTGCCCGTCTGATAGCGGTCAATGGGTGTTACGCTGGTGCGCACTTCCTGTCTGCGGCAGTAACTGAAATCCGCACCGAAGTTCGTCGGCTCACCCGCGCCGACCCACTTATACCCCTCATCCGCGGGCATCGGGTCCTTGGCTTCCTCTTCAAGAGCAGCGCATGCGCCGAGAATGAAAACTGCGACGATGGCCGTGCGTTTTAGCGTCTTTAGCATTGCCTGCATGATCGTTCCCACCAAACCGATACTCAATTGAAACGAACGCGAAAGAATCCCACGCGCACTGCCCCGTTCATCGAGAAGCGAGCGCAATAATACTCCAAAGGTGCAGATCCTTATAGCAAGCGATAGGACACGGCGCTGGTAAACACAAGGTTTTTGGGCCGCAGAGCATGTGGATTGGCTGCATGTTCACTGAGTGCGCCGGCGTGGGAGCGATTCCTTGCTCCCCGGCGGGACGCGCGGGTTGGCGTTTCCCGCTCGCGGCCTTACAAAGGGGGCAAGCCGGTCGACCTCGGACAGGCGACGTCGATGAACGGCAAAGGGAGATCGGGTGATGCCCAAATGTTTGGTAACGGGGGCGAACAGGGGGATCGGGTTTGAGTTCGCCAAGCAATACGCGGCCGACGGCTGGTCGGTCATCGCCACATGCCGGCGACCGCAGGAAGCGGATGCGCTGGCCGGTCTGCAGGGCGATATCGATGTGCATGGCCTGGACGTAACGGATTTCGCGCGCGTCGAGGCGTTGTCGAAACGGCTGTCCGGCGTGGCGATCGATGTCCTGATCAACAACGCCGGAGCCTATGGGCCGCGCGAGGTTGCGCATGACACGATCGACTATCGCGCCTGGTGCGAGGTGTTGCGGGTCAACACGATGGCGCCGGTGAAGCTCGCCTCACTTTTCACCGACCATGTCGCGGCGAGCGACCGCAAGACCATAGTCTCGATCACCAGCCTGATGGGAAGCATCACCGACAACACGTCGGGCGGGTCCTACATCTACCGTTCGTCGAAGGCGGCGCTGAACGCCGCCATGCGCAGCCTTGCCTGCGACTTGAAGGGCCGGGGAATTACCGTCGCCGTCCTCCATCCCGGCTGGGTACGCACCGACATGGGTGGCGCGCGGGCAACCATGGACCCGTTCGAAAGCGTCGCCGCCCTGCGCCAGGTCATCGCCGATCTGGAGTTGAAGGATACGGGGCGTTTCATCAACTTCGATGGACACGAAATTCCCTGGTAGGCGGCAGCCCGCGCGGGCTATGGGAAGCGGGGACGTAACATGACCGGCACTGTCGAATTCTGGTTCGACTTCTCCTCGCCCTACGGCTATTTCGCCAGCCACCGGATCGACGCCGTGGCAGAGGCGGCCGGGCGGACGGCGGTATGGAAGCCCTTCATGCTTGGCGCGATGTTCCGGCTCACCGGCGCCCGTCCGTTGAGCACGGTGCCGCTAAAGGGGCCCTATTCAATCCACGACTGGGATCGCCTCGCGCGCTACTACGGTGTGCCGTGGATGTTGCCGGAGACGTTTCCGATCGCGACGCTGGCGGCGGCGCGGGTCTATTACTGGCTCGTCGAGCGAGATGCTGTAACGGCAAAGCGCTTCGCCAAGGCCTGCTACCATACGTATTTCGGCGAGGGCCGGACGATTGAACCCGTGGACGAGGTCGCCGCCATCGCAGAGAGCGTCGGTGTTTCCGGGGACGAGGCAGTGGCGGCGGCGAACGCTCCCGAATGGAAGGCGGCCCTCAAGACCGCCGGCGACGAAGCGGTTTCTAAAGGCGTCTGCGGATCGCCCTTCGTCATTGTCGACGGCGAGGGTTTCTGGGGCGACGATCGGCTCGTTATGGTCGCTGAATGGCTGGTGCGGGGCGGGTGGTGATGGGAATGGCGCCGCGACCGCGCGGGCCGGGACAGAGCGCGTGAGCCTTCATCTGATCAAGCTGTGCGTCGGCATCGATAGCGTCAACCATCTGGCCGATTGGCAGCGCGCCCGCATGGCACAATCGCGGGCGGGCGAGGGGGACGACGCGGCGGGAGGGGGAGCGGCTAGGCGCCTCGCCCACGTCACCCGTCACCGGCCGCGCCGCGCCCATGAGCTTCTCGCCGGCGGTTCGCTCTACTGGGTGATCAAAGGGGTGATCCGCGTTCGCCAGCGCCTCCTCGCCATCGAGCCGTTCGACGTCGACGGGCAAGTGCGCTGTGCGCTCATTCTCGACCCTCATCTGGTGCGGACGGTGGCGCGGCCGCATCGCGCGTTCCAGGGCTGGCGCTACCTCGAAGCTTCGGACGCGCCGGGCGATTGTCCGCCGGGCGGCGAGGACGACGCCATGCCGGCAGACATGCTGCGGGCGCTGGAGCGGCTGGGGGTACTGGTATGACGGCGGACAGGACGCCGGATGGGCTGCACGGCGTTTTTCCCTATCTCGTGTCGCCCATCGGCGAGGATGGGCGCGTTCTCGACGACGTCCTGGCGCGGCTTGTCGAGAACCTGATCGCCGCCGGCGTGCACGGGCTGACGCCGCTCGGCAGCACCGGCGAGTTCCCCTATCTGTCGTGGGAGCAAAAGCGGCGCGTCGTCGAGGTCACGGTGTCGGCGGCGGCGGGCCGGGTGCCGGTGGTCGCCGGCGTCGCCGCCACGACAACCAGCGAGGCCTGTTTCCAGGCCCGTGCGTTGGAGTCGCTCGGCGCCGACGGCATCGTCGCCATTCTGGAGGCGTATTTCCCGCTGACCGAGGACGCCGTCGTTGCCTATTTCAGCGCCGTCGCCGGGAGCGTCGCCTGTCCGGTGGTTCTCTACACCAACCCGTCGTTCCAGCGCGCCGACTTGAGCCTTCCGGCCATCGCCCGCCTCGCCCGGGTGCCGAACATCCGCTACATCAAGGATGCGTCGCCGAACACCGGGCGGCTGTTGTCGATTATCGACCGGACGGAAGGGCGGATCGGCGTCTTCGCGGCGTCGGCCCACATCCCGACGGCGGTCATGCTCATCGGCGGTCGAGGGTGGATGGCCGGCCCGGCGTGCCTGATTCCCCGCCAGAGCGTCGAGCTGTACGGGCTGTGCGCGGACGGCCGATGGGACGAGGCGGTGGCCCTGCAAAAGCGGTTGTGGCCGCTGCACGAGGCGTTTCAGCGTCACGCGCTGGCGGCCTGCGTCAAGGGCGGTCTGGAGATGCTGGGCTTTCCCGTCGGCCCTCCGCTGCCGCCGCAGGCGCCCCTCGACGAGCAAGGCCGCAACGACGTCCGTCGCGCCCTCGACCGCGCCGGCGTGGCGGTGCCGTGACGGAGCGGCGGTCGATCGTGTTCCCGTCGTTCATCTCTCATTCAAACCGCCGGACTCCTGGGGAGCCATGACCGACCATTTTGACTTGATCCTCCGGGGCGGTACCTGTCTGACGCCGGGCGGCGCCGACGTCACCGATATCGCGATCGCCGGCGGACGCATCGCCGCCATCGGCGACCTCAAGGGCGCCACCGCCGAGGAGGTTGTCGATTGCGGCGGCCTGCACGTGCTGCCGGGCGTCATCGACAGCCAGGTCCACTTCCGCGAACCGGGGCTGGAGCACAAGGAGGACATCGGCACCGGCACCGCCGCCGCCGCGCTGGGCGGCGTGACGGCGGTGTTCGAGATGCCGAACACCCGGCCGTCGACGGTCTCCACCGCCGATCTGGCCGACAAGTGCCGGCGCGCCAAGGGCCGCGCCTGGGTCGACATGGCGTTTTATATCGGCGCGACACCGGAAAACGTCTCCGAGCTGGGTGCGCTGGAACGCCTTCCGGGGTGCGCCGGCATCAAGATGTTCATGGGCAGTTCGACCGGCTCGCTGCTGGTCGCCGACGATGCCACCATCGCCAAGGTGCTCGCCAACGGCAGCCGGCGGATGGCCGTTCACTGCGAGGACGAACAGCGACTGAAGGAACGCTACGTCATCGTCGAAGGTGGCGCGCAGCCGCGCCAGCACCCCGAATGGCGTGACGCCGAAGCGGCCGTGATGGCGACGCGGCGCCTGCTGGCGTTGGCCAACGGCGTCCGCCGGCGGGTGCATGTCCTGCACGTCTCCACCGCCGAAGAGCCGGCGCTGATCGCCCGGCATCGGGACATTGCCACCATGGAGGTGACGCCGCAGCACCTGACGCTGGTGGCGCCCGACTGCTATGACAAGCTCGACGCCTTCGCGCAGATGAACCCGCCGATACGCGACGCCCGGCACCGCGACGCGCTGTGGCGGGCGGTCGGCGACGGCCTCGTCGACTGCATCGGCTCGGACCACGCGCCGCACACGCGGGAGGAAAAGAAGGCGCCCTATCCCAAGACACCGTCGGGCATGCCCGGCGTGCAGACGCTGGTGCCCATCATGCTCGACCACGTCGCCAGCGGTCGGCTGTCGCTGCAGCGCTTCGTCGACCTGACCAGCGCCGGGCCGGCCCGAATCTTCGGCATCGCCGAACGCGGCCGCATCGCGCGGGGATTCTTGGCGTGCTTCACGATCGTCGATCTGAAGGCACTCCGGATGATCACCCACAAATGGATCGCCAGTCGGTGCGGGTGGACGCCCTTTGACGGCATCTCGGTCCGCGGCTGGCCGGTGATGACGGTGGTGCGCGGCCGCATCGTCATGCGCGAGGATGAGCTTCAGGGACCGCCGGCGGGCGAGGCCGTCCGCTTTCACGAGACCCTGTAAACACCGATGTCTCGATGAACAATCGCACCAATAAAGCGAACACCGACGCCACTCTCTCCAAACGCGAGCGTGAAGACGTGGAGCAGCGGCTGCGGCCGCGCGTTCCGATGCTGTACGAAATCATCCGCAAGGAAGGCGAAACGGAACTTAGCCGGCCGCTGTCGGGTCTGTGGTGGTCGGGCATCGCCGCCGGCCTGTGCATCGGCTTCTCGATGGTGTCCGAGGGTTTCCTGCGGGGCGCCTTGCCCGACGTGCTCTGGCGGCCGCTGATCGATAATTTCGGCTACTCGGTCGGCTTTCTGATCGTCATCCTCGGCCGTCAACAGCTTTTTACCGAGAACACACTGACGGCGGTGCTCCCGGTCATGGCGGTCAAGAGCCGCGCGAACCTGGTCTGCATGCTGCGCCTGTGGGGCGTGGTTCTGGCCGCAAACCTTGTCGGCGCCTTTCTGTTCGCGCTGTTCTGCAGCAAAACGGGGCTGTTCGTGCCCGCCGTCGAAACGGCGTTCCGGGAGATGGCGCAGCATTTGACGGAGATCGATCCCGTCGACACGTTCTGGCGCGGCATCGTCGCCGGCTGGCTGATCGCGGTGCTGGTCTGGATGCTTCCCAATTCCAAGGGCGGCGAATTCATGGTCATCGTGCTGATTACCTATCTGATCGCGCTCGGCGACTTTACGCACGTGATCGCGGGTTCGGTGGAGGCGTTCTGGCTCCTCATCGATGGCGGTTTGAGCGTGGGGCATGTGCTCGGCGGATTTCTGCTGCCCACGCTGCTGGGTAACGTCGTCGGCGGCAGCGTCCTGTTCGCGATGCTGTCGTACGTTCAGGTCCATGATGAAATCTAGTCCGTATCAAGGGAGTGACCGAATGGCGTTCCGGGCGGAGGGCATCTCGGATTGACCCGGCCGGGGAAATGCCGACACTTGCAGCAAGAACAGCCTGTCCGGTCGAACGGACAGCGTACCGGGAACAGAAAAGGGAGGAGATCCAATGGCCGACACTGGAAAATTCCGCGCGCTCGTCCTCGATGAAAAGGACGGCGCTGTCGTATCCCGCCTTCGCACGCTTGACGATGATCAGCTTCCGCCGGGCGATGTCGTGGTGCGGGTCGTCTATTCCGATTTGAACTTCAAGGACGGCCTCATTCTCAAGGGCCTCGGCAAGCTGGTGCGCACCTATCCGCACATTCCGGGCATCGACTTCGCCGGTGTCGTCGAACGTTCCGAATCGGCCCAGTTCAAGCCCGGTGACGAGGTTATTCTGACCGGCTGGCGGGTCGGCGAGGTGCACTGGGGCGGCTACGCTACGCGCGCGCGGGTCAAGTCCGATTGGCTGGTGCCGCTGCCGCCGGGAATGACGCTGGAACAGGCGATGGCGCTGGGCACCGCCGGATTCACGGCCATGCTGGCGGTCATGGCGCTGGAGGAGCATGGCCTCAAACCCGCCAGCAAGGGCGACGTACTGGTCACTGGGGCTTCCGGTGGGGTCGGCAGCGTCGCTGTCGCCCTGCTGGCCAGCCTGGGCTACCGGGTGGCGGCGGTGACCGGACGGGCCGAGGCGCACGAGTACCTAAAGGGGCTCGGGGCGACGACCATCGTCGAGCGCGCCGACATGGCGACAACGAAAGGGCCGCTGGGAAAGGAGCTCTGGTCGGGGGCCATCGATAACGTCGGTGGCGACGGTCTCGGCGCCATCTTCGGAGGATTGTGTTATTGGGGGAGCTGTGCCGCCGTCGGCAACGCCTCCGGGCACGAGTTCAAGGCCTCCGTGCTGCCGTTCCTGCTGCGCGGCGTCAATCTGCTCGGCATCGACAGCGCCACCTGTCCGACCGATCGGCGGATGATCGCCTGGTCACGATTGTCGCGGGAAATGCCCAAGGACAAGCTCAAGGAGATGACGCAAAAGGTTGGCCTCACCGATGCATCGTCGCTGGGCGGCGACATCATCAAGGGCAAGGTCCGCGGACGGACGGTGATCGACGTCAACGCCTAACCGGCTCGGGAATTTTGTTGCCACTATAGCGAGAACTTCATGATATAACTCCCGCATAGGCGCAAAACGCGTGAGGCTTATGCGGACATTGAACCAGGTGCGGGGGCTTGTGGCAGTGGCCGCCGTTCTCGGCGGCTGCACGAGCGATGAAACCGCGTACGAGCGCGGCGTCGCCGATTTCGAGCCGGTCTATTGCTATCGCACATTGGCGGATGCCGATTGCTACCAGCGGCCCGTCGCCGGCGATGAGCGCGACCTGATCAACTTCTATGGCCCGGCCCCGCGGCACTACGCGGCGCTTTCGACGTCGAGCCGGACAGGAGAGGTCGACGGCGTCGGCGGCACCGATGACACCGCGCTGATGCCGCCGCCGGCCATCATCGGCTTTGGCCTCGGCGCGGCCGGCACGGCGATCGCCGGTCCGACGGGCGGCGCGGTCGCCGCCGCGGGCAGCCGGCTGCTGGGACTACTGTGGGGGGAGGACGATGACGACCCTGAGACGGATGCTGCCAGCGATACGGGCGCGTCGGCCGGCTCGACCCGCCGCCCGACTTAGCCCCATCGGCCAACAGCGACGCGGGCGGTACCATGGACGGCGATGGGGAAGCCGGCGGCGAGTCTGCCGCGCGCCCTTGACAGGCCGGAGCGACCATCGTAATCGCTCGTATGAGCAATGGCGGAGTAGCTCAGCTGGTTAGAGCAGCGGAATCATAATCCGCGTGTCGGGGGTTCGAGTCCCTCCTCCGCTACCAATAATCTCAAAGACTTAGGCCCCTTCGGGGGCCTTTTTCATGTCGCAGCCGATGCGACAAAGCGCGACACGTAACACCTTGAATTTACAACAAGCGACAAAGACCACCGGCAGCGGCGTGCGACATAAACGCGACATGGAGCGTGCCTTGTGGTGTTCTTTGTTGATATTCGGGCGAAATCCGAATATTCTACTGCCATGAGCGATGAAACGACAATCACCACCCGCGAGTTGCTAGGCTTCATCGGCGCCGACGACAAGGCCGGCATGGACCGCCTGCAAGCATGGGTGCGGGAAGGGCTGTTCGACATGGCCGGTTGCGCTCCGCTGGAGCGGCATATCGGACGCGGACGCGCACGAACATACCCAGCGGCGGCACGTCATTGGGCGGCGGCGATTCGTCGCCTTACTGACCGGCGGCTTGCGGGGTTCCAGATAGGGCAGATGTTATCGTTCCTTCGAATAAATCAGGCGGCAGCGCGCCAATTGTCTGACGGCAGGCCGGACCTTATCGGCGAGGCGATGGGAGGGCGAGCGGATGTCTGGGCGCTGTTCGCGCTGGGCGATGGCGGACCACCAGGAACGCCCGGACTCATAACCGGGTTCAAGGTAGTCGCGGGCCGGCCAGACGTGCCGGAGGGATACGGGACAATGGCAATCAGCCTCAATCTTGGGTGGCTGTTCTCGCGGGTAGCGTGAATGTTTTAACAAACGGAGCGATTCGGATAATGGACGAAATACGAAATGAGGAACTGGCTTTTGGCTTTGGCGAAATCGGGCGCCACCTTGGCGGCGCATCGGCGCGGCGGGCGTCATACTGGTACGGGCAGGGCTACTTAAACGGCGCCGGCATCTTCCGCTTCGGGCGCCAATACGTTGGACACATTCCGACGCTGCGGGATTTTTTAAGGGCAAAGGCCGGCGCCGTCGCGGGCGCCAACGGCGGCACCGATGCCGGCGGCGCCCGATAACGAAAGTCCCCGCCGCTGGCAGGCGGCAGGGGCGCATCGGGAAAACAACACGGCAGGCCATCTTTTTAGCCGAAACGGCGCGCGGTCGCAAGGATTGCGCCGATGACCGGCGCGGGCGAGATCGTGCGCGCACTGGGCGGGCGCAACGGCATGGCGCGCTGCCCGGCGCATCGTGACCGCACGCCAAGCCTTGCCGTTCGCGAGGTAGACGGCCGCACGCTCGTTCACTGCCATGCCGGCTGTGATCAGGGCGACGTCATCGCGGCGCTGCGGGCGATGGGCTTATGGCCTGAGCGTGACGAGGCCGATCGCGATGCCTACCGCAAGCCCAGGCCGGCACCGGCACCGAAACCGCCGGCCGTTTACTGGCACACCGGCGACGCGCCGGAAAACACGCAACGCGCGTGCGAAATCTGGCGCACGTCGGTCCCGCTGTGGCACCCGGACGCACAGCCGGCGCGGGCGTACCTGACCGGGCGCGGCCTTCCCTGGCCTTGGCCCGAAACGCTGGCATTCCATCGCATCGCGCACCCCGAGACCAACGAGATCGCACCGGCGCTGATCGTGGCGCGGCACTGCCCCGTCGTCGGCATGGTGCGCGGTATTCAGCGGATTTTCTTGACCGAGGACGGGCGCAAATACGCGGCCGGCACGTGCAAGATGTCGCTTGGCTCTATCGAGGGTGGGCGCTGCGAACTGATATGGAAATTTCCCGTTGTCGAGTTGGTCATTGCCGAGGGCGTCGAATCCGCCTTAGCCGCCCATCGGCTGTTCAACCGCCCGGCATGGGCTGCCTGCGGCGGATTCCCGGCATCGCTGCCCATGCCGTCAACCGTTCGCAATGTAGTGATTTGCGCCGACCATGACCCGCATGGTGTCAGCGAGCGGCGCGGTAAAGCCTTGGCCCGTTCCATCCGCGCCAGCGGCCGGCGCTGTAGCGTCGTCATGCCGAGCGTGCCCGGGCGCGATGCCAACGACATATTGCTGCGGGGCGCGGCATGATGGCGCCACCGGACGGCTTTACCGTAGTCGATGGCGACGCGAGTTTTTGCGACCAGATTGAGGACGCGAGCGCGTACCTCATGGAGACCGCTGGGAATCCGCCGAAAATCCCCGAACTAATCCCCGGGTGGATACCCGAGGCTGAAACGACGTTGCTTGCCGGCGCGGGCGGCGGCGGGAAATCCATCCTCGCGCTAATGCTTCAAGCATCGATGGCGGCCGGCAAGCCGTGGATCGGGCTCGACGTGCCGCGCGGGCGGTCGCTGGGCTTCTATTCCGAGGATGGCCGCGCCGTGGTCGCGAACCGGCTGCACGCCATCGCGGGGCACATGGGTACGACCGTCCCGGCACTACTCAACGCCGGAATGCGTGTGCTCCCGAAACCGAAAGGCGATGTGGCACTCGTTCGCACCGGTCGCGACGGCATCATGACGACAACGCCCGCGTTCGATGACCTTTGCCGCGCCGTCGCGGCGTTCAAGCCGACGCTGCTTAATCTCGACAACGTGGCGGATTTTCTGCCGGTGGTCCCGTTCGACAACGGCGGAATCCGGACGGCACGGCGGCTGACGCTGGACGTTTTATGCGAGCGGTATGGCGTCACAATTATCGGGCTTCAAAACGTCAGCCTAACCGGCTTGCGCGCTGAAGATGAGGCCAAGGGTGGATCGGGCGGGCTGGCGTGGCGCGATGCCTTCCGGGCGCGGCTCCATCTGCGCAGCGAGAAGGACGAGGACGGCGGCGAGGACGGGCGCGTGCTCGAACGTGTCAAGGCCAACTATGCCGGCGCCGGTGACGCGATCCAGCTGCACTGGGCGGACGGGGTTTGGGCGACGGACGAGCCGGACGCGTTGGACCGCATGAGCGATGCGTCGAACGTGCGGTGGCTCAAAGACGAGATCGTGGCTGTGTGCCGGGAAGGGGTGTCGTACAGCACGGGAAGTAGTCAACCGACATACCTGCCGAAGGTTATCGCGCGGCGGCCGGGGAGGCCGAAACGGTACGGCGCGAAGGCGATCGCTGTGGACTATCTGACGATGCTGGCGAACGGCGTTATTCGTCTTGCGGGTGTCCACGACACCCGGTCGGGGCGGACAGTAGAGCGTGTCGTGGCGGTCAATGGCGTGCAACTGGAAGGCGCGAAACAATGACAGATATTCGCGTTATTGGTTCTCACACACACACGGAAAACGGCATCCACACTCAATTCCGCGTTTTCGCTGTAACCCTTTGCAGTGCAAAGAGAAAACTTCCACGCGGCACTTTCCACACACACACCCCATACCCCCTACAGACTTTCGCTTGTGCTTTCGTCTGTACACGCTTTCGAGACCTTCAACACCGGCACCGCATCGAGGAGCTTTTGACCGATGACCGACACCCTGGCGCCGGGATGGTCCCGTGCGCCCCACACTCAGGAGACTGATGCGATGACCATCGAAAACTTTCCGAAGACCGCAAGCGCCGACCGGATGAAAAAGCTTCGCGCGCTGCTTCGCGACACGTCGACCGCCGGCATGGAAACGCAAGCCGTTGCCGAGCAGTGCGAGCGAGAGGTTCCCGGCTGCACCGTCCCCGAAATCATAGCGGCGCTGCGGCAGACGGCGGGCGAGCATCTGGCGGAAGCCGCCACCATCGAGGGGAAGGGGGAGGGCAAAGTGCCGGCCGACAATTCGTGAAATCGGCCACACACGTTTTCTTTGCTACATGTCCACTTCGTCCGACCTAGGAGTTGTTCAAATGCCACGTAAGACAATCCACAGTAGCATACGCCCAATCGGGGATGACCGCCTCACACCGCCCGATTATCTCAGCGAAGAAGACGCGACGTTGTTTCGGCAAATAGTCGAAAGTCTCCCCGCCGATCATTTCCAAGTATCGGACAGGCCATTACTGGCACAATACTGCACACTGGCGGGTGCTTGTGCCCGGTGCGACCAGAACAGTGAGGCGGAAATGAAATTCATGGCCGAGATGTCGAGGACAATGGCGGGGCTCGCACAGAAAATGAGGTTGGTTTCGTCAGCCCATCTCAATCGAGCTACCAGGACAAAGCGCGCTCACCCGAAGCCGTGGAAGTCGACGGTACAAGCGCCGCACTTCACAGAAGATGGCAAACACGTTTTCGCGGGCAACCGCTGGTATACCGCGGAAGAGTGGAAAGCGAAACAGCAATGAAGTTCTCCCCAGCCCGTCAGGCATCTGGACGAGCGGCGGCGTCCAGCCCAAAGGTGATATCGAAAAGCGCTGGGGAGCGTCTCGACAATGGAAATATCACCGACCGCCGCAACCACTTATGTTATGATGCCAAGTATACGATGACAACTTTTCGAAGGAAACGACACGATGAGAATACTAAACACCCGCCCAGTTCCGCTTGTCTCCCAAGATGAAGCGCCGGCGGAAGACGAGGGTATTCGGGCGAAGAGACGCGCAAAAGCTTTTACCGACTTGGCGAAACTTGAAGAGGACGTCGAAAAGCGGCGGCGCGATATTGAAGCGACCATAGCGAAGGCGCAGGCTTTTCTTGCGCCGTTCGATGCCGCCAGGAATGCTATTCGCCTTGGTCAGCAAGAGCTTCGCGAAAACCAGTGGTCGACTGATCGCGAGCGCAACGGTTACATAAGCGCTATCCGCGCGGACGCACCGGGCGCTGTGAAGCACATCAAGCGAAAATGCGAAGAACTCGTTCGCGACATGATGGCAACGACATTTCTCGACGACGACGACCGGCAGAAACGGCAACGGCGCGTCAATGCGTTGCACGAATTGAGGAAATCCGCCGAACAATATTTGGAGCGTCCGATATCTGCGGATGAACTCGCTGAGCTTGAGGCGCGCGCGAAACAGGTGATCTACAGATGATGGATACATGGGTTCTGGGTTTGGGGGCGCCGGTTGGCGTCCCCGCCACCGATGGCCAATCGCCATTCCGCGCCGGCGACTTCGACAACGTGACCACCGCCGGCGCTGTTCTGACGTGGCTGCGGCACGGCGGGCGGGTGCTGGCGAAATCTGACGATGGCACGGTGCGGTTTTTCACTGATCGCGACGGCAGTTTGTGTTTTTCAGCGGCGATCCGCCCCGGCTTTGTTCTGGAAGCGGCGCTTCGTGACGGCGCCGTTGGTTGCTCCGTATCGTGCGTCTTGGCCGGCGGCGCGGGGCACAGCGTTGTGGGCAAGATAAGCGAGATTGCGCTGCTTCTCCACGATGGCCCGCGCGGTTTCCAGCGGCCGGCGATCGCGGGTACTGGCGCTTGGTTCGCCGATGACGTTGCGCTGCCCGAGATTGTTTCCGACGCCCACAGCGCATTTTTACACGCCATCCGGCCAGCATCCGCACCGAAAACGACGCCGAAACCCGCCCGCCCGGCAGCGGCGGCCCGTCGTACGCCCCGCACACTTGGCGGCGCTCCGGTGCCGGCGCATATGCTGGCGCGTGTCAGGGACGCTCAGGCGCGTTTTCTGCCACCGCCTGAGGTGCTGGCGTCGATGGCATCGCGCGGCGCCATCATGGACGCGAAAACGGCGGCGATCATGGCTTCAAGATCGGGCACGAATGGCAACCGGCACCCGTCGTCCGGGCGCGGGCGGTAAGGGCTGACCGGCGATGCCGAGCGCATCCCCAGGCCGTCCATCGCGCACCCTGGCGGAAGGCCGGGCCGATGCCGGCGGCGTTGCTGGCACGCTGAGGACGCTTTCCGGCCGCGTGTCGCGGTTGACGCCCGACTGGCGCGACCCCGAGCGTTTTTTCGAGGAAAAGAGCGAGCTTGTCGGCGAACTGCGGCGGCTCGCCCAGGCGCTGGATGCCTGAACACCTTGCGCCCGCAGCGGCAGGCGTGGTGGCCGTCGCGGCGATGGCGGCGAAAAAGGATTAGCGGGACATCGGGGCGATGGCGCACTGGTCAGACATGTTGCTGAAAATACGGAAAAAGTAGTGCCTCTTAGGCTGAACGTCGACCATTTGCTCGTTGACGATCCACCAACATTGGGCGCCGAAGATGTGTTGGCCGGGATCAAGTTTGAAGGTGTGCTCGTCGTACGCACCGAGCGAGACAACTTCTATGCCGTCGACCAGAAGTTCATTGGATGCGGCCGATCCCACATACGCCGGTTCGCGCCGGACGGTGATCGTCGCGGCATCATCGCCGGCCGGGAACGTGTGCAACACCTCGCCGCCGGGGTCGTATTCGAACGCGTACGGGTCCGTTGAGAAGACGCACCCGGAGAGCGATGCAGCGGCTAACAGAAGGGCCGAAATGTTTCGCATCGTCTTTCCCCCTTAAGACGCATGGGCAGCGTAGATGGCTACGCGCAATCTGTCCATACGGCGGATGGTCAAGGGAAAAGCCGACCCAGAGGAACCGGCGACAGCCTATCTTTCCGGTACCCGCCATCCCGCGTCCAACGCTTCCCGCTCCGAGCAGAACCACCGCTCCCCCTTGGCAGTGTTGATGCGCGTGCGTCCGTAATGCCGGCTGCCCCAGGGTGTGTGATAGATGCGCTCGTCCTTGCGGTTGACGTTGCCCTTGATTGTGATAGTGACAACATTGATTAAGTTGGCAGCAAGGCGTAAGATGCAGGGCGTGATCAAAATACGACTGAGGGTTGCAAAAGAGAGGGTGGCATCGTGAAGACCACAGAGACCTAATGACGGGCGCAATCTAGGTAGGCATATACGGAAATTTCCCGAAATGCTTACCTGCGCCTCTATTATGGTTTATCCACAGAGCGTCCCACTTTACCCCAAACCACGGCGACGCCTAATCCAGGCAAGACCCAGTCTCGGCAAGCAAATAGGATATGACCGTCACTGCCTTCTGGCGGCGACGGGCTAGTTGTAACAGTCCTATCTGGATCTCGATGATAACTCGTTGCTGGCATATAGTGATCGATAAGCTTGTAATTAGTGTGAGGGTCAATATTGAAGGTAAAATCAAGATTCTTGGCCGGTCTTGTTAACCTAAGCAAAAAATGATCGTCATGAATCGGGTCTACCACGCTTATTTCGCGATACCCAATTCTCGTTGCTCGGTTGCGAATCTCAATATGATTTTCATATTTTATCCCTAAATTTTCGTCATGGTACTGTAATGTAATTGGCCCATCTACATATAGGCCCGTATCAATAAGTTGATGAACTATATGATCTATATTTTCTGATATAGCCGTCTTTAATGAGAAGCTTTCTATGTTATTAATATAAAGATTTATATCGCAAAAACACAGAAAATTCTTAAGAATACTTTGAGGTATGCGTGTCGAGACAAATGTTCCTTGATTGTGCCGTCCTATTCCAGAGGGGCAATACAGCACAAGCGTTCTATTTTCTTCCCAAAGCAACAAATTATCCTGGTTAGAAAACATTCTGGTCTGATTCGGTGTTAACTTTCGAAGGGAAATTTGCGTATTGTAATCCTGCCAGTATTTTGCATCCTCAGTACACCATGTTTCTAACATACTACTATCAATAAATGACAGGAAACTCTGGTCTTCGTTGCAGTGACTGCCATACTTACGTTCGAGACACTCTATTCCACGGTCGTGTAACCACTGACTTGTGGGTTGTCCTGAACGAATATATTGAGACACTACATGTTCTGTAGTATTTGGTAGTTGCCCGGTGATCGAACCAGATATGTTTGCGAGGTGAGTATTCAACGAATGATTAATTTCCGAAAAGGATCCTTCAAATTGTTCACGAAAAGTATCCGACAAAGGATCGGTGAAGGCTATTCTAATTGCGATGGAAGCACCGCCCAGCATCAAAAAAAAGTTAGCAACTGAAGAAAAGTTTAGGTTATCACCAAGAAATTTTACAGCTTGATCCCACTTTGTCAGCGGCAGTGGATTTCCAGCCGCTTTAGCTACTTCGATTCTATCGACTAAAGGTATGTATATAGCATTGTCAATTATAATCAAAAACAAACCAATAATGGATAATCCTATCCCTGCTTGGACTGCACGCATCTTTAGTATGTTATACATAACATCCCCCTAAAATATTCTGGCCTTCAGAGGCCAATGTTATCTATGCCGCGTGACTCAAATCAGATATTGGTTCAACCAGCGGCTTTCTGAGATGCAAGTTCATCCTGTTCTGCGATTTATTACCCCAGGCGTTACACCAGCGGCGAACCCGGCGCGGGCATCGTGACGGGCGGCATTTTTCGCAGCTTACGAGGCCATTTTCATGCCATGGTGACGCATGTCCATTAGAAAACGCACGTGGCTAACCAGGGCCGGCGAGGCGAAAACGGCATGGGTGGTCGACTACAGCGACCCGGGCGGCATCCGGCGGCAGAAAACCTTCCACCGCAAGAAAGAAGCGGACGCATGGGCAGCGTCAACCGCCGTTGCGGTGCGCCAGGGCACGCATACGGCCGATAGCGCGTCAATCAGCGTTGCCGAAGCTGCGAAGCTATGGTTGAGACGCGTCGAGGCGGACGGGCGCGAGCGCTCGACGGTGCGGCAGTATCGGCAGCACGTCCGCGACCATGTCACCCCGCACATCGGAAACGTGAAGCTGTCGCAGTTGACGACACCTGTTGTGGAAGCGTACCGAGACACGCTCTTGCAATCGCTGTCGAAGCCGCTGGCAAGGGCCGTGCTCGCCAGTCTCAAGGCGCTCATCGGCGAGGCGCAGCGACGCGGGCTTACCGCGACAAACCCAGCCCGGCCGGTATCCGTGCGCATCGAGGGGCGGCAGAAGCGCAAGCTGCAAGTCGGCGTAGACGTGCCGACGACAGATGAGGTGCGGTTGATACTCGCGACCGCAGCGGGGCGATGGCGCCCGTTGCTCATCGTGGCAGCCTTCACCGGGCTGCGCGCGAGCGAGCTGCGCGGGCTCCGATGGCATGACGTCGACCTCGACAAAGCCGTGCTGCATGTCCGGCAACGCGCCGACCGCTGGAACGCCATAGGGCGCCCAAAGAGCGAGGCCGGCGAGCGGACGGTGCCGCTGGCCCCGGTAGTTGTCAGCACGCTTCGGGAGTGGCGCCTTGCGTGTCCCAATGGAGAGGCTGGGCTTGTGTTTCCGAACGGCAGCGGGAACGTCGAGTCCCTTTCCAATATCCACCGACGCGGTATCGGCGCGGTGCAGATGGCGGCGGGCATCGTCGACGGTGACGGCCGGCCGAAATATGGGATGCACGCGCTACGGCATTTTTGCGCATCGTGGTGGATAGGGCAGGGGTTCCAGGCGAAGCGGCTGCAACAGATGCTTGGGCACGCGAGCGTCACCATGACGTTCGATCGCTATGGGCACTGGTTGCAGGATGACGCTGACGACCATGCACGGCTTGCAGCCGGTGAGCAGGCGATTATCGGCAGCGAAGGAATAACACCAAGAATACGTGCAACACAGACGCGACATGGTGTTGTTAAGCCATTGACGAATAATGGCATAAGAGCGGAATCATAATCCGCGTGTCGGGGGTTCGAGTCCCTCCTCCGCTACCAACAATCTCTAAAGTGTTAGGCCCTTCCAGGGGCCTTTTTTGTTTCGCGAGGACCGGCTGGGGTAACAAAATCGGGGCGATCTTGACGGCAAGGACCGATGAACGATGTTCTCTTTCCGTTCCCGCCTCGCTACATTTCCACCATGCGTCGATTGGAACCGCCCGTCATTCGCACCCGAGATGACCTGCTCAAGCTGATCGCCGATGCGATCCGGCTGCAGCTCCGATATTTGTCGGACGACGAAGCGCGATCTGCGGCCGATAACATCCTACGGACGTTTAAGATCGCGGGGTTGTCGATCAGCCGGGCACGGCGGGAACGTGAATCGCCGGAGGTGCCGCGGTGGTTTCGTTACGCACCGCAAGCTCACATTTACTGTAACATCTGCGGCCTTGCTCCGAGCTTCCTCTGCACCATCGTATGGCGCGACAATCGCGTTCTATGCGTAATCAGGATCCGGCAAGGAGCACATCATTGCTACAACGCATTACCATCTCCATCGACGAGGACCTACTCGGCATCGTTGACCGGATGTGCGAGTCACGCGGTTACGCGAGTCGCTCCGAAGCTATGCGCGACCTTTTGCGCGAAGCGGCGAGCCGCCACCGGATTGACGTCGATGGGTCAACGCCCTGCGTCGGGGTCCTATCCTACGTGTACGAGCACGAGACACGGGACCTTTCGCAGCGTCTGACCAGTACTCAGCACCATCACCGAACACTCTCGGTGTCAACGCTGCACGTCCATTTGGATAATGACGTTTGTCTCGAGGTGGCGGTCCTGAAAGGCTCGGCGGGACAGATGCGAGAAATCGCCGATGGCGTCGTGACACAGCGCGGGGTGCGGCTCGGCAATCTCAGCCTACTGCCGATTGGAAAAATCTGAGCAGCAAGGCGCTATCGGTGCGGCCTCATCTCGGCATTGATTGTCAATTCGAGTATGACCTTTTTCTTCTTTCTTCTTACGTCCTCCTATGCAAAGAGTCGTGGTTGGCGGACAACCGCCTACGAAACCTCCTCGCACGGAAAGGACAACACCCATGTCGTCGCGTTTGCTTCGAACCGTAATCCCGTTGCTCGCAGTCCTGTTAGCTCCAGCTGTCGCCCTAGCGCACACCGGTGTCGGTTTTACGAGCGGCTTCGGGCACGGATTCGGACATCCGATTTCCGGCCTGGACCATGTGCTCGCCATGGTCATGGTGGGTGTCTTCGCATGGCAGCTTGGCGGGCGCGCTCTGTGGCTTGTGCCGACGACCTTTGTGGCGGTGATGGCGGTGGGCGGTGCGCTTGGCGTCGTCGGCATCTCGATGCCATTCGTCGAAATCGGCATTGCGTTATCCGTTATCGTGTTGGGCGCCATCGTCGCTTTCGGCATAAGGGCGCCGGTTGCCGTGGCCATGGGGTTGGTCGGCCTGTTTGCCCTGTTTCATGGTCATGCACACGGAGTGGAAATGCCCGAGAACGCGGGTGGCCTCGCGTACGCCGCCGGTTTCATGATCGCCACGGCGCTGTTGCATGTGGTGGGCATTGGCTTGGGATTCGCGATTGGCAAGCTCGGCGAACGCTTCGGCCCGCTCATGGTTCGTGGCGCGGGTGGGCTAGCCAGCATTGCAGGTGTCGGCCTTCTTATCGGGGTGCTTTAGATCCGGAATAAACGCCGGACCATCGCCGCCCTCTTCAAGAGTGGTATCGGGAGGCGACCGACGCCTGGAATAAGCGCACCGACAAGCCCATGGAGTACCCTCCGAAGGGAGCGGGCACAAAAACGGCGCCTTCGGGCGTCGCGCCGGATGGCGAGAAGGTTAGGCGGTTCCTGCTCACAACCCGGATGCAATCTGCTTTTCTGCTCACATCGCGCAGAAAAGCGGTTCGATACCGCTGTCTTGGGTGGGCGTATGGCAGACGAGCCTACAGCCGCCTTGGGAGTACCGCGCGGCTCGTTGGAATGTCGCGGAAGGCGACACGCCGAAGGGCTGCCCGATCAAGGGCAACATCAGCCGCAACGGCGAGCGCATATACCACACGCCATGGGGGAGCCAAGACTACGGTCGGACGAAGGTCGACGCGTCAAAGGACGAACGGTGGTTTTGCTCTGAGCGTGCAGCAGTTGACGCGGGGTGGCGGCGCCGGTGCGATGAGGGCTGTGGTATTTAAAGGTTATTCGCCCCTTGGCGCGGCTGTCTGCGAGGTCTCAACAAAGCGTCCGCTTTTGGGCGCCTTTCAACAAGCATCTATGGCTGCACTGAGCGACCGCCGTTTATGACCCAAAGCGGACATACTGTGTGTGTTGGATCACGCCCAATCGTGTTCCTCGATTTTGGGCCGTGAGGCGGTAGGCACGCCTTAATCCATCGGCACGCGATTGGTGCGTGCCGATGGACTGTGACGCGTAACGACGTCGGAGACGAGCTTAGTTCCGCGATGTCCCCATGCTATTGAGCAGGTCGAGCGCCTTCTCGATCTGGGTGGTTCGGTAGCTCAGACCACCGGTCAGTGAGCCGCCAGTGACCGGCGGATATTCCTTGAGCGTAGCGGCGAACTTTGCGACTTCGCCCTGGATCGGCACGAAGATCCACAGCAAATCAGCGTACCATCGAATATACATTCCCGAATCATGAGGGGCTGACTCGAAGGGATCGGCACGAAGGTTGATGATAACCGGCCAAGCTGGAGTCTTCCGGTAGGCAGTGTTGATTGCGCCTTCGGTGATTGCAAAGTTGACCTTCCAATCGTCGTAGCGAACGGCGTTCAAGTTTCCCCCCTGGTCAAAATAAAAGATTTCGTGGCGAGGGCTCTTCTCCTCCTTACCTTGGAAGAATGGCAGGAAGTTGTAGCCGTCGAGATGCTGCTTGAAGGTCTTGTCGCCAACCTGGTAGCCCTCAGCCACCTTCTTCACCACGTTTGGGTCGCCAGCAGCCGCGAGTAGCGTCGGCATCCAGTCTTCGTGAGAGATGATGTTGTTGTAGACCGTTCCGGGCTTGATCGTACCCGGCCAGCGCATGAGCAGTGGAACGCGGAATCCACCTTCCCAGGTCGTTCCTTTCTCACCGAAGAAGGGGGTCGTTCCGCCGTCCGGCCAGGTAAGTTTCTCTGCGCCGTTATCAGTCGAGTAGATGACGATGGTGTTGTCGGCGATGCCGAGGTCGTCGAGCTTCTTAAGCACCTTACCGACCATTTCGTCATGTTCGACCATGCCATCTGGATAAAGGCCAATGCCAGTCTTTCCTTCAGACTCCTTTTTAAGTCTGGTCCAAACATGCATGCGCGTGGTGTTGTACCAAAGGAAAAACGGTTTCTTCTTGTCGACTGCGCCATCGACGAACTTCATCGCCGCTTCGTGGATTTCCTGATCGACAGTTGGCATCCGCTCGGTGGTTAGCGGACCCGTATCTTCGATCTTCTGAGTGCCGTCCTCATTGGCCCAAGAGTGAATTACACCGCGTGGACCGTACTTCTTCCTAAATTCTGGATTTTTCGGATAGTAGTATCCTTCAGGCTCCTCTTCGGCGTTCAAGTGATACAAGTTGCCAAAGAACTCATCGAAGCCGTGGTTGGTCGGCAGATGATCGTCGCGATCACCGAGATGGTTCTTACCAAACTGGCCCGACGTGTAGCCGAGCGGTTTCAGCAGTTCGGCAATGGTCGGCTGGTCCTTTGTGATACCTTGCGGTGAACCGGGTACGCCGATGGTCAGGAGGCCGGTGCGGAATGGAGACTGCCCGAGAATAAAGGCCGCGCGACCTGCGGTGCACGATTGTTGGGCGTACACATCGGTAAAGAGCGCGCCCTCATTGGCGATGCGATCAATGTTTGGTGTCTGGTAACCCATCATGCCGCGGCTGTAAGCCCCGACGTTCCAGAAGCCAACGTCGTCGCCCCAAATCACCACAATGTTTGGCTTGTCGGTTGTTTGAGCGGTAGCAGGAGCAACAATGGCTAGACCCACAGCTAGGGTCGTACCGATTAGACGCAGTAACTTAAACATGAGGAGGTCCCTCCCATAGTGATTGCTCCGCGTCCATAACAATATCACGACGACGGAGATCGCAGATTTTACCCGATACGGTGACATCCGCAACGGAACCCCACCTATGTCCGCAAGTGCTAGGCTCCGGACCCATAAACGGGATTCCCAAGGCGTCACGACTCTGATTCACACTCCTAAACGGCGGGAGTGTGACGGATGGCGGACGAGTTTTGGTTGAGCGATGCCCAGTGGGAGCGGTTATCGC
>Ga0209573_1000921_pt1 | contig 51798 bp, 38 predicted proteins | sample TNRBio252014_DNA_FD_185870 | JGI IMG/M metagenome (GOLD analysis project Ga0209573, IMG submission 185870) | Wastewater treatment Type I Accumulibacter community from EBPR Bioreactor in Madison, WI, USA - TNR Reactor_6/25/2014_ DNA (SPAdes)... | ecosystem: Engineered > Bioreactor > EBPR >... | reverse complement strand
CCCAGAATCTGGGCGGATTCCTCATCCGGTTCGACAGCCACCGCCGGGGCGATCAGCCCGTCCAGCAGGCGGCTCCAGAGCGGGGCGGGCGAAGCTGGGGCGTAATGGGCTACCGAGTCGGTCGGGGGCGGCGCTTGGCTGGTCTTGGGCAGGGCTGGGATCAGCAGCTTGACCGTTTTGCCGTCGCTGGCGGATTTGACTTCCACCTGAATCCCTTGCCAGGGTTGCAACACGCCGATCTTGCCGGGAGTGATGTCGTCAAACGTGGCGTAGTTGTTGGTGTTGGCGGTGTTCTTCCAAACCCAGTACTGGTTGTTGACATAGGTCTGGGCGGCCGAAGGCACGTAGGCGACGGGGGGATTGACCCCATCGTTCACCTCGATCCGCACGTCCCACCACGCGACCGGATAAGGCAGCGGGAAGCTGATCTGGTTGTAACGGACACGGTCGCTGAAGGCTTTCAGGGTGATTTCGTAACAGCCGACCGTGGACGAGCAGCGGGGGTTGGTTGTGACAAGAGGGGTAGTGGTAGCCTGGGCGTTGGCGATGCCAAGATTCTTGACGCCGGCATTCTTGTGCTTGATCCAGTAGCCGACCCCCTGCGCCAGCGGCGAATTGATGTCCGCCATGAAGGTGTCCACATAGGTGACGTCATTGCGCTGGTAGACCCGCCAGACGGTGTTGTAGGCGCCCAGGTCGTCGTCGCCGAACACGCCCGCGATGGTGGAAGTAGTCGGGTTTGCCGGCAAGCCAACCAGACCCCAGAACGTCGGCTTCAGCGGAGAGTTGTCCCCCCACGGGCAGGCGCTGGTAAGGATGGTGGTCGAGTCATAGTTGCTGCCATCGAAGCCCACGGCGACCAACTGATTGCCCGACCAGGCGATGCCCATAAGAGGGTGAGTCAGGCCGGAGGTCTGGGACGTCCATGTGATCCCGTCGGGACTGGTGAGGATCGTGCCGCCGTTGCCTACCGCGACGAACTGGCGGCCTGACCAAACGATATCGATGAGGCTATTGGTCGTGCCGGATGTCGGGCTCGTCCATGTGCCTGCCATACCCGTGGGGCTAGTGAGGATCGTGCCGCCGTCCCCTACGGCAACGAACTGACTACCTGACCAGGCAACGTCGAGGAGGAGGTTCGTCGTGCCAGATATCTGGCTCGCCCACGCGCTGCCCGTGGGGCTGGTGAGGATCGTGCCGCTGTCCCCCACGGCAACGAACTGGCTGCCCGACCAGGCAATGCCGTAGAGGGTATTCGTCACGCCGGACGGTGGGTATGCCCAGTTGTGGCCATCCAAGCTGGTGCAAATCCTGCCGTTGGCACCCACCGCGACCAACTGACTGCCCGACCAGGTAATGCCGCGGAGGGTTTGACTCCCGCACATTCCGCCTCCCCATGTGCTGCCATACGTGCTGCCGTCCGGGCTAGTGAGGACCTCACCGCCCTCACCCACCACGACGAACTGACTGCCCGACCAGACAATACCGGTGCGAGAACCGTATGGGCCAACCGGGAACCGATTCGTCCATGTGCTGCCATCCGGGCTGGTGAGGATCGTACCGCGGTGACCCACGGCCATGAACTGATTGCCCGACCAGGTAATGTCGTAGAGGGCGTTCGCCTCACTAGGCGCCGTTTGGGCTGTCCAGGTTACGCCACAACTCACATTAGCCAAGCCGACGAGGATATTGCCCGTGACTTGCGTGGCAGGCAGATAGAGGAGGTTGCCGGCCTGGTCGGCGGTAACGGTGCAGGTTCCAGCGGCGCTATAACTGACCGTGGCGCCACCGACCGTGCAGATCGCGGGTGTGGTCGCGCCGAAGACGACCGGGTTGCCGGAGCCACCGCCAGTGGCGCTGAGTGTGGCCGAGCCGCCGACCACGCCGGTGGCGGGAGGATTGAAATTGGTGATGGTTTGGGGGTCGCGCTGGACCGCGACCTGATAGGCAGGGCTGGCGTTGCGGAAGTGGATGTAACCAATGTTTTCGCTCCAGGCGTAGCCGTCGAATACGCCAGTGGCGTCGATGGTCACCTGGCTTTGGCTGGTCTGGAAGTTGATCCAGCCGGCGTTCTCGCTCCAGGCGTAGCCGGACAGCGTGCCCGCGCCATTGTGGTTGACGCCGTAGGTGGTGTTGGAATTGTTCGTATAGGTATGCGCCCCGCCGCCGGTGTGGCTGCCGAGGCGAATCCAGCCGAGGTTCTCGGCCCAGACGAAGCCTTCCAGATGATCGGCGTAGACTTGGACGTTGCCGTTGGTTGCATTGAAATTGAGCCAGCCGGCGTTTTCCGACCAAGCGTATTGGTTGGTGGTGCTGATCCCGGCGGCGAGCAGGGCGGGACTGACGAGAATCCCAACCAGGCCAGCCAGGCCCAGGCGCGACAGCAGAGCGAAACGCGACATGGGATGCCTCACTCACAGTGATAAGTTTGGTACGAAACCTTCCCGCTTACCTTGCGGGAGAATCTCCCCTTCCCTCCAAAGGCCAAAGGCTCCAAGCACCCAAGCGCCTCATAGTCCACCTCGCACCGGCCATAAGTAGCCGGGGCCGCTCTTGTTGCCAAAAGTCACGTAGCCATCAGGGAGGTTCACGGCCCATGCGGTGCTGGGATTGGGCAAGTACGTCGTGGATGACCAGTAACCACCTGAAGCAACACTCGTAAAGGGATGGTCGATAGGTAATGCAGGAGGGCTGCTTCTGGTGTAATCAATCAACGATTGCAATTCATTGCGATTGGGCAAGCGCCATTGACCGGCGGTAGAACCATCAGTAAGGCCGCAAGTACCGTTCGCCAAGCCGTTTGCCAATGACAGCGCAGCGTTCCACACCTGTAAATTAAAGCAATTGGCATTCTTCAGCCAAATCAGCCCGGTAATGCTATCGGTCACAGTACCGTTGCCGTTATCCGTGAAGCGGGTCGCCGCCGACGTAATGATGGGGGCAACCGGTGCGGGCGGCGCGGCGGGTACGTCCAAGGCAATCAGCCCCGCCAGAAACCCTAACCCAAGGGCGGACAAAGACGGACAGTGCGGAGTGGAACAGGGCAAGCGATGATGAGTCATGGCTCATTCTCCAAGGTCAGATTCACGATGAGCGATCGGTTAGGGGGTGAAAAAATCGCAGCCGAGAGCACGCCCCCCAGATACCAACGAGCCAAATGCCCCAAACATCTAAGCACCTCATTGTCCACCTCGTACCGGCCACACGAACGCGTTGTTCTTATTGTTACTGTTTACGCTGCCGTCATAGAGGTTCACGCCCCACGCATTGCTGGTATTTTGCGCGGATGTCGTGGACGACCAGTAGTTGGTGGGCTGGACGCCCAAGAAGGGGTGACCGGCAGGCAGGGCAGGATTAGCCGCTCCCGCATTCACCAAGCTGCTTAATTCCTTGACAGTGGGCAAGCGCCATTGGCCAGCTACGGAGCTGTCTGCGAGGCCGCAACTCCCACTTGCCAGCGTCGCTACCGAACTTAAGGCTGAAGTCCAATCTATATAAATGCACGAGGCGACCTTCAACCATACCAGCCCGGTCAGATTATCGGTGACCGTGCCGTTGCCGTTGTCGGTAAAGCGCGGGCTGGGCCAAGCTGCGCCTTTTTGCAAGTTGCCATCGTCGCCACCGGCATAAGGAGTCGTCTGGCCGGTCTTCGCCACCGGGAACGGCGCGGAGATCGTTCCGCCGGAACCGCTGTAGGTGCCGGCCACGCCGAAGATGCTCACGCCGGATTTGATGTTGCCCACCACCAAGTCGATATCCACCGTCGCCAAATCGAAGGCATCGTAGTAACCGGCGCTCTGACTGGTCGTGTTTTTGTTGACCATTTGCGTGGGCATCGTGCCCGTCTTCAACCCCCACGCCCCACTGGTCAGTCCCCAAAAGGGCTTACCGTTTAATACGTCAGTGGGCTTAGCGCCGCTCGCATCCACCGCTGGCATATGGTCCATAATCTCATTCAACATACACATCGTCGGGGTAGGTCCCGTTGTTGGTTCAGCGAACGAGTCGCGCTTGACGCCCGCCGCACCGGTACTCAACCGATCACACACGCTTTGCAGGGTGTACATTCCGCTGCCGGGGCCAGTCGGCGCGGCGGGGGCATCAAGACTGCCCGCCGCCGCCGAGCCAGCGAGGGTACATCCACAAACCAGGATTAACAGGGGGCGAGAAGTCATGCGACAGTCCTCCAGTCAGGGCAGACGATCATTGGAAACTTCAGGCGTAACCGTTCACTCCCCTCGAACCTCCCTCCCCGGAAGGAGGGATTTTGATGTCATCGACAGGGGCTAAGAGCTGTTAACCTTATAAACTAAGTGTAAATCAGGGGGGGTTGAAGTCAAGTTTATGATTCATGTAAACAGAAGGAACAAGGGGCTTTTGGGGGGGGAGAGCGGAGCGAAGGTGTCGGGGTTACGGTATCGACCACCCCGAATCGGCCATAATGACCGCGTGCAGAGTCATCTCGAAGGAATATCCCATGAAGTTCCCCTACGGCCTCAGCGATTTCGCCACGCTCATCGGCGAAAGCTACTTCTATCAGGACCGCACCGACCGGATTCCCCTGCTGGAAGACGCGGGCCGGCAACTGATCTTCATCCGCCCGCGCCGCTTCGGCAAAAGCCTGCTGCTGTCCATGCTGGAAAACTACTACGACGTGAACCGGGCCAACCAATTCGACGCCCTGTTCGGGCATCTGGCCATCGGTCGCAACCCCACCCCGCTGCATAACCAGTATTTCGTGATGAAATGGGATTTCTCCCTCATCAAGGCGCAGGGGGAATTGAAAGAGATTGAAACGGCGTTGCACCAGCATCTCAATGACCGCATCGCCAAATTCCAGCGATATTACGCCCATCACTTAACCGCACCGATCGAGATTCACCCGGACAACGCGCTTTCCTCCTGGGAATCGACCTTGACCGCAATTTCCGAAACGCCACGCAAGCTCTATCTGCTGATTGACGAATACGACAACTTCGCCAACGAAGTCCTGATGACCGGGCGCAAGCCGGAGTATTACGAAGCCCTGTTGTATGGCGAAGGTCTGCTGAAAACCGTGTTCAAAGCGGTCAAGGCGGCGGCGGGTGGCCTGGGGTTGGATCGGGTCTTCATCACCGGCGTCTCCCCCGTCGTCCTCAGCGACATGACCAGCGGTTACAACGTCGCTAAAAATATCTATCTGGACGATGAGTTCAACGACTTGTGCGGGTTTACCGAACCGGAACTCGCCGCCGTGCTGACGCGCCTGGCGGCAGGCGCGACCTGGTCGGTGGCCGAGGCGCTGGACGCCATGCGCACGTTTTATAACGGCTACCGGTTTAGCGAAGAAGCAAAGGATGGCCTGTACAACCCGACGTTAAGCCTGTATTTCCTGGAATGCCTGGGCAAGCAGGGCCGCTACCCGCGCCAGATGCTGGACGACAATCTGGCGATGGACCGCGGCAAGCTGGTCTACATCTCCCAGTTGCCCCACGGCGAAGACCTGCTGATTCAAGCCCTCAATGGCGAACAAGGAATCATCATTCCCCAACTGGCCCGACGTTTTGGCGTGCAGGACGTGCTGGCCGCCGTCAAGGATCAGCCGTTCATGGCCTCGTTGTTGTATTACTTCGGGATCCTGACCCTGGCCGGGCGCACCGACTTCGACGAGACCATTCTGAACATCCCCAATCTGGTCGCCCGCTCGCTGTACGTGGAGCGCTTGCAGGACCTCTGGCTGCCCGAATACGAGGATAAAACCCGCCTCCCGCCCCTGCGCAAACACGTCTGTCAGACCGGTGATCTCCAGCCCCTGGTCGCGTTCATCGAACAGCGTTATTTCCCGGTACTGTCCAATCGGGACTATCGCTGGACCAACGAACTGATGATCAAGATCGCGGTGCTGACCCTGCTGTTCGATGACCGGCTGTACATGATGGTCTCGGAAACGGAAATCGATCACGGCTATGTGGATCTCAGCCTGATCGTGCGCCCGGATCGGCGCGGCGTGACCGCCCTCGATCTACTGTTGGAGTTCAAATACGTCAGCCTGAAGAACCTGAAACTGACCGGGGAGCAGGTCCGGGAGAAAACCCACGACGAGTTGGCTGCCCTGCCACTGGTGAAGGCGCAATTGCGGGCGGCGGCGGATCAGGCCCAACAGTACGGCGCCGCCTTGCGGGACCGCTACGGCCTGACCGATCTGCGCGCCTTCGCCGTGGTCGCCCTGGGCTTGGAGCGCGTGGTCTGGCAACCTGTAGAGCAGCGAGATATCCGGTCGGCGCCAGGAAAAGACCCACCGTAACTCAGCCACACCCGGCCCGCCGCCCCTGGTGAACGCCCCCGTATACTATGCTGGCTGCCTGCCCCGCCCCTTTAGCATCTCCCGGAGTTCCGCCATGCGCTTCTTCAACACCGAAGGCCCGGTTCGACCCGACATCCATTACTGCCTGCCACCCCTGCACCGCTGGAATCTGGACGACGTGCTCACGCTCATCGAGCGGCAGAAGTATTTCCTGCTCCACGCCCCGCGCCAGACCGGCAAGACCAGTTGTCTCCTGGCCTTGATGGAACATTTGAACCGGGAGGGACGCTATCTGACGGTGTACGCCAACCTCGAAACCGCGCAAACCGCTCGCGAGGATGTAGCGCGGGGTATGCGCGCCATCTGCGGCGCGTTGGCCAGCGCCGCGCGGCTCTATGTGGGGGAAGAGCGGTTGCTGGGCTGGATCGAAGCCGCCTGGGCGGCGCGCGGCCCGGAAGGCGTGTTCAACGAACTGCTCGAACGCTGGAGTGCGCAAACACCCCAACCTCTCGTGCTATTGCTGGACGAAGTGGACGCCCTGATTGGCGACACGTTGATTTCGCTGCTGCGCCAGTTGCGAGCCGGCTATAACCAACGTCCGACCGCTTTTCCCCAGTCGGTCATCCTGTGCGGGGTGCGCGATCTGCGCGACTACCGGATTCACGCCCGTTCCGAACCCAGCCCCATCACCGGCGGCAGCGCCTTCAACATCAAGGCCAAGTCCCTGCGGCTGGGCGACTTTACCGAAGAGGAAGCAGCGACCTTGCTGTGGGAACATACCGCCGACACCGGGCAGGTCTTCACCCCCGACGCCCTGGCGCGGGTCTGGGACCTGACCCAGGGCCAGCCCTGGCTGGTCAACGCCCTGGCCTACGAGGCGTGCTTTGAGAGGTCGGCGGGGCGCGACCGGAGCCAGCCGGTGACGGTGGCGTTGATCGATCAGGCCAAGGAGCAGTTGATTCTCGACCGGGTGACCCATCTGGACCAGTTGGCCGACAAACTGCGCGAGGACCGGGTGCGCCGGGTCATCGAACCCATGCTGGCCGGCACGCTCCTCGAGACCGTCGCCGAAGACGACCGCCAGTATCTGGTGGACCTAGGACTGTTGCGCCGCGACGGTGCAGGCGGGCTGGTCGTCGCCAACCCGATCTACCGCGAAGTGCTGCCCCGCGCCCTGGCCAGTGGCCCCCAGGATACCCTGCCGCAGATCACGCCAACCTGGCTGAATGCCGACGGCAGCCTGAACCCCGACCGCCTGCTGGCCGCCTTCCTGGCCTTCTGGCGCCAGCACGGCCAACCCCTGCTCCGCAGCGCGCCCTATCACGAGATTGCCCCGCACCTGGTGCTGATGGCCTTCCTGCACCGAGTAGTCAACGGCGGCGGGACGCTGGAGCGCGAATACGCCATCGGCTCCGGGCGGATGGACCTGTGTTTGCGCTACGGGGCGGTCACGCTGGGCATGGAACTCAAGGTCTGGCGCGATGGCGACCCCGACCCGCTGACGGCGGGATTGACGCAGTTGGACAACTACTTGGCCGGGCTGGGCCTCAACACGGGCTGGCTGGTGATCTTCGACCGGCGGTCGGGACAGCCGCCGATCGCCGAGCGCACCGCCAGCACGGACCAGGTCAGTCCCCAAGGCCGGCGCATTCAGGTGGTGCGCGCCTGAACCACGGTATCCGAGCGTGGATTTCGTAATCTTTTGGTCAGAAGCTGACCGAAGCCGGGGCGCAGGCCCAACGGTACGGCGCGACATTGCGGGACCGCTACGGTTTGACCGACCTGCGCCTGTTCGCCGCGGTCGCGCTGGGCTTGGAGCGCGTCGTCTGGCAGGCGGTGGGGTGACAACCTTGCGGGCGGCAGCTCACTCATCCCGCTCGTTCGGGCGGGCGCCCCGCAGCAGGCTCAAGCCGCTTTCCACCAGCGACGACCCGGTGCGGACCACTTTCCGGGCGGTTCGGTCCAACAGTTCGGTCGTGGCCAGCGACGCGATGGCCTCGGCAAATCCCTTGCGCACTTCCTCCCGGAATGTGGGCAGACTCTCCGCCGCCGCCTCCCGAAACCCCGCCGTCAGCTCCGCCCGAATCCGGGGCAGCAGTTCGGTCGCTGCTTCCTCCACCCCGCCGCGCACCTGCGCGCGCAACGGCTCCAACAACTCCTGCCCGGCCGCGCTCGCGCCCGCCTTCACCCGGGCTTCCAACACCTCGGCGAAGGCCGCCAACCGCGCTTCCAGCCGCGGTCGCACCCAGCGCTGAAACACCGCCAGTCCCAGCGCCAGCGTACACAGGCTCGACGCCAGGGCCGCGACGACGATCAAAACCAACCCCTGCCCACCACTCATCGGTCTTCTCCTCTCTCCGCGCCCCCAAAAACTTAGCATCTCGTAACCGGACGCATTTGGAAACAAGGATTTTCGGGGCGGCAAACTCTATAATTCAAGGCTGCTATCCATTGAAGTACAGGAGCCAGAACAACATGAATTATTTCGTTACCGGCGCTTCCGGTTTCATCGGTCGCCGCTTGGTCGAAAAGCTGCTGCAACGCCCCGACGCCACGGTTTACTACCTGGCCCTGGAACGCGAACAGCCGCTGATCGAGCAACTCCATCAGCGTTGGGGGGCCGGCGCCGCCCGCACGATCCCGATCATCGGCGATCTGACCCAGCCGCGCCTGGGCGTGACGGAAGCCGACATCGCCCGGCTCAAGGGCAACGTCCGCCATCTGTTCCACCTCGCGGCGATCTACGATCTCAAAGCCAGCGCCGAGATTCAGGAAAAGGTGAACATCCAGGGCACCCGCAACGTGGTCGCCTTCGCCGAGACCATCGAGGCGGGCTGCTTCCATCTGACCAGTTCCATCGCCGCCGCCGGCCTGTACGAAGGCGTGTTCCGCGAGGACATGTTCGAGGAAGCCGAGGAACTCGACCATCCCTACTACCGCACCAAGCACGAATCGGAAGGCATCGTCCGCCGCGAGTGCTCGCGTCCTTGGCGGATCTACCGGCCCGGCGCCGTAGTCGGCGATTCGCGCACCGGCGAGATGGACAAGATCGACGGCCCCTACTACTTCTTCAAGCTGATCCAGAAGGTGCGCAATCTGCTGCCGCCGTGGATGCCGGTGATCGGCATCGAGGGCGGGCGGCTGAATCTGGTGCCGGTCAATTTCATCGTCGATGCGATGGACCACATCGCCCACGCGGACGGGCTGGATGGCCAGTGCTTCCACCTGGTGGACCCCCACCCGCACCGGGTCGGCGACATCCTCAACCTGTTCGCCCACGCCGCCCACGCCCCGGAGATGAGCCTGCGGGTCAACGCGCTGATGTTCGCCTTCGTGCCGCAGGTCATCAAGACCGGGTTGGCGCACTTCAAGCCGGCGCGGCGGATGTGGGATCAGCTCCTCAAGGATCTGGGCATCCCGGCCGACGCGATCGGCCTGATCAACTACCCCACCCGCTTCGACTGCCGCGAGACGCTCAAGGCGTTGAAAGGCACCGACATCGCGGTGCCGCCGCTGGAAACCTACGCCTGGCGGCTGTGGGATTACTGGGAGCGCCACCTCGATCCCGACCTGTTCGTCGACCGCAGCCTGACCGGCGCAGTCAAGGACAAGGTGGTGCTGATTACCGGGGCCTCGTCCGGCATCGGCAAGGCCGCCGCCCTCAAGATCGCCGAAGCCGGGGCCAAAACCCTGATCGTCGCCCGCACCGAGGAGAAGCTACTGGAAACCCAGCGGGAAATCGAGGCGCGCGGCGGCCAAGCGTTCATCTACACCGCCGACGTCGCCGACATCGCCTCCTGCGACGCGCTGATCCAGCGGGTGCTGGCCGATCACGGCGGGGTGGACATCCTGATCAACAACGCCGGTCGCTCGATCCGCCGGGCGATCGAAAACTCGCTGGACCGCTTCCACGACTACGAGCGCACCATGCAGCTCAACTATTTCGGCGCGTTGCGGCTGATCATGGGCTTCATCCCCAGCATGTTGCAGAAGAAGCGCGGCCACGTCATCAACATCTCGTCCATCGGCGTCCTCAGCAACGCGCCGCGCTTCTCGGCCTACGTCTCGTCCAAGGCGGCGCTGGACGCGTTCTCGCGCTGCGCGGTCGCCGAGTTTTCCGACAGCGGCATCGACTTCACCACCATCAACATGCCGCTGGTGCGCACCGAGATGATCGCGCCCACCAAGATCTATCAGCATGTCCCCACCCTCAGCCCGGAAGAGGCGGCGGACATGATCGTGCAGGGGATTATTTACAAGCCGGAGCGCATCGCCACCCGGGTCGGGATTTTCGCCCAGGTGCTGCACGCCGTGGCGCCCAAGCTGTACGCCGTGATCATGAACACCGCGTTCCGGCTGTTTCCCGAGTCGTCCGCGGCCAAGGGGCCACAATCCGACGCCCAACCCTCGCTGGAGCAGATTTCCTTCGCCCAGTTGACCCGGGGCATTTACTGGTGACCCTCACGAATCGTCCCCAGCCCTGACGAAGTGGCGGGGCGCTCTTGGCAACCGGCGAGTCAAAGACCGGGATCGAGCGCCTCGCGTCGCCACCCTTTGGGGTTCCACCCCTAAATCCAACTCCTCCGCACCGCGACCGGGGAGTCCCGAGAATCCTTGCCAACCACCCGAGAGAGAGCAGAACGATGAAACTGAAAATCGGCGATCCGGCCCCCATGTTCATCGCCACCGCCACCGATGGCCGCACCGTCAAGCTGTCCGATTATCTCGGCAGGAAGCTGGTGCTGTACTTCTATCCGATGGACGACACCCCGGGCTGCACCAAGCAGGCCTGTTCCCTGCGCGACCACAACGGGGAAATCCGCGACCGGGGCGCGGCCGTGCTCGGCGTTTCCACCCAGGACGCCGAATCCCACCAGCGATTCACCGCCAAGCACCAGCTCAATTTTCCCCTGGTGGCCGACACCGACGGCGCCATCGGCAAAGCCTACGGCGCCATCGGCGGCGGCGGCATGATCGGCGCGGCCATCAACCTGTTGGGCATGGCCAGCCGCGTGACCTTCATCATCGACGAGAGCGGGCACATCGCCCACATCATCGACAAACCGGATTGCGCCCATCACGCCGAGGAAGTACTGAACCTGTTGTAGGGCCGCCGCGCGCCGATCGGGCGCGAATTTTCAGATTGTCTGTTCCCGATCACTGGTCACATAATCGCACCATCGTCGGAGAAAACCATCGCGTCGTCTCTCCGCGCCAACCGGTTGCCAGGATTACCCACAACCACCCCCGTGCCTATCCAGAGTGTTGCCGAGGAGAACCGCATGCTCGGGCGATATACCCGCAACGTCCGCCGTTACGCTGGCCGGATTCGCCCCCGCGCCATCCGTCGTTCATGGTCCATCGCGGCCGCCGCCCCATGGCGGGTCGCCGCCGCTCCTCCCGCCCGTCCGCTGGAGACGCCCGCATGACGCGCAACCGATCGAGCCGTATCCATTCCTGGGATCGGGGCGCCGCCAGCGAGCTGGGCGCCCGCCACGAACAACAGGACCGCTGGGGCATTTTCCAGTCACCCGACCAGCAAGGGCTGCTGGCCATCCTGGCCGACGGCATGGGGGGTCATCTCGACGGGGCGCTGGGGGCGCAACTCGTGGTCGACGAGGCCCGAAAATTCGTCCAGAACCCCGCGGCGGTCCTGCGCGACGACCCACTCGCTGCGCTCGATCAGTTGTGCCAGCGGATGCACGACACGATCAACAGTCAGTCGGAAACCGCCCGCAGCACCGTTATCATGGCCTGGATCGAAGCCGACCAAGCGTATTGGCTCAACGTCGGCGACAGCCGGCTCTACCACTTCCGCGCCGGGGAGCGCCTGATGCGCACTCGCGATCACTCGGCCGTGCAACTGCTGATGGATTTGGGCGAAATCGACGAATCCGAGATGGCGACCCATCCGGCCCAAAACCGACTGTACCGCTGCCTGGGCGGCGAGGACCGCCCCAAACCCGACCTGGGCCAGATCGCGATCCAGGCTGGCGATTTGCTGGCGTTGTGTTCGGATGGCGTCTGGGAACATGCGACCGAGGCCGAGATTTGGGATGCCGCACAGGCCAACAACGCCACCGCCGCCGCCCGACTCCTAACCGCGCTGGCCGCGCAGCGCGGCGGAGCGACGGCCGACAACGCCACCTTGATCCTGTTGCGCGCCGATGCCGCGGTAAATGGCCAGACGCCCTGGCTGCGACGGCTGGCCGAGGGCTTCGCGTCGCTACTCAATCCCGACCGCCGCTAGCGCCGCCCCGGATTCGCCGCCATGTCCGGCCCACGTTTGCGTCCACCCATCGTAAGGGAAGCCCGATGACCGAGGAAACCAACGCGCTACCCACGGGCTACAACCTACACCGCTACCAGATCGAGGGCGTTCTGGGCGCCGGCGGTTTTGGCATCACCTACAAGGCGATCCACGAAGCGCTCGAAAACGAAGTCGCCATCAAGGAGTATTTCCCCGCCGAGTGGGCCTACCGCGATCACAACGGCGTCACGGTCCGCGCCAATGCCCAAGGACAGATCCCGGCCCGGGAAACCGAACCACCCTGCTACGAATGGGGCCTGCAACGATTTCTGGACGAGGCCAAAATCCTGGTGCAGGTGAACCATCCCGGCGTGGTCCGGGTGCGGGACTACTTTACCGCCAATGGCACCGCCTACATCGTAATGGAATACGAGGAGGGCGAATCGCTCAGCGCCACCTTGCAGCGGGGCGGTATTCTGCCCGAACCGGAGCTGCGCCGAATCCTGGGCGACGTGATGCCGGCGCTGGAAGCCGTCCACGCCCAGGGCTACCTGCACCGGGACATCAAACCCAGCAATCTCTACATTCGCGCCAGCAGCGGTCGGGTCATCCTGATCGACTTCGGCGCCGCCCGCCAAGCGCTGGGGCGGCGCACTCGCAGCGTCACCAGCGTGGTCACCCCCGGCTATTCCCCGATCGAACAATACGTTACGGTCGGCGAGGATTACGGCCCCTGGACCGACATTTACGCCATAGGCGCGGTGCTGTATCGCTGTATCACGGGCACGCCGCCGATCGAAGCGCCCGGCCGAGTGCTCAAGGATCCGGTGCAGCCGGCCATCGAAGTCGGCGCCGGGCTGTACTCGCATGGGTTGCTGCGCGTGGTCGATCAGGCCATCGCCGTGCGGCCCGAAGAACGTTTCCAGACCGTGGCCGCGATGCGGGAGGCCCTGCAAACCGCCGACCAAACCAACAGCCGCGCGGATTTCTCCCAAGTGCCACCCCTGGCCGCCGATCTACTGGAGCAGACGCCAACGCCTTCCTTGCGCATCGCCTGGCCCGAGAGCGACAGTCGACGCCCCTCGGCGCCGCGCTTCAAACCCATGGAACGGCCGGGCATTCCATCGCGCCCTTCCCAGCGCATCGCCGGCAAGCCTCCCGCCGCGAGCGCGAGCCAACCCAAGCGGGTGTCCGACGCCCGCGAACCGCGCGACTCGTTCCAATCGCCCGGCTCCGCATCGCGCCCGGCCCCGCTTTCATTCGAGGATGCCGATGGCGGTTCCCTGCCGCTCCTGGAAAACATCTGGGAACATCTGGACGACTTGGCGCCGCCACCGGCGCCCGCTCCGGAAAAAATCGCGCCTGGCGCCGAAGCGCCGCCCGCCACGCCAGAACCGCAATCCCTGCTCAAACGCTCGCCCCAATCGGCGCTGGAACATCTTAGGAAGGTTTCCACCATCCGGCGCGACGGGACGCTGAGCGTCCGCTCCACGCTGGCGACGCCCCAGCCGCCTCCCCCCCCGATAGCGGACCTTGAGATTTCGGACGGGCCAGCCATCGTCGAGTCGTCGCCCGTCCAATGGATGCGCATTCTGATTACGGTCTTCGCGGTTGCGGGTTTGTCGGGCGCTGGTTTGCTCGCCTATCAGTACTACGACGCCGCGCAGGACCAGCGCCAGCAGGAAGCAGTGGTTCTGCAACAGCGCCAGCAGGAAGAGGAAGCGCGTATGGCTCGGGAAACCGCCCAAAACCGCGAGGCGGAAATCGCTCGCCATCTCGACCAAGCCCGCAACGCCACCACCGCCAAAAACTGGACGCTGGCCGCCAACTCCCTGGAGCGGGCGGCGGCCCTCAACCCCGACCATCCGGCGCTGGCCGCCGCCCGGGCCGCGCTAGCCGCCGCCGAACGGCCCAACGCCGTCATCAAGACCCGAACCGAGAACACCATCGGACTCGAACTGAACTGGATCGAGGGAGGCTGCTTCACCATGGGCAGTCCTGCCACCGAACGGGATCGCGGCCGCGACGAGGTTTCTCGCGAGGTGTGCGTCAAGGGCTTCTGGATGGGCAGGAACGAGATCAGTAACCGTCAATTCCACCGTTTCCGATCGGCTCACAACAGCGGTTCCTTTCAGGGGCGCTCCCTGAACGACGACGCCCAGCCCGCCGTCAATCTAAACTGGGACGATGCGCGGGCTTTCGCCGAATGGCTGTCCTGGGAAGCGGGTTCCGGCCAGCGGTTCCGGCTGCCCACCGAGGCCGAGTGGGAGTACGCTGCCCGGGCCGGCGCGACAACCCGGTACGCCTGGGGCAACGACATCGACCCTCGCCAAGCCAACTTCTCCGACCGCAACGATCCGACCGGCGCTTCCATCGGCAGTTTGGACGACGGCCACGCGGTCGCCGCACCCGTCGGAAGCTATCTACCCAATGCCCTGGGCCTGCAGGACATGACCGGCAACGTCTGGGAATGGACCTGCTCGGACTACAATCCAAACTACGGCGGCGACGAGCGGCGTTGTTCGACCTTGCGGTCCAACGAAGGGCAACGGGTGGTCCGAGGGGGATCATGGAACAACGGCGCCGGCGATCTGCGCTTGGCCAAGCGCTTGGCTCGCAAACCCGATTACCGCGACGCGATGACCGGGTTTCGCGTCATCCTGGAAGAAGCTGGCGCCACACCTTAAAGCCGAGGCGAATTGCCGATCAAGCGTAACCCTATTATTCATTAGTGAAAATCCGTTTAATCTGCGTAATCCGTGGATAACTGCTCTTTTCGGGTTCAACGCCCGGCTACGCACCCAGATAGGCTTCCTTGACGCGGGGATCGCCCAGCAACTCTCGACCGGTGCCCGACAGGATGACGCCACCGGTCTCCAGGACATAGGCGCGGGACGCGATCCGCAAGGCCATGTTGGCGTTCTGTTCCACCAGCAGAATGGTGGTTCCGGAGCGGTTGATGTCCTCGATCACCCGGAAGATTTCCTGCACCAGCCGCGGCGACAGGCCCATCGACGGCTCGTCCAGCAGCAGCAGCCGGCCCCGACTCATCAGCGCCCGCCCCACCGCCAGCATTTGTTGCTCGCCGCCGGACAGGGTGCCGCCCGGCTGGCGCTGGCGCTCCCCGAGCCGGGGAAAGATGGTAAACACCCGGTCGTAATCCGCTTCGATTTCGCCCTTGTCGGTCCGCTGCCAGGTCGCCAGCCGCAGGTTCTCCAGCACCGTCAGATTGCCGAAGATACCTCGGCCCTCCGGCACGTGGGCGATGCCCAGCCCGACGATCCGGTGCGCCGGCGTCCGTTTGAGATCCCGGCCCTCAAACACCACGGCGCCACTGTAGGATATCAGCCCCGAAACCGCCCGCAGAATCGAGGTCTTGCCCGCCCCGTTGGCGCCGATCAGGGTTACGATCTCGCCCTTCAGCACGGTGAAGGAAACGCCATGGAGCGCCCGGATGCCGTCGTAATGGACCTCCAGATCCCGCACCTCTAGTTGAATGTCCTCGAAACTCCCCGTTCCGTCGCTCATCCGACCGGCCCCTCGCCCAGGTAAGCCTCCAGCACCTTGGGATCGTTCTGGATCGCCTCGGGCGGCCCCTCGGCCAGGGTTTCGCCGAAATCCAGCACCTTGATCCGCTCGCAGATGCCCATCACCAGTTTCATCTGATGTTCGATCAATAGGATGGTGAGCTTAAATTCCCGGCGAATCCACTGGATGAATTCCATCAACTGATCGATCTCGTTCGGGTTCATTCCCGCCGCCGGTTCGTCCAGCAGCAACAGTTCCGGGTCGATGGCCAGCGCCCGGGCGATTTCCAGCCGCCGCTGCGAACCGTAGGGCAGGTTCTTAGCGGTCTCGCCGGCCAGATGCTCCAGCTTGAAAATGCTCAGCAGCCGCCGGGAGTTCTCGATGATGCGCTCTTCCTCGCGGCGGTAGCGGCCCAAGTGCAGCAGCGCCTCCAGCGGGCTGTAACGGACCTGGGCATAGTGAGCGATGCGCACATTGTCCAGCACCGACAAATCCCGGAACAGTCGGATGTTCTGGAACGTGCGGCCCACCCGCAGCGCGGTAATCTGGTGCGGGGTCTTGCCGACCAGTTCGACATCCCGCAGGCGGATGCTGCCCTCGCTGGCCCGGTACACCCCGGTGATCAGGTTGAAAATCGTGGTCTTGCCCGCGCCGTTGGGACCGATGATCCCCACCAGTTCGCCGGCCTGAAGTTCCAGATTGAAGTCGGCGACCGCGCATAGACCGCCAAAATAATGCTTGACCTTAGCGGCCGCGAGCAGCGCCATGGCTTCCTCCGTGGGCGTCGTGGCGGTGGGCGTCCAGATCGCGCCTGGGGATAAACCAGCGGAACTCCCGCAGGCCCATGATCCCTCGCGGCCAGTACAGCATCACCAGCACCAGGGCCAGCGGCATGATCACCATCCGCCAGACGCCCAGATGGCGGATGAAATACTCGTTGAGCGGATCGAACACCATGGCCGGCAACCAGGCCAGCATCGCCGCCACGGTGGACGGTCGCAACAATTCCAGCAGCACGGTGTACACCGTCGCGCCGAGGATCGAGCCGCCAATGGAGGCAATGCCGCCCAGGTAGACCATGATCAGCACGTCGGTGGTCTTGATGATGTCGAACACCCGGGGACTGATGAACTGCAACACATGGGCGAACAGCCCTCCGGCAATGCCGGCGAAAAAGGACGACACCATGAACGCCAGGAACTTCACCCGCTGAGTGTTGACGCTCATCAGGTCGCTGGCGATCTCGTCCTCGCGGATCGCCAGGACGCCTCGCCCGTACTTGGAATAGACGAAATTGCGCACCACCCAGACCGAGACCACGGTCCAGAAAAACACCCAGGGCAGCGTGGTCAGTTTCTTGATGCCGGGAATGCCGCGCGGGCCGCCGATGGCGTCGATGTTCTCGATGACCGACTTGACGATCATCAGGAACGCCAGGGTGATGATGGCCAGATAGTCGCCGCGCACCTTGAACGACGGCACCGCCACGATCAGCCCCAGCGCTGCCGCCGCCAGCCCGCCGGCCAGCACCGCCAGCGGAAACAGCCCCGGATACGCTGCCACCGGCAACACCTTTTGGGTCAACAGGGCGGCGGTGTAGGCCCCCACCGCCATGAAACCGGCGTGGGCCAGGGAAAACTCGCCCATGTAACCGTTCACCAGGTTCAGGCTGACGGTCAGGATGATGTTGATCCCGACGTACATCATCACCAACTGGATGTACTTGTTGAACAGGTTGTATTCGGGAATGGCGAAGGCCAGGACGAACCCGACGGCGATCAGCACCGGTAGCAGCCAGCGCTGCGCTATCAACCATTCCCACCCTGCGCTCCGCATCGTCTTCATACTTTCTGCGTCCGTGGCTGGCCCAGAATGCCGTAGGGCCGAACGACGATTAGCAGCATCAGCAGGGTGAAGGCGACGAAATCCCGGTACGTCGAGGGAAAGAAGGCCGTGACCATGATCTCCACCCCACCCAGAATAAAGGCGCCGATCATCGCGCCCCGGATGTTGCCAATGCCGCCCACCACGGCGGAGATGAACGCCTTCCAACCCACCATAATGCCCATGTAGGGATCGATGACCGGATAGGCGAGCGCGTACATGGTGCCCGCCGCGCCGGCCAGCCCCGCGCCGATGGCGAAGGTGACGGAGATGATCAGATCCAGTGGCACCCCCATCAGCGGCACGAAGGTCTTGTCCCAGGAAATCGCCCGCATCGCCATGCCCACCGGCGTGCGGTGGACGACGTAATCCAGCAGGAACATCAGCCCCAGCGACAGAAAAATGATGATGACCTGTAGGGAAGACAGAGACACGCCGCCCAGATCCCAGGTGACATTCTCCAGCAGCGCGGGAATATTCTTGGGATAGGGCGCCAGCGCTAGGGTGAAGTTTTCCAGAAAAATGCCCACCCCCAGGGCGGTGATGATAGCCGACACCCGGGGCGCGTGGCGCAGTGGCTTGTAGGCCAGGCGCTCGATCATCGCTCCCAGCAGCGCCGCGCCCAGCATGGTCAGCAGCAGCGTGGGCACGAAAGGCAGGCCCAGGTACACGGCGGCCAGGAAACAGAAAAAGGCTCCCACCATGAACACGTCGCCGTGGGCGAAATTGATCATGGTCAGAATGCCGTAGACCATGGTGTAGCCCAAGGCGATCAGGGCGTAGATACTGCCCAGTTGCAGGGCGTTCAAGGTCTGTTGCAGCCAGTAGACGATGCCTTCGCTCAAGATCGTGACTCGCGGGCGCTGCGGTTGCAAGAAGAAGGGCGGCCTCGCCGGGCCGCCCTTGGATTACGTCAAGGCTGTCTCTTCGATCAGGGATTGGCGTTGGTGAAGTAGGTGAACTTGCCGTCCTTGATTTGCAGAATGACGGCGCTCTTGATCGGATCGCGGGAATCGGCCTGGAACTTCATGTCGCCGGTGACGCCCTTGTAGCTGGGCAGGGTCGACAGCGCGGCGCGGATGGCTTCGCGGTCGGCCTTGCCGGCGCTTTGGAGCGAGTCGAACAGCAGACCGAAGGCGTCGTAGGTCAGCGCGGCCACATCGTCCGGCTTGGCCCCATAGACCTTCTCGTAGTCCGTGATGAACTTCTTGGCGACCGGTGCGGCGTTGTCGGCGGCGTAGTGGGTGCTGAAGTAATAGCCGTTCAGGTCAGCGCCACCCAGCGTGAGGAGTTCGTTGCTGCCCCAGGAGTCGCTGCCGATGAAGGGCACGGTGATGCCCAGCCGTTTGGCCTGCTGCACTTGCAGCGGCACCTCGCTGTAGTAGTTGGGCAGGAAGATCACGTCGGGCTTGGCGTCCTTGATCTTGGTCAACTGCGCCGAGAAATCCTTATCGTTGGTGGTGTAGGTCTCGAAGGCGACGATCTTGCCGCCCTGTTTCTCGTAGCTTGCCTTAAAGACTTCAGCAATGCCCTTGTTGTAATCGGACGCTACGTCGTAGAGCACCGCCGCCTTCTTGGTCTTCAGGTTCCCCAAGGCAAACTTGGCCAGCACGCCACCCTGGAAGGGATCGATGAAGCAGGCCCGGAACACGTATTTCTTGGGCTTGTTGGTCGCGGTGTCCAGCGTAGTTTTGGGAGCGGTAGACCAAGGGGTGATCAACACCGTCTCGGAACTCTCGGCGATCTCTGCGGCCGGAATGGCGTAGCGGCTGGCGTTGGGGCCGACGATGGCCAGCACCTCGTCCTGGGTGATCAGCTTCTGGGCGGCGGCGGCGGACTGGTCGGCCTTGCCGGCGTTGTCCTCGACCACCAGAACCACCTTCATTTTTTCCTTGCCGACTTGCAGGCCGCCAGCAGCGTTGACTTCCTTGACGGCCATTTCGGCGGCGTTCCGGCAGGACGCGCCCACGGCGGGCATATCGCCGGTCAACTCGGCGATGACGCCCAGCTTGATGGCCTTCTCGGCGCCCCAGGCGGCGACGCCCAGGGAGACCAGTACCGAAAACAACAGCAGGGACAGTGCTTTTCTCATCGGTTTTCCTCTCTTAAAAGGGGTTGATTCCCGGATAGTGGCTCGTTTTGAGGGTAAAAGCGCGGCGAACTCGGCCACGACCCTGACGCCAGTCTCATCCGTCCAAATAAGGATTATAGCGTCGCCGCTGCCCTTTGCGCGGCTGTTTACAGCGAACCCTTCGCCTCCCACTCCGGCGCGATGATTTGCTCGGAACGTCTCTGGCAAACGGCCTCCAACTCCTTAAGGATGGTTTCCATGCCGATCAGCCTGTCCAGAATGTCGCGGATGTCGCGCAAGGTGAGCAGCACGTCCATGTCCATTTCCAGATATTTTTCCCGCTCCTTCCGTTCCGCCCGCTCGATGGCGGCCTGAATGCTCTCCGACGACTCCACCTCGGTGCCCAGCAGGCGAATGAACAACCGTAACTTCTGCCACTGCTGGGCAATCCAGCGACCGTACATATACAGCAGTTCGTAACCATCCTCGACGGAGTAGGCCTTGTAGCGGAACTTGAGCTTAAGATCATCGAAACTGCTGTGCCGGAGCACCCGGCCTTCCTTCCAATCGTCCACTGTCTGCTTGAATTCGATCGGCAGAAAATCCACCCCGGCCTCAATCCGGTTCTTGATATATTCCAGCTCCTGGATTTCCTTCGCCACCGCTTCGGCTTGCAAGCGCACCTGCTGGTGAATGACCTCGGTGCGGGCATAGGTTTTCCTCGGCGGCGGTTTGCCGCCAGGCGGCGCGGCGGCGGCCAGCCGGTTGCCTTCCCGCTCCGCCTCGACCCATTCGGCGATGGCTTCCTCGACGGCGCGCAACCGGGATTGGGCTTCCTCGGCTTCCCGCCGTTCCACCGCCGTTTGATGCAGTTGCACCCGCTCGGCCTCGGCCTGTTCGGCCGCCGCCCACTCGGCGATGGTCTGCTCCACCGCCACCTTGTCCTGGGCCGCGCGTTCCAGCGTCGCTTGTTCCAGCATCGCTCGCCTGGCCGCCAGTCGCTCGGCTGCCACCTGTTTAAGCGTCGCCTTTTCCGCCGCCGCCGCCTTTTCCGCCGCCGCCTTCTCCGCCGCTTGTCGGGCCGCCAGCGCCCGTTCCGCGATCAGATGCTTTTGCCGCCGAACATAACGCAGGGTAAACCAGCCAGCCAGCGCCAAGAACGCCAACACGCCCAACGCCACCATCACGCCCATCAAATTCCAATGACTCATAATCCCGTTCTTCCAAACCGCCAAGCGCCCGAAGCTGTACCGGATCACCCGGTCTCAAGCCGGTCTCATACTCCAGAACCGGCGGAAAGCGTCACTCCTCCTCGCCGCCGAACAATTCCAGCAACCGCGGCAGCAACAACGCCAATTCCCCGGTCATCAGGGCGAACTCGGCGTCGAACACGGCTTCCGGGGAAGCGGCGGCGGTATCGCGCAAGGATTCGCGAACCACGTCGAGAAACTGGAGCCGGCGCACCACCAGCGTCTCATCGAGGACGAAGGCGACCCGCCCCTCCCAACTCAGTCCGACCCGGGTCGCCAGCTTGCCGGCTTGCAGGTGACCGCGAAGCTCGTCGCCGGCCAAGTCCTGGCCCCGGCAGCGCACGATCCCGCCCCCATCACCGTCCTCGCGCAGTTCGCAGACATCGCCCAAGGCGAACTCGGCCGGCGCTCCACCCTCGGCCAGCCAAGCCGTCATGATCGCCGTCGGGGACCATGCAACCCGGGGCGGCGCGACAGGCAGCGTACCCAGGGTTTTGCGCAGCATCCCGGCGATTTCATCGACCCCCCGGGCACTGGCGCTATCCACTACCAGCCAACCCGCCACAGGGTCCAGATAAGCATAGCCGAGGCGGCTGCGGGCCAGGGCGCGAGGCAACAAATCTTGCACGAGTTGGTCGCGCAATTCCTGCTTTTCGCGTCGGCGCACCATCCGCCCCTGTTGGTCCTCGATCGCGGCGATGCGCTCGGCCAGCGCCTGGTTGACCACCATCGCCGGCAATACTTTTTCCTCGGTTCGCAGGCATACCAGAAGGCGGCCATTCACCCCATGTACTAGATCCACCGCCTTGCGACCCAAGGGCGGCGCCCAGCCGGCGGCGCTAGGCTGATGGTTGGAGCAAGGCTGAAAGGCATGTTGTTCCAGCCGGGCCGCCAACGCTTCGGCGGTCAAGGGAAACGGCTCGAGCAGCCGCAGTAGCGTCAGGTTCTTAAACCACATGAGCAATAATCCGTTTCCGCAAAGGCCAGTATTATCCGCCAGATGTCAATTTATCGCCAAGGTTAATGGTCGGCTTCCGATCCCGGTATTCGGAATATCGCACTACCGTTTTAACCGGATTACCGAATTGACGCAGGGCGGGCTGGACGAGCGAAGCGAAATCCACCTTCAACGCAGATCAGTCGAAGCGCTACCCTTTACGGATTGCGTCACAATAAAATTTGCGCTATGTTGCAACGCAACAATATCGGTAATCCACGATAACCCACGGAGCGACTCACCATGACCCATGACGCAACGACCCCAATGTCCGGGCAGTATCAGAACCTGCTGGCCCCGGTCATCAAGGCCAACAAACTGTCCGCCGCCAACCTGGAAACCCTGGTCAACTTTCAGATGAGCGCCCTGCAATCCTATGTGGACATGGTGATCGATCGGATGAAGGCGGCCGCCGAAATCAGCGATCCGGCCAGCCTGCAAGCCTTCATGACCAGTCAGGCCGAGGCTATCGCCAGCCTGCAGCGGAAGTTCGTGGACGACGCCAGAATCTTGAGCGAGCTGACGGCGCGCTTCAAAACCGAATTCGATCAATTGGCGCGAGACAGCTTGTCGGTCATCAAATAATCCCCGCGCGGCATCTTCCAAACGGTTCCGCGCCGCGCGGAGCCACGTTATTTCGCCAAGCGCGCCAGCGCTGTCCCCGCCCGGCGCGTCTGCTATCATCGCCCATCGTTTCGCCCCAAATCGCCACTGCCCTTCCCTCACGATGCCCAAAATCCGGATCGTCGTCGGCCTGTCCGGCGGCGTGGATTCCTCGGTCGCCGCCCTGTTGCTGGTCGAACAGGGCTACGACGTGCAGGCCGTCTTCATGAAAAACTGGGAGGACGCCCAGGACACCGGCTACTGCGCCGCCGCCGAGGATTTGGAGGACGCGCGAGCGGTGTGCGAAACGCTCGGCATTCCGCTGCACCCGGTCAACTTCACCGCCGAGTACCGCGACCGGGTGTTCCGTTATTTTCTGGACGAATACCGCGCGGGTCGGACGCCCAACCCGGACGTGCTGTGCAACACCGAAATCAAGTTCAAGGCGTTCCTTGACCACGCCCGGCGGCTGGGCGCCGACCGCATCGCCACCGGCCACTACGCCCGCTTGGCGGAACAAAATGGGCGGTTCCTGCTGCTCAAGGGTTGCGATCCCGGCAAGGATCAGAGTTATTTCCTGCACGGCCTCAACCAAGCACAACTGGCCGGCGCGCTCTTTCCGGTCGGCGGGCTGCGCAAGTCCCAGGCGCGGGAACGCGCCGCCGCCGCCGGCTTGATCACCCACGATAAAAAGGACAGCACCGGCATCTGCTTCATCGGCGAGCGCCGGTTCCGCGACTTCCTGAGTCGCTATCTGCCCGCCCGGCCTGGCCCGATCCAGACGCCGGAGGGCGAAACGCTCGGCGAACACGCCGGCCTGATGTTCCACACCATCGGCCAGCGTCAGGGACTGGGCATCGGCGGGCGCCGGGAGGGCAGCGGCGAACCCTGGTACGTCGCCGGCAAGGACCTGGAACGCAACGCGCTGATCGTGGTCCAGGGCCGCGATCACTCCGCCCTGTTCCACCGCCGGTTGCGCGCCGCCGCGCCGCACTGGATCGCCGGCGAACCGCCCGTTACACCGTTGCCTTGCCGGGCCAAGATTCGCTACCGGCAACCGGACCAGCATTGCGTGCTGGAACGGCTGGACGCCGACGCGCTTGACGTGGTTTTCACCGAACCCCAACGAGCCATCGCGCCAGGCCAGTCGGTGGTTTTTTACCGCGACGAGATTTGTCTGGGTGGCGGAATCATCGCCGCCGCCTACGATTGAATCGATCCCCGCCACTTGAACCCGAAATCTCATGCCCCAAACCGACCACGACCGCGCCATCGCCCTCGCCGGCGTGATACAGGCTGTCGATCTCGTCCGCAATATTGCCCGGCGCGGCCAGGCCAATCCAGACGATATCGAAACCTGCTTGGCCAGCCTGATCCAGATCGACGCCGCCAGCAGCGCCGCCATCTACGGCGACGTCGCCCGCCTGCGCGCCGGATTGCGCCTGCTCGAACAGCAGCTTAACCACCCACAGGACATGGAGTTGACCCGCTACGCAGTCGCACTGCTCGGCCTGGAACGCAAGCTGGCCCGGCGGCCCGAGTTGCTGGCGGCCATCCGCGCCGGCGTCGAGGACGCGATCCGCAACCTGCCGCATTTTCCGGTCGACCACGGCAACACCATCGCCCGTTTCGCCGATCTCTACCTGAACAGCCTCAGCACCCTGACCCCGCGCATCATGGTCAGCGGCGACCCAGTCCACCTGAACAACCCGGACAACGCCAACCGGATTCGGGCGCTGCTGCTGGCTGGCGTCCGCGCGGCGATCCTCTGGCGGCAGAGCGGCGGCGGCCGGCTAACCTTGCTGCTGCGGCGCAATCCGCTGTTGCGGGAAACCCGGCGGCTGCTGGCCAGTCTGGATTGAACCGCCACCGTTTCAATTCTTCCGGTATGCCTCCATCACGTTGGGCAATTGTCCGATTTTGTCGAGCACCCGGCTGAGTTGCACCACATCGGTGATCTCCAGGGTCAACCCCATGCGGGCAATGGAGGTGTCCCGATCGGTCAGGGTGTTGGCGCCCAACACGTTCACCTGGTCGTTGGCCAGAATCGAAGTGATGTCCCGCAACAGGCCGGAACGGTCGTGGGCGACGATCATCACGTCCACCGGGTAGGTCGCCGGCGTCTCGCCCCAGCTCACCTCGATGATACGCTCGTGATGCTGGCTGGCCAGCGCCAGCAAATTGGCGCAATCCTGCCGATGGATGGTCACGCCGCGCCCCTGGGTGATGTAGCCAGCAATCGGCTCGAACGGAGCCGGCTGGCAGCAGTGCGCCAGTTGAGTCAGCAACCGACCCACCCCGCGAATCCGCACCTCGCCCTTGCCCGTGCCCGGGTCGGTGGGTCGGGGCTTGCGAGCGATGGGCAGGCTATCCCCTGTCGCTGGAGCCGCCGGCAACAGGTCCTGAATCCGCGCCACCACCTGCGCCATGGTCAGAACGCCGTGCCCGAGGGCTGCGAACAGGTCATCCGGCTTGGCGAAGTTGAGTTTTTCTGCCACTTTCTCCAGCTTGAGATGGCGGATGCCCAGCCGCTGGAACTCCCGCTCCAGCGTGGCGCGACCGGCGGCAATGCTCTTGTCCTGATCCTGCTGAATGAACCACTGCCGAATCTTGGCCCGCGCCCGGTTGGTTTTGACATAGCCCAGATGCGGGCTGAGCCAGTCGCGGCTGGGGTTGCCGACCTTGGCGGTCAGCACCTCCACCTGTTCGCCGTTCTTGAGTTCGTAGCTCAGCGGCACGATGCGGCCGTTGATCTTGGCGCCCCGGCAGCGATGGCCGACCTCGGTATGGACGTGATAGGCGAAATCCAGCGGGGTCGCGCCTTGCGCCAGTTCGACGATGGCGCCCTTGGGAGTGATGGCGTAGACCCGATCCTGAAACGCCTCGGCCTTGAAGCGCTCCAGCAGGTCGCCCTCGTCGGCCTCGTCCTCCCGGTATTCCAGCATTTGCCGCAACCAAGCGATCTGCTGGTGGGCCGCGTCGCCCGGTCCCGCGCCGCCTTCCTTGTAGCGCCAGTGCGCGGCCACGCCCAGCTCGGCGTGCTGGTGCATGGCGGCGGTGCGGATCTGCACCTCCACCGCCCGGCCTTCAGGCCCCACCACCGCCGTGTGCAGGGACTGATAGCCGTTGGGCTTGGGATGGGCGATGTAGTCGTCGAATTCCCGATGGATATGGTTCCAGTGGGCATGCACCACGCCCAGCGCGGCGTAGCAGTCGTTCACCGTGTCCACCAGCACCCGCACCGCCCGCACGTCGAAAATCCGCTCGAAGGCCAGCTTCTTGCGCTGCATCTTGCGCCAGATGCTGTAGATGTGCTTGACTCGGCCGCCCACCTCGGCGCGGATGCCGGCCTGGCGCAAGTAGTCGCGCAACTCCTCCATGACCCGAGCGATGTAGCGTTCCCGGTCGGCGCGGCGCTCGTCCAGCGCGGCGGCGATCTGCTTGTACGTAATCGGATCCAGATAGCGCAGCGCCAGGTCTTCCATTTCCCACTTGAGCCGGCCGATGCCCAGCCGGTTGGCCAAGGGGGTGAAGATATCCAGGGTTTCCCGGGCGATGCGCCGCTGTTCGTCGGCGGGCGCCCGGCTCAACTGGCGCAGCGCGTGCAGACGCATCGCCAGCGTGATCAGCACCACCCGCACGTCCTGGGCCATGGCCAGCAGCATCTTGCGCAGGCTTTCCAACTGGCGGCCGGCGTGCTGGCCGCTCTGGTGCAACTCGCCGATAGCGTCCAGCTTGACGATGCCGTCCACCAACTGGGCCACGCCAACCCCGAAATTCTCCCGCACCGCCGCCCGCTTGATCTGGCCAGCGGCCACCGGTTCGTGCAGGAGGGCGGCCGTCACCACTTCGTGATCCATGCGCAGGTCGGCCAACAGATCGGCCACTGCCAGATCCGGCTCGCCACCCAGCGCGTAGGCCTGCCGCACGCTCTCGATCTGCGCGGGCGACCACGGAATCCGCAAGGTGTTTAGCCACGTATCGAAATCCGCGCCGCTCAGCGCGGTCTGCCTGGAAGCGACCATGAGGCATCCCCGGAAAACGATTTGAAACCGCGCAACCGCTCCGTCGCCGAGCAGCAACAGGGCGGATGAAACAGGGTTTGGGACAGATGGATGGAGGGGCGGCAGGAATTGGGAAGGCGCGGTTGGCTGGCTTCGCATCCTCCCCGTTGCCGAGGCGTGGGGGAGGACCGATGGGTAGGACGCGGCCTAGTTGTTCTTGGCGCCCTGATCCACCCATTTGCGGATCGCGACCAGCTCCGCTTCCGGCAACTTCACCTTGCCATGGGGCATCTGGATGGAAGGATTCACGCCGGGACGGCCTTCGATCAACCGGTTCAGGCTGCTGTTGAGGCTCTGACCGGGGATGACGACCGGCCCTATCTTGGTGCCCTTCATCAGTTCCTCATAGGTGCTCAGCGCCAAGCCACTTTTCTGATAGCCCTCCTTGTCGGGCGCGATATGGCACTCCAGGCATTTCGCCTTCAGAATCGGATACACGTCGTTCTTGAAGCTCACCGGCTTGTCGGAACCGCCGCCGCAACCCGCCAGCGCGCCGAACCCCAGGACCAACGCGGATGCAAGCAATTGACGAGAATTCATGGATCGCCCTTTGGATGAGTTGTTTTCGATGAGTTTGGATGATGCCGCTCTAATCTTATCAAACTACGGCGACGCGGGGATGTCCGGCGGCGCGAATCGCCGTTCGGACCCCGAACGGCCGGCCGGGATCCTCGATCCCTGCCCGAATCGATCCGCGAAAAACGCCCATTCCAGGCGCGATGGCGTTTCCCGCCTGTCGTCCGCTTATCCTCACGGAAAACCACCCTTTAACGATTCGGCGTTATACTAGGTAGTCAAAACGCACGGCGCCCGATTTCGGACGTTCGCCATTTTCCGAATATCCAGCGACGCCGTGGCGCTTGCGATATCGCCCATCAAAACCGTTCGCGGTCCGCGGCGCCACCCGCCGTCGCGCCTGGCCTCAACCGTCAACATAAAACAGGATGAAAAACGTGACGAGCCCGAAACTCCAACCCGAACTGCAACGCGTCGTCGAAGCCCGCCATCATGATCCCTTTGCCGTGCTGGGCCGTCATCCCCAGGACAAAAAGGTCGTGGTGCGCGCCCACCTGCCTTATGCCCAGGAGGTCCACATCGCCGAGGGCAATCTGCCGCTGCAACGGATTCCCAACACCGATCTGTTCGAGTGGCAGGGCAAGCCCGAACAGGTGCCGGAACGCTACCGGTTGATCTGGCGCGATTCCGACCACCACGAACATATTTCCTACGATCCCTACTGTTTCCCACCCCAGCTACCCGATTTCGATCTGTACCTGTTCGGTGAGGGCAAGCACTGGCACGCCTACCGCTTCCTGGGCGCGCATCCGCACGAGACCGATAACGTCGCCGGCGTCTTGTTCGCGGTCTGGGCGCCCAGCGCCGAGCGGGTCAGCGTGGTCGGCAATTTCAATCGCTGGGATGGCCGGGTTCACCCGATGCGGGTGCGCGGCGGCAGCGGCGTGTGGGAGTTGTTCATCCCCAACCTGTACCCGGGCGATCTGTACAAGTTCGAGATCCGCAACCGCCACAGCGGAGCGATCTTTCTGAAGTCCGATCCCTACGGCCAGCATTTCGAAATGCGGCCGAGCACCGCCACCATCGTCGCCAAACCCGACACCTACGCCTGGCGCGACGCGGACTGGCTGGACCAGCGCCGAAGTTTCGACTGGCTGCACCAGCCGATGTCCATCTACGAAATCCACCTTGGTTCGTGGCGGCGCGGCCCGGAAGGCGAGTTTCTGAATTACCGGGACTTGGCGCACCAACTGGTGGATTACGTCAAGGAACTGGGATTCAGCCATATCGAGTTGCTGCCAATCACCGAACATCCCTACGATGCCTCCTGGGGTTATCAAACCTCCGGCTACTACGCCCCCACCAGCCGCTTCGGCACCCCGGACGATTTTCGCTATTTCATCGATTACTGCCACCAGCATGGCATTGGCGTGATTCTCGACTGGGTGCCGGCGCACTTCCCCAAGGATGCTTCCGGCCTGGCCCGGTTCGACGGCGAGGCGCTGTACGAGCACACCGACCCCCGCAAGGGCGAGCATCTCGACTGGGGCACGCTGATCTTCAATTTCGGCCGTTACGAGGTGAAAAACTTCCTGTTGTCCAGCGCCCTGTACTGGATCGAGGAATTCCATCTCGACGGCTTACGGGTGGACGCGGTCGCTTCGATGCTGTATCTGGACTATTCGCGCAAGGAAGGCGAATGGATTCCCAACAAGTACGGCGGACGCGAAAATCTGGAAGCGATCGATTTCCTGCGCGAACTCAACACGGTGGTGCACAGCGAGCATCCTGGCGCGATGGTGATCGCCGAGGAATCCACCTCCTGGCCACAGGTCACCCGGCCCACTTATCTGGGCGGTCTGGGCTTCAGCATGAAATGGAACATGGGCTGGATGAACGACACCCTGCGCTACATGGCGCAGAATCCGATCCATCGCAAATACCACCACGACCTGCTGACCTTCAGCATGCTGTACTGCTTCACCGAAAACTTCATGCTGCCGTTCTCGCACGATGAGGTGGTACACGGCAAGGGATCGATGATCAACAAGATGCCCGGCGACGAATGGCAGCGTTTCGCCAATCTCCGGCTGTTGTACACCTACATGTTCACCCATCCCGGCAAGAAGCTGCTGTTCATGGGCACGGAGTTCGGCCAGGGTCACGAATGGAACAGCGCCAACCCGCTCGACTGGTGGCTGCTTCAGTTCCACTTCCATCAGGGGATGCAACTGCTGGTCAAGGATTTGAACCAGCTCTATCGCAGCGAGCCGGCCCTGCACCATTACGAGTTCGAATGGCAGGGTTTCAGTTGGATCGACTGTCACGACGCCGACCAGTCCATCCTAAGCTACCTCCGCAAGAAGGACGACGATTTCCTGGTGGTCGTGGTCAGCTTCACGCCGGTGCCGCGCCACGATTACCGGATCGGGGTGCCGCGAGCGGGCCGTTACACGGAAATCTTCAATTCCGATTCGCAGTTCTATGGGGGCAGCGGAGTGGGCAATGGCGGCGTCGAGCTGATCGCCGAAGAACGACCCTGGATGGAACAACCCTACTCCATCAGCATCACCGTGCCGCCGCTGGGAGGAACCATCTTCAGGCCCGAACCTCCGCCGAAACTCGTCGCGGGGGCCACCCTCGAGACCGAGAAGCCGCTGGCCGACGCAACCCCGATCGCGGCGCCGCCAGCGCCCGAAACGCTAGTCGCGGCTAAACCCGCGCCCAGCGCCGAGGAAGAGGAACTGGCTCAGCCGGAATAAACGGGCGAGGCTGATGCCGGAAAGCACCGGGGCGCGGATCGAAACCCGCGCCCCGGATCGTTTTAGAGGCTGCACGAAAGCGCCTCTCAAATATAACCGCCGGCAATCAACTCGGAAACGATGAGCTTCTGAATCATCTTCTCCTTCTGGCCGGTCGGCTGATCCAGCTTGAGGCGGGCCAGATAACGCAGGGCCCCGGCCGGCGGCGCCCCCACCGTCATCGCCTTGACGACGGTCTTCATCAAATCGCCCTTGGTCGCAAACCGCGCCTTGAGGCTTTTGAGCACCCGCCCCAGAACGATCTCTTCCTCGGTAAAGTCGGTGCCCAGCGGGAAATCCGGACACAACCCCATCTTCTTGAACTTGTTCAATCGGGCCTGAATCCGCCCCGGCGTATTGTAACGATGCCGTTCTGGAATCTCGTAATCCTGGGGAATCTTGCCGGCTCGCTTGGCTTTTCCCAGCAGTTCCGGCTGAAAGCGCGAATCGGCGATATTCAGCAAAGCGGTGATCACCTCCCGGTCCGATCGGCCACGCAGGTCGGCAATGCCGTATTCGGTCACCACGATGTCGCGCAAATGGCGCGGGATGGTCGTGTGGCCATAATTCCAGACGATGTTCGAACTCGCGGTCAGCCCACTCTCGCGGGTGCTGCGCAGCATCAGGATGGAGCGAGCGCCCGGCAACTCGTGGGCCATCGCCACGAAGTTGTACTGACCGCCCACTCCGCTGATCACCTGGCCACTCTCCAGGCCGTCGGACACCGCCGCGCCCAGCAGCGTCACCATGATGGTCGTGTTGATGAATCGGGCATCCCGTCGCTGCAAGGTCGCCAGCGCTTCGTTCCCCCCATACAGATGATTGACCCGCCTCACCGTGGTCATGCCGATTTGCCGGCTGTCCGCCTCGGGCATCGTGCGCAGCGCCTCATAAAAGCTGCTCGGCCCCATGAAGAAACCACCATGCATCACGATGCCGCCCTTGAGGTGGTTGCCGAGTCCATGCGCCACGACCGCCGCCCAGGTTTCTGGCTGGTCCAGATTGGCTGGAATCGGCGCGGCGTCGCCGATGAGCAGTTGGCCGTCCGCATAGCGGACCCAGTCGGCGAAAATCCCGAACCGGCGCAGAAATTCGACCTCCTGTTCGCCCAGGCGGGCCGGAATCTCGCCCCGCTCCAGCAACGCCCGCAGAGTGCGTTCGTCCACCGCCTCGGTGATCGCCCCTTCGTTGAGCAGGCGCTGTAAGGGGATGCTGTCATAGACCCGGCGCTTGAGGATGCCGTCCTGGTACAGATACAGGAAACCGTTGACGAACATCTCGCTGGAACCGTACAGCCCCTGTTCGAACGGCTCGACGCCGCCAAGGCGTCCAACCAGATCGTCGGCATCCTCCGAGATCCGCAGCTCGGCTAGCATCTGCCGATAGAGGGCGTTTTGCCGGTGCCGCAACTGACAGAAATAGACGATGGCGTCGCCCAGACAGCCGATGCCGATCTGCAGGGTGCCGCCATCGCGGATCAGGGTGCTGGCCTGCAGGCCCAACAGGTAGTCGGCGTTGTCCACCGGCATGTTGGGCGCCCCGAACTGCCGGAAGTCGTAGCGGGGATGATCGAGCACCAGATCGAACGCGGACGGCCGGACCATGGCGTCGTTGTACATGAACGGCATCTCGCGATTGACCTGGGCGATGGTGACGATCCGCTGACCACGGCGGCGCGCTGCCTCGATCATCGGAAACAAATCCAGGGTCACCTCGGGATTGCTGCACAGGCTCAACCACCCTTCGCCATCCACTTCGCGCTTGGCGACCTGCTGCGCCAGCACGTTGACGCCATTGTCCATGATATCCCGAGCCGCATGGGTATAGTTGGTGCTAATGTAGTTCTGCTGCTGCATCGGCACATTCAGGTAACCGCCCGGCTTGAAGAAGAATTCGGCGATTTCGATGTTGGGCGGGACCTGGCCCTGGCGCAAATCGACCGCATACTCCAGATCGGGGTAATTGCCGAACACCCGCTCGACGAACGGTTCCAGAAACCGTTGCTCCAGATCGCTCGACCCCTTGGGAGTTTCGACGGTAATCGCGGTAAGAATCTTCAGCCACAGGTCTGGATTCGCCTTCACCCGTCGGTAGAGCGCATTCACCAGCGGATTGGGCTTGCCGATCCCCAATGGAATGCCGAGCACGATTCGTTGGCCGACCCTGGCGATGATTTCATCGACGCAGCGCTCGACATCCTGAAAATAAGACGGGCTTGGTTGTGGCATGATCCGATCTCTCTCTCAGCCAGTTGATTGACAGTGCGGAATTATAGCAGCTATCCCAAGCCCGGCCCCGTGACGGGCCGCCGGTGAAGGGACTACACTAACGGCTGTTTCGATCGCCGCGTCACGCGGAATCTTATGCCGAAGGAGGATTGCCGATGTCAGACAACAACACGCTGGAAACCAACAAGGCCCTGGTCCGGCGCAATTTCGAGGTCATCTGGAGCCAGTGCAACCTGGATGCCGCCGATGAAATCATCGCGTCCGAGTACGTCGGTCATATCGCCACCCTGCCGGATGCGGTGCGCGGCGTCGAAGCGTTCAAGCAAGTGATCATGCTCTTTCACCTCTCCGCCCCCGATATCCGCTTCGAAATTCAGGACCAAGTCGCCGAGGGCAACAAGGTCGCCACGCGCTGGATCGCCCGTGGCACCCACAAGGGCGAATTCATGGGCATCGCGCCCAGCGGCCAGCGGCTTTCGGTGACGGGCATGAGCTTTCACCGCATCGAAAACGGCCGCGTTCACGAATCCTGGGACGATTGGGACGCGCTCAGCATGTTGCAACACATGACCGAGGATGTTTTTCAGTCGCTGTCCATGCGGATTTGAACGACTTGGCGCCCGGCCGCGCCCGCATGATTCGTCCCCCCGCGTTTCGCCCGGCCTGGTGGCTGCCCGGCCCGCACGCCCAGACCCTGTGGCCGGTGCTGTTCCGGCGGCGCCCGCGCCTAGCGTTGCGCCGCGAGCGCCTGGAATTGCCCGATGGCGATTTTCTGGACCTGGACTGGACCATCGGCGAGCGCGGCCCCATCGTCCTCATCCTGCACGGCCTGGAAGGCTCCAGCGCTTCCCACTACGCGCGCGGTCTGCTGGCGGCCCTAGTCCGCCACGGCTGGCGCGGCGTGGTGATGCACTTTCGCGGCTGCAGCGGTCAACCCAACCGGCTGGCGCGCCGGTATTGCGCGGCCGATACCGCTGACTTGGCTTATGTAGCGGACTGGCTGCGGCGCCGGGAACCAGACACGCCCTTGGCGGCCGTCGGTTATTCGCTGGGCGGCAATGCCTTGCTCAAGTGGCTGGGAGAAGCCGGCTCCGATCTTCCGCTGCGCGCCGCCGTGGCGGTTTCGACGCCGTTCCTGCTCGACCACACCGCGCGGCGGTTGCAACAGGGCTTTTCGCGGCTTTATCAGCTTCATCTGTTGCGAACGCTGAAAGGTGGTTATCGCGCCAAGTTCCGCCACCGCTCCGATGGGCCGATCCCGCTGGCCGAACTGGCGGCAATCCGGGATTTTTACGGCTTCGACGACCGAATCACCGCACCCCTGCACGGCTACGCCGGGGTCCACGACTACTACGCCCGCGCCAGTTGTCGTCCCGACCTGGGGCGCATCCGCGTCCCGACCCTGATCCTGCACGCTTCGGACGACCCCTTCATGCGGCCGGAGACGGTGCCGGAAGCCAGCGAACTGTCATCCAGCGTCCGGCTGGAGCTTAGCCCCGGCGGTGGCCACGTCGGTTTCGTCGCCGGGCCGTGGCCGTGGCGGGCCGACTACTGGCTGGAGCGGCGCATTCCCGCATTCCTGGCGGAACACCGGTAGCGCGCCACCCTTCACGTCGCCGCCATGACCTTGGCGTGGACGAATTGGTAAACCCTGCCCACGGTCTCGAAGGTCTCGGCGCTGATCTCGTCATCGGCGATCTGAATCCCAAACTGTTGCTCCAGGGCATGGATCAGGGTCAGCACCGCCATGGAATCGAATTCCGGGATGCTCCCCAGCAACGGGGTTTCCAACTCGAAGGCCCGCACCCGATCGCCCAGTTGCAAAATTTCGCCGATCAACAGCTTCACCTCATCGAACTCCACCATCCAGACCGTCCCCCGAGTGAGCAACCCCGAACATCGCGCGGTCCTGGAATTCAAACAGTCGTCGTCCGCGCACAAAGACTGTCAAGATAGCGGCGACGCCGACAAGAATCCAGTCATCCGTCGACCGTGGCGGCAGGTTTGCGGGCCAAGGCCACATGGCCCACCACCTGTTGATCGTTCTCCTGGCGCAGGACGGCGTCCGTCCGCGTCAGCAGTTCCAGGCCAGCGCCCGCCAGCGCTCGCTCCAGGTATTCCGCCGCGTGGCTATAACGGCCGCTTTTGTTGAGAAAATAGCCGTCTGGCGCTGCGTCCGCCGAGGTTTGCTCCACCGTGAACGCCAACCAGCCGCCCGGACGCAGGGCACGGGCCGCGGCGGCCAACACCGGCTCCAGCACGCCAAAATAAACCAAGGTATCGGCGGACGCGATCAGATCGTAAGCGCCGGGCCGCTCGTTCAGAAATGCGGTCAGTTCCGCCACCGCCAAGTCATCGTATCCGCCCCGCTCGCGCGCTTTCTCGATCATGCGCGGCGACAAGTCGATACCGGTCAAGCGCCGGGCGTAGGGCCGCAGCACCGGCTGACACAGCCCGGTGCCGCACCCGGCGTCAAGCACATCGAGCCGGGCAGCCGGCGCCCCCAGGATATCGGCCAACCGCGCCCCGATCACCGCCGGGGCCTGGTAGCCAAGTTGCTCCACTAGATGTTCGTCAAAACAGTCGGCGTAACGATCGAACAAATAGGTTACATACCCATCGGACGCGCGCTCTGGCGCATCATCCCCGCCAAACCACGCGGCCCGGCGGTGTCGGGCAATCGGATCGTCCGGTATCAACCGCAGCCAGTATTGCAGCAGGGTTAAGGCCTCCTCCGAATCACCCAACTGGAATACTGCATTGCCGAATACGACCCGCGCTTCATCGTCATCGCCCAGACGATGCAGGAGCGTACCCAGCGCCCTGACCGCTCCCAGATGAGCGGCATCGTGCTGCAAGGCCGAGCGCTGGGCCTGGACTGCTTCTTCCAGCCGGTTCAGGTCCGCCAGGATCAAGCCCAGGTGATAATGGATGTTGGCGTCGGCCGGTCGCCACGCGCTGGCCTGTTGATAGGCGTCGAGCGCTTCCGACAACCGGCCCAGCCCCCGCAGCACCGCCCCCAGATTGGCGCACGCCTCCACCTCGTCGGGCTTGAAGCGGATGGCCTGTCGGTAGGCGGCGATGGCGTCCTCGTGCCGTCCCTGAATCAGCAGCACATTGCCGAGATTGGTATAGGCCGCCGCGTAGCCGGGCGCGCGGGCGATAGCCCGGCGGATCGAAAGTTCCGCCTGAACCGACTGGCCGCGCTGCTGTTGGAGAATCCCCAAGAAATTTAAGACCTCGGGATAATTGGGCCGATGGGCGAGAATGCGCTCGTACAGCGCTTGCGCCTCGATCAGGTTGCCCCGACCATGACAGGCCATGGCTTGGGACAGCCATTCGGCGATTTGCGTATCGGGCAGATGGTTATCGAGCGCCCCGCTGGAACCGGTGAACCGATCATTGTCATCATCGTGGCTCAAGGCGCCTCCTCATTCTTGTGCTGTTGCAACTTCATCGCCAGCGGGCGTCTTGCGCGCCGAGGCCAGAAAACCGACCACCGGCTGGCCGCCCTCCAGGCGCAAGGTCACGGATTCCAGCGTCTCAACTTCCATGCCGACCCCAGTCAATACCCGCCGCACATAGGCTTCGGCATGGCGATAGCGACCGCTGGGATCGAGGCGGAAACCATCCGCCGTTGCCGCCTCTTCCAGCCGCTCCACGGTGAACGCCAGTCGCCCGCCTGGGCGCAAGGCCGCCGCCGCAGCAGTCAGCACCGGCTCCAGACGCCCGAAGTAAACCAGGGTGTCGGCGGACACGATCAGATCGTAAACCGCTGTCCGGGCGGCTAGAAACGCAGTCAGTTCCGCCACCACCAGCGCATCGTAATCGCTGCGGGTTCGCGCCCGCTCGATCATGCGCGGCGACAGGTCCACCCCAACCAGATGATGCGCATACGGCCGCAACGCCGGCCCGCACAGCCCGGTGCCGCAGCCGGCGTCCAAGATGCTCAGCGACCTCTCCGGCTGGCCCAGCGCCGCGACGACCGCCTGGGCGATCAGTTCTGGCGCTCGATACTCCAGGCGGAGCAGATGATCGTCGAAGCCATCGGCCATGCCGTCGAACAGACTCTGCACGTAAGCATCGGCGGCCCGTTCCGGCGCATCGCAGCCCGAATGCGCCGCCAGCATGTGCCGGGCGACCGGATTGGCCGGGTCCCGCGCCAGCCAGTCCCGAAACAGCGCAGCGGCTTCCTCAGTACGGTGCAGCTTGTAGAGCAGGAGGCCCAGATTCTTGTAGGCCATCGCAGACGCCGGTTGCCAGCGCAGGGTTTCCTGATAGGCGGCGATGGCCGCCTCGTACTGGCCCTGGGCGTGCAGCGCCTTGCCCAGATTGAAATGCGCTTCCGCCAAGCCAGGAGCCAGGCTGATGGCTTGCCGGAACGCGGCGGCGGCCTCCGCAAACCGGTCGGAACGCAGCAGCATCACGCCCAGATTGCAATGGGCGCTGGGGTTGCCGGGCGCCAGTTCGATAGTCCGCTGGTAGGCCGTCGCCGCCTCGTCCCAGCGATCCAGCCCCGCCAGCACATTGCCCAGATTGTTCCAGGCGTCGGCGTAGCGCGGATTGCGGGCGAGCGCCTGCTGAATCAGTTCGGCGGCTTCCGCGTGCCGGCCCCGCTGCGAAGCCAGCACGCCCAGAAAATGCAGGGCGTCAATGTTATTCGGATCGCGCCGCAGCGCCCGCCGATACAAGCTTTCTGCCTCGTCCAGCCGCCCCTGCCGATGGGATTGAATCGCTTGCGCCACAACTTCGGGCGCATTCGCGCCGGGGCCGGAGGCACTGGCGGCAGCCCGGCGCTGCTTGCGATTCATGGGCCGCTACTCGAAGGCGTAGGCGAAATCGCCATCCTTGACCTGGACCTGCACCCGCGCCACCGGCTTTCCTTCCACCATCCGGGTCAGGAACTCCTGGCTGAGCGCCGGCAGCACGGTGTTGGTCAGGATCGCGTCCACCATGCGCCCGCCGCTCTCCAACTCGGTGCAGCGGCTGACGATCAGCTTGATCACCTCGTCGTCGTAGCCAAACGGTACCTTGTGGTTCTCCAGAATCCGTTTGGTAATGCGGCCCAGTTGCAGGCGGACGATGTCGCCAATCATTTCATCACTAAGTGGATAATAGGGAATGGTCACCAGCCGACCCAGCAGGGCCGGCGGAAACACCTTGAGCAGGGGTTCACGCAGCGCCTTGCCCAAACCTTCGGCATCCGGCAGCAGGTCGGGGTCCTTGCACATGCTCATGATCAGGTCGGTGCCGACGTTGGTCGTCAGCAGAATCAGCGTATTCTTGAAATCAATCAACCGCCCTTCGCCGTCCTCCATCCAGCCCTTATCGAACACCTGGAAGAAGATTTCATGCACGTCGTGGTGGGCTTTCTCCACCTCGTCCAGCAGCACCACGCTGTAGGGCCGGCGGCGCACCGCCTCGGTCAACACCCCACCCTCGCCGTAACCGACATAGCCCGGCGGGGCGCCCTTGAGGGTGGAAACCGTGTGGGCCTCCTGAAACTCGCTCATGTTGATGGTGATGACGTTCTGTTCACCGCCGTACAGCGCCTCGGCCAGCGCCAGCGCGGTTTCGGTCTTGCCCACCCCGGACGGGCCGGCCAGCATAAACACGCCAATCGGCTTGTTGGGATTGTCCAGCGCCGCGCGCGAGGTTTGAATCCGCCGGGCGATTATGTCGAGGGCGTGACGCTGGCCGATGATGCGGCGGTTGAGAATATCGGCCAGGCTCAGCACAGTTTCGATTTCGTTCTTGACCATGCGCCCGACCGGAATGCCGGTCCAGTCGGCGACCACCGAAGCCACCGCCTGGGCGTCCACGCTGGGCAGAATCAGCGGCGTTTCGCCCTGCAACGTGTGCAACTGGGCTTGCAGGTCTTTTAATTCCGCCAGCCAGGTTTGCCGTTCGGGATCCGGTTCCGCGCTGGTGGAAACATCGACTGCGCCACCCTCGCCGCGCAGTTTGGCCCGCAGTTCCAGAATCCGGTCCACCAGACCTTTCTCTTCCTGCCAGCGGGCGTCCAGTTGCGCCAGTCGCGTTTCCTCGGCCTGCAATTTTTCGGTCGCAGTGGCTTGGCGCTGGGCGGTGTCAATCCCGACCGCCGTTTCCCGGCCAATGATCTCCAGTTCGGTTTTCAAGCCCTCGATGCGGCGACGGCAATCCTCCACCTCCGCCGGGACCGCGTGCAGGCTGATCGCGACCCGGGCGCTGGCGGTGTCCAGCAGACTGACCGCCTTGTCCGGCAACTGGCGGGCCGGGATGTAGCGGTGCGACAGCTTGACCGCCGCTTCCAGCGCCTCGTCGAGAATCTGCACCCGATGGTGTTGTTCCATGGTCGAGGCCATGCCGCGCATCATCAGGATGGACTTCTCTTCGCTCGGCTCGCCGACCTGCACCACCTGGAACCGGCGGGTCAGGGCCGGGTCCTTCTCGATGTGCTTCTTGTACTCGGCCCAAGTGGTGGCGGCGATAGTGCGCAGCTTGCCGCGCGCCAGCGCGGGTTTGAGCAGATTGGCGGCGTCGCCGGTGCCCGCTGCGCCGCCCGCGCCGACCAGGGTATGCGCCTCGTCAATGAACAGGATGATCGGCTTGGGCGAGGTTTGCACTTCATCAATCACCTGCCGCAGCCGGTTCTCGAACTCGCCCTTCATACTGGCGCCGGCCTGCAACAGGCCCACGTCCAGCACCCGCAGGGTCACATCCTTCAGCGGCGGCGGGACATCGCCCGAAGCGATCCGCTGAGCGAAACCTTCCACGACAGCGGTTTTGCCGACTCCGGCCTCGCCGGTCAGGATCGGGTTGTTCTGGCGGCGGCGCATCAGGATATCCACGATTTGGCGGATTTCCTCGTCGCGGCCGGAGATGGGGTCCAACTCGCCTTTGCGCGCCCGCGCGGTCAGGTCTACGGAAAAGCGTTGCAACGCCTCCTGCTTACCCATCTGCGCCGGAGCCATCGCCTCGCTGGCCTCGCCGGGCGCCGCGCCGCCGCCGACCTGCGAACCATCCGACGCCCGCAAGCCGGATTCCGGGGACGCGGCCACGATGTCGGCGAACCGTTCGGTCAGCGTGTCCAGCTTGATCTTGTCGAACTCGCGCGAGATCGCCAGCAGGGCGTTGCGCAAATCCGGCGTTTTCAGCATTCCGACCAGCAGATGCCCGGTGCGCACCTGCGAATCGCTGAACATCAGCGTGGCGTACACCCAAGCTTCCTTCACCGCCGCGTCCACGTGGGCGGACAGATCGGAAATCGCGGTGGCGCCGCGCGGCAGACGATCCAGCGCCTCGGTGAAATCCTTGGCCAGCCGGGACGGATTCAGGTTGAACTGCTGGATGGCCCGGTGCAGATCCGAATCCGGCAGTTGCAGAATCTGGTGCAGCCAATGCACCAGTTCCACGTAGGGATTACCCCGCAGTTTGCAAAATACGGTGGCGCTTTCGATGGCTTTATAGCCCAGGCTGTTCAGTTTTCCGAACAGGGCGACGCGACTGATTTCGGCCATGGATTCGGGCTCCTTAAATCATGGAAAATTAAAATAACCGTTGGAGTACAAAGTATTCAATCAGGCTCTAACTTTCTCGACTTGGCCCGGTGCAACACGATTTGCAGCCTCCAATATACTGATAATATGTGGAGCAAGGTTAGCAATGCTATTGGAGCGAGGCATCGAGTACAGCAATAGCTTGCTCGCGCTTCACTGAGGGAAACTGATGAAGAAATTCCTCTAAAGTATCGCCGCCCTCCAGATAGTCAAATAGAGAACGAACTGGAACACGAGTACCTATAAATACGGGTACGCCACTGAGTATCTCAGGATGGCGATGTGTAATGCCGTCAAGTATGGTTATGTGAGTCCTCTGGGTTATTTTTAATAGTATGGTTACCAGTCAATCCAAGCAGGCTTCGCTTCACTCTATCCGCCCTACGCTCTACCCACCCTATACGTATCCGATTACCCACATCTTTTTATTATTAATTAATAAACTATCCGTTCATTATTCGCTAAATCTGTTTCTTCTCTCACAATTTTTCTCTTGCCTTTAAAAGCCAGTTTGATTTCCTAATTGCGAGGCCATACTCTTTAACACAACTCACTTACAGTAGGTTATCGCATCCAGTTTCAAATCATCAGCATCGCGGGCCAGTGGTCGACGGGTCAGCCAGGTGGTCCAGCCCAGCCGGGTTCCCTGGCCCAGCACCAGCGGCGGCACTTCTTCCTTTTTCAGAATCGGGTTGAAATCCCACAGCAGTTCGTCGCCCACGTAATTGCGCACCCAGGCCACCAACCGCCGCAGACTGTCGCTGCCGGGCAGAAATCGCTGAAATTCCGCCAGCCCCATCGGCCCCATGACAATGCGGAACTTGTACTGACAATCCCACACCCGTTCACCGATCACCGCCGTCATGCCGAGCAGGCCCGTGGTCGGGGTTTCCCCCAAGCGGCAGCGGGACGCTTCGGACAGGGGCAGCCAGTGACCGACAAATGACTCGACGATCACCGGCAGCTTGAAGAAATCCGTCAGAATCGCTTGTAAGCCCTCGGGATTGCGGGTCTGACCGACCAGCCGACCGGCGTAATGAAACTTGGCCAAGTCCGGAACCGCGTCCCGGTTCCACAGCGACGGCATCCCCAACCCAAACGGAGCGCCGACGTAGACGTTGAAGCGATCCGTCTCCGGCCGGTCGAAACTGACGGTCGGTTGCGTATCCGCCCAGGCCCGGTAGAACAGACACAGCATCCGGTGATGAAAGACATCGGCGAACCAGACAAAGGTGCGGTCGCCATGATTGCGCCAGCGGTCGCGGGCGTACTCGGTCAGATGCAGCGGCAACGGCCCCTGCGGACCAAACAGCCCCAGGAAGTATTCGGACAGCCGGGGCGGTTTGCCATCGTCGCCGCCCGGAACGAACGCCGCCAGCGTGGCTGGCGCGAAGGCCAGCGAGGGCTCTTGCGCCAGTCGCACCGGGTCATCGGCCAGTTGCGTCGATTTCCCCAGCCGCGGCCGGTCGCGATACAGGCACTCCAGCCGCCGCAGCGCCTGAAAAAAATGAAAGGCATGGGGCGCGCGCCGCAACGCCTCGAACAACTCTACAGCGTATGCCGCCGTCCGATCCGGGCTGGCCATCGCACGATCTCGCCCCGTTCGGTCGATTTGACGACCGTCTCGGTAAAGGAGTTGATGGATGCGTACTTGGCGAAGAACTGCTCCAACACCGCGCCCAGAATAAAGCTGCCCACCCCCTCGAACGCACTCTCGTCCAAGGTGACCGCTACCTCCAGGCCGCGGGCGAAGGCGATGGGACCGGGAATCGGCGCCCGCCGGGTGATCGGCGTGGCCTGAATGGAACACACCCCGTCGATTTGCTTGCGCACGGCGGCATCGGCCAGATCGCCATAGAGCGCCAGCAACTCCCGCAAGGCCACCGCGCCCTGGCGGGCGTCGCTGTCGGCGAGCGACAGATAATTCAAGGTGAGATGGCTGATCAGCCGCCAAGCGGTATCGCCGTGGGCATGGGACGGCCGCGGCGGAGTGGGGCCGGCCAGACAGCGCACGGACCCGACCGGCGCCCCGGACGCCAGAGTAAAATCTGCGTCGCCGCGGCCGACGGGCATGTGCAACGGCAGATCGCGATTGGTGCACAAGGTCGTGACCGCCAGTTGGCGCAGGCTGCCGCGATAGGGCGTCTCGTCGGCATCCACCAGCGCCAGGTAGGTTTCGCTGCCGACATAGCTGGAACGCGGCCCGTGGCGTCGCTGCCGGTCGGACAGCCGGCGCGGCAGGCGATGCACCGTGTAGAACGAACGCCGGTCGCGCTGGCTCAGCCGGTCGTAGCTGGCGTAGAACGGCAGAAAGTCCTGCTCCTCGTTCTCCGCGCCGATGCCGGTGACACCGGTGACCTGAACCACTTCGAAATCCATCGGCCGGGTGCGATCCGCCACGACATGATGCTCGGCCACCTGATCGCTCAGGTGAATGCGGTCGGCCCGCTTGGGAAACAGGTTGATGGCCGGCGTGCAGAACAGCGCGAAATTGGCGGTGGTCACCGCGTTCTCCAGCGCCGGATCGGCCCGGTTGAGCAGGATGAGCACCTCCAGTTCACGGCCGGAGCAGCGCCGCGCCGCCGGCCCGAGCCCGCCCAGTTCCACGAACAGGTAGCGCTGGGGAAAGGCGAAATATTCGTGTAGCAACCGGTAGCCGTGAAAGGACGGCGGCGGACAAGGCAACAAGGCCTGCTCGTCCTCGAAGCCTCGCCGCCGGATCGCGCTCCCCGCGATTTTTTCGTACCAGGGCGCTGGCCGCTCGCCCGGACGGGCGACCACCAGCACGGTATTCGCCAGCAATTGTTCGTAAAGCCGCCCCGGCAGGACATCGCCGCCATGCAGGAACAGTTCCAGGCGATCCAGCGCCAAGTTGCCAATGGGTAAATCCGGCAGGGTGGTGCGCAAGCGCAGCCGGACCCCGGCTCGCACCCGGGCCAAATCCGCCGGCTCCAATTGGGCCGCCGGCTCCCGGCCCGCGAAATACTGGGCCTCGACCAGTTCCAGCGGCCAGAGCGTGACCTCGTGCGCGGTTCGGTATTCGCACGGCGTCTGATCGCCCTTTCCCAGGATGCTGCGCAGTTCGCCGCCCCGGGGAACGACAAAGCCTTTTTCCAACGCACCCTCGGTCGGATCGGGCTGGAACTGGACCACCGCCATCGACGGCGTGGGCGCCAGATAATGCGGATAAACGATTTCCAGCAAATGTTGGGTGAAGCGTGGGAACTCGGCGTCCATCTTGAGTTGCACCCGCGCCGCCAGGAACCCGAATCCCTCCAGCAGCCGTTCAACATAGGGGTCGGCGCACTCAAACCCCTCCAGTCCCAGTCGGCCAGCGATCTTGGGGAATTCGCGGGCGAATTCACCCCCCAGCTCGCGCAGGTGCTGCAATTCGCGGTTGTAATACTCGAGCAGGCGGGGATCCATCAGCGCTCCCGAGTCCGGCTGGATTCCTCAACCTTGATCTGGCCGCTTTCCAGGTCGATCTCGGTCTTCAGATACAATTGCAACGGGATCGGCTGCGCCCACAAATCACCTTCGATTTCGAAGGTCAGGGCATTGTGGCTCATGCGCTCCTCGGTGAGGGCGGCGCGGACGCGCAGCGAGTTTCGATAAATCCGCGGCTCGAAATCGGTGACCGCCTGGCGCAGGCTTCGCTCCAGCTCGCCCACGTCCAAGCTGCGGGCCGTGGCGCCTGACAGCGGCGGCAACCCGTAATTGATCGCCGACCGGGCGGCGAAGGGATAGCGCTCGATCTCCTCGTCGTCCACCATCCGGGTGGCGTTGAACAGCCAAGCCAAGTCGCGCAGGACGCTCTCGCGCAACCGGTTCATCGACAGCACCCGCTTATCCCGGGATTCCTGCGGGCGATCCGGCTCGTCATCGGTCAACCGATCCAACAGCGAGGGCTGCAACCGCTCCTTCGGCGTCAGTTCAGCCATCGCCGACGCCAGTCCCGGAGGAAGTTTCCTCCGCCGGACTTTCTTCGACGTTCAACTCGATGCGCCGAATGTCCAGCAGCGGATACTCGCCCTGATCGGTCGCCAGCATCCGCTGGCCCAGCCCCAGACAAACGCCCGCATCGCCTTCCAGCCATTCGGTCTTGCGTCCCAGTTGCACCAAGGGGTCGGCGCCGGCCTCGGAACCGGGATAACGCGACGGAATCAGGCCGACGGTTTCACCGCCGTTGGCCCAGGTAAACCGTGCCGGCATCCACACGTAATCGCGCAGATCGGCCGGTTGTTCCAGCGCAATGGTTCGAATCCGCTGGAACGGAATCCAGTAATAGCGGCCGTTGACGACGGCATCCAGCACCGGCCCCAATCGCGGGTCGGCATCGGCGAGCCAAGCGAACGGCTGACCATCCAGCGTTCCCGTCGTCGCCGGCGCCGCCTCGAACGCTTGGTCGCGCGCTGTCTGGGCCTGGGCGGGGTGACCTTCGGCGCTCAGCCGCAAGGCTTCCAACAGGAACGCCACCCAAGGCGCGGGATCGCCGAACACCAGCGGCGAACGCCGGCCAGCGAAAACGTCCGCGCGCAACATTTCGCAGCGGATGGCCTCGCGGTAGGTCTGCACCATGGGTAGCGACGAGGCGTCCATTTCGCCCAGCACGTTCAACTGGTTCAACGCCCGTTCCCACTGCCCCAGCACCGCCAGCAATTGAAACAGGAAAATGCGGTATTTGGCGTTGGCGGGTTCCTTGCGCACCTGGGCCTGCAATTCGGCCAGGGCATCCCGCACCCGTCCTTCGCGTAGGCTCTGCTCGGCTGGCATCATGCGGCGCCTTCCAGATCTTCGAGGATAAGGGAAATACCGCGCATCCGAACCAGCATGGTTTTTCGAATGCGCGGAGCCGGCTGGTAACCCGGGATAGCCAATCTCCCGCGATTACATCTTCTTGTTGATCTTGACATCCCAGCCCGACTTGCCCGCCGACTTGGTCGAGCCCTTCTCATCCTGGGTGAAGTATTCCTGCGTCACCGAGGTAAAGTTCAGGGACAGGCTCTCGACCGGCAAACCCTCGCCAGCGCCGCCGGTCTGGTAGCTGCTGACCATGACATCCTTGAATTTGAACTCCAGGAATTTCGCTTGGCCGCCTTCCTTGCCGGTCGGCTTGCGCATGACCAGCGTCGCCTCCGGATAGTGATGGCCCGAGGCGCACGACAGGAACAGTTCCGGCGACGCCCCGCAAAAATGCATGGTGAAGTGGAAATCCTGCAAGTTCACCTTGCTGGCGCCCAAGCCGGTGCCGTGGCCCGAAGTGCCCAGTTGCGACGCACCCCACGACCAGCTCAGCACTTCGATCCATTCCTTGTACTCAAAGTCCTTGCATTCACCCTTCACGGTGCCAATCTTCAGAAATGAGTCAGACATCGTCGTTTCCTCGCATGTGGTACAAACAGTTGGGAACGGTTCAACCCGTCGCTTCGATCGACGGCGCTCTCGCGACCTTGCCCGAGGCGCGAAAGACCGCTAATTCCGTCGTCGCTTACAGATAAAGCACATCCTGTGCCAAAAATCAACACATTGTTTTTAAAAGTTATTTTGCTATCGAACCGTCCGCCGGACCAGAATGAGCCACCTATCCGCCCACTCTGGCCCGGCCCATCGCGGCGGATCAGGCGCCCTTGATCGAGGGCAACTTGGACACCAGCCGCAGCGATACGGTTAGGCCTTCCAACTGGTAATGCGGGCGCAGGAAAAACTTTGAGGTGTAATAACCCGGATTGCCCTCCACTTCCTGCACCACCACCTCGGCGGCCGCCAAGGGCTTCATCGCCTTGGTTTCCTCGCTGGAAATGGCGGGATTGCCGTCCACGTAGTTGTAAATCCACTCCTGCAACCAGCGCTCGAGGGATTCCCGCTCCTTGAACGAGCCGATCTTGTCGCGCACCATGCATTTCAGATAGTGCGCGAACCGGCACACCGCGAACAGATACGGCAACCGGGCCGACAGATTGGCGTTGGCGGTCGCGTCCGGGTCGTCGTACTCGGTGGGTTTCTGCAGCGACTGCGCGCCGATGAAGGCGGCGAAATCGCTATTTTTCTTGTGAATCAGCGGCATGAAGCCGTTTTTGGCCAGTTCCGCCTCGCGCCGGTCGCTGATGGCGATCTCGGTCGGACACTTCATGTCCACGCCGCCATCGTCGGTCGGGAAGGTGTGGGTCGGCAGATTTTCCACCGCGCCGCCGGATTCGATGCCCCGGATCCGGGTAGTCCAGCCATACAGCTTGAAGGCCCGGGTGATGTTGGTCGCCATCGCATAGGCCGAATTGGCCCAACTGTACTTGCTGTGGTCGGCGCCTTCGACGTCTTCCTCGAAATCGAACTCCTCGATCGGATCGGATTTGGTGCCGTAGGGTCGCCGCGCCAGAAAGCGCGGCATCGCCAGACCGATGTAGCGGGAATCCTCCGACTCGCGCAGCGACCGCCACGCGGCGTATTCCGGCGTCAGGAAGATCTTGGTCAGATCGCGCGGGTTGCTCAGCTCCTGCCAGGAATCCATCTGCATCACCGTGGGCGCGGCGGCGGCGATGAACGGGGTATGCGAAGCGGCGGCGATCTGGGACAACTCCCGCAACAGCTCCACGTCCGGTGGACTGTGATCGAAGTAGTAGTCGCCCACCAAGCAACCGAAGGGCTCGCCGCCAAACTGGCCGTATTCTTCCTCGTAGACTTTCTTGAACAGCGGGCTTTGGTCCCAGGCGACTCCCTTGAACTTCCGCAAGGTCTTGCGCAGCTCGTTTTTGGAGATGTTCATCACCCGGATCTTCAGCATCTCGTCGGTTTCGGTGTTGTTGACGAGATAGTGCAGGCCGCGCCAAGCGCTTTCGAGTTGCTGGAAATCCGGATGGTGGATGACCAGATTGATCTGTTCCGTCAGCTTGTGGTCGATGGCCGCGATCATCGACTCGATCGATTTGAGCACGTCCCTGGAAATCAGCGGCGTGTACTGCAACGCCTGCTCGGCCAGGGTCTTGACCGCGTTCTCGACCGCTTCCCTGGCCTGGTCGGACTTAGGCTTGAACTCCCGTTGCAACAGCGAGGAAAAATCGCCGGCTTCCAGCGTCTGGACTTCCGCGCCGGGCTGGACCTGGGCGCTTGGGTTAGTTTCGGCCATCGTTCATCACTCCTCGGCGGGCGGGGCGCTTTCCTGGGGCTTGGGCGCCGATGCCAGCGCCTGCAACAGGCTCGGATCGTTCAAGACCTTGGCGATCAGGTCCTCGGCGCCAGTTTTGCCGTCCATGTAGGTCATCAGATTGGTCAGTTGCTGGCGGGCCTGGAGCAGGCGGTTCAAGGAGTCCACCTTGCGCGCCACCGCGGCCGGGGAGAAATCGTCCATGCTTTCGAAGGTGAGATCCACGCTCAATTCGCCCTCGCCCGTCAGGGTGTTGGGTACCCGGAACGCCGCGCGCGGCTTCATCGCCTTCATGCGGCTATCGAAGTTGTCCACGTCGATCTCGAGAAGCTTGCGGTCGGCCACCGGCGCCAGTGGGTCGACCGGCTTGCCGGACAGATCGGCCATTACGCCCATCACGAACGGCAACTGGACCTTTTTTTGCGAGCCGTACACCTCAACGTCGTACTCAATTTGCACGCGCGGCGCCCGGTTGCGAGCGATAAATTTCTGACTGCTCATCGCCATCGGAATATCACCTCTCTCACTCGAATCATGCTATGGCGGCTACCCGGCGGTAACCTAGCTCATCAGTCAACTATCTTAGTATAGTTGACTATTCGGAATGTTCGCTGTGGATACCAAAAATCAGGTCCGCCTGCTCGGTTCCACCCGGCGCGAGATCGCGCAAAATCGCCATGAAGTCCTTGGTCACTAAATTCCTGGCCCGTTTTAGCAAAAAAGGTACGGGACTGGACGGTTCGTAGCGGTCGAAGTACTCGCAAATCTTGTCCAGCATCCGCATCGCGTCTTCGCGGCTGGCGATTTCGCCCACCACCAGTCGTTGTCCCGCGCCGGTGGACGGACCGGCATCCACCGTGCCGGTGGTCGGACTCTCGCCGACCGGACCCGCGCCGCGCCGTTGCAACTGCTCGGACAGTACCTGCCGGATCTCTTTCAAAGCCTCGACCAGCGCGCTCAGATCCGGCGCCTGGGTCGCACCGATCAGGTCGGTGAGCCTCGCCTCGATCCCTTCGGTCCGCGCGATGGCGTCGGCGACCGCCATCGCAGTCGCCTGCACATCCTCCAGACCGACCTCCTGAAAGGCGCCGTCAATCTTGGCCTGGGTCGGCAACTCCGCCGCTTGATCGGTCGCCACCGGAGTCAATAGGCCGGCGGCGATCTGGATATCGCGCAGGCTGAATCGGCCCAGGGCGCGCGAAGCCACCAGTGGCGTCTCCCGCAAGGCCCGCAGGGTGGTTTCCGGATCGCACAACGCCACGATGGTATTGACCCGCAGGGTCGGATCGTTGTCGTCCTCGGGATCGAGTTGCGGGTAAACATGGTCCCAGTAACGCTCGATCAGACCGTCCACCAGCGCCAAACCGTCGGCGAAGCCGGCCAGACCATCGACGTGCAGCAAAGCGCGGGTCAGATACACCGCCACCCGCAAATCCCGGGTGCGCTCCCACGCGGTCAGCGCCAGTTTTCTGACGCCGCGCCAGTCGGGCGGCTCGACTGGAATGATGGTATCGCCGTATTGGCGTTCCGGCGTTTCCTGCGCCAGTTTCTCCATTTCGGCGAAGGCCGGGTCGTATTCGAGATCCTCGCCGCAGGGGGCGGCGGCGGCGATTTCGCCGAGCAGTTCCTCGATGTCAATCACGCTCATCGCTTGCACGCCTGGTTCGGTTGTGGCCATTGGGTCGAAGTATAGCCCCGCTTGGCGCGATTGCGCGGGCGGTATAGACTGCGTCGTGAATAACCTGATGCCTCCGGTTTGATGACTACGCACCGGCGCGCAAAGCGGCTTCCCTGTCAACGGACATCGCGTCATGCCCCTGAAATTGACCATCACCAGCTTTCAGCGGCTCTCTCCTGGTCAGGAAACCACCAAGACCCTCGACCGCGGCTCCCTCAGCATCGGCCGCGCGGCGCAGAACGGCTGGATCCTGCAGGATCCGGAGCGCATCCTATCCAGCAATCACTGCGTCGTCCATCACCAGGATGGCGGCTATTTTCTCACCGACACCAGCACCAACGGCACCTTCCTCAACGACTCCGAACAGCGTATTCCGCGCAACCAGACGATCCGGCTCAAGGACGGCGACCACTTCGTCCTGGGCGAGTACGAAATCGAAGCGAGCCTGATCCCCGGCGCGGCGGAGCTGGCGGAAACCGAGCAGGAAGGTCCCCTCACCGACGTCGTGCTGGCGCCGCGCGGCCTGCCCGCCGCCGGCGTGGCCAGCCTGGGCGGCGGTCCATCCGCCCCGGGCCAGCCGTCCTTCGCCGACCTGCTTGCCGAGGAACCCGATCACCTGAACCTTCAACCTCCGGTTGGACGTTCCGCCAAAGGCGCCGTGGCCACCGAGCCGTCACCCGATCTGCTCACGCCGGATCGGGCCTTTTTCGAACCGCCGGAACTCGCGACCGAAGCCCCGCCCACGTCGCCGGTTCCGGAACCGGCGCCGGACGAGATTCTTCCCCCGGCTCCGCCCCGCGCTGGGCCCGAATCCCCTCTCCCAGCGATTCCCGACATCCTCCCGGCGCCGGTCGCCGAAACCGCCGAGACGCTCATTCCCGACGACTGGTGGCTGGCGCCGTCGGCCGCTCCGGCGACCCCACGGCCAGCGGCCGAAATCACGCCGCCCCCGCCTCCGCCCCCGCCCCCCGAACCGGTTCGGGCCGAGACGCCGCCGAAACCGTCGCATCCCCAGCCCCACGCGCCGGCGGTCGTCGAACCCCCACCCTCGGCACCGACCGCGCCGACCGCCGTCGAATCGGGACTGGATGCCGAAGCTTTGATTCAGGCTTTCCTGAAAGGCGCTGGCTTGCCACGCGCGCGGCCGACCGCGGAACAGTGGCTCGAAATCGCGACCAACCTCGGGGCCATCTTCCGCGAAACCGTGCAGGGGTTGACGGACATCCTGCTCGCCCGCGGCGACGTCAAGGGCGAATTCCGGTTGGACCGGACCACCATTGGCCCGACGGAAAACAACCCGCTCAAGACGCCGCCGGGCCAGTCGCCGCTCGGCCCGGAAGAGATCATGACCCTGCTCCTGATCCGCCAGAAGGGCGCCTACATGTCGCCGGTACAGGCGGTGCGCGAGAGCTTCAACGACATCAAGGCCCATCAACTGGCGGTCATGGCCGGCATCCAGGCGGCGCTGAACCGCCTGCTCGAACGGTTCGATCCGAACAATCTGGAAACCCGCTTGCAGCAGACCGTGCTCGACAGCATCCTGCCGGCCAGCCGCAAGGCCAAGTACTGGGATTTGTTCACCACCGAATATCAAGCCATCGCCCGGGAAGCCGAGGATGATTTTAACGAGCTGTTCGGCCGCGAATTCGCTCTTGCCTACGAAGAGCGGTTGCGCGCGCGCCGCTGACCCCGCGGCTCCGAATCCCGCGCGGCTCCCACCGTTCGGCGGTTTGAATGCTAGGATTTAGAGATGACGATCCAACACCCGACAACGCGCCGCAACGAGCGACACCGCCATGAGTTGGTATAGCAAGGTCGTTTGGTCCGAGGGGATGTTCCTGCAGCCCCAACACTTCCAGCAGCAGGACCGCTACACCGAAGCCCTGGTTCGACAATCCTGCGATTCCCTGCGTCCCTACGGCTGGGGCGTGGCGCATCTGACCTTGGACCGGGAAGCCCTGGCCCTGGGCAGGGTCGCCATCACCGCCGCCCGGGGCCTGCTGTCCGACGGCACGCCCTTCAACATTCCCGATCACGATCCGCCGCCGACTCCGCTGGAGATCGGCGCCGACGTGCGCAACACCCGGGTGATGCTGGCCCTGCCCCTGCGGCGCGTCGGCATGGCGGACGTGGAGCGCGGCGACCAGACCGACACCGTCGCCCGCTACCGCGCCGTGGCTGGCGAGGTGCGCGACAACAACGTGGACACCGCCAACAACAGCGCCTTCATCGAAGTCGGCGAACCCCGCCTGCGGCTGTTTCTCGATACCCGCGACTTCGGCGAATACACCGCCATCGGCGTGACCCGGGTGCTGGAAAAACGGCCCGATCAGCGGGTGATCCTCGACCCCGACTACCTGCCGCCCTGCCTTGACTGCCGGGGGGCGCCAGCCTTGGCCGGTTTCGTCACCGAAGTGCTGGGCCTGTTGCACCAGCGCGGCGACGCCCTGGCCGACCGGGTGGCGGGCGCGGGCACGGCGCGCGGCGCCAGCCTGGATATCGCCCAGTTCCTGCGACTGCAAGTCGTCAACCGGTTCGAGCCGCTGTTTGCCCATCTGGCGGCCATGCGGAGCCTGCACCCGGAGGACTTTTACCAGGTCGCCCTGCAACTGGCCGGCGAAATGGCCACCTTCACCGACAAGATCAAACGCCGGCCACCCGTCTTCCCGGCCTACGATCACGACGATCTGCAAAAAACCTTCGGCCCCCTGATGACCGAACTGCGCCGCTCGCTCAGCCTGGAGGAAGTGGACGCGGCGATCCAGATTCCCATCGAGGAGCGCCAGTACGGCATCCGGGTGGCGATCATCACCGACCGCGAGCGCCCGTTGCTCACCAAAGCCACGTTCATCCTCGCGGTTCGCGCCGACATGGCGACCGACCTGCTGCGCGCCCGTTTCCCCACCCAGGTCAAGATCGGACCGGTGGAGCGCATCGCCCAGTTCGTCAACCACCACCTGCCCGGC